>Ga0224496_10000049_pt1 | contig 87945 bp, 81 predicted proteins | sample SF_Jul11_sed_USG_2_FD_168127 | JGI IMG/M metagenome (GOLD analysis project Ga0224496, IMG submission 168127) | Sediment microbial communities from San Francisco Bay, California, United States - SF_Jul11_sed_USGS_8_1 | ecosystem: Environmental > Aquatic > Marine > Sediment | place: USA...
CCAACGTTGGTGAGGGTGATCTCCGATCCTGGCACCAGGGTGGCGGCCACGATCGGGAATGCGGCACTGGAAATATCGCCGGGCACCACCACGTCGGCGGGGGTGAGGGACTGTCCCCCTTCCACCGCCACGCTCAGGCCGTCGCGGGTCAGTTCCACCCCGAAGGCGGGCAGCATGCGCTCCGTGTGATCGCGGGACAGGGACGGCTCCGTCACCCGGGTGGTGCCGCGGGCGGTAATTCCGGCCAGCAGCAGGCAGGTTTTGATCTGTGCCGATGCCACCGGAGAGGCGTAGTCGATACCCTTGAGCGGTTGCCCCTCGATGACGGCGGGCAGGTATTCCCCCTGATTGAGGCGCACGTCGGCACCCATGGTGGCCAGCGGCCCCGCCACCCGCCGCATGGGGCGGCGGCGCAGGGAATCGTCACCAGTGAGGGAGGAGCGGAACGGCATGCCCGAAAGCAGGCCCATCAGCAGGCGGGAGGTGGTGCCGGAGTTGCCGCAGTCGATGACCTGATCCGGTCCGGAAAAGGCGCGCCACCCGGCGGAGCGGATGGTGAGGGTGCGGCGGTGGGTGGTAATTTCCACCCCCAGACGCCGGAACGCGGCGATGGTGGCGCGGCAGTCCTCCGACGGCAGGTAGCCCTCCACCGTGCTGGTGCCGGTGGCCATGGCACCGAAAATGATCGCCCGGTGGGTGATGGACTTGTCACCGGGTACCGTAATGGTGCCGGTGAGGGGGCCGGACGGGTGGATGGTCAGGCGTTTGACCTTGCGGGCGTTCATCGGGTTATCCGTTCGCGCAGTGCGCGTGAGCGTGCGAAGGCAGCCAGCAGGGCATCGCCATCGCCGTTTTTGATTGCGGTTTCGAACCGTTCCAACTGGTCACGGTAAGCGGCGCTTACCTTCAGTATGGCATCCCGGTTGGTTAAGAAGATATCACGCCACATTTCCGGGTTGGAGCCGCCCACGCGGGTAAAATCGCGCAGTCCCCCGGCGGAGTATTCCGCCGGGTCGCAGTCGTCGGTGGCCGCATCGCCCACCGCTTCCATCAGGCCGAAGGCCACCAGGTGAGGCAGGTGGGACACCCAGGCGAACACTTCGTCGTGTTGTTCCGGGGTCATGATTTCCAGCCGGGCCCCGGCGGCTTCCCACATGTCGGACACGGCCCGTACCGCGCCGATGGCGTTTTCCGGCAGGGGGCTGAGGATGCATGTGGCATTCTGAAACAGATCGGCCCGGGCTGCGGCCACGCCGGATTTCTCTCCCCCGGCGATGGGGTGGGCGGGCACGTAGCGGTCTCCCAGAAGGGGCGTCAGTTCCGCCACCAGATGGGTTTTGACGCTGCCGGTGTCGGTGACGATAGCGTCTTTTTTCAGATGCAACAGGCTGTCGCGCACCACTGTGGCCATGCGCCGCACCGGGGTGGCCAGCACCAGAATGTCGGCGGCGGCGGCGGCGTCGGAAAGCGGCAGGGCCCTGTCGATGGCGCCTTTGGCGATGGCTTCGTCCAGCGGTGCTTGATCAGCGCCGATGACCTGGGAGCATGCGCCGGAGGCGCGCAGGGCCATCCCGAGGGAGCCGCCGATCAGCCCCACCCCGACAATGACCACGGTTCCGAGGCGCCCACTCATCCGGCGTGTCCAAGTGCGCTCATCACCTTGCGGAATACGGACTCGAAACGGTCCAACTCGCTGGGCAGGCCGACGGTGACGCGCACCCAATCCCCGTGGATGTGGCGCAGGATCACCCCTTCCCTGAGGCACGCGTCAAACACCTTGCCGCCGTCCATGCCCACGTTCACGTATACGAAGTTGGCCTGGGTGGGCAGGTATTCCAGCCCCAGTTCGCCGAAAAAGCGATACATGCGCGCCTTGCCCTCGGCGTTGATGCGGATGCTTTCGTCCACGTGGTCGGTGTCGTCCAGCGCGGCCAGTGCCGCCCGTTGGGCCAGTTCATTGGTGTTGAACGGTTGGCGCACCCGGTTCAGGTAATCGACGATTTCCGGCGAGGTGATGCCGTAGCCGATGCGCAGGGCGGGGAGTCCGTACACCTTGGAGAAGGTTCGCAGGATCACCGTGTTGGGGCGGCTTCTCAAAACCGCCACCGTGTCCGGGTAGTCGTCCGCGTCCACGTATTCCGCATAGGCCTCATCGAACACCACGATCAGGTCGTCCGGCACGCGGCTCAGCAGGTCCGCCACCTGGGCGGCGGTGTTGTGGGTGCCGGTGGGATTGTTGGGGTTGCATACGAACAGCAGACGGGTGTCCGGTCCCACCGCAGCGGCCATGGCGGGCAGGTCGTGGGTAAAGTCCCTGAGGGGCACTTCAGTGATGCGCCCCCCGGCGGCGGTGGTGATCAACCGGTAAACCACGAAGGTCAGATCGGCGGCGACAACCTCCTCACCGGGTCCCACGAAGGTGCGGCACAGGAATTCGATGATCTCGTTGGAACCGTTTCCGAGGATGAAATGATCCGGCGACAGCCCCCACTTTTCCGACAGGGCCTGTTTCAGGTAAAAGCCGCCGCCGTCCGGGTACCGGTGCAGATCGGCTTCGTCCAGCATCTCCCTGAGTGCGGCGACTGCCTTGGGGGAGGGCCCCACGGGGTTTTCGTTGGAGGCCAGCTTGATGACCTGGCTTACCCCCAACTCGCGCTGGAGTTCGGAGATCGGCTTGCCTGGCTTGTAGGGGACAATTCCGGCGATTTGGTCACGCACCCGCGGCATGGTCTCGGCTTTCCTTTTCAATTTGGACCGGGGGCGGCGTGCCCGCCTGGTTCGCAGCCCCGGTAAGGATTAGTAATCCCGGTGGGGATCAGACTCCGTCTTCTTCGGCGCGGGGGTAGGCCCCGAGCACCTTCACCCACAAAGAGGACTCCTTCAGTTCCTTGAGGGCGGCGGACACCTCCGGCTGCTTTGGGTGGCCCGACATGTCGATGAAGAAAAGGTATTCCCACGGCCGCTGCCGGGAAGGACGCGACTCGATGCGGGTGAGGTTCACGTTGTGGTTCTGGAACGGCGCCAGCATGCGCACCAGCGACCCGGCCTCGTCCTTGATGGACACCAGCGCCGAGGTCTTGTCGTTGGCGGAGGCCGGGCGGCGCTCCTTGGACAGAATCCAGAAGCGGGTGCGGTTGGTGGTGGTGTCCTCGATGTTTTTGGCCAGCGCTTTCAGCCCGTAGACTTCCCCCGCCAGGGCCGAGGCGATGGCTGCACTGGTGGACTCTCCGGCGGCGCGTTCGGCGGCGCGTGCGGTGCTGGCGGTCTCCACGCAGCGCACGCCGGGCATGTGCTGCTCCAGCCATCCCCGGCACTGGGCCAGCGGCTGCGGGTGTGAATAGATGACGGTGACGTCGCTGAGGGATTCCGAACGTGTAAGCAGGCAGTGATGGATGCGGTTGACCACCTCGCCGCACACGTTCAGGTCGGTATCGGCCACCAGATCCAGGGTGACGGTGACGCTGCCCTCGGTGGAGTTTTCCACCGGCACCACGCAGTATGCGGCATCGCCCTTTTCCACCGCGGCCAGAACATCGCGGATGGAACCGCGCGGCTGAAAGTGGCAGGAGGAGCCGAAGTAGCCCAGCGCCGCCTGATGGGTAAAGGTGGCAAACGGCCCCAGATAGGCCACGCGGATGGGCCCCTCCAGGTTCAGGCAGGCGGAAATCACTTCGCGGAATACGGTGCCCACGGCGGCGGTGGGGAACGGCCCCGGGTTGTTCCCGGTGAGCCGCTCCAGAATCGCCTTTTCGCGCTCGGGCACGTGCAGCGGAGCGTTGTGGGTGTGTTTGACCGCCGCCACCTGGAGGGCGATTTCTGCGCGCTGGTTCAGCAGACGCAGGATCTCGTCGTCGATGGCGTCAATCTGTTTGCGAAGTGGTGACAACTCTTCCATGGGAGCCAGAATGGTACTGGTCCCACCCCCTTTGATTCAAGATGAATCAAAGGGGGGAGCACGTTTTTCAGGATTCGGAAGGGGGGTCAGCCTAAAGCGGCAAGACGATTGGCCACGTCCCGATAGCTGATGTCCTGGGCGTAGACTTCCTCGAAGTGCTTTTTGGCCTCTTCCACCTTGCCCACCATCTCCAGCGCCGAGGCCAGTTCGTAGACCACGGCGGCCCACTCGTCCTCGGTTCCGTTCAGGCGTTTGGAGGCTTTTTCAAGCTGCCCCACGGCCAGATTGGTCTTGCCCTGCTCGGTGAAGCACTGGGCCAGGGCGATGCAGGCATCCGCAAAACGCTGGGTGCCCTTGACCGCCAACTGGAACTCGCTGATCGCTTCGTCCACCAGCCCCATCTCGCGATAGGCCAGCCCCAGGTCGTAGTGGGTTTCCGAGTCGTCGTCGGCCACTTCCTGCTGGATGCCGGTGCGGAAGGCGGAGAGGATCTCGGCGAACTGGGCCTCCTCGGAAACCTTCCGCCAGTTCTTGTCCCGTGTGCCCTCGTCCAGGGAGTCCTGGATATCGGAGGTCAGGTCCGAGAACTCGTCGGACAGGTCCATGCCGCCGTCCGCCGAAGGCGCTGCGACTACCGGTTCCGGAGTGGCCGGGGATTCCGGGGTGGAGGACGCACCGAACAGGGAATCGATCTCTTCGTCCGACGGCTCCGGCTGCGGAGCCGCCTTGGCCGGAGCGGCTTCCTCGGGCGTGTTCATGCGCGCCGACTTCATCTCGAACAGGTCTTCCACGTCGGCGGCGTCGGTACGCATGCCGGCCATGGCCTCCTGCGCCCCGGCATGGTTGGGGTCCGCGTCGAGGATTTTCATATACAGGGTGATGGCGTCGTCCTTGAGCCCCTGTGCCTCGTAGAACTTGGCTTCGGAAAAGGCCTCCTCGGCGTTGAAGTCGTCGGCGGGGGCCGTATCGTCGGTGTCCAGCGCGAACATGGCATCGGCGGGTTCTTCGGCTTCCGCCGGGGCCGCATCCTCCATGTCCAGCGCGAACATGCCGGCATCCGCCGCTTCCGCCTCGGGCTCCGGTTCGGGTTCCGGCGCGGTATCGGCGCCGGCGGAAACCGCGAACAGGTCGGAGGCATCGAAACCGGTGTCCGGTTCCGGGGCAGCCGCCGGAGCCGTGGCTTCGGCTGGAGTATCGTCCATTTCCAGGCTGATCTCGCCCGGGCCTGCCGCATCCGGCTCGTCGCCACCGTCCAGGGACAGTTCGCCGAAGCCGGCATCGGCCTCTGGCTCGGCGGCCGGGGCGGGGGTGTCATCGAAGGACAACTCGCCAAACCCGGCATCGGCCTCCGGCTCGGCGGCCGGGGCGGGGGTGTCATCGAAGGACAACTCGCCAAACCCGGCATCGGCCTCCGGCTCGGCGGCCGGGGCGGGAGCGTCGTCAAAAGACAGCTCCCCGAAACCGGCTTCCTCCGCAGGCTCGGAAGCGGCTGCGGGCGCTTCGCCGAAGCTGAAGCCTTCCGAACCGGCATCGTCGCCGCCCATGGAAAATCCGGTTTCCGGCTGTCCCGGCGCGGCGGCTGCGGGAGCCGCTGCCGGTGCGTTTCCGTCAATGGCCGAATCCAGTTCCGCGAACAGGTCGTCGATGGACATTTCGCCTGCCACGCCGCCGCCCGCATCCCCGCCGCCCGCCGGGGTTTCCTGTCCCCAGGTGGCGATACGCTCCAGGCGGTCCTGGGCGCCCTTGCTGTTGGGGTCCAGGTCCAGCAGGTGGCGGCAGTAGCGCTCGGCTTCTTCCAGATTGCCGCGCTGCAAAAACAGGTCAATGGCGTTGAGGGTTTCCTCCACGGCCTGATCGGTGAACCCGAGTTCGAACAGTTCCGCCGCCAGTTGCAGGCGGTGCCGGGTGTTCACCGGGTCGAGAATGCACACCTTCTTGATCATGCCCAGGGCGTCATCGCGGTTTCCTTGCGACGACATCAGGCGCACCACCTTCAGGTAGGCCTCTACCGCGTTGCCCACCATGTCGCGGCGGGCGTTCAGGTCTCCCAGACGGATGTAGACTTCCGTCCGGTCCGGGTCCATCTTGACGATTTTCTTAAGGGTCGCAATCGCCTTGAGCGGGAAGCCCGCCTTCTCAAATGCGTGCGACGCCTTGAGAAAATGGTCGATGGACGCGACCATGTTCTTTTTCTTGAGGTATATGTCACCCAACGTGTTCAACGCGTTGGCCGCGTCGTTGTCGGTCGCGTCCGGGAGAAAGTTCTCCAGGGCGGTGATGGCCTTGTCGTATTGGCCCTTGCCGAGCAGACGTTTGGTGTTTTCCGATACCGCGGTGAAGTTAGTCGCCATTATCTCCAGTCTCTCCCCGAGCAGATCCACCAGCTTAGTACAAGATCAATTTCGGCCAATTCCATGGCCGACTTGAGGGGGATTGATGGCAAGAAATTGACAGTGACCGGAAGGGAGTCCTAGAATTCGGCCCGATTTCCACCCAACGCGCTTGCAGGTTCTGTCCCGGATCTGCCGCTCACAACCATACAAGGGGGTGCCATGCGCATCTGGACGATCCTTGCGGTCATGTTTCTGGCCGCGTGCACGCCAAGTGGCGGCAAGGCCGGTTTCTACAACGACGAAGGCATCGAGGCCCTGCGCCTGGATCGCTACGAGGACGCCCGTCTCAATTTTGAAAAGGCCCTGGAACTGAACCCGGAAGACGGCATCGTGTGGGGCAATCTGGGGGTCTCCCTGACTCGTCTGGAGCGGTATGAAGAGGCGGCGAAGGCCTATGAACGCTCCAACGAACTGGCCCCGGGCGAGCCCATCACGGTGGCGGAACTGGCGGCGATTCACTACCGGCTGCGCCGCTTTGCCGAAGCGGAGGCGGGCTTTCGCGAGGCCCTGCAACTGGAGGCGCGGGCGCCGGAGTTCCACAGTTCACTGGCCCTGGCCCTCAAGCAGCAGGGCAAGCATGAGGAGGCTGCCCGCGAACTGGAACTGGCCCTGCCCCATGCCAATAAACGGGGGCTGGTGCTGTATCACCAGGCCGCCTTCCTGATGTTGGAGGGAAAACCGGACCAGGCCTTGGCGGCGTTCACGGAATCGCTTCGCAAACACCCGCCGGGTGCCCGCGACAGCGTGGCCGACCCCGACTTTGAGCCGCTGCACGGCGATCCGCGCTATCAGGAACTGGTGCGCGATTGGTGGAAACAGGGCCAGCAGTGACCCCGCCCGACGACGACAACCGACCCCTCACCGATGCGGAACTGGGGCCCGAGTTCTGGAACGGGCGCTATCTGACCAACGAAACCGGGTGGGACCTGGGGCAGCCCTCCCCCCCGTTTGTGGCCCTGCATGAGGCGGGGAGGATCGTTCCCTGTGATGTAGTGATTCCCGGCTGCGGCACCGGGTGGGAGGTGGCCTGGCTGGCGGCCCGCGGTTACCGGGTGACCGGTATCGACTTCGCCCCCGAGGCGCTGGCCCGCACCCGCGCCCGGCTGGACGCGGAAGGGGCCGATGCGGAACTGGTATCCGCCAACCTGCTGGCTCCGCCGGAGTCCCTGTGGGGACGATTTGATCTGTTGCTGGAGCAAACCTGCTTCTGCGCCATCGACCCCATCCGGCGCGGCGACTATGTGACCGCCGCGTGGCGCATGCTGAGGCCGGGCGGGCGGCTGCTGGCCCTGTTCTACGCCCACGGCAAGCCCGGTGGTCCGCCATACCACACGGACCCGGAGGAGGTGGCCGGATGTTTTGGCGAGCGCTTCGAACTGCACACCCTGGAGCTCACCCGCCACTCCCACGAACGCCGCCAGGGCGAGGAGTGGCTGGGGGAACTGGTGCGCCGCTAGAAGTCCAACGCACGGCCGGCGTGCCCTACTCCACTACGTTGTCGAGCAGGCTGTACACAATGTCCTCCATGGACACGATACCGAGCAGCTCACCGTCCACCAGCACGATCGCCCGCTTCACGTCGAACTGACTCATCAGCCGCGCCGCGTACTTCACCTTCAGGCCCGGGGTGACCGTGATCAGCGGCTTGCACATGATGTCGAACACGTTGGTCATGTCCAGTTGCCGTTCCTGGGTGACCACCTTCTTGACGATGTCGTACAGGGTGACGATGCCGTAGGCGTCGTCCTCGTTTCTGCGGTTGACCACCAGGCTCTTGATGCCCTTTTCGCGCATGATCGTAAGTGCCTCGCGGACCGTGGCGATGCCGTCCACGGTGATCACCTCGCGCACCATGATGTCGCGTACCTTTTTGCCCATTACACTTCCTTCCATCTCCGCTACGAACCCGCCACCGGGGTCAGAAATAGTCGTCCTTCACCTCTTCCATCAGCACCTTGAGCTGCTTGTTCAGGCCACGCACTTCGTCCACCGGCATGGAAAAGGCCAGCCCGTTGCCGTCCTTGTGCATGTCTCCGGCCTCCTCGATGGCCGCCAGAATCTTTCCCGCACGCATGCGGTTGACCAGAAAAATTAGACAGTTGTATGGCGAGTCCAGGCTCAGGCCGAAAAAGGTGCTCTTTTCCACCACCCCTTCACCGCGGGTGTTGAGAATGCTCACCCCGGTGGCCCCTTCACTGCGTGCAGCGTGGATCACCTGCTTTTCGTTTTGCGCGGGCACCATGGCAATGATTGCTGAGAATTGCATGGTTATGGTTCCTCCTTAGGGGAAGCACTGGCGGATCTACTCCGCATTGTGCCCCAAAAACGGGCCAATGTTGCATAGCCCAGAACAGTAATGATGGGAAACAGGGAGGCGAAGGCGATCAGGCCGAAGCCGTCGACGATCGGATTGCGCCCCGGAATATTGGTGGCCAGCCCGAGTCCCAGGGCGGTGACCAGCGGAACGGTGACGGTGCTGGTGGTAACCCCGCCGGAGTCGTAGGCCAGGGCGATGATCTCGCGCGGGGCGAATCGGGTCTGCGCCAGCACCAGCAGATAGCCGCCGATGATGTACCAGTGCAGCGGGTGGCCGCGCACAATGCGGAATACCCCCACGGCGATGCCCAGCGCCACGCCGAAGGCCACCGCGTTGCGCAGGGGCCACTGGCGCACGCCTCCGGTGGTGATCTCCTCCGCCTTCATGGACACGGCAATCAGGGCCGGTTCCGCCAGGGTGGTGGCGTAGCCCAGGGCGAACGCAAAGGCATACACCCAGCCCAGGTTCTGGGGCCGGGAAAACTGTAGGGCCATGGTTTCCCCCAGCGGGAACAGGCCCAGACTCAGCCCCTCCACGAACAGGTACAGCCCCAGCACCACCAGCACCAGCCCCGGAATCACCCGGTGCGGGTTGGTCAATGGCTTCTTGAAGTAGACGAACTGGAAGAATCCGATCACCAACACCACCGGCAACACGTCGCGGGTGGTGTTGGCGAGCCCTTCCAGTATCTGGGTCAGCAGGCCGTTCACGGGGCAGTCTCCGGTCCCGGCCCGGCGGAAATCCGGCGGAAGCGGTCAGCCAGGGTGGCGTAGATCATCACCGAAATCAGTGGCCCCATGGCGGTGAAGGCGATCAGGCCGAAGCCGTCCAGGAGCGGATCCCGTCCCGGCAGGTTGGTGGCCAGTCCCAGCCCGAGGGCGGTGACCAGCGGCACGGTTACGGTGCTGGTGGTGACCCCCCCGGAGTCATAGGCCAGGCCGATGATGTTTTTCGGCACCAGTCGGGTGAGCACCATCACCAGCAGGTAACTGCCGATGATGTACCAGTGCAGGGGGTGCCCCTGGACGATGCGGAACACCCCCACGGTAAGGCCGCACGCGGCTCCCAGCGCCACCGCGTTGCGCAGCGGCCAGCGGCGGATGCCTCCGGTGGTGATTTCTTCCGCCTTCATGGCCACGGCGATCAGCGCCGGTTCCGCCATGGAGGTGGCATAGGCCAGACAAAAGGCGAACGGAAACACCCGGCTCAGGTGCTGCGGGTCGGAAAACTGCCGGGCCATGGTCTCCCCCAAGGGAAACAGGCCGATGCTCAAGCCCTCCACAAACAGGTACAGTCCCAGCACCACCAGAACCAGGCCGGGCAGCACCCGGCCCGGGTTGTTCAGCGGTTGGCGGAAATAGACGAACTGGAAGAACGCGATCACCAGGATCACCGGCAGCACGTCGCGCGTGGTGGCTGCCAGGCCCTCCAGAATATGCCGGGTGACTTCGTTCATCTAGTACACCCAGATGCCGTACAGCATGACCGCCAGAATCGGTGTCAGGCTGGCGAAGGCGATCAGGCCGAAGCCGTCCACCAGCGGGTTGCGTCCTTCCACGCTGGAGGCCAGCCCCACCCCCAGAGCGGCCACCAGCGGTACGGTGACGGTGCTGGTGGTGACGCCGCCGGAGTCATAGGCCAGACCGATGACCTCACGGGGGGCGATGCTGGTTACCGCCACGATCAGCAGGTAGCCGCCGATGATGTAGTAATGGATGGGGTGCCCCAGGAGGATGCGCAGCACCCCAAGGGCGATGGCAAAGCCCACCGAGGCGGCGACCACACTGCGCACCATGAACTGGTCCAGCCGCCCGGCGGAGATTTCCTGGGCCTTTTCGGCCACCGCCAGCAGAGCGGGTTCCGCCACGGTGGTGGCATAGCCGATGGTGAACGCGAATACCAGCAGCCACAGCAGGCTGCCCTTTCTGGCAAAGTCGTAGGCCAGCGATTCCCCCAGCGGGAACAGGCCCCGTTCCAGCCCCTGGGTGAACAGGAACAGGCCGATCACCACCAGCACCATGCCCCACACCACTTCGCTCAGGTGCGGAAACGGCTGTCCCAGCACGGCCAACTGGAAAAATACGATTACCAGTATGATCGGCAGTACGTCGCGCAGCAGTTCCACAAGCGCGGATGCAATTTTGCGCAGCAGGGGCATTGGTGTTCCGGGTCACAAGAGGCCAGCACCAACGGTGCGGAAAGGACACTCTACCGGCTTCGGATCGGTGCGGCAACCGGGCGGAGGGCCGGAGGAGGTGGGAGTTTCCGCGCCGGCTGTACGGCAATGGACAACCGGCGAGCGGTGCCGGTATGCTGTCCCGATTGTTCAATTTGGATCTTCCGTGGCCCGGAGCCACGGCGTGAAAGGAATGCGGATGGCAACGGTGCAGTGTTGCAAGTGCGGCCAGGAAAAGGACGCGATTTCGGGTCCGACCTATGGCGCGGCGATCGGCGAGGAGATCAAGCAGCGGGTATGCAACGCCTGCTGGCTCGAGTGGTTCAACGGCTTTGGCGTGAAGGTCATCAACGAGATGCAACTGGACATGCGCAAGCCGGAACACACCGCCATGCTGATCCAGCAGATGCGGGTGTTTCTGAACATGCCCAAGATCGAGGGGTAATCCCTTCGGTCTTTTCGGGGGACTTTCCCCGGGAGTGCATTTCCTGCGTCAGCGGGTGCGCACCACCACCACCGAACAACCGGCCTGACGCAGCACCTTTTCCGAGGTGCTGCCCATCAGAAAACGGCTCAGCCCGTGACGCCCCCGGGCCCCCACCACCAGCAAGTCGAACCCGCCCGCGCGGGTGTGATCGGCCAGCGCGGTGGCTGGGGCCCCTTCCAGCACCAGGGTGCTGACCTGGAACGGAGCGTCCGCAAGTAGCGCCGCCTCCCGTTCCAGGAACGCCAAGGCCTGCTCCTTCAGGGTGTCCTGCAACTTGTCCAGGTAGGTCCCGCTGCCGGAGAACTGGGTGGCAGCCAGCCGGCTTTCGGACAGGTAGCGGTCCTCCACCACATGGGTCAGGGTGAGGGAGCAGCCGGACAGCCAACGGGCGTGTTTGAGCCACTCCAGCACCTGATCACCGTCCCCCTTTTCGTCCAGTCCTACCAGTACCCGGCGATTCCCGATGCCTTTTTCACGGGCGATGACAACCGGGCACGGGGCGTACCGCACCACTTTTTGTGACACGCTGCCGATGGCGTACTCGGGGGTTTTGTCCATGCCGCGTGCGCCCATTACCACAAGATCGGGGAGCACTTGGTCGATCACGGACAGAATTTCCTGAGCCGGGTGACCGACCCGTGCGTGTGTGGTGACCTTCACACCCGGCGGGAGCATGTTGCGACACGCCTCCAGCCGCTCGGCGGCGCGCATCTCGTGCTCGTCCTCCATGCGCTCGCGGGCCATCAGATCCTGCTCTACAAAAACATCGGGAAACGGCACCATCGGTTCCGGCAGCGGCGTGGTCACATGCACCAGGTGCACATGCACGTCGCCCTGCTCGCGGATGTGGGCGATCAGGTCGCACCCCCATTGGGCATTTTTGGACCCGTCGGTGGCCAGGAGTATGTTCATACAGACCTCCGTCCCCCCAACAATATTCCCCCTCACCATTCACCTTACCGCTCAGGGAAGGCGGCGGCAACGATGAATGTCATATCGGGGGGAGAGCGAAAAGGACGCGGGCGGGAGATTACACCGCGTGGCGGCCCTCGATGGACTTGATGAGGCTCACCTCATCCGCATACTCAAGGTCCATGCCCACCGGCACGCCGTAGGCGATACGGGTGACCTGGATGCCCAGCGGCTTGAGTTCGCGGGTCAGATAGAGGGCGGTAGCCTCTCCCTCCACGGTGGGGCTGGTGGCCAGGATGACTTCCTTCACCTCCCCGTCGCGGACGCGGGCCACCAGTTTTTCGGGGCGGATGGTGGACGGGTCCATCACCTCCAGGGGCGAAAATACCTCGCTCAGCACGTGGTACAGCCCCCGGTAGGTGCCGGTGTGCTCGATCTGATACAGGGTGCCCGGGTCTTCCACCACCATAATGCGGGTGGTGTCGCGGCGGGGATTATTGCAGATTTCGCACGCCTCGGCACTGGCCAGGTTGCCGCACCGGGCGCAGGCGCGGGCCCCGGCGCGGGCCTCGATGAGTGTCTCGCCCAGCTTGCGGGCCCGCTCCGGCTCCATGCGCAGCACCGCAAAGGCGATACGCTGGGCGTTTTTGTGCCCTACACCCGGCAGCCGTGCGAATTCGCCAATCAGCCGCTCATAAACCCCTTTGCCCATCTGCGGCGGGAGGCGGTTCTAAAACAGGCCGGCCAGCGGATTGCCGCCGCCCAGGCCGGGCAGGTTCAGGCCGCCGGTGACCTTCTGCATCTCCTGCTCCATCTCCTGTTGGCCCTTGCGCTGGGCTTCGGCGATGGCGGCCAGAATCAGGTCCTGAAGCATGTCCACGTCTTCCGGGTCCACCACCTGCGGGTCGATGCGGATGGCGGTGATTTCCTGTTTGCCGTTGGCGGTGACGGTGACCATGCCGCCCCCGGAACTGGCGGTGACCTCCTTGCGGGAGGCCTCCTCCTGCACTCTGGCCATCTGCTCCTGCATCTGTTGGGCCTGTCGCATGATCTGGCCCATCATCTTCTTGGACATCGGTCCTCCTTACGCAAAAAAAGGGTTGGCGGACACCGGGTTACGGCTCCGGCTTGTGCAGTTCCACCACCTCGCCCCCGAAGGTGTCGATTACGTCGCGAATGAACGGAAGCTCCATGGTGGCTTCCACCTCCTCCCGGTGACGGGCTTGTTCCTCGGCCTCGAACTGCTCGCCCAGGGTGGTGTGTCCGTCGCTTCCCGGTGCGGCGATGACAAACGCCACCGTCATTTCGCGCCCGGTGACGCGGCGGGCCATGTCGGTGATGAAGGCCAGGTTGTCCGGCCGGTTGACCATACTCAGCATCACCTCGTAGGCGGGCTGGAAGGCCACCTCCACCTTGTGCGGGGTGGCACTGTGCACCGCGCCCTGTTCCAGGTAGGAGGCCAGCGCCGGCCGGCGGGTTTTGATTTCGCGCACCACGGCGGTCCAGGCTTCACGGGGGGAGGCGCTGGCAGCGGAAACCATGGCCGGGTCGCTTACCATGGGGTGGGACGGTTCGAGTGCTTCGGGCGGACTCTGGCGGGGCGGGGTGGAAGCTCCCGCGATCATTTCACGCGGCGCCTCCGCGGCTGGAGGGGTGAATTGTGAAGCCGCCGGAATCGTGGCCTGCGGTGCGGCGGCCTGCGGCGTGACGGCTTGCGGCGTGACGGCTTGCGGTGCGGCGGCCTGCGGCGTGACGGCTTGCGGCGTGACGGCTTGCGGCGCGACGGCTTGCGGTGCGGCGGCCTGCGGCGTGACGGCCTGCGGTGCCGAAGGTGTGGCGCCGGTCACCATTTGCCGGGGGGGCGAGGTGGGCAACGGACGTTGGGTCCGTGGTGGCAGGTCGGCACGGGCCGGAGCGGCGCCACCGGCGGCAGCCTCCAGACGGGCGGCCAGTTCAGTCAGGCTGACCAGCGCGCGGGCGTCGCAGGCGCGCACCAGCGCGGCCTCCAGCACAAAGCGGGGGGCGGCGGCCCGTCGGCTGCGATCCTGGGCTTCGGCCAGAAGGTCGAATACGGTATCCAGCATCTCCGGCGGCACGGATGCGGCCTGGGTGGAAAGTTCGGCCACGTCGTCCATGGACAGGTCGATGAGCGCCGCGGGGTCGTCCGCCACCCGGCACACCAGCAGGTTGCGGAAATGTTCCACCAGCCCGGAGGTGAGGGTGTTCAGGTCCTGTCCGGCCTCCACCAGGGCCTTCAGGCGCATCAGGGCGGCACCGGGGTCGGCGGCCAGGATGTCCCCCGCGAAGCCGTGCAGGGTGGGTTGCCCCACCACGCCGAGCATCAGGGAGATGTCTTCCGCCACCAGTCCGCCGCCGGAGAAGCTGACCGCCTGATCGAACAGGGAAAGGGAATCGCGAAGGGAACCGTCCGCAGCCTGGGCCAGCAGGGCCACGGCGCTTTTGGGGGCGTGGATGCCGTCCCGCGTGGCCAGCCCGGACAGGTGCCCGGCGATCTCCTCGCGGGATACGCGGCGGAAGGCGTGGTGCTGGCAGCGGGACAGGATGGTCTGCGGAATTTTGTGGGTTTCGGTGGTGGCGAACACGAACACCGCGTGGTCCGGCGGCTCCTCCAGGGTCTTCAACAGCGCGTTGAAGGCCTGGGTGGAGAGCATGTGCACCTCGTCGATGATATACACCTTGTAGCGGCCAGTGAGGGGCCGATAGCGGATGTTGTCGGACAGGTCGCGGATGTTGTCCACACTGTTGTTGGAGGCCCCGTCGATCTCCAGCACGTCGGAGGCGTTGCCGGAGATAATCTGTGCGCAATGCACGCAGGTGTTGCACGGGGTGGGGGTGGGGCCGTGCTCACAATTGAGGGCGCGGGCAAAGATGCGCGCGATGGTGGTTTTACCCACCCCGCGGATGCCCGAGAACAGATAGGCGTGGGCGATGCGCCCGGAGGTGATGGCGTTGGTCAGGGTGCGCACGATGTGCGGCTGGCCGACCACCTCTTCAAAGGCTTGGGGGCGGTACTTGCGGGCGGATACCTGGTAGCTCATCGTGTCCTCCCTCGGCCGGGCTCCGGGTTCAAACGGGGCGATACCGGCACAGGCATTTGAATCGACCGTCGGGCGACCGGATGGGCCGGAGTGAGGGGCCGGGCGAACCCGCGGCACACCGGGAATCCCGCTTACCGCTGCTTCCTTCCGGACCTGACGGGGTTCACAGGCTCCGATTGCACGGGACCCAACCCCTCACGCCGACTCACCCGGGAAAAACGGGTGGGGGATTTGCCTGCCGAAAACACCTGACCCCCTGACCATTGTGCCGCTTCCCCGTGTGTCTGAACGACGGGGAAGCGGCGCAACGGCAACAGGTGGCGGAGAGGGAGGGATTCGAACCCTCGGTACGGTTACCCGCACACAGCATTTCCAATGCTGCTCCTTCGGCCAGCTCGGACACCTCTCCAGCAGGCAAAACAATATGTTGCAGGCAGACCGGCCACACACGCCGGGCACCTGAAGTGGCGGAGAGGGAGGGATTCGAACCCCCGGTGAGTTTCCCCACACCTGATTTCGAGTCAGGCACCTTCGACCAGCTCGGACACCTCTCCGTGACCCCTTCTACAGCCGCCGCTGTCGGAAGAATTCGCGCAAAAGGTTACCACAACTCTCCCCTTTTATGCCGCTCAGAATTTGCATCCGGTGGTTCAATCTTTTGTCCGAGGGGATCGTGTACAGGCTTTCGCACGCTCCCGCTTTGGGGTCGGTACAGCCGTATACCAGCATGTCCACGCGGGCCAGAACCAGCGCCCCGGCGCACATGGCGCACGGCTCGCAGGTGACCACCAGGGTGCAGCCCGACAGCCGCCATGCGCCCAGGGTTGCCGAGGCGTCCCTGAGGGCGATGATTTCCGCGTGGGCGGTGGGGTCGTTGTCCGCCTCGCGCCGGTTGTGGCCACGCCCAACGATTTTCCCTTCCTTCACCACCACGCAGCCGATGGGCACGTCACCGTGTGTGGCGGCGGCGCGGGCCTCGGCGATGGCGGCGTCCATCCATGGGGACCATTGGGCGGTCTGTTCATCCGTGGGGTTGGGGGTGTTTTCGGATGCGGACGGCATGGGGCCATTATACGGCGTGGCACAGTCCGAAAATCGAAAAGGCCCGGGTTGCCCCGGGCCTTTTGACTGTGGATCCGGATGTTCCGGGTGTTACAGGCCGATCTGGAAACCGACGGTGAGGATGGTATCGTCACCCGCGGCGCCGCCGATCGAGTCCGGGTGCCCTTCGCCGTAATCCGCCATCACGTACTCGGCGGTGAGGTTCACGTTTGGCATTACATAGAACGACGCGGTGAGCACCGTTTCGGTGTCGGTTCCCGGCACCGCCATGCCCGCCGTTTCCGATTCCTTGGATTCGTACCGGCCGGTGACCAGCACCCTGGGGGTGACCGGGTAGACGATCTCCGCCAGCAGGTTCTCCTGGGTGTTGCCGGTGGCGCCGCTCACGTTGTCCTGGGAGAACCAACCCAGCACCATCCAGGTGGGACCCAGACGCAGATTGGCATTCAAGTCCAGCATGGAGTAAGTATCCGTGGCCCCGGTGGCGCCGTCACCCGCACGGGCGGTGGTGTAGCGGGCACCGATGGTCTGTCCGGCGATGTCGTAGGCGGCCCATGCATAGGCGCCGCCCAGCACGGCTTCGGCGTTTTCCTCAAAATTGTTGCCGTAGCCGGTGGCGTAGCGCAGACCGGAACCCTCGCCCAGCTTCAGGTGGCCATTCAACTCCAGGCCGGAGTTGTCCTGCGACACCGGCGCCAGATAACCGTGCTGGGTGGTCCGGCGCGGCTGGGACAGGTAGAAGAATTCGTTGCTCATCACACCCACGCGGGCGTTCAGCAGATTGTCCGGAAGGATGTCGCTGAACACCAGGAAGGTGCCGCCGGCACCGGCCTGGGCCACAGTGGTGGTGCCCAGTGGAGTTCCTCCGTTAAACACCTCTACTTCGTCGATGCTGAAGGCATAGTCGAAGAAGTAGGAGATGTTCGGCCCCAGATGTCCGCCGGAGAAGAATTCCAGGCTGCGGCGGTCGGCGTCGGTAATGGCGGTGACGCCTTCCGCCGGGATGTCGGTTTCGCGGCTTTCGAAGGTCAACTTGGTCATGGCGGCCAGCGGCAGGTTGTCGTTCAGCCACACCGGCTTGCCTTTCTGGCCCTGCATGCGGTAGCCGTTCTGCTTGAACGCCATGCCGAACTCATTGAGTTTTGGAAACTGCACATGGCAGGTGGTGCACGGCACCTTGTTGGCGCGGGCGAAGGCCGGAATGGCCTCGGCGGGGGTCGGCGCCAGCATCTGGATCATTCCCAGCCCGAACAGGGCCAGCGCGCCGAGCGCAAAAGTCTTGGATTTCATGGTTCCCACTCCGTCCTGAATATGGATGCCGCCCGGCCCCCCTTCCCAAAGGAACCGCCCGGCACGGTACTTTTCTCCTTCCTGTCGGACGCGGGTTGTCCCGGTGTGAAGAAATAATTTTGTGTAACTGATTGAAAATCGTCATAAATTGACCTTTTTCAATGCAATTAATGGTCTGGCGTGGACCGGCCCCGGCAGGTATGCTGAACCGCGCGGTCGGGTGCGCGAGCGATTCACCGGGAGAATGCATGGAAGCCTTTTTCAATCAATATGAACAGCAGATCCGGCTGGGATGTTTTTTCGGCATCTTTCTGGCGGTGGCCCTGTGGGAACTGGCCGCGCCGCGCCGGGCGTTGACGGCCTCCAAGGCCGTGCGCTGGGGCAACAACATTGCGCTGGTGGTGGCGGATACCCTGCTGGTGCGCTTCCTGTTCGGGGCCATCGGCGTGGGCACGGCGGCACTGGCGTCGGAGCGCGGGTGGGGGGTGCTGAATAATATGGACGTCGGCCCCACGGCGGCGGTGTTCGCCGCCATCGTGGTGATGGATTTCATCATCTACCTGCAGCACGTGATGTTCCACGCGGTGCCGATTCTGTGGCGGCTGCACCGGGTACACCATGCGGACGTGGACTACGATGTGACCCTGGGGCTGCGCTTTCACCCCATTGAGATCATCATCAGCATCGGCATCAAACTGGGGGCCATTGTGCTGGTGGGGGCACCGGTACTGGCGGTGGTGTTGTTCGAGGTGATCCTGAACGGCATGGCCATGTTTAACCACGGCAACATCCGTCTGCCGCTACCCATCGACCGGGTGCTGCGGCTGTTGTTTGTCACCCCGGACGTGCATCGGGTGCATCACTCGGTGGTGGTGAACGAGACCAACAGCAATTTCGGCTTCAACCTGTCCATCTGGGACCGCCTGTGCGGCACCTACCGTGCCCAGCCGGAAGCCGGGCACGAGGCCATGACCATCGGCCTGAGCGAGTTCCGGGAGCGGAAATACCTGCGCCTGGATCAACTGTTGGCGATTCCGTTTATTGGCGGCGTGGGGGGGTATGCGATTGGACGGGTGGGGCAGCAGGTGAAGAAGGGGTAACCTCTGGCGCAAATGACCGAAAAAAACCGGCCCCCCTGCGTGCAAAGGGGCCGGTTGCGACGGGGTCACGCCCCTTCGGTTACGCGGCGGCGTCCACCAGTTTGGGCGCGGTGGTGCCAATGCCGATTTCGATGGTGCGCGGCTTCATGGATTCGGGCAGTTCGCGCTCCAGATTGATGGTCAGCAGGCCGTTCTCCAGGTCCGCCCCGGTCACCTTCACGTGATCCGCCAGGCGGAAACTTTGGTTAAAGCCACGCCGGGCGATTCCCCGGTGCAGGTATTCGCGCGCTTCCTCATGGGGACGTTCGGCGGTGACGGTCAACGCCTGCTCGCGCACCTCCAGCTTCAGGTCTTCACGGGAGAACCCGGCCACCGCCATGGTGATGCGGTAACGGTTTTCGCCGGTCACCTCAATGTCGTAGGGTGGCCAGGACGGGGTACGGGCGGGCTCGGTCAGCGCCGAGTCCATCAGGCGCGCCAGACGGTCAAAACCGACCGTGGAACGGTACAGGGGGGAAAAATCCAGATGGGTCATGATGCATTCTCCTTGTGAGCAATGATCCGGCGCGATCCGGTGCACATCCGCCCCCGGTCGCGCGCACGGTTGTTTTTGCGGGCCCGAAATGGCACCCGCGGGAATGTTTTAATCACCTCCCGGTGGGCGTCAAGGGGGGAGCCGGACCGGTACAATAAAGGCGGGAGGCGTGAATCCATGCGCACGACATTCTGGTTGGGAGTGATCTTTTGCGCCGGATGGATGGCCGGGTGCGCCGGATTGGGCGCGCCGCCCGGACCGAGATCCACGGTGGTGGTGATTCCACAACCGGAGGGGCGCGCCTATGATTTCCTGGCCTATGTTTCCGACGCGGACCCTGGGATGGACGATGCCGACGCCCGCAGGCGCGCCGTCCGTCGCGCTATGAGCGGTCACTGCCATCCGGCCGAAATCATCGAGTTGTATGCCCATCCGGTCGGACCCCGATCGGGGGGCGGGGTGGTGCTTTCCTACACCGTTGCGGTCATCTGCCGTACTCCCGGTGAACGGTAACCGGTCGCGCGGTTTCCACCCACCACTGGATCACGGACAAATCTGCCCGCCTGTTCATCAAATTCATGCCTCCCAGAGGAACTTTTCGCCTTTTTTCAGTGCCTTGTGATGGGGTGTTTGATCTCTGGTGTAACCACTTTAAAAACAGTGTGTTATGAGGAATAAAAAATTGGAAAAGGGAGTTGACCGTCCTCGGGGAGGGGCGGTAGTGTGGAGTTTGGAGCGACCGGCCGGTTGCCGAAAATCAATACACATCCGCCGGAAAGGGGCTGTCTTTTTGGCCTCCTTCCGGTGCCTGTGCGACCGGAAACATTCGGGCGCGCCGCCCCCGTGCGGGGTTGTGTGCGAGAGGGGAGGTCGTTATGAGTGAACGCTGCAATCGACTGATGGCTGGCACCGGAGCACTGGTGCTGGCCGGGTCTCTGGCGTGGGACGGGGCCGCCGCCGGAGCCCAGGAAATCCCGCCCATGGAGAAGCAGGCCGCGCCGTTCGGGCTGGAAAAGATCGACGTGGACGGGGTGCCCATGAGCCTGTACACCGAGGTGTGGGAGGGTGGTGGGAATGGCACCACCACCGTGTTGCGGGTGATTGCCGGGGGGAGGGAGAAATTCCCCGGCAGGATTACCCTGGAAAAGGTGTGGTTTGTCAACGGGGAGCGGCGCGTGGTGGCGTCGATGCTGCCGGAGGTGGTTCCCGCGCCGGCCAACGAACAGATCCGCTGGGCCTCCGGGGTGGCCGATGCGGACGGAGACGGCGAGGTGGATCTGGTACTGCAACTGCGTGACGGAAGCACCCGCTACCTGCTGCGGGCCGCTGGCCAACCGGTACGCAGCCTGCCGTAGCCCCCATCCCGCCACCAACGCCCGGCGGTCTGGCGTTGGCCCGACGCACCGGGTGGTGGCGGGTGGGGAATAATCCGCAAAAACCGATGTATAGGGTTTCGTGCCCGAGGAAAAATAGGGTAGCATCCGGGCAGTGGTAGAACTGTTTCTCACGTAGGAGATGCACATGTCGGGACGTTTGTGGGCCGGTATGGGGTTGGTTGCCGCGGCGTTGATTGCCGCGTGCGGCGGGATGAATGTGTCGCTGGGACCCCCGGAGCCTACCACGGTGTTCGTCATCAAGCAGCCGGAAGGGCGGAAATACCATTATCTGGTGCATGTGAGCAACGCCGACCGGAACATGGACGAACAGCGGAAACGCCACCGCAAGGTACGGGAGGCCCTGACCGGGCACTGCCACCCGGATCAAATCGTCGACCTGTATGCCCATCCGGTGGGGGTGCGGGAACAGACGGGTGCGCCGCTCCTGTCATACACCGTCGGCGTGGTGTGTGCGGAGCCCTAGCTTGTAGGGTGCCGCCAGCTCCCACTCCGGATCAGGGATGGAGGTTTGCGAGCGCAGCGGCCTATGGATGGCACCCGGCCAGGTGCACCGGCGGGTCGTCCCCTTCCAGCGTTAGTTCCAGCCGCCGTTCGTCCCCCTGGGCGGGGATGATGCGGATGTGAAGGGTGTCCGGGGGTAGGTGCTCGCCGCCCCTTTCCGGCCACTCGATGACGGTCACGCCGGGGCCGTCCACCTCCTCGAACAATTCTAGGTGCTCCAGTTCCAGCGGGCTGTCTACCCGGTACAGATCCACATGATAGAGCGGCAGTCGTCCATGGTGGATGGCCTGCAAGGTGAACGTGGGGCTGGTCACCTGCCGCGGGTCGATGCCCAGGCCGCGGGCGATGCCTTTGGTCAGGTGGGTTTTGCCCGCGCCCAACGGGCCGGAGAGCAGAATCACTTCGCCGCCACGGCAGGCTGCGCCCAGGGCCGCGCCAAAATCGGCGGTCGCCTCCGGACTGGTGGTGGAACGGGTGTGGACCCGGCTCACGGAACTCAAGTCAACTGGATCGGGTGAATCAGGCGCCGGCGGTGGCCGTAACCGGGGTTCCGGGGGCGGTGGTGGAGGCTGTCTTCGCTGAGAATTCCTCCAGATGGATGGCCAGCGAGATCATGCGGCGGATTTCGCCTTCCAGCCGTTCCGGGTCCAGGTCCTTGGGGCCGCCGTAGGGACGGCCCACGGTCACCGCATCGGGGCCCATCACCACCTGCGGGTACCGGTGCAGGGCGGTCAGGAACGGGGAGACACCGCCGGTGGCGAACAGGGCGCGGGTGTGGGCCTCGTCGGTGGAATAGACGTAGCGGCCCGGCATCAGGTCGGGCAGGTAGTCCCCCGCCGCGTCGTTGAAGGAGCCCTTGTCCGGGGTTTTGGCGAAAAAGCCTTCCTGCATCACCAGCGTGGCGGCGGGCAGGCGGGTGGGGGTGGCCAGCAGCAGATAGACGATATCGGAGGTTTTGCGGTGCCCTTCGGAGAGGTGGTAGAACACCTCCACCGGACGTCCATCCACGGTAGCGGACATGTGCGGATAGTGCATGCGGCTGGGCTGGGTGACGGTGCCGTTCAGGCGTTCGGCGGCGGTGTGGAACAACTCGCCCATCTTCTTTTTGCCGCGGCTGCCGTAATACACCATGGAAGCCACCATGGCCACCAGCAGAATGGCCAGCATGATGACCACGTTCACAAACGTCATGTCACATCCTCACAGGTCGGGAAACGGATTTTTCAGTACCGGATATTGTTTCACGAAAGTTCGGATCGGGCAAATTTACCCCATGGGGGACACGGTGAGCACCGGCTCCGGCACGTCGCCATCCGCCAGTCGCGCCATGCTGCGCGGCACGCGGCGGGCCAGCACGCTGGCTGCAAGGCCCGCCGGGAAGCGTTTTTCGGTCCACAGATCGGCGGTCAGGCCGTGCAGGTAGACCCCCAGGCACGCGGCCTCGGCGGCCCCCATGCCCTGGGCCAGCAGGGCGCCGATCATTCCCGCCAGCACGTCACCGGTGCCGCCACTGGCCAGCGCCGGGCCGCCACTGGAGTTGATCCAGATGCCGCCGAACGGATCGGCAATGACGGTGTGCGCGCCCTTCAGCACCACCACCGCCTCCAGTTTGGAGGCCAGGTTCCGCGCCGAATGAATGCGGTCCTCCTGCACCTCCGCCACCGTGGTGTCCAGCAGCCGGGCCAGTTCACCCGGATGGGGGGTGACCACGGTGGGCACCGGGCGGGTGGGAAAGCCCTCCAGATGCCCCACCCAGGCGTTCAGGCCGTCCGCGTCCAGCACCAGCGGGCCGTCCACCTGCCGCACAAAGGCGCGCGCCAGTGTGAAGGCTTCCTCCGCCTGTCCCAGCCCGGGGCCGAACACGGTTACCGAGCGCTCCATGGAGGCTTCCACCAGTGGCTCCAGCGCCGCGGCGGATAGCCCTCCGGTGGCGGTTTCCGGCAGGGGCAGGGTCATGGCCTCGGTGAGCTTCTTTTCCATCACCGGGTTGTGGCGCTCGGGGATGGCGGCGGTGACCAGCCCGGCGCCGGTGCACAGGGCGCCGGTGGCGGCCAGGGCCACGGCACCGGTCATGCCGGTGCTGCCGCCGGCCACCAGCACATGGCCGAAGCTGCCCTTGTGGGAATCGGCGGGGCGGTCGGGCAGCCACAGGCTGGCAATCTGCGGGGTGATCAGGCGCACGTTGCCCGCGTGCTTGACCACCACGTCCTCCGGGATACCGATGTCGGCCACCACCAACTTGCCGGTGAGCGCGCCGCCCTCGCCCAGAAAATGGCCCAGTTTGGGGGCACCGAAGGTGACCGTCAGGTCGGCGCGCACGGCGCTGCCCATCACCTGACCGGTGTCGGCGTTGACCCCGGTGGGCAGGTCCACCGCCAGCACCGCCCGCCCGGACTGGTTCACCTTGGCCACCCAGGCGCCGATATTGCCCTTGAGCGGTTTCGACAGGCCGGTGCCAAGCAGGGCGTCGATCACCAGATCGGCTCCATCGATTTCCTGCGCCAGCCGCTTGCCGGTGATTTCGCTGGCGGGGAATACGTTGCCGCCCAGGTTGGCCCACACTTCCATGTGGGTGCGGGCGTCGCCCGCCAGATCGGTGGGGTGACCGGCCAGAAACACGTCCACGTCGTATCCGGCGTTCCGCAGGTGGCGGGCGGTCACGAAACCGTCGCCGCCGTTATTGCCGCTTCCGCACAGCACCACCACCCGCTGGCCGCCCTGTTCCTCCAGCCACGAGGCGGCGGCGGCCGCCGTAAGGGTGCCCGCATGTTCCATCAGAATCAGGCCGGGCAGGCCGATGGTTTCGATGGTTTCCTTGTCCATGGCCTGCATCTGGGCGGCGGTGACTGCGTACACGGATGTTCCCCTCGTTAAAAAGATCAGTTGCCTTCCAGCACCACCTGGGCGGCGGACAGGTCGGTATCGTGGGTGATGGTGCAGTGTATCCGGGTAACGCCGATGGCTTGTGCCCGTTCGGCGGCTTTGCCGGACAGGGTGACCTCCGGCTTGCCCCGTTCATCGTGCCCCACCTGAATGTCGCGCCAGCCGATGCCGCCGGAAAACCCGGTGCCCAGCGCCTTCACCAGCGACTCCTTGACCGCCCACATGCCCGCATAGTGCAGCGGGGCGTGGGGCTTGGGGTCGCAATAGGCGCGTTCCGACTCGGTGAAGATGCGCTTTTTAAAGCGCTCGCCGTGTTTCCGGATGGCGTCCTCGATGCGGCTACGCTGCACCAGATCCATGCCCAGTCCCACGATCATGTCAGTGCGGAATCAGCGCGCGCATGTCGCGCACCGCCCGGTCCAGCCCGTGGAACATGGCCCGCGCCATGATGCTGTGGCCGATGTTGAATTCGGTGATTTCCGGGATGCGGGTGAGCGGCTGGATGTTGTGATAGTCCAGCCCGTGCCCGGCGTTCACGCCCATGCCCAGCGCGGCGGCCAGCAGCGCGGCCTCCCGGATGCGCTCCAGTTCCTTGTCCTGCTCGGCCCCGTGCAGGTTGGCATAGTTGCCGGTGTGGATCTCCACAAAATCCGCCCCCGCGTCGCGGCACGCCTTGATCTGCTCTCCCGACGGTTCCACGAACATGGACACGATGATGCCCGCGTCTTTCAGCCTGGCGATGCGCGGGGTCAGGTCCGCCTGTTGCCCAGCCACATCAAGGCCTCCCTCGGTGGTCAGTTCGGCGCGTTTTTCCGGCACGATGGTGCAGATGGCGGGGCGCAGTTCGCATGCGATGCCGATCATCTCGTCGGTGGCGGCCATTTCCATGTCCAGCCGGGTTTTGACGGACTCGGCCAGCAGGCGCAGGTCGCGGTCCTGCACGTGGCGGCGGTCTTCGCGCAGGTGGGCGACGATGCTTTCGGCCCCGGCCATTTCGCAGATGGCGGCGGCGGTGACCGGGTCCGGCTCCACGCCGCCCCGTGCCTGGCGCACGGTGGCCACGTGATCCACATTGACGCCCAGTTTGGCCATTGGGTGTGCTCCTCGGTAAAACAGGCCGCCCCGATGGCGGCGGTGGGCATTATCGCACAGGTGGCCCGGTACCACCGTAATGACGACCTGCCCTTCCCCACCACCTTGCCGTCAGCAAATATGGCCGTGCGCCGAGCACCCCTAGCAAGCTGCGGTTTAAACCAATGGATCGTGTGGTGTGTTATGTACATGAACTGGCTGTTTTTCATGAAAAATCGATTGTGATCCATTTCGCAGACTGATATAAATCTGCCCTGTTGTGTTGACACTTAACATTCGCGCGGGGTCGCGTGGGTGTGGCGGGTGCTGTTTCACGGACGGGATGGCCCTCGCAAAAAACCGGGCTGCCGGGGATTTTTGTCATTTCAGAAATTCCCGGCGAAACGTAACGAGTGGTCGCCACCCGACGGGTCGGGCTGTTGCGGGGAAATTCCGCAGGGCTGGTGGGATTGGCGTGCCGTCCGGCTCATCTGTAATTGGGGTTTTAGAAAATCATGAATCGTTTTTTTGTCGGGCTGTTTGCCCTGGTGGCGGGGTGCGTTTTGTCGTCCGGCCTGGCGTGGGCCAACACGGCGCCCACTCCGGCGGATGACGCCCCGGCGGCTACCCAGAACGCCAGCACCGTGCTGGATGTATTGAGCAACGACACCGATCCGGAGGGCGACGCCCTGACCGTGGTGTCCATCACCCAGCCGGCCACCGGCAGCGCCGTGCTCAACGCCGACGGTACCATCACTTACACGGTGGGTGACTGGTACGGCGGCGACAGCTTTACCTACACCGTGTCCGACCCCCTGGGTGCCAGCGCCACCGCGACGGTGAACGTGCAGGTGAATCCGCAACTTTATCCGGTGATGTGGGTGGGCACGGTAAACGTGACCACCAACACGGGCGGCTGGATGGCCAAGAACGCCGGTGGCAACAACTGGAACGCCGGTGGCCGCTCCGGGCAGACCATCACCGGCGACGGCGGCATGCAGGTGACCGTGGGGGCGTGGACCTTCGTGATGAGCGTGGGCCTGTCGGCCAGCAAGACCAGCTACTCGGTCAATTCGCTGAACTACGGCTTCTACTTCGGCAACAGCGACACCGTGCAGGTTCGTGAGCCGGGAGTGTTGATCAACCTGCCCACCCGTGTGGCGGGAGAGGTGTTCCGGGTGGAGCGGCGGGGCAACAGCGTGGTGTACCTGCGCAACGGCGCGGTGATCCGCACCAGCCCCACCCCCTCCAGCGGCGCGCTGATCGTGGATGGCTCCATCTACACCCAGGGGCGCGGCATGACCGTCTACACGTATGCCATCAACCGGGATACCACGCCGCCGGCGATTTCCCAGGGCGCCATCGCCACCGACCCGCAAACGGTAATCGTGCGGTCGGCCACCGATGAGTATGCCCGGCACACCGTCCGCTGGGGCGTGGCCTCGGCCACCGAAAACCAGAAGGTGGTCAACACGGGCGCCACGGGCCACGTGGACGCGCTGACGGGGCTGTCCGCGGACACCACCTATACCTATCAGGTGGAGGCGACGGACGGCTGGGGCAACACGGCCATCAGCCCGGAGTGGCAGTTCACCACCGATCCGCAGTGGCCGGTGGAAGCGGTCACGTGGGCGGTAATCCCGGGGGCGGGGATCACCAAATATGCGTCGTCGAAGTCCATTTTGGCGGACGGGGGGGTGGAATTCATCGTTCCCGCCTCCACCTCGTTCACCGTTGGCCTGGACAAGGGAATTTCCACGTCCAATTACTTCCACTACGGGTTCATCGTGGGGGGGTCGAGTTACCGGTTCTTCGATAACGGGTCCCTTTACAATACCTACCTCACCATCCCGAATCAGGGAGGTGGGACCAACACGTTCCGCGTGGAGCGGATCGGCACCGACATGGTGTATTCGATCAACGGCGTGGTGGTGAGGATCAGCAGCGAACTGACCGGCACGGAATTGTATGGCGCGACCACGACAACGTCGCTCAGCGCCACAATGTCCTTCGACCACACGGCGCCGGTGGCGTCCGACCTGCCGGTGAGCACCGACGAGGACACCGCCGCGGCCTTTGCGCTGCCGGTGACCGACGCGGAAGGGGATGCCCTGACCTATGAACTGGTCAGCGCCCCCGCCCACGGCGGCGTGGTGATTGCCGCGAACGGCACCGCCACCTACACGCCGGGTGCCGACTACAACGGCGCGGACAGCTTCAGCTACCGCGCCAGCGATTCGTGGTTCACCAGCAACACCGGCACGGTAAGCGTGACGGTGAACCCGGTCAACGACGCGCCGGTGATGGGCGCGCTGTCGGCCGCAGTGATCGACGAGACCGGCATGAGCGTGATCTCCGCGTCGGCCTTCGACATGGAGGGCGACGCCCTGACCTACGCCGCCGATTGCGATGGCAACGGCACGTTCGAGTCGGGACTGGTCTGCTCCTACCCTGACAACGGCATCTATCCGGTGCCCGTGCAGGTGTCGGACGGCGCCCTGACCGACACCGGCGTGGTGGAGGTGACGGTGAACAACGTGGCGCCGGTCATCGTCGGCGTTGCCGCGCCCATTGTGCCGCAGTACCTGTCCAATCCGGTAACGGTGTCGGTGGGCTTTGGCGACGTGAGCCCGGCGGACACAACCTTCACCGTGTCCTACATCTGGGATGAGGACAACCCGGCCTCGCCGGTGGACACCTTCACCGGTGTTACGGCCGCGTGGGATGCCGCCTCCGGCATGGTGCTGGGCAGCCACAGTGCTTCCCACACCTATGCGGAGAACGGCGGCTATTCCGTGGAGGTGGTGGTGACCGACAAGGACGGTGGCGTGGTGTTGCAGCAGCACTACTTCATCACCGTCTACGACGAGAGCCAGGGGCACATCACCGCGGGCGGTTGGTTCAGCGACATCACCGGCACGGTGCGGTTCGGCTTCGCCAGCGTCTACCCGCTGGGGCAGACCACCTCCACCATGCACGGCGACATCCACCACGATGCGCTGGGCATCGACTTCCACATGAACCCCAATGTGGAATGGGTGGTGCTGGCCAACGACGAGTCGCGCTTCACCGGTACCGGCTACATGGAGACCGACCCCACCACGGAGTTGAACTTCATGCTGTCGATGATCGACGCCGATCAGCCCAACGCCAAGGCGCCGATTGATGCCATTCGCGTGAAGATCTGGCAGGTGCTGCCTGATACCAGCGAGGTGGTGCTTTACGACTCCCAGCCCGGCGAAGGGAACTCTGTTGATCCCACCGCCGTGCTGGATGGCGTAACCGGCGACGGAGCCACCAGCATCAGCCGCAACTAGCGGGCATGGCCCGCTCCCGTATCCACCAGGATATGGGACCACTGGAAGGCGACAGGCCTCCACCCCGGTCACGGGGTGGGGGCCTCCTTTCCACTTGATTTCAAAGAACAACAATTGCCCTGTGCCCTGTCCACGCCAGTGGATATCGCCGTGCGCGGAGCACCCCACGGAACGGTACCGTCACGCCAGTGAGTATCGCCGTGCGCGGAGCACATGCCGATCGCGGGGGCGATTCTGGCGCCAGCGGTCCCATGCCCGGCTGCGAATCGGGCGATTTTGGCGTATCTGGCCCATGTGGCTTGAATTCGATTCGCAAAAACAAGCGGTTACGAACCTGGTTCGCCATCGCCCAGGGGTGGGGGCGGGGGAGCGGAAGAGGGCCAATCGTGCGAATCCGCTTCGCAAACGGCAAAGCTAAACCGTGACCCACGGTGGCACGCCGGTCATAACCGGCTGATGTTGCGATGGTTTTGGCCGTTTGTGGGCGGGGCGGGTTGGTTTCGCAAAAAATCGGCATGAAATTCAGAACCGGTTGTTTTTGCGGGACAAAACGCGATTGTGGTTGCGAAGTGAAACACGGTGAAAAATAACGGTTATCGCGCTCAGAACCGGTTGAAAACGTTGGAAAAATATGGATTTGTGGTGGCGTTTCGCACCGTGGGTTTCGCATGTTCACGGTGATCCCGGAACGGAATATCAAGGGGTTCTGAGGGTGGGTAGCACGATCCGGGCGGTTGAAACGGGGAATTTTTGGAGAAATTTCAGAACCCGTTGAAAGTGTGGGAAAAAATTGGCTTTGTGGTGGTGGCGCGCGCACGGCGGTACGGGCTGTCGGAATGAGCATCCGCCGCGGATGGTGATGGCCTGGGGAGCAGGTGCTTTGGCTCCCTCACGGTTGGATCAGGGGGAGAGCAGGCGGATGATATGTAAAGTAATTCAATGTGTTACGACGGTTTCAGCCCCCCTCCCCAGCCGTTTCCCGCCACCGGACCCAATTGCCGCGCCAGCCACGATCGCCGTGCGCGTAGCACCCGTGGTCGTGGAACCCGTGCGCGTAGCACTCGCACGAGGCTAAGTTACCGGTGCGTTAACGGCTAGTAAGACAGATTATTACCGAACGGTAACAAAAAAACCGGGGCCTCGCCGGTATGCACGGCCCGGAAGGGGCTGGCCCATGGAAGCCCCTGTGGGAGGAGGGAAGGGGGCCGCGCCACGGGAAGGCGGGCGGATGGGGTGGCCTGCGTGGTGGATGCTATTTTGGCGGCAGGGTTTGGGCGAAGTTCACCCCGGCCCGGACCCAGCTTGCCAGCGCGGTGTCCTCGGAAACCCCTTCCGGGGCCACCATCACCCACCCCTTCATGGACTTTCCGGTGATGTTGAATTCCCGCACGTGGTCGTGGGACAGGGCGCCGTAGTACCGTTCCGGCCCCACGCGCACGATGAGGCTGTCCCTGAACACCCCGCAGGCGATGTGTCCGTTCACGGTAAACCCCACCCCGCCCATCATCTTCAGTTCGGTCACCGGCTGGCCGGAAAGCACCTCCGCCAGCCGGGTGTAAAGGCCCTTGTCGTACGCCATGACCGCCCTCCGCCCAAAGCTAAAAAATGGCGCGGGCGGGGGGTGAAGTCAAACGGGGTTTACCGGCAGGATATAAGCCGTCTCAGGGTGCCGGGATTGTGCACCGCAGGCTCAAATCGCGTAACGGGTACCGTGGCTATCTGGAAGTGGCCGCCGTCTCCGCCGGTCGCCGTGCGGCCACCAGTGCCAGGCCCAGCGCGATGACCGCCACCGCCGCGTTGGCGGCGAACAGGGCGGGGGCGCCCAGGGATTCGTACCAGGTGCCGCTCAGGTACATGCCCACGGTGAGCCCGGCGCCGAAACTGAGGGATGAATACAGGCTTTGCCCGGTGGCGCGCAGGTGCTCCGGCACCATGCGGTGGGTGTGGGTGACCGCCGCCACGTGAAACAGGCCGAAGGTGGCCGCGTGCAGCAGTTGCGCGGCGATCAGCCAGCCAAGCTGGTGGGTGACGGCCAGAATTCCCCAGCGCAGCACGGTGAGCGCGAGGGCCGCAATCATCAGCCGCCGGGTGCCGAAACGGGACAGAATCGGCCCCGAATACATCAGCGCCGTCACCTCCGCCCCCACCGCCACCGCCCACAGCAGTCCGATGGTGCCGCGGCTGTAGCCCAGGTCTTCCAGCCACACGCTGTAAAAGCCGTACAGGGTGCCGTGACTGCCCTGCATCAGCATGCACACGGCATAAAAGGCCAGCACGTGGGGGGTGGACAGGAGCGCCCACAGGCCACCGGTGGGGGCGCCCTCCGGTTTTGCCTCGCTGTCGGGCAGCAGCCACATGCTCCACAGGTTGAAAGCGAGAAACGCCAGCACCGCCCACAGCACCACGCGGCTGCCGGTCTGGTCCAGAACCGGACCCATCCCCAGCGAGGCGGCGATAAAGCCCACCGAGCCCCACATGCGCACCTTGCCATAGTCGATTTTCAGCCGGTCCACCATTTCCATGGCGGTGGCTTCCACCAGCGGCAGGATGGAACTGGTGCAGATGGAGTAAAGCACCATCACCAGCACGATGCCCCAGAAATCGCGCACCAGCAGCATGGCGGCAAAGGTGACCAGCGCGCCAATGCCCGCCCCGCGCAAAAACGGGCGGCGGGTGCCGTGGTGGTCCGCCAACCGCCCCCAGATGCCGGGGGCCACCGTCTTCACCATCGGGTTGATGGCCATGATGATGCCGATTTCGTAGGGGGTCAGCCCCAGGTCCTTCAGGTACAGGGTCAGGTACGGCAGGATCACGCCGATCAGGCCAAAGTACCCCAGGTAAAACCCGGCCAGATTGCGAGGCTGCCCGCCCAGTCCTATGCGCACGGCGATATCCGCTGCGCAGGTGCTCCGCCCAGTGCTCCGCCCAGTGCTACGCGCACGGCGATAGTTGCTTCGCAAGGGGTGGCGAGTCTGCGGCTGGAGCGGGAACCCCCGTACATGGCGCATGGTGGAGGTCCGTCGCCTACCGGTTGCCGGTTACCCATGCGGATACCGAAACCCGCCGTGCGGGTTAGATGGAGGGGGTGTTTACGCGGGGTTTGCGGGCGCGGGGGGGGTGATTGCGGGAGTAGTCGCCCATGAGCGGCGTGGTGATGGCCAGCACGCGCCCGAATTCGTGTTCGGTCAGGTTGCCCACAAAGGTGCCGTCGGTCTGGTACAGCTCGGCGGGGGACGAGGAGGTCCAGATGACCATTACCGGGCGCTTGCCCGAAAACAGCAGCAGGGCGTCCGGGTCGTAGCCGACCGCGTTGACCGTGGGCAGTTTTTCGAGCAGTTCCAGCTTGGCGGTGGTGGCGGGGTCGGTGCGGGCCTGCGACGGCAGGACGCCGCCGTAGTTGAGGCCGAGAATGACCGCAACGGTCAGCAGCAGTGCTGCCACCTGCGGTCCTCCTTCGTGATGGAATCGTGCCAGTCGCATACCTGCCTTTCGTATCGGCAGGACGGACGCTCCGCTTAAACGGGAGGTTAACGGTGGGCAATGTCACCGGCGGCTGGTGATCGGTTGATAATCGCGCTCGGTGGGGCCAGTGTACAACTGGCGGGGACGGCCGATCACGGAGTCCTTTTCCTTGATCATTTCCATCCAGTGGGAAATCCACCCCACGGTGCGCCCCAGGGCGAACATGACGGTGAACATGTTGGTGGGGATGCCGATGGCCTTGAGGATGATGCCGGAATAGAAATCCACGTTCGGATACAGCTTGCGCTCGATGAAGTAGTCCTCCTTGAGGGCCTTCTCCTCCAGGCGCATGGCCAGTTCCAGTTGGGGGTCGTCGATGCCCAGGGAGTCCAGCACCTTGTGGCAGGCATCGCGGATGATCACGGCGCGCGGGTCGAAGTTTTTGTACACCCGGTGGCCGAAGCCCATCAGGCGGAACGGGTCGTCCGCGTCCTCGGCGCGGTCGATGACCGTATCCACGTTTTCGATGCCGCCGATCTGGTCGAGCATTTTCAGCACCGCCTCGTTGGCGCCACCGTGAGCCGGTCCCCACAGGGTGCCGATGCCGGCGGAGATGCAGGCGAACGGGTTGGCGCCGGAGGAGCCTGCCAGACGCACGGTGCTGGTGCTGGCGTTCTGCTCGTGATCCGCGTGCAGGATGAATATCTGGTCCAGCGCCTTGGCCACCACCGGATTCACCTCGTATTCCTCGGCGGGCACGCCAAAGGTCATGCGCAGGAAGTTTTCGGCATAGCCCAGCTTGTTGCTCGGATAGAGGAACGGCTGTCCGTGGAAGAACTTGTAGCTCCAGGCGGCGATGGTGGGCATCTTGGCGATCAGGCGGTGGGCGGAAATCTCCCGGTGTTCCGGGTTATGGATGTCCAGCGAGTCGTGATAGAACGCGGACAGGGCGCCCACCACGCCGACCATCACCGCCATGGGGTGGGCGTCGCGGCGGAAGCCGTTGTAAAAATTCTTGAGCCCCTCGTGGATCATGGTGTGGCGGGTGATGCTTTCGCGGAATCCGGCGAACTGCTCCGCGGTGGGCAGCTCCCCGTACATCAGCAGGTAGCACACCTCCAGATGGGAGCTGTGTTCGGCCAGCTGCTCGATGGGATAGCCCCGGTACAGCAGCACGCCCTTTTCACCGTCGATGAAGGTGATCTTGCTTTCGCAACTGGCGGTGGCGAGAAAGCCGGGGTCGAAGGTGAACACGCCGGCCTGACTGTACAGCTTGCGGATGTCCACCACTTTGGGGCCCAGGGTGCCGGGATACACCGGCAGTTTCACCTGCTTGCCGTCCTCCAGGTGGAGGGAGTAGCTCTCCTCGCTCATCGGGTATTCACCTTCCGTGTGTTTCCCGCCCGCTCGTGTGGGCGGCGCCAGATGTCCCAAACCGGGGGGGCCGTTCCGTAGCCCCGGTCCGCCGGTTCTTCTTTTTCGACGGGTTGCGCCCCGTGCATGAGTCATTTTGCCCGCAGCCGCTCATCTCCGCCAGTCCCACGGGAGGAATTTACGGCGGGCGGGGGCTTTTAACGCCCGTTCGGCGGGCAATCTCCTTTCGAACCGGCGCGCAACACGGTATGCTTACTCTTTTCCCTGCTGAACGCGGGGCCTGTCTGTAAGGAACCCCACCGCGTGATTTTTCCCGAAAATGTTTTCCGCGTCACCACCCTTCGCAAACGGTTCGGCGACGTCTATCTGGGGCGGGGCGTGCGCCTGTTCCAGGGGGGAAAGGTGCGTCTGGAGGAGGAGTCCGCCGGGCAGGTGACCCTGTTTGTGAATGACGGCGCTGGGTCCATGGTGCAGGTGACCCTTACCGATGGCGAGGTGCAGAGTACCTGCCCCTGTTCCCGCCGCAGCCGGTGCGAACACCGGGCGGCGGCCATGCTGTGGCTGGCCGAGCGGCAGCGCAGTGGCGGCGTGGCGGCGCTGCCGTGGCAGGTGGCCCTGCACCGGGGCATGGGCCGCATGGAGAGCGCGGCGGCCCTGCGCTCGTCGCGCCCGTGGCTGGTGTTCCGCCTGGAACTGGAGGATGACGGGGCGCCGCTGATTACCCCGGAACGGGCGGAAGTGACCACCCGTGGCCTGCGCCGCACGCCGTTTCCGCTGGTGGCCGGATGGACCTCCGACCCGCTCGATCCGCGCCCGGAATTTATCACCGCGGATGACATGCTGCTGTGCCGCCGCCTGCGCCAGTGGCCGCAGGAGAAGGGCACCCGCGCCCGGTCCTCCGCGCGCATGGCGCCGCCCACCGGCGAGCGGCACGGGCTGCTGCGCGAGATGGCCGCGCGCGGAATCCTGTATCTGGACGATGCGGAAACCCCGTTGACGGAAGGGCCGTCCCACCCGCTGGCGCCGGAGGTGACGCCGCTGGGCGACGGCGCCTACCGGTTGCACGTGGGACCGCATCCGGGGCAGGTGATTGCCGCCGAGCCGCCCCTGTATCTGGCCGGGGACCGCATCGGGCCGCTGCTGACGCCGTTTTCCGGTGTGCTGATGGCCGACCTGGCGCGCCGCCCGGTGGACATTCCCGCCGCCGACATGCCCGAGTTCGCCGCCCAGTGGCTGCCCCGGCTGACCGCCCGCGGGCCGGTGACCCTGCCGCCGGAACTGGTGCCGAAAGTGGTGGAGGGGGAAGCGCCGGTGGCGGTGCTGACCCTGTCGGACGGGGGCGGAGAACTGCTGCTGCGGCTGGAATTTGCCTATGGGGAGGCCCCCCCGGTGGGCGCCGGCGCCACCGGCGATCCGCTGGCGGTGGTGGACGGCCGCCCGGTCTCCTACCGGCGCGACCCGCAGGCGGAGACGGTGCTGGCCCTGCGTCTGGCCACTCCCGCCACCCTGGGCATGGCCGCACCGGTGCCGGTGGAGTTGGGGCTGTGGGCCCTGTCCGGCGACGATGCCTGTGATTTTCTGCTGCTGGAACTGCCCACCCTGTCGGCGGAGGGGTGGCGTGCTTTTGGAGAGGCCTCGCTGGCCGAGCACCGGGTGTACCGGGGCAGCGGCCGGGTGAACACCCGGGTGCGCTCCGGCATCGACTGGTTCGACCTGGAGGTGAGCACCGATTTCGACGGCACCGAGATGCCCGCCGCCACCCTGCTGGCCGCCGCCCAGGCCGGGCGCCGGTATGTGGCGTTGCCGGACGGCCGGGTGGCGCGGATTCCGGACTGGATCCGCAGCCACGCGCCGGAACTGGAGGAGGCGGGGCTGGATAAGGACGGCCCGGCCCGTCTTACCCGTTTCCAGATGCCCCTGCTGACCGGGTTGACCGGGGATTCCGACCTGACCGCCGACGATCGTTTTCACCATGCGATGGAGCGGTTGCGGGGCCTGTCCGGCCCGCCGGAGGCGCCGGTTCCGGCGGGACTTCAGGCCACCATGCGCCCCTATCAGCGGGAGGGACTGAGCTGGCTGGAATTTTTGCGCTCCTGCGGTTTCCACGGCATCCTGGCCGACGACATGGGACTGGGCAAGACCCTCCAGGTCATCGCCCTGCTGCTGCTGGAGAAGGAACGCGGCCACGCCACCCTGCCGTCCCTGGTGGTGGTACCCACCAGCCTGATCTTCAACTGGGTGCACGAGCTGAAACGCTTTGCCCCGTCCCTCACCGTCGCCGTTTGGCACGGGCCGGACCGCTACCGCTCCGAGTCGGAGCTGCCCAAGGCCGATCTGGTGCTGACCAACTACGCCCTGGTGCGGCAGGACATGGACCTGCTGGAGGGCATGGGGTTCCACTATCTGATACTGGACGAGGCCCAGTACGTGAAAAACCCGGATTCCCAGGTGAGCCGCGCGGTGCGCGCCCTGACCGCCCGTCACCGGCTGGCCCTCACCGGCACCCCGATGGAAAACCACCTGGGGGAGGTGTGGGCCCAGTTCGCCTACCTGATGCCCGGACTGCTGGGCAGTCACACCCACTTCCGGCGCCGCTTCGGCGGGCCCATCGAGCGGGGCGATGTGGAGGCCGCCGAGGCGCTGTTTGCGCGGGTGCGGCCGTTCATTCTGCGGCGCACCAAGGGGCAGGTGGCCCAGGACCTGCCCGAGCGGGTGGAGACCACCCTTTTCTGTCGCCTGGAGGGGGAGCAGATGGCCCTGTACGAACAGGTGCGCGACCGGCTGCGGGCGCAGGTGGCCGAGGCCATCGACAAACGTGGTCTGGCGGCCTCGCGGCTCACCATCCTGGACGCCCTGCTCAAGCTGCGCCAGGTGTGCTGCCACCCGGAACTGCTGCCCGCTTCCGTTTCCGGCGGCATCACCCAGTCGGCCAAGATGGACCTGTTCATGGAATTCGTCACCGAGGCCATCGAGGAGGGGCACCGGGTGCTGGTGTTCAGCCAGTTCGTGACCATGCTCAAGATTCTGCGGCGGCGCCTGGACGCGGTGCAGGTGCCGTACGCCTATCTGGACGGGCGCACCCGCGACCGGGAGGCCCGGGTGCGGGCGTTTCAGGAGGACGCCTCCATCCCGCTGTTCCTGATCAGCCTCAAGGCGGGCGGCACCGGCCTCAACCTGACCGGGGCCGACTATGTGGTGCACTTTGACCCGTGGTGGAACCCGGCGGTGGAGGCCCAGGCCACCGACCGCACCCACCGCATCGGCCAGACCCGCAAGGTGTTCTCCTACAAGCTGATCGCCGAGGGCACGGTGGAGGAGAAAATCCTCGCCCTGCAGGAAAAGAAGCGCGCCCTGGCCGGGGCCCTTTTGGGAGAGGGCAAGGACCTGGGCGGACAGCTTTCGGTGGATGACCTGGAGCAGATTCTGGGCGCCCTGGCATCGTGATCCGTATTTTTGCCTAAACCGGGCAAACCGGTTAACGTAAGGTCTGGGGTTCGGGGTCCGTCGAGGGGGACGGTCCGGGTGGGGTCCGAGTGCGTTCAACTCAGGCACACAGGGGTGCTCATGGCCCTTCCACCCATGGAAGTCCAGCCGTGACGCGCGACCGCGAGGGGGAGGGAGTGACGTCCAGACACCGTGCGCGCGGCGGCGCCCGATTGCGTGTGGCCGCCTTTGCGCTTTTTTCCGGCCTGCTGTTCGGGCTTTCCGGCTGTCACGAGGAGGAGGTCGGTGCCCTGCGCGTGGGCACCAACGTGTGGCCCGGTTACGAACCCCTCTATCTGGCCCGCGGACTCAACTATCTCGGCCATCGGGTGCGGCTGGTGGAATACGCTTCCGCCACCCAGGTCATGCGCGCCTTCCGCAACGGCGCCATCGATGCCGCGGCGCTCACCCTGGATGAATCGCTGCAACTGATCGATCACGGGCAGAACGTGGAGGTGGTGCTGGTGATGGACCAGGCCCCCGCCGCCGGGTCCATCGTGACCCATGGGAAACGGGCCAGCGTTGCCGCTCTGAAGGGGGGCCGCGTGGGGGTGGAGGGGACCGCCCACGAAGGGTATCTGCTGGCCCGTGCGCTGGATCAGGCGGGCTTGTCCGTGGACGACGTGCACATCGTACCGTTGACCGCCGAGGAGCATGAACGGGCCTTCATCGAGGGCCGCGTGGACGCGGTGGTGACCGTGGAGCCGGAGCGCGGGCGCCTGCTGGAACTCGGTGCCGTGCCGGTATGGAACAGCGCGGAAATTCCGGACCCGATGCCCGGACTGATGGTGGTGCGCAGCGAGGCCCTGCCCCGCTACCGGCACCACCTGAAAACGCTGCTGGACGGCTGGTTCCGCGCCGTGCGGTATCTGCACGAGTACCCCGATGACGCGGCGGAGCGCATGCAGCGCCGGCTGCGGGTGCCGCTGGAAACCATGCCCGGCCTGCTGCAAACGGCGGTGTACCCGGACCGGAACGAAAACCTGCGCCTGCTGGACGACACGGATTCGCCGCTGCACCGTGCCGCCGGGACCGTGGCCGGACACATGACCGCCTACCGCCTGATGGTGCGCGAGGGCGCCACCGGAGTGCGCCTGAACGCCGCGCTGCTGAAGGACATGCGGCCATGACGACACCCCGCAAACCGGACGGGCGGGCACGCCGCCTGCGGGATGCCTTCAAGCTGCCGCTGCGGGTGGCGGTGCCGCTGGTGCTGCTGGTGTTCGCGGGGATCACCGGATTGTACGGGCTGCGCCACTACACCGACATCGCCTATCACCAGGTGGAGGAAATGTCCCTGCGCGGCCTTCGGGTGGACATGGACCGCCTGCAGGAAACCCTGGAATTTCTGCTGCGCGAGGGCAACCTGGAGCAGGTGAGCCACGAAATGACCGCGCTGGCTTCCGATACGGAACTGCTGGAGGGCTACCTGCTGGACGACTGGGGAGAGGTGGTGGCGGGCACCCGCCTGGACCGCAACGGGGTTTCCCTGGCGGAGATGCTGGGCAGTGCCCGGGAGGCGGACCGGGAGTTGCGCGCCGGTGTGGTGGAGCGGGCGCTGGACAGCCTGTCCGGGATTGTCTACGTGACCCCGGACGGCAGCCGTGTCGGCGGCGCCTATCCGGTGTTCTGGACGGCGGCGGCGAGCGAGTTGCGGCCGTCCCGGGTGGGGGTGCTGTTCATCGAGAAGGATCTCTCCGCCATCAAGGCGGCGGAGCGTGGCCGGGTGGAGAACCAGGTGTTGCGCACCAGCGCGTTTCTGGTGTTGCTGGCCGGCGGCCTGTGGCTGTTCTTCGACTATGCGGTCACCCGCCGGGTGGCGCGGCTGGTAGGTGCCACCAGCCGGCTGGCGCGGGGGGATCTTTCCGCCCGCACCGGCGTCAGCGGGAGGGACGAGATCGGCCGGGTGGCCATCGCCTTCGACCGCATGGCGGAGCAGCTTCAGCAAAGCCGCGATCAGTTGGTGGAGAGCGAGGCCCGCGTGCTGCTGCTGCTCGATTCCGCCGCCGAGGCGATTTTCGGACTGGATGCGGACGGCTACTGCACGTTCTGCAATCCGGCCTGTCTGCAGGCCCTGGGCCTGGAACACGCGGGCCAGATGCTGGGCCGCAAGGTGCACGACCTGATGCATCACAGCCACATGGACGGCACCCCCCACCCGGAGGACGATTGCCGGATCCAGCAGGCCCTGCGCACCGGCCAGCCGGTGCATGTGGACGACGAGGTATTCTGGCGCGCCGATGGCACCGGCTTTCCGGTGGAGTACTGGTCGCACCCCATCCGCCGCCGGGGGCGGGCGATGGGCTCGGTGGTCACCTTCCTGGACATCACCAACCGCAAGCGCGCCGACGACGCCCTGCGCAAGGCGAAGCAGGAACTGGAACAGCGGGTGGAGGAACGCACCGGCGAACTGACCGATACCAACCGCCGCCTGACCGCCGAAATCGTCGAGCGCGAGCGGGTGGAACTGGCGCTGATGCAGGCCAAGGAGGAGGCGGAAACCGCCAACCAGGCCAAGAGCGAATTCCTGTCGCGCATGAGCCACGAACTGCGCACCCCCATGAACGCCATTCTCGGGTTCGCCCAGATTCTCGAATCGGACCCGTCCGAGCCGTTGTCCGACAACCAGTCGGAGAGCGTGAGCGAAATCCTGCGCGCCGGATATCACCTGCTGGAGTTGATCAACGAGGTGCTGGACCTGTCCCGCATCGAGGCCGGGCGCATGGACATGTCCTTCGTTTCCATGCCGGTGGGGGAGGCGGTGTCCGAGGCGCTGCATCTGGTGGAGCCGCTTGCGGACCAGTTCCGGGTTTCCCTGTACGACCGCACCGGTGCGCTGGGGGAGGAGAACATCTGGGTGGATCCCACGCGCATGCGTCAGGTGCTGCTCAACCTGCTGTCCAATGCGGTCAAGTACAACCTGCCGGAGGGGACGGTGTCGGTGTATTGCGAGCGGCGCCCGGAGGGCATGCTGCGCGTCACCGTGGAAGACACCGGCGAAGGTATTGCCGAAAGCCAGCAGCGGCGCCTGTTCCAGCCGTTCACCCGGCTCACCGACGACTATACCCGGGTGGGTGGCACCGGCATCGGCCTGACCATCACCCGCCGCCTGACCGAATTGATGTACGGCCACATCGGCTTCGAGAGCAGTGCCGGGGTGGGCTCCCGCTTTTTTGTGGACCTGCTGCTGGCGGATGCGCACCCCATGCCGGAGGGGCCCCTGCAGCCGGAGGCCGTGGACGGGGCCGAACCCGAAACGGTGACCGCAACCGGGACCGGTTCCGTGCCGACGGGGTCCGCCCCCACCTACAACGGGCGGCGTACCGTGCTGTATATCGAGGACAACCAGGCCAACATGGAACTGGTTCGGCGCATCCTGGAGCGGCGCGACGACCTGGAACTGGTGGCGGCGGACAGCGCCGGGGAAGGGCTGCGGGCCGCGCAGGCCCGGCGCCCGGACGTGGTGCTGCTGGACATCGGCCTGCCGGACCTGGACGGCTTCGAGGTATTGCGCAGGTTGCGCGCGGCCCAATCCACCCAGGACGTGCCGGTGCTGGCCTTCAGCGGCGACACCCTGCCGGAGGACGTGGCGCGCGGCATGGAAGCCGGCTTTTTCCGCTACCTGCCCAAGCCCACCAGCATCGACGTGCTGCTGGAGGCCATCGACGAGGCCCTGGCGGTGAACGGCCCGCTCACCAGGGGCTGATCAGCCGCGCCCGCTGCACGGGGCTCAGGGGCAGCGGACCCATGCCGGCGATGTCGGCGGTGACTTGGCGGCGCAGTGCGGGATTTCGGGCCAGCCCCTTGAAGCTGCGGTCGCGCAGCCACACCAGCAGCGGGTTTTTGGCATTCCAGAACAACACCAGTTCATCCCCCAGCGCGCGCAGGGCCTCCGCCTGCGGACGGCGTTGCCGTTCCCAGCGGTGCAGCCGCGCCGGGCTCGGGGCGTTCCCGGCCAACAGGTCGGGGGTGATCGCTTCCGCCAGCGCCTCCGCGTCCACCAGCGCCAGGTTGCGCCCCTGGGCCACGTGGGGGTTCACCGAATGGGCGGCGTCTCCCAGCAGGGCCGCGCCGGGTGCATACCAGCGGCCGGTGGAGACGCGGATGCACGGAAAAAACTCCAGTTCCCTCCAGCCGCCCACCGCAAGGGCCGCCTCCCCCAGGGGGGGATGGATGGCGCGCATGCGCTCCGCCAGCCAGCGGGTGTCCCCGGCGGCACGGCGCGCGGTGTATTGCGCCGGACTCAGCAGATAAAAGAAGTAGAGGGCGTCCTTCGACACCGGAAACAGCCCCAGGATTTCCCCCCGGCCCAGGTAGTAGCAGCCGTCCCGGTTGAATCCGGCCGGGCGCGGCAGCAGGCCGGTCAGGTACCCCTCCGGATAGGTGACCGTGCGGCCGCCCACGGGCAGTTCCCGGCGCACCCGCGAAAAGGCCCCGTCGGCCCCGGCCACGAAGCGGGCGGCCAGCGTGTGTTCCGCGCCGTCCACGAGCACCCGCACCCCGGTCACCCGTTCCCCGTTCCGGCACAGGCCGGAGACCCGCGCTCCGGCGTGTAGCGACACGGTGGGCAGTGCGGTGGCCGCCTCGCGCAGCACCGTGTCCAGTTCCCCGGGCAGCAGCACCAGGGTGGTGGGGTGGGGGTGGTCCAGTTCGGAATAGTCGAAGGTGGCCAGCGGTCCGTGCCCGATGCGCAAAAAGTGGTAGCGCACGGTTTCGGCGCAGGGGCGGGCGGCCAGGGTGTCCAGCAGCCCCATGCGGGCCAGCACCGCCAGCCCGTTGGGTTGCAGAATCTCGCCACGGGGCGCGGGGGCTGGCTCCGGCTGGCGCTCCAGCACGGTCACCGGAATGCCCCGGCGGCCCAGCAGCACCGCCACGGCCAGCCCGGCGGTGCCGCCGCCCACCACGGCCACGCCGGTGGTGTCAGGCAGGGGGCGGCTGGGGCTCATCACGGGGGGGGCGGCGGGCCGCGTTACCCGCTTTTCACGCAGCGGAAGCCCACGTCGTTGAGCCGCCCCTGGGGGGCCAGGAACAGGCGGAACGAGGCGCGGGAGTTGTTGGCCACCACATCCAGAAAGGCGGCCCGGTCGGGAAAGTGGCCGGGATTGGCCCAGGAGTTGCCGCGCAGCACCCGGTATTTTTCGCCGAATTTCTCATCTTTGAAGGGATTGCCCGGATACGGCTTGTACCAGTCGGCGGTCCACTCCCACACGTTTCCGGCCAGGTCCTGAATGCCGTAGGGGCTGTCGCCACGCGGAAAACTGCCCACCGGCACGGTACCGTTGCGGGCCACGTTGGCGGCGTCCGGGTCGAAGTCGTTGCCCCAGGGATAGATGAGCCCGGAGGAGCCGCGGGCGGCCTTTTCCCATTCGGTTTCGGTGGGCAGCCGCTTTTTGCCGTCCCAGACGCAGAAATCCCGCGCCTCGAACCAGGTCACGTGGGTCACCGGGTGGGTCGCCAGATCGGCGGAGGGGGCGTTGCCCTTCCAGTGGGGTGGCGCCCGGTGGCCGGTGGCGGCCACGAATTCCGCGAAGCGTGCGTTGGTCACCTCGGTGCGGTCCATGTAGAAGCGCGGCAGCATCACCGAGCGCTCCGGCCGCTCCGCGTCGAACCAGGTGATCATCAGCCCCAGTTCCTCGGCGCGGCCTTCCGTGTCCACCACGTCGGTGCCCATCACGAACGGGCCGCCGGGTACCTCCACCATGCCGGCGGGCGGCTTTTTGCAGCCGGTGGCGGTCAGCAGGCACAGCACCAGGGTGAGGGGGAGCATGCCCTTAATGGCAGGGTTCATGGGCGGGCCTCCGGTGTTTCTGGGTTGGATGCGGCGGGGGCGTCGGCGGCGCAGCGGAAGCCGAAGGAACTGTTTTTGATTTTCGGGGTAAAGCGGCTGCGGTTGAAGCTGGGCGCGGACAGGCCGCAGCCGTAGCTCAGGCAGTCGTACCAGGAGCCGCCGCGCAGCACGCGGTTTTTTTCGCCGTAAAAATTGTTGGGGAACTCGTTGCCCGGATACGGCTGATACCAGCTGTCGGTCCACTCCCACACATTGCCGGACATGTCGAACAGGCCGTAGGGGCTTTTGCCGGAAGGGAACGACCCCACCGGCATGGTGTGGCCCGGATCGTTCATCGAGGCCCACCGCTGGGGGGTGTTGGCGCGTTCGAGTTCAAAGTGGTTGCCCCACGGGAACACGTTGCCGTCGGGGCCGCGCGCGGCCTTTTCCCATTCCAGCTCGTTGGGCAGGCGCTTGCCTTCCCAGCGGCAGAAGTCGTCCGCGTCGAACCAGCTGACGAACACCACCGGGTGCTCCTCCCGCCCCTCGGGGATCATGCCGTTCTTCCAGTGGCGGGGCGGGTTCACGGTTCCGCCGGAAGCGGTCACGTAGCGGCTGTAGCGGCGGTTGGTGACCTCGTACAGATCGATGTAGTAGGCGGGCAGTTCCACCACGTGTTCCGGGGTTTCGTCCAGGTTGCCCTCCCCCTCGGTGATCTCGCGCCCGTCGTTGCCGATGATGGCGGGGCCGGCGGGAATCCGCGCCATGTTGGACAGGTCGGGGCCGTGCACCGGGCCGGGGCGGGCGGGGCCGGCGTCCGCCGCGCGGGACAGGGGCGCCTCGTGGCTGCCCCCGTGGCATTCGGCGCACTCCCCCTGGGCCGGACGGACCGGGGTGGCGGCCCCGTCCGGGCCGTGGCAGGCGCCGCACGCCTCGGTGGACACCTCGGTGAACGGGGTGCCCGGCGGCAGCGCGGCGGCGGGGGCGGCCCACAACAGGGCGGCCATCAGGACGGCGATGCGGCTCATTGCGGCGTGCTCATCTCCACCGATTTGGCGCAGCGCACGCCGGAGTCGCGGAAGCGCCCCTTGGGGTCGAAGGAGAAGCGGTAGTTGGCGCGGGAGGTTTCGCGGATGACGATTTCCAGTTCATCCGGCGGAAAGTGGCCCGGCGAGCCGTAGGAGTTGCCGCGGATCACCTTGAAGCGTTTGCCGTAGTTTTCGGACTTGTGGGTGCTGCCCGGGTAGGGGGCGTACCAGTCGCGGGTCCATTCCCAGGCATTACCGATCATGTCCTGCACCCCGTAGGGGCTGGCTCCGGCGGGCAGGGAGCCCACTGGCAGCTTGCGTCCGCCCTCGGCGCCGGTGGCCACGTTGGCCCGGGATGCGTCGAACGTGTTGCCCCACGGGAACAGGTTGCCGTCCGGGCCGCGCGCGGCTTTTTCCCACTCGGCTTCCGACGGCAGGCGCTTGCCGAAGAACAGGCAGGCGAACTGGGCCTCGTACCAGTTCAGGCCGGTCACCGGCTCGTCGTTGGTGCCGTCCGGCGGGCGGTTGTCGTTCCAGCCGTGGGGCGGCGCCACCGGCAGGTCGGTGCCGTTGAGGAATTGCAGGTACTCCGCGTTGGTCATCTCGAACGTGTCGATGTAATAGGCGGGCAGTTCCACCGTGCGCCGGGGGGTGGCGTCCGAATACCAGGTGTAGGGCAGTCCGTGCTCCGAGGCTTCCCCTTCATCGGTTTTGTCGGTGCCCATCACGAAGGGGCCGGCGGGAACCAGCACCATGCCGGCGGGGGTGGCGTCGGCCATGCCGGAGGGGGTGGTGCATCCGGCCGCGAGCACACACAGGAGGGCTATCAATCGCTTCATTCGGAAAAACCGTACTCCTTCCAGCGCCGGGTGACCCGCTCGACGACCTCGTCGTCCATGCGGATCGGTCTGCCCCACTCCCGGTGGGTTTCCGGCGGCATTTTGTTGGTGGCGTCAATGCCCATTTTGCTGCCCAGCCCGGCCTCCGGGCTGGCGAAATCCAGATAGTCGATGGGGGTGTTTTCCACCAGCAGGGTGTCGCGGGCCGGGTCCACCCGGGTGGAAATGGCCCACATGACGTCGTCCCAGCTTTTCACATCGATGTCGTCGTCCACCACGATGATGAACTTGGTGTACATGAACTGGCGCAGCACGCTCCACAGGCCGAACAGGATCCGCTTGGCGTGGCCCGGGTACTGCTTTTTGATGGAGATCACCGCCATGCGGTAGCTGCACGCCTCCATGGGCAGGTGCAGGTCCACCACCTCCGGGAACTGCTGCTTTAACAGCGGCACGAACACGTCGTTGAGGGCCAGCCCGAGCATGGCCGGCTCGTCCGGCGGACGGCCGGTGTAGGTGCTCATGTAGATCGGGTTTTTGCGGTGGGTGATGGCGGTGGCGGTGAACACCGGGAATTTTTCCACCTGATTGTAGTACCCGGTGTGGTCCCCGTACGGCCCCTCGTCCGCGTGCTCGGTGAGGGACACGTGCCCCTCGATGACGATCTCCGCCGTGGCGGGCACCTGCAACGGCACGGTTTTGCAGTCCACCACCTCGATGCGCTTGCCCCGCAGCAGCCCGGCGAAGTGGTATTCCGACAGGGAGTCCGGCACCGGCGTGACGGCGGCGATGGTGGTGGCCGGTTCGCAGCCGATGGCGATGGCCACCGGAATCGGCTCCGGCTTCTTCTCGCCCCATGACTTGTGGTCCAGCGCCCCGCCCCGGTGGGCCAGCCAGCGCATGATGGCGCGTTTTTCGTCCAGCACCTGCATGCGGTAGATGCCGATGTTGGTGCGTCCGCCGTCCGGCCCCTGGGTGACCACCAGCGGCCAGGTGATGAGCGGCGCCGGTTCCCCCGGCCAGCATCCCATAACCGGAATTCGGGACAGGTCGATGCGGTCGCCGGTGAGCACCACCTCCTGACAGGCGGCGCGGGACACGCTTTTGGGCGGCATGTTCATCATCGCCTTGACCATGGGCAGCTTGTCCATGGCGTCCTTCATCCCCTTGGGCGGCTCCGGCTGGCGCAGGGCGGCCAGCATCTCACCCACCCGGCGCAGGCCGCCCGGCTCGATCTCCAGCCCCATCTCGATGCGCCGCACGGTGCCGAACAGGTTGATGAGCACCGGCTTGTCGTACCCCTTGGGGTTTTCGAACAACAGCGCCGGGCCCCCGGCGCGCAGCACCCGGTCGCCGATCTCGGTCATCTCCAGGTGCGGGTCCACCTCGGCCTTCACCCGGTGCAGTTCCCCTTCCTTCTCCAGCCGGGTGAGGAATTCGCGCAGGTCGGAAAACGGCATCAGGCGGCTCCCGTCGGGTTGAGATCCACCAGCAACGCGGCCAGCAGCGCCGCCCCCACCCACACGTGGGCCTTGAACAGCTCAAACGCCCGGGCGCGGTCCAGCCCCCGCCGCACTTGCGCCCCCTGCCACGCGCCGTAGGCCAGCACGCCGGTCAGCGAGGCGAACCACACCGCTCCGGCCCCGTGCAGCCAGCCGGCGATGCCCAGCAACAGACAGGTGGCGGCGATGCAGCCGATGACCCAGATCCAGGCGGCCGCACCGAACAGGATGGCGGAGGAGTTCACCCCCACCTTGCGGTCGTCGTCGATGTCCTGAATGGCATAGATGGTGTCGTAGCCGATGGCCCAGAAGATGGTGGCGGCAAACAGCAGGGCGGGGGCCAGCGCCACTTCGCGGGTGACCGCCGCCCAGGCCATGAAGGCCCCCCAGCCGAAGGCCATGCCCAGAAATGCCTGCGGCACCGATACGAAGCGCTTGGTGAACGGGTACAGCACCGCGAGGCCGAGCCCGGCCCCGGAAAGCAGGATGGTGAGCCGGTTCAGGTGCAGGATCAGCAGCAGGCTGACGCCCACCAGCAGGGCGAACACCACCAGCGCGGTGGCCACGCTCAGGCGGCCGTCGGCCAGCGGGCGGGTGCGGGTGCGCGCCACCAGCGGATCGATGCGCCGGTCGGCGATGTCGTTGATCACGCACCCGGCGCTGCGCATCAGGAACGCGCCCACGGTGAAAATGGCCACCAGTTGCCAGTCCGGGCGACCGCCGGAAGCCAGGGTCAGCGCCCACAGGGACGGCCACAGCAGCAGCAGGGTGCCGTACGGCTTGCCGACGCGCATCAGGTCGAGCACGGCACGCAACGTCTGCCGCACTCCCCGGGCGCGTCCGGGGGCTGGCATGGCACTGGAAGGGGTGGGATTCACGAGCGGATCACCAAGGCGGATCACAACCTGCGTATTAAAGGGAAAAAGGTCCGGAAAGGGTACGTTTCCGGCGTCCCGCGAGTCAAGGCACGGGGGGTGCGGGAGGGGCTTTTCAAATCGTTGAAAATCCCTGCTGACGCACGTTCGGAGTGGGGTTATATTGATCGCACCTTTCACCCCATGGAACCCTTATGCGGCAGCGGATCCCGATGACCTCTCACCACCCCTTCCGGGGCCGCCGCGGCGCGTCCCGTCCGGAGGCGGCATGATCCGCTTCCGGCATCTGTTCGGCATCGCCCGTGAGCTGGATCGCCAGCACGTGGAGGAGATGCGCGCGATCTATGTGAAGGCGTTCCCGTACCTGCCCGAGTACGTGGACAAGCTGATCGGCTGGCTGGAGCATGGGGCCCCCGCCGGGGTGGAGCCGGTGCTGCTGCTGTCCCTGAGCGCGCACAAGGTGACCGGCTTTGCCTGGGTGCTGTATTTTCCCGACCGCCGGCTGGGGTACCTGGATTACCTGGCCAGCGATCCGGGCAGTTCCGCGCGGGGCATCGGCGGGGCCTTGTATGAGGCGCTGCGCGAACTGATGCAGCAGAAGGGGGCGCGCGGCCTGTTTCTGGAAGTGCCCCACGACGACCCGAAACTGCTGCGGGAGCCGGAGCGGGCGCCGCTGAACCGCAAGCGGCTGCGGTTTTACGAGCAGTACGGCGCCTTTCCGGTGGAGCATACCGCCTTCGACTGCACCGCCACCGCCGCCAACGAGGGGTGGATGACCCATCTGGTGTTCGATCCGCTGGACCGTTCCCGCCCCCTGCGCGCCGCCGCCGCCCGCCGCTTTGTGCGGGCCCTGTACCGGCGCAAGTACGACCTGGACCCGAAGGACCCGGTGCTGGCGGGGGTGATTGCCTCCTTCATCGATGACCCGGTGCGCCTGCGGTCTCCCCGTTACGTGCAGCCGGAGGTGGCGATGCGGGCGGTGCCCAAGCGGCTGGCGCGCATCAAGGTGGTCACCACCGAGCGCCATTGGCTGCACCACATGAAGGAAAAGGGGTATGTGGAACGCCCGGTGCGCATGGAGGCGGTGCTCAAGGGGCTGGAGGGCATCGGCATGGAAAAGGTGGCGGCGCGCCACTATGGCGAGTCGCCCATCCGGGCGGTGCACACGGCGGCGCTGGTGGGGTATCTGGCCCGCGCCTCGGCCCGGCTGGACCCCAAGCAGCTGATCTATCCCACCGTGTTTCCGTTGCGGCGGCGGCAAAAACCGCCCCGCTCCTTCGAGATGCGCGCCGGATATTTTTGCCTGGACACCTTCACCCCCCTTGGCCACAACACCTATCGGGCCGCCCGTTCGGCGGTGGACGCGGCCCTTACCGGCGCCCGGCTGGTGCTGGACGGCGAGCGCTTCGCCTATGCCCTGTGCCGTCCTCCCGGCCACCACGCGGAGCCGGGGGCCTGGGGCGGCTTCTGTTATTTCAACAACGCCGCCATTGCCGCCCACTTTCTGTCCGCCCACGGCAAGGTGGCGTTGATCGACATCGACCACCACCACGGCAACGGCACCCAGGAGATCTTCTATCGCCGCAGCGACGTGCTGGTGATCAACCTGCATTGCAGCCCGGACCATGCCTATCCCTACTTCAGCGGCTTTGCCGACGAGCGCGGGGAGGGGGAGGGCAAGGGCTTCAACCTGAACTATCCGCTGCCGCCGGGTACCGGTGACGACGCCTACATGCGGGCCCTGGGGGATGCGGTGCACCACATCAAGCGGTTTGCGCCGGAGTTTCTGGTGGTGTCGCTGGGCTACGACATCATGCGCGGGGATCCCACCGGCACCTTCACCATCAGCGGCGGCGGCATGCGCTCCATCGGGCGGCGCCTGGGGGGGGTGAACCTGCCCACCCTGCTGGTGCAGGAGGGGGGGTATTCGTTGCGCAACCTGCGCATCGGTTCGCGGGCGCTGGCGGCGGGCCTGACCGAACGGTGGTGACCGGCTGCGGCTGAAGGGCATCACATCCTGAGCAAAGGGGCACCCCGATACGGCTTTTGTGGTATCCTTGCCCCCATTCCAACCGGATCGTTTCGCTGTTTTCTGACCCGTTTCGAAACCGATGTTTTACGTGTACACCGGCCGTTCCACTCTCATTTTCCACCCTGAAACCGGAGCCGCCCCGTGACCATCGGCATCGTTGTATTTCCAGGTTCCAACTGCGACCACGACGTTCACCACGTGATTACCGCCGTGAGTGGCGGCGAGGCCCGCTTCCTGTGGCACAAGGACACCGACCTGAGCGGCATCTCCGCCGTGGTGCTGCCGGGAGGCTTTTCCTATGGTGACTACCTGCGCTGCGGAGCCATTGCCCGGGTCAGCCCGATCATGGGCGAGGTGAAACGCTTCGCCGCCCAGGGGCGTCCGGTGGTCGGCATCTGCAACGGCTTTCAGGTGATGGTCGAGTCGGGCATCCTGCCCGGCGCGCTGGTGCGCAACCGGGACCTGCGCTTCATCTGCCAGCCGCAAACCCTGGTGGTGGAGCAGACCGACTCCCCCTACACTTCCGGCTACGCCCCCGGGCAGGTGGTGAACTTTCCCATCGCCCACGCGGACGGCAACTATTCGGCCAGCCCCGACACCCTCAGGATGCTCGAAAGCGAAGGGCGGGTGGCATTCCGCTACGCCGCCGCGGACGGCACCGTTAGCGATGCCACCAACCCCAACGGCAGTGCCGGCAACATTGCCGGCATCTTTGGCGACACCCGCAACGTGCTGGGCCTGATGCCCCACCCGGAACGCAACGCCGAGGCGGCGCTGGGCGACGGCGCCGGACGTGCATTCTTCGACGGGCTGGTGGCCCACCTGCAGGGAGCTTCCGCATGAGCGTGTATCTCAACCCCGACGAGCCGGAGGTCACCGCCGGGCTGGGTGCCGAATTCGGCCTCACCGCGGACGAATACAAGACCGCCTGCGAGATTGTCGGGCGCACCCCCACCTGGACCGAACTGGGTATTTTTTCGGTCATGTGGAGCGAACATTGCTCCTACAAAAGCAGCCGCGTGCACCTGAAGCGGCTGCCCACCGAGGGGCCGCAGGTGGTGCTGGGGCCGGGCGAGAACGCCGGTGCGGTGGATATCGGCGACGGCCTGTGCGCGGTGTTCAAGATGGAATCCCACAACCACCCGTCGTTCATCGAGCCGGTGCAGGGGGCGGCCACCGGCGTGGGCGGCATCCTGCGCGACGTGTTCACCATGGGCGCGCGCCCGGTGGCGCTGCTCAACAGCCTGCGCTTCGGTTCCCTGTCCCGCCCCCAAAATCGCTACCTGTTCTCCCATGTGGTGGAGGGCATCAGCCACTACGGCAACTGCGTGGGCGTGCCCACCGTGGGCGGCGAGGTGTACTTCAACGACATCTACAACCAGAATTGCCTGGTGAACGCCATGTGCGTGGGCATCGCCCGTTCCGACCGGCTGTTCATGGGGGTGGCCAAGGGGGTGGGCAACCCGGTCATGTACGTGGGCGCCAAAACCGGACGCGACGGCATCCACGGCGCCACCATGGCCAGCGAGGAGTTCGGCGAGAACGAGGAAAAACGCCCCACGGTGCAGGTGGGCGACCCGTTCACCGAAAAGCTGCTGATCGAGGCGTGCATGGAACTGATGGCCCAGGACCACATCGAGGGCATCCAGGACATGGGCGCCGCCGGTCTTACCAGTTCCTCCTGCGAGATGGCCAGCCGCGCCGGCACCGGCATCGAGATGATTCTGGACGACGTGCCGTGCCGCGAGGAGGGGATGACCCCCTACGAGATGATGCTCTCCGAGAGTCAGGAACGCATGCTGCTGGTGGCCCGCCCCGGCCACGAGGACGCGGTGCGGGCGATTTTTGAAAAATGGGACCTGGAAGCGGCGGTGGTGGGCAAGGTGACCGACGACGGCATGCTGCGCCTCAAGTTCCAGGGCAACACCGTGTGCGAGATCCCGGTGCACCCGCTGGCGGAACAGGCCCCCCGCTATGAACGCCCGATGGCGGTGCCGGAATACCTGGACGCGTTGCAGGCCTTCGACCCCCACTCCCTGGCCGAGCCGAAGGATTTCAACGAGGTGCTGCTGGCCCTGCTGGCCGCGCCCACCATCGCCAGCAAGGAATGGGTGTTCGGCCAGTACGACCACATGGTGCAGGTGAACACCGAGGTGCCCCCCGGTTCCGACGCGGCGGTGCTGCGCATCCGCGACGAAAACGGCAACGACACCGGCCGTCACCTGGCCATGACCACCGACTGCAACAGCCGCCACTGCATGCTCAACCCCTATACCGGGGCGGCACTGGCGGTGGCCGAATGCGCGCGCAACATCGTCGCCTCCGGCGGCCGCCCGCTGGGTATCACCGATTGCATGAACTTCGGCAACCCGGAGCGGCCGGACATCATGTGGCAGTTCGCCATGGCCGTGGAGGGCATTTCCGACGCCTGCAAGGCGCTGGACGCCCCGGTGGTGTCGGGCAACGTGTCGCTGTATAACGAAACCCTGGGGCAGGGCATCTACCCGACTCCCACCATCGGCATGGTGGGCATTGTGGAAAACGGGCGTTCCCCGGTCACCGCGTCGTTCAAGGACGACGGCGACATCATCGTGCTGGTGGGCACCACCGCCGACGACCTGGGCGGCTCCGAATACCTGGCCGTGTGGCATTCCCGCGAGCAGGGCCTTCCGCCCCAGCTGGATCTGACCCGGGCCCGCGCTACCAACGACGCGGTGCTGAAGCTGATGGACACCGGCTGCGTGAAAAGCTGCCACGATCTGGCCGAGGGGGGACTGGCGGTGGCCCTGGCGGAGTCCGCCATCGGCGGCCGCATCGGCTGTCAGGTGGGCATCGAGTCCAACGGCCTGCGGCGGGATGAAGTGCTGTTTTCGGAAAGCCCGTCCCGCTTCATTCTGACCGTCAGCCCCGCCAACCGGGACGTGATGACGGAAACCCTCACCGAAAGCGGGGTGGCCTTTGCCGAACTCGGGTGGGTGCGGGGCGACCGGATCCAGATGGGCATCGATCGCAAGCTGACCGTGGACGTGGCGCTGGCGGCCGCCGCCGACACGTTCAAAAACAGCATTGCGAAAACCCTGGAAGGGGGCGCCGGATCGTGAGCGGATGCGAATTCACCCTGGAGGAACTGCGCCACGACAAACCGCGCGAGGAGTGCGGCGTGGTGGGGGTGTTCAACCACCCGGAGGCGGCCAACCTGGCCTATCTGAGCCTGTATGCCCAGCAGCACCGGGGCCAGGAGGGGGCCGGCATCGTCAGCTACAACGCCGAGGACGATGAGTTCCACACCATCAAGGGGCAGGGGCTGGTGCCGGACATCTTCAGCCACGCCAAGCTGCAGAAGCTGCCGGGCAACTTCGCCATCGGCCACAACCGCTATTCCACCGCGGGCGGCGCCGGGCTCAAGAACGTGCAGCCGCTGGTGGCCAAATCGGCCCTGGGTACCATCGCCATGGCCCACAACGGCAACCTGACCAACGCGGACCTGCTGCGCGAGCAACTGGAGGAGCAGGGGGCCATCTTCCAGTCCAGCATCGACAGCGAGGTGCTCCTGCACCTGATCGCCCGCTCCCGCGAAAAGAGTTTTCCCCGCCGCATCATCGACGCCATCGCCCAGGTGAAGGGTGGGTTTTCGCTGATCTTCCTCACCGAAGACAGCCTGGTGGGAGTGCGCGACCCGCACGGTTTCCGCCCCCTGTCCCTGGGGCGCTTCCTGGACGGCGGGTATGTGCTGGCCTCGGAAACCTGCGCCTTCGACCTGATCGGCGCGGAGTTCGAGCGCGACATCCGCCCCGGCGAGATGGTGGTCATCAACGGCAGCGAGGTGTCCAGCTGCATGCCGTTCCAGATTCACGAGGGGGCATTCTGCATTTTCGAATACGTCTACTTCTCCCGCGTGGACAGCAAGATCGGCGGCAACACCGTGTGGACCGTGCGCAAGAACCAGGGGCGGTTCCTGGCGCGGGAAACCCCGGTGGAGGCCGACGTGGTGATCCCGGTGCCGGATTCCGGTGTGGCCACCGCCATGGGGTTCGCCGAGGAGTCGGGCATCCCCTATGAGATGGGGCTGATCCGCAATCACTACGTGGGGCGTACCTTCATCGAGCCGCAGAGTTCCATCCGCCACTTCGGGGTGAAGATCAAGCTGAACCCGGTGCGCGAGGTGATCGAGGGCAAGCGCGTGGTGGTGGTGGACGATTCCATCGTGCGCGGCACCACCAGCCGCAAGATTGTGGAGATGATCCGCCGGGCGGGCGCCCGCGAGGTGCACATGCGCATCGGCTCGCCGAAGATCATTTCCCCCTGTTTTTACGGCATCGATACCCCCACCCGCGAGGAACTGATCGGCTCCTCCAACAACGTGGAGGAAATCCGCCAGCACCTGACCGCCGACACCCTGGGCTACCTGAGCGAGGAGGGGCTGCTGGCCGCGTCCCCCAAGCTGGGCGGCTATTGCACCGCCTGCTTCAGCGGCAACTATCCGGTCAATGTGGTGTTCGACAAGCCGGAGCAGGGCGGCCTGTTCCAGGGCGGATAGGCCCGCATTTCATTTTTTGTCGCGGGGTCCGGTCTCCGGGAGAGGGAAGTCCATGGGCGATACGCCTGACCATTCTGATCAGTCACTGCCGCCGGGAAAGCCGTTGAGCAACCCCGGCAAGCGCCATCATCGGCGACGGGAGGATCCGGCCGAGGCCGCACGCAAGTGGGATGCGCTGATGGCGCGTCTTGCGGAGCTGGAAGCGGCCCCCAACGGCGACCTGCTGCGCGGCCTGCTGAACACCGTGTGCCGCTTCTTCGAGGGCGATGCGGAACGGCGCGACCTGAAGCTGGCCCACTATGCGCTCAAGGAGAGCCGTCAGGCGCTGGAGGTGTTTGCCCAGTACCGGCACGTGCCCAAGATCAGCATCTTCGGCTCGGCGCGCACCGAATCGGACCACCCGGACTATGTGCTGGCCCGTGACTTTGCCCACCGCATGGCGACCCACGGCTACATGTCCATCACCGGCGCCGGCGGCGGCATCATGGAGGCGGCCAACCTGGGCGCCGGTCGCGAAATGAGCTTCGGGGTGAACATCGACCTGCCGTTCGAGCAGTACGCCAACGAATTCATCGACGGCGACCCGAAGCTGGTGCAGTTCCGCTTCTTCTTCACCCGCAAACTGTATTTCATGAAGGAGAGCACGGCCCTGGCCCTGTTCCCCGGTGGCTACGGCACCCTGGACGAGGGGTTCGAGGCGCTCACCCTGATCCAGACCGGCAAGAGCACGCCGATGCCCATCGTGCTCATGGAGCATCCGGGCGGGGAGTACTGGTCCGACTGGCTGGAGTATGTGGAGAACCGCCTTCTGGCGCGCGGCATGATTCACCGCAACGACCTGGACCTGTTCCGCATCTGCCACACGGTGGAGGAAGCGGTGGAGGAGGTGTTGCGCTTCTTCCGCGTGTTCCATTCGGCGGTGCGCACCCGCGACGGGGTGGCCATCTGGCTGTGGCGGGCGCTGGAGGATGAGGAACTGGAGCAGCTCAACGAGTCGTTCGAGGACCTGCTGGGCGGCGGCAAAATCCGCCAGCCCATCTCCCCCGGCATGCAGGTGTCCGACACCGAGACCGACGTGATGAGCTTCATCGAGGTGCCCATGGACCATCGCCACCAGGGGCGCCTGCGCCAGTTGATCGACGCCATTAACCGGCTGTAAGCCCGCGCGTCGTGGCCAGTGCAAAACAAACCGGGAAGGCGGGCCGGAAAAAGGCCGCCCCGGTGGCCGAGGTGCTGCGGGTGCTGGCGGAACTGTACCCGGACGCCGAGTGCGCGCTGACCTATCGCAATCCGTATGAACTGTTGATCGCCACCATCCTGTCCGCCCAGTGCACCGACGCGCGGGTGAACATGGTGACCCCGGCGCTGTTCGAAAAATTCCCCACCCCCGAGGCCATGGCGGCGGCGGACCTGGACGACATTGTCGAACTGGTCCGCTCCACCGGCTTTTTCAACAACAAGGCCAGGAACATCCTGGCCTGCTGCCGCGACATCGTGACCCGCCACGGCGGTGAAGTGCCGGGCACGCTGGACGACCTGGTAAAGCTGGCCGGTGTGGGCCGCAAGACCGCCAACGTGGTGTTGGGCAATGCCTTCGGCGTGCCGGGCATTACCGTGGATACCCATCTGGGACGGGTTTCCCGCAGGCTGGGGCTGACCCGGAATGAAGACCCGGTAAAGGTCGAGTTCGACCTGATGAAGAAGATTCCCAAGGACCAGTGGACGCTGTTTTCCCACCGGGTGATCCACCACGGCCGCGCCCTGTGCGCCGCCCGCAAGCCAAAATGCGAGGTCTGCCCGCTTTCGGGGGTGTGCCCGGCGGCGTAGGGGGATCAGGTCCGGTAAGCGGATTACCGGGATGTCGGTCCCGAAAAATAGCCGAAAAATTATCCCGCGCCTTCTGGACATCCGTTTTGGCGCGTTGTACCGTGAACTATATACACGATTTTTGTTGCGTGGATGGGAGGTATGGTCATGGGGAATTCAGGTACACGGGTTCGAAGGGGGTGGGCGCGGGTTCTGGTTGCTGGCGTGGCGGTTCTGCTGCTCGCGTCGTGCGCCTCAAAATTTCGCTCGACTCCGTCGGAATTGACGGAAGTCAGGTCGAACGAGGGGGTGGTGGTGGGCTCGTTTTATCTGGAAACGGAATCAGCACCAGAGAAGGAGAGAGCACTGGCCTTTCTTGGGGGAGCCAAAGCCGGGAAACGAGGATTTACGGTTTCTGTCGTCCGTATTCCGGATACCCGGATGGGGGCCCTGTGGAAGATGCTAACCGGGGATGCTGATTATACTCTGGACGTGGAACCGGGCCAGGAACGTGTTTTCGTCAAAAAACTTCCGGTCGGTCACTATCGGGTTTCCAGTATTTCCACGCAATGGGGCAACGGCTCCTTGTCGTACAGTCCAAATCTGCAGTTTTCCGTGCTGCCCAACCAGACGACCTATATCGGAAAGAGTATCACCCGCATGCCGTATCGCATCCGGGGGGGAAGCCAGGTGGACCAGCGGGTGGAGGATGAGCAGGAAAAGGCCATGGTGGCGCTTGCGGAAGGCTTTCCCACTCTTCCCGGACCGGTGGTCACAGAGTTGATGCGGCAGCGGTAGCGGAAGGGGGATTTCCCCCGGAGGGAGAGGCTACCCGTCCACCGGCGTTCGCTCCCGGAGCCGGTCCGTACCCCTAGTAGCGGACGTTCAGCCCGACCGTGGGGCCGGAAAACCGCACGCTGAGGTCCGAGGAGAGGTTGGCGTGCTCGTAGATGTAGTTCCACCAGCGCCACCCGGCAAAGGCTTCGGCTCCGGGGGTGATGGTGGCCACCGCGCGCACTTCCGACTCGCCGAACAGGGTGATCAGGTCGGAATGTCCCCCCAGGCCGCCCAGCATGCGGGCGCGCAGTCCCACCGGGCCGGTGTGCGGGATAAGCCCCATCTCGAAGCCCAGCATCAGCTGCCCGGAGCCGTCGTCGCGGTGGCCGCGGGTGCCAGTACTTACCTCGCGCACGATGGCGTCCATCTCGATCCAACTGAAGCCGAGCAAGGTACGCATGGCCAGTCCCGGGGATGTTCCGGGGCCGAAGGACGAGGTGGCCAGCAGGGCGTGCCAGTCGCGCAGGTCCACTTTGGTGACCACCGTGTCCGGGCCGATGGTGTTCAGGCCGCCAAAATCCACGTTGTATCCGGGGGGGACGTCGGTGGAGAAGGTGCCGCCTCCCTGACTGACGCCGAATTCCCAGGCTGCGCCGCCGGGTCCTTTGCCCGACACCGGCACCGTGGCGCGCAGGGTGGGGAAAAAGACGTCCCGATCCTGGCCGTTCAGGTCCAGATCGGTTACACAGGCGCTCAGCGTGGCCAGGATGGCCACGGCGACGATCCGTCCAGATTTGCGCCCCGGAAGTTGCATGCCCCCCGCCTCCATTGCTCCCTTATGAAGCATGGCACCGGGACGGGCCGCTTTCAAGGCCTCTTCCCGACGTGCAAATGTGCGCCATAAGCGGCGCCGGGCCAAACGCTTTAATAGCGTATGTTCAGCCCCAGCGTGGGCCCGGAAATCTGGGTATCCAGTTCGGACAGGAAGTCGGAGTGCAGGTACGAATAGCTCCACCACCGCCACCCGGCAAAGGCTTCCGCGTTGGGGGTGAAACGGGCCACCCCGATCAGCTCCCCCTCGCCAAAAAAGGTGATCAGGTTGGAATGCCCCCCCACGCCGCCCACCATTCGTCCGCGCCAGCCCAGAATCCCCGAACGCGGAATCACCCCCATCTGCATGCCGAGCAGGAACTGTCCCGTACCGTCGTCCCAGTAGGTGGGTCCGCCGGGAGAGGCTGTGTTCAGCGTGACGTCCATTTCGACCCAGTTGAAGCCCACCATTACCCCGCCCGCCATTCCCGGCGGGGTGTTCCCGTCATAGGAGGCCGTGGAGAGCGTCGCCTGCCACACCCGCAGGTCGATGTCGGTGGTCACGGTGTCGGCGCTCCCCCCGGTGTTCAGGCCACCAAAGTCGACCGTGGAGCCCGGCGGCACGTCGTTGGAAAACGACCCGCTGCCCTGGGACACGCCGAACTCCCATTCGCCCCCGCCGCCGGACATGGGCACCGTGGCGCGCAGGGTGGGAAAGAACGCGTCCCGGTCCTGGCCGTCCAGGTCCACGATGTCCGTGGCGCAGCCGCTCAGCCCCGCCAGCAGTGCCAACGATGCACCCAGGGTGACAATGTGTGTGCGGATGGTCATGCGGTCTCTCTCGCGAGTGGTGATTCCTCGCCGGGAGCATGCCATGCGGCGGAGCGCCCTTTCAAGGGCTCAGGCGGTGCGGCACCAGGTGCGCCACATCTCCCGCAGGGCGTGTTCGAAATCCTGGGCAAAGGCATCCCCATCGCACAAACGGGAGGATGCCATGCGGTCGCGCAACTCCCGGTGCAGGGTGGCAAGCCGCTCCGGGTCGGCGGCCAGGGCGGCGGCCAGTTCCACATAGGCATCGGTGGATGGGGCGATCAGATCTTCCAGGTCCATATTTTTGAGCAGGCTGACCCCCACCCGGCCCATGTGGCTGGTGCCCTCCAGGGTAATCACCGGCACCCCCATCCACAGGGCCTCGCAGGTGGTGGTGGTGCCGTTATAGGGAAATGTGTCCAGTGCGATGTCCATCAAGTGATAGGCCCCCAGGTGGCCGCTCACGCCGGGAAACCACGCCCGCAGATCGAGGCGGTCCGGGTGGATGCCGTGCCCGGCGAACATCTCCTGGCACCGTTCCCGTCCGGCTTCCGTGGTGAACGCCCGGGATTTCATCAGCAACCGGGAACCGGGAACGGCACTTAGCACCCGGGCCCACACCTCGGCCACTTCCGGGTTGAACTTGGAGAAGTTGTTGAACGAGCCAAAGGTGACATGGCCGTTCTTTCGCATTGGCGGCGGGCCTGGCTCCGGTGCGGCGGCAGGCGGGGAATAGCAGAGAAAGGAGTGGGGCAGGCGGACCAGTTGTTCCGAACAGTGCCCGTCATGTTCCGGCGGGTCGGCGTGGATGTCCGTAATCCGGTAGTCCATGGCCCGCAGCCCGGTGGAGATGGGGCTGCCGAGATAGGTCACCTGCACTGGCGCGGGGCGGTGGGCAAAAATCTCCACCCGGCTTCTGTGGGTGTGGCCCGCCAGATCGATCAGGATGTCCACCCGGTCCTTGCGGATGGCCGCGACGGCCTGTGCGTCGCTCATGGGGCCGATGTCCACCCAGTGGTCGACCATGCCGCGCAGGCGGCGGGTGCTCTCGTCCGGTTTGGGCAGGTGCGCGTAGCAGTGGATTGACAGCTTGCCGGGATCGTGTCGCGCAAATATTTTTTCGGCGAAGTAGGCCACCGAGTGGGTGCGCAGATCGGGGGAGACAAAGCCGACCGTCAGGCGCCGCTCCGCCGCGCGGGAGTTGGGGTGGGCGACCGTGTCCGGGTCCGGCAGGCCGCGCTCCATGCGTTCCGCCAGCCGCCGGACGGAGCGCAGCACCCCGTCCGGCCCCAGATCGGTGCGGTAGCACTCCATCATGGTTATGTCGCACCGGGCCTTGTAGTTGTCCGGCTCCATTTCGAGAACCTTCTGGTAGCAGGCGATGGCCTCCCGTTGATGGGTGAGGCGTTCATAGACGGTGGCCTTGGTAAACCACGCCTGAACATCTTCCGGATGCGTGGCGAGCACCTGGTCAGCCTGCGCCATTGCCTTGGAATAATCATCCAGTTCGACCCGGGCGGCGCTGAGGAGGGCGCGGGCGGAAATGTTCTGGGGATCCGTTTCCAATACCTGCTCCAGGGTATCCGCGGACCTGGAAAAATCGCGGGCGTCGAACAGCGCCCGACCCAGGGTCTCGCGCCAGGAGATATCCTCCGGGTTTCGCTCCACGGCATTACGAAGGTGTTTGATGCCGGTGACATGGGAGCCGGACAGGCACAGCATCCGCCCCAACTGGTAGTGGGCGATGGCGGATTCGGGCGCCAGGGTGACGGCCTGCTGCAACTGGCGGATACTATCCGCATGGCGCCCCAACTCACCCAGGGTCAGGCCCAGCGCAATGTGCGCCTGCACCATGGTGGGAGCCAGTTGGACGGCGGTGGCAAACGCCTTCTCCGCCTGCGCCAGGTCGCCGGCTTCCATGCAAACGCGGCCCAGGTTCAGGTGGGCCTCGGGAAAGGCGGGGCGCAGCGCCACCGCATGCTTAAAGGAGACGGCGGCATCGGCGCCATGCCCCTGCGCGGACAGCACCATTCCCAGCCAGAAATGGGCCAGCGGGTTGTCGGGGGGGTGGGTCAGTTCGTGCCGGAAGGCATCCGCCGCATCGTCCAGCCGGCCCGCATGGAAGCAGGCGATACCGTATGGCATGCGGAGTCCGGGCTGGTCGGGCAGGTTCCGGATGCCGGTGCCGAGCAAGTCAACGGCTTGGGCGGCGGCCCCGCGCTGCAACAGCAGCACCCCCAACTGGTAGCTGGCCGCCGGGTGGCCCGGCTGCCGCTCCAGAATCGTGCGGTACAGGGTTTCGGCGGCCTCCGTCTGCCCGGCGCGCTGCAACTGCAGCGCCTGTTGCAGCGTGTCGGCCACCGGGCGCGGTTAGTCTACCGCCTCGCTCTTGATGTACAGGTCCCGCAACTGCCGGTCCGAGACCCTGGAGGGGGCGTCCGTGAGCAGGCAGGTGGCCTTCTGGGTTTTGGGGAAGGCGATCACGTCGCGGATGGAGGTGGCGCCGGTCAGCAGCATCACCAGCCGGTCGAGGCCGAAGGCCAGCCCGCCGTGGGGTGGCGCGCCGCTCTCCAGGGCATTCAGCAGGAAGCCAAATTTTTCGGCGGCCTCGTCCGCGTCGATGCCGAGCAGGCCGAGCATCTTGCGTTGCAGGTTCATGTCGTGGATACGGATCGATCCGCCGCCGATTTCGGTGCCGTTCCACACCAGGTCGTAGGCCAGGGAGCGGGCCTTGGCCGGCTCCGTTTCCAGCAGGTCCATGTCGTCCGGGTGGGGGGCGGTGAACGGGTGGTGCAGGGCCACGTGCCGCTTCTCGTCCCCGTCGTACTCCAGAAGCGGAAAATCCACCACCCACAACAGCTGGTCGCCCGCGTTCTCCAGCAGGCCGAGCCGCTCCGCCACGTGCAGGCGCAGGTTGGCCAGGGTGTCGTTGACCACCTGCGGGGCATCCGCGATGAACAGCATCAGGTCGCCCGGTTCCGTGTCCATGGCGTCCTGCATCTTTTGCAGGGTCTCCGGGGTGAAGAACTTGACGATGGGGCTTTCCAGGCCGTTGGGGGTCACCTTGATCCAGGCCATGCCCTTGGCCTTGTAGGTTTTGCAGAACTCGGTCAGGTCGTCCAGTTCCTTGCGGGAGGAATCGGCCAGGGTTTTGGCGTTGATGCCCTTTACCTTGCCGCCGCCGGCCAGGGCCCCCTTGAACACCATGAAGTCACACCCTTCCGAAACGATGTCCGTCACGTCCACCAGTTCCAGGCCGAAACGGGTGTCGGGCCGGTCGGTTCCGAAGCGGGAAACGGCCTCGTCGTAGGTCATGTGCGGCAGGGGAGAGGGCAGGTTGACGCCTTTCACCTCGTGGAACACGGCGCGGATCATGCCCTCGGTGAGATCCATGACCGTTTCCCGGTCCACAAAGCTCATCTCCAGGTCGATCTGGGTGAATTCCGGCTGCCGATCGGCGCGCAGGTCCTCGTCGCGAAAGCAGCGGGCGATCTGGTAGTAGCGGTCCATGCCGGCCACCATCAGCAACTGCTTGAACAGTTGGGGTGACTGGGGCAGGGCGAAGAAACGTCCCGGGTTGGTGCGGCTGGGCACCAGATAGTCGCGGGCGCCCTCCGGGGTGCTCTTGGTCAGGAACGGGGTTTCCACCTCGACAAAGGCGCGGGTGTCCAGATATTCACGCACCGCGCGCACCACCCGGTGGCGCAGCATCAGGTTGCGCTGCATGGCCGGACGGCGCAGGTCCAGGTGGCGGTGGGCCAGACGCACCGCCTCCCCGGCTTCCGTGTCGTCGGAGATTTCCAGCACCGGGGTTTTGGCGGTGGACACGATCTTCAGGGTGCGGGCGACCACCTCCACCATGCCGGTGGCCAGGGACGGGTTTTCAGTTTCCTTCGGGCGGTGGCGCACATCGCCTTCCACCTGAATGACGTATTCCGAGCGCAGGGAGTGCGCCACGTCGTGGATTTCGGCGGAGTCGTCCGGATTGAACACCACCTGGGTGATGCCGTAACGGTCGCGCAGATCCACGAAGATCAACCCGCCGTGGTCCCGGCGGCTATGCACCCAGCCGCACAGGGTAACGGTCTGGCTGTCGTGGTCTTCGCGCAGTTCACCGCAGGTATGCGTGCGCCACTGGGTGGACAGGGATTCGTTCATCCGCCCTTCCTCGTTCGGGTTTTCTTTTTCGGTTTTGGAGGGGACTCGGCCGCCGTGGGGCGGCGGGGCCGTGCCGGTTTCCGTTCCTTGCCGGATGCCATGCGATCCAGCCGTTTGATCTCGGCCTCGGTCAGGGTCCGTGCATCGCCTGGGGACAGGTCGCCCACGGTCAGGAAGCCGTACCCCACCCGCCGCAGCTTGAGCACCGAGTGGCCCACATGATCAAACATGCGCCGGATTTGCCGGTAGCGGCCCTCGTGCAGGATTACCTCCAGCCAGGCGTTGGTCTTGGTGGTTTCCAGGAGTTTGACCTCGGCGGGGGCGGTGCGGCCGTCCTCCAGAGGCACGCCGCGGACCAGCAGGGCCAGGGCGCGCTCCCCCGGGACTCCTTTGGTTTTGACCAGATAGCGTTTGGGAATGCCCCCCTTGGGGTGCATCAGCTTGTGGGCCAGTTCACCGTCGTTGGTGACAATGATCAGCCCCTCGCTGTCCAGGTCCAGACGTCCCACGGTAAACAGGCGCTGTTGCAGGTGGGAGAAAAAGGACACCACGGTGGGGCGGTCCGCATCCGGTTCGGAGGTGCACAGCACGCCACGCGGCTTATAGAACAGGTAGTGGACCTTGTGTTCCTGGCGCAGGGCCACGCGGCGTCCGCGCACTTTCACGTGGTCGCACGCCGGGTCGGCCTTGTCGCCAAGACTGGCCACCTTGCCGTTTACCGTCACCACGCCCTCGGCAATCCACGCCTCCACCTGGCGGCGTGAAGCAATCCCGGCGCGGGACAAAAGCTTTTGAATTCGTTCCTGCATAAGCCGACTATTGTATCTGTAAATCACTCCCCAAATCAGCAAGTTGGGCAGGAATTCGCAAAAATGTTCAATATGAGGGCTGTTTGCGGTGGTGGTTCCCCGCTGGCCAGCACCGCGCGAGTGCTTTTTCCGGCTGTTGGAGCCGCGAATTTGGTTTGAATCAGGGCCCGGAGAGGGCTGTGTCGACCTGGGTTGACCGTTCCCCCATTCGAGGCCCATGGAAGGTGATTGCCCAGCCCTGCCTCACCCGTCAGCAAATACGGCCGTGCGCCCCGCGCACCGCACCGCACAAAAAAAGGGCCGGAGGCGCGATGCCTCCGGCCCTTTGATTTTTTTCGGACCGGTTACGCGTTCGCGGAAGCGGCGGCGGCGCCAGCGGTGCGGGCGGCGGCCAGAGCGGCATCGTAGTTCGGATGCTCGGTCATCTCCGGAACGATCTCCTTGTAGACGATCGTGTTGTTGGCGTCCACCACGAAGATGGCGCGCATGTCCAGGTTGTGCTCCTTGATCAGCACGCCGTACTTCTGGCCGAAGTCGCGGGTGTTGTAGTCGGACAGCACTTCCACGTTCTGGATGCCGGCGGTCTCGCAGAAGCGGTTGACGGCGAACGGCAGGTCCATGGAAACGGTGAGGATCTTCACGCCGGACAGGGCCGAGGCTTCCTCGTTGAAGCGACGGGTCTGGGCGTCACACACCGGGGTGTCCAGGGACGGAACGGAGGAAATGATGCGCACGGTGCCGTTGTAGTCGGCGCTGCTCACATCGGCCAGGCCCTTGCGGGCGGTAAATTGCGGGGCGGCGTCGCCCACATTCAGTTCCGGACCCAGCAGGGTCAGCGGGTTGCCCTTCAGGGTCGCTACGCCGGTACGCTCTTGAGCCATGATTAAACTCCCCAACAAAATCGGGTTTGAAAAAAAACCACCGAGGAACCCCCCCGGAAGCTGTACATGATGTTTGGAATACCCATCATAAGGCCCGTTTTCCCGGCTGCGCAAGGGGGCAGGTGCCGCCTTTTTTCCTGTTTATGACAGCGCGAACAGAATCACCCCGCCCAGGGCCATCCGGTAGCCCACGAACACCCCCATGGAGTGGCGCTGGATGAAGCGCAGAAAATAGCGGATGCACAGGTAGGCAAACAGGGCCGACAGCGCAAAACCTGCCGCCATGGGCAGCAGGTTTTCGCCGCCGTTGCCGGAGGTGGCCCACTCGGCCAGCTTGAGCACGCTGCTTGCCGCGATGACCGGGATGGACAGCAGAAACGAGAACCGGGCGGCCGCCTCGCGGGTCAGCCCCAGGGCCAGCCCGGCGGTCATGGTGATGCCGGAACGCGATACGCCGGGCACCAGAGCCAGCGCCTGGGAGACGCCCACCAGCAGGGCGTCACGCCAGCTGAGGCTGCCGGTTTCCCGCCGGTGGGTGCCCATGCGGTCGGCGGCCCACAGCACCAGTCCGAAGCCGATGGTGGTGGCGGCAATCACCCGTGGATCACGGGCGATGGTCTCAATCAGTCCGCCGAAGGCCAGCCCGGCCAGCACCGCGGGGACGGTGGCGCCCACCACGAACCAGCCGAGCCGCGCGGCCTGAGGATCATCCCCGGAGCCGCCGGGCAGACTGCCCAGCCAGCCGCGCAGGATGGCGGCAAGATCGGAGCGGAAGTACAGGCACACGGCGGTCAGGGTGCCCAGATGCACCACCACGTCGAAGGTGAGCCCCTGGTCGGGCCAACCGAGGGCCCAGGGCACCAGAATCAGGTGCGCCGAGGAACTGACCGGAAGAAACTCGGTCAACCCCTGCACCAGTGCCAGTACTGCGGCCTGCAAGAGAGAGAGGGGAGCGTCGTGCATGGAAACCGGGTCAGTTGCCGGCGCTGGCCGGGTTCGGCGGGGTGTCTTCCAGCGGCAGGGAGTCTTCCAGGGGCAGGACGGTGACCGGCCCGAAGGGGGCGAGTTGTTCGGTGAGGGCTTCCACGCCGCCTACCGCGACGATCAACATGCGTTCCGGATCCAGGTGTTTTTTCACCACCCGCCGGATGTCTTCCGGGGTGGCGTCGATGACCGCCTGCCGGATGCGCTCCAGTTCGTCCTGCGGCAGGCCGTCCAGATCCTGGCTGATCCGCCGCCGCAACACCTTGGATGCGGTGTCGCTCAGAAATACGAACTGGTTGAGGAAGCGGTTCCGGGCATCGTCCAGTTCCGCCTGCGGCATGGGTTCGTCGCCCATGCGGCGCACCTCGTCCAGCATGGTCTGCACCGCTTCGCCAGCGCTTTCCGGATTGGTGTACACGGTCATGGAAAAGGTGCCCCGGTTGCGCGTGTCCGCGGCGAGACCGGCCCCCACCGTATAGGCCAGGCCGCGCCTGGAGCGGACCTCCTTGAACAGGCGGTTGGTGAAGGCGCCTCCACCCAGAATGGTCACCGCCAGGTTCAGGTGGTAATAGTCCGGGTCCAGCCGGTTGAGGGTGGTCTGTCCGATGCGGATGGCGGCCTGATCCGGCTCCTTTTCAAACAGCAGCACCTGGCGCGGCCCGGTGTCGGGCAGGGGGGGGATGTCCGGCCGGATAACCGGCGCATCCTGCCACGGGCCGAAGATTTCCGCCAGCCGGGCGGTCATCTCATCGGGCTTAAAGTTGCCCACCACGCCGATGATGGCGTTGCCGGGGCGAAAATGCTGCCCGTAAAACGCGAACAGGTCGTCGCGGGTGATGGCGGCCAGGGTTTCCCGCTCCATCAGGCGCGAGCGTGGATGATCGACCCCATACAGGTGGCGGGTGAACTGTCGCGACATGACGGCACGGGGGTCGTCGTTGCGGCGCCGCACCCCTTCCATCATGGCGCCGCGCGCCACCTCCAGGCGATCGGAATCGAAGCGCGGATGCATCACCACGTCACCCAGTCGCTCCAGGGCGGTGGTCAGGGTGCGGGTCAGGGTGCTGGTGAACACGCTGTAGCTGTAGACGGAGGCGCCCGCGGACAGGATGATGGCGTTGTCGTCCAGTTGGGCGTCCAGATCGTCAGGGGGCAACGCTCCCGCGCCACCGCTGCGCAGCAGCCGTGCCAGCATGACTTCCATGCCGGCGGTTTCCGCCGGGGCGTGCAGGGTGCCCGAGTCGATGAAAACCATCACTTGCACCAGCGGCAGGCTGTGTTCCGGAAGCATGTACAGGCGGATGCCGTTGTCCAGTGTGGTGGTGAGAACTTCCGGTGTGGTGACCTCCACCGGCTCGAACGCCATCCGGCGCGGATCGGGGGATCCGGCGCAGGCGGTGCTCAGCAGCAGGGTGGCGGCCAGGAGGAGCGCGCGGTTCATTTCGTGTCCTCCACCGGGGCCTTCAATTCGGCGATTACGGCGCGTTCCGGAGTCAGGTAACGGCGGGCCACCCGCAGTACGTCGTCGGCGGACACCCGGTTGATTTCCTCCTGAATATCGAACAGGTAGCGCCAGCTTCCGGCGATGCATTCCGCCCAGGCGAGGCCCTGCGCAAGTCCCGAATTGCTTTCGTGGCTCCGTACCTGTGACGCTTCCACCAGGGTGCGGGCCCGCGCGAGCTCCAGTTCCGTCACCGGCTCGGTGCGCAGCCGCTCCAGTTCGGAGAACAGGGCCGCCTCGGTCTTTTCCAGCAGATCCGGCGCAGCGGGGGTGGCCGACATCAGAAACAGGTTGTTCAGCCGTCCCCCCGGGCCTCCGTTCCGGGTCGCCACGCCCACCGCCACCCGCTGTTCCAGGACCAGCGCCCGGCGCAGGCGGCTGGACGAGCCGCCGCTGAGGATGGTGTCGATTACATCCAGCACCGCATCGTCCGGGTGTCCCACGGACGGCTTTAAAAAGCCCAGGGTGAGGGCCGGTCCCGCCTCGTCCAGCACGGTGACCCGGCGCGGCCCCTGCGGCTCGGGCTCCCGGGTGGCGTGGACGGAAACCGCATCGCGGGCGGGAATGCGACCGAAGGTGGCGCGCACCTGCCGTTCCGCCTCGAGCGGGTCCAGGTCGCCCACCAGGGCAATGACCGTATTGCCGGGGGTGTAGTGGTCGTGGAAAAAGTCGTATGCCTGTCCACGGGTGAGGCGGGCCACATCGCTTTCCCATCCGATGGTGGGGTTGCGGTAGGGGCTGGCGGTGAACGCCGTGGCAAAAAACTGTTCGTTCAGGCGCCCGCCGGGGCTGCTGTCCACACGCATGCGGCGCTCCTCGAGCACCACGTCCCGCTCCGAATAGAACTCGCGGAATACCGGCGTGGCCATGCGTTCCGCCTCGACTGCCGCCCACAGGGGCAGCCGGTTGGCGGGCAGGCTCACGAAATAGGCGGTGTAGTCGCTGGAGGTGCCCGCGTTCAGGCCCACCGATCCATGGCGTCCGTAGAGTTTTCCGAACTCGTCCTGAACCACCAGTGCCTTGGCCGCCTTCCGAAGCCGGTCTATTTCCGTTTCCAGCGCTTCCAGGCGGGCCGGATCCGCGCCGGCGTCGGAGAGGACCAGGAACTCCCCCATCCGGTCGTCGATCTGTTCCAGAAGCTGCCGCTCCGCGCGGTAATCGGTGGTGCCGATGGTGCGGGTGCCCTTGAAGGCCATGTGCTCCATCAGGTGCGCCACCCCGGTGGCTCCCGCCGGCTCGTCCAGAGCGCCCGCGCGGACCATGATGACGGCGGAAAACACCGGCGCCTGATGGCGCGGGACCACCAGCAGGGTGAGGCCGTTGTCCAGCACCGTGCGGTGGACCGGCAGTTCGATTTCCATTGCGGGTGCCGGGACGGGCAACAGCAGGGAGATCAGCAGGGCCAGCAGCGGCGCCCAGGGTGACGGTTTTGCGCCGGGTTGTGCGTGGGTCATTCGGCGTCCAGGCTGGCCACCAGGGGGATCAGCTGTTCCATGTGTTCCAGTACATGATCGGGTTCGGCGGCCACCAGTTCATCGGCGTTTCCGAGGCCGCAGGTCAGAATGGCGCAACGCACGCCCGCGGCCCGTGCGGCCCCGATGTCGGGGAGGCCGTCACCCACCATGAGGGCGTCCTCCGGGGCCACGCCAAAGTGGTCCAGCGCCGCCAGCAGCATGGCCGGGTCGGGTTTGAGCGCGGGGATGCTGTCGCCGCCCAGCACTAGGCCCACCCGCTCCGCCAGCCCCAGGTTGCGCACCACCCCTTCGGTGTAGATCATCGGCTTGTTGGTAACAATGGCCTGATGCCGCGCGTTGAAGGCGGAAAGCACGGCGTCCACCCCCGGGTACAGGCGGGTGTGATCGGTGATGTGGTTCAGGTAGTGGGCGCGAAATACCGTCAGGGCCTCGTCCAGCGCCGCCGGGCGGTCCTCGCCCACGGCACGCAGCAGCAGCATGCGCACCCCGTTGCCGACAAAGCCGTATAACTCCTCGCGGGTGTGACCGGGCAGGCCCAGGTCGGCCAGGGTACGGTTGACCGCATTGGCCAGGTCGTCCTTGGTGTCGGCCAGGGTGCCGTCGAGATCATATAGGAGCAGGCGGATGGGCATGGGGAGGGGGGTCGGCCAGATGGATTGAATCCGGTTGTGATGCGGCGCGCGGGCCGGACTTATTGCTGGTCCGGAAAGATAACATATACCTTTCCGGTTTTTTTGCGCGTATCGATGATTTCCTCGATGCTTCCAAAGCGGCCCGGATACACATTGTAGCCGATCAGCACGCCCACGTCGGCCGTGGGGGCGCCGATCAGCAATTCGTCGATTCCATTCCGGTCCAGATCGGCGGTAAGCAGGGAGAAGCCGAACTGGGACTGGGCGGCGGCATCGTGGGGAATCAGTTTGCCGTCAAAGCGGGGCGCCCCGGATGCCTGGCTCCGGTAGAAAAAGACGGCTCCCGAGTCGGTACCCGAGCGTCCGTCGGAAAAGGGGGTTCCGACCACCAGCGTGGTTACGCCGGGAGAAAAATTCCCGATCGCCAGCCGTTGACCGAATTGCATGCCCACCTGGCGCCCGGCGGGGCCCAGCCGCACCGGTGCCGGTGCGGTAAAGGCGGGGGTCGGGTCGTACACCAGCACCTCTCCCACCGGCCGTTTGAAAGCCTCGCCCTTGTACTGATCCCACCACACCGGGTCCGGGTAGGCGCGGTACGGGGCGCCGATCACCAACTCGTCCGCCGGGTCGTCGCTGTGCATGTTGCCGATGGCGACCGCCATGCCGAACCCGCTGGGGTGTCCGGGGGGAGAAGTCTGCGGATCTTCCAGGCGCAGGCGCGGTGCCTGGAGCGCGGCGTTGCGCAACTGGGACTCGGTGCTCGCCGCCCAGGAAAGGGGCTCGATGCCGGTAACCGCGCCGACGGCCGGGATGTCGGTGGCGGTGCCGCGCGGATCCCGGCCCGGGGCTCCGAAGAACAACTCCGGAATTCCGTTGCCGGTGGTGTCTCCAATGGCCAGGGCGCTGCCGAAATAGGCTCTTGCGCGGGGGGTGGTTTCGGTGAGGGTGGTACGCAACGGGCGATTGGCGACCCAGTCTCCGGTGGCGGGTGCCAGCAGTATCTCGACCAGACCCGCATCGACGATGCCCCGGACATCCGCATAGGGGGCAGCCACCACCAGATCGTCCATGCCGTTGCCATCCAGATCGGCCACCAGCAGGCGGAACCCGTAGCGGGTATTGGCGATCAGGTTATTGGCGGTCCACAGCGGGGAGGCATCCGGCGCCACCATCACTTCCGGGGTGAAGCGAATGGTTCGCAGAATGCCGCCGTCGGCGCCCAGGAACCAGATGTCCACATATCCGGCCTGCGGTTCACCACTGCCGGCGAGGGGGGCGAATGGTGCGCTGACGGCCACGTCGGCGAAGCCGTCGCCGTTGAAGTCGCCGGAGGCCATCTGCATGCCCCAACTGGAACCGGCGTCGATCAGGCGGCCGAACTCGTCCCGTTGCAACGATACCGATCCGTACGGGTCCGTGTGCAGATGCAGGTAGGGATTGATCGATCCGAACGGGTTGACCGGGTCCGAAAAGAACGGGTAGGCGTTGAACCGGGCGGGCACCTCGGAGTTCAGGGTCGGGTATCCGGCCAGCACGGTGAGCTTGTCCGGGTCCGGGTCGGCCGGATTGGACCGGCCGAGCAGCCCCGCGGTCAGGGACGTTCCAAAATTGGCACCGGTTTCCGGATAGCCCAGACGCAGTTTCCCGAAATCGAAGATCAGGTCCGGAGAGGTGAGCACCGAAGTCTGTTTCACGGTGTGAACCCGCGCCAGTGCCCAGTATCCGGGTTGTGCCGAGTCCCTCAGGCGTACCATCGGAGCGCTCAGAATCGGGTCGGTTATCACGGCCGGAGCCGTGTACAGCCCGGTCTGATTGATGGTTCCCGGGCCCAGCACGTCCCACACCATGTTGCTGCTGGGGATAGAGCCCCGGAACAGGATTTGATGTCCGGTCACCCCCGTGCGTGCGACCGTGGCCGTGTCCTTGTCGATGCCGATGTCCGGTAACGATTTGTACAAAATTCCGTACACGTCACCGGCGTTTGGAACGCCCGCCACGCTCGCGTAGGGCGCCCCGACCACCAGATCCTGCACCCCGTCCCGGTTAAGATCCCCAACGGCGAGTCCGATTCCGTACCCGTCCCCCGGGGTCTGGCCGCTGGCGGGTACGTTCCGTAACCGGGAAAAGCCGTTGCCATTGCCCAGCCACGCGGTGACCGAGCCGTTGCCCGTGGTGTTTGCGGTACCGACCGCAAGGTCGGGAACCGGATCCCCATCGAGCTGTCCGGCCACCAGGGAAGCCCCGAAACGCAGCCCCTCGGTCGGTGCATCCGGCAACAGGTGGGTGGTGAAATGCAGATTGCCCACCGCATCGTTCAGATACAGGTATACGGCTCCCGCCGTGACCGGAACGCCTTGTACGGGAACCGGCTGGCCGGGGGCGCCGATGGCCAGGTCATCCTGGATGTCCAGCGAGAAATCGTGCACGCTGATGCTGTGGCCAAAGCGGGCACCCGCCGCCGGAAATGGATTGAACAGCTCCTCGGCCGGCAGAAATGCGGGGGTTGGCGCAGTGGTGTCCGCGCGCAGCAGGAATACCCGCCCGGCCCCTTGCAGGGCGGTGGCGCCGGTGCCGGCGGCGGCCCCAGGCGCGCCAATCACCAGATCGTTTTTCTGGCTCGGGTCGGGCAGGGTCGGGTAGCGGGTGCAATCGTCCAGGCAGGTGCCCGCCAGACTTTCGCCGAAGCTGGCTCCCGCCTGCGGAGAGGGTTGGGTGATGGGGGTTCCGAGCGGAAACAGCGGCGCGCCGTTGCCGGTAAAGTCCACCAGATGCACCGCTCCGGCCATCGGGATGCCGGCGACGGTCGTTCCCGGAGCGCCAACCGCCACGTAAGGCGACGGGTTTCCAGAAAAATAGGCACTGCTGATTACGGCGCCAAACCGGTCGCCCGGGACACCGCCCGGAGCCCCGGTGCTTTTGCGCGCCACCGGGTCGATGCTGCCGTCCGCAAGGGTCGAAAACAAGTGTACGGCACCGCTTCCGGCCGTGGTGACGGTGCCGTTCGGCTCGCCCACCATCAGATCGGCGTTGCCGTCGCCGTCAAAGTCGCCCACTTTAAGGGCCATTCCGAAATGGCCGTCCGTCACGGGAAACGGGGAGCTGAGCAGTACCGGGGGGTCCACAAACCCTTCCCAGCCAAATTCACGGATCCATACCTGACCCGCGGCGGTCACGGTGCCCGCGGGGGTGGTCACATCGGCGGTGGGGGCCGCGGCGATGACCTCGATAAAGCCATCCTGGTCCAGGTCGGCGGTCACGATACGGGTTCCGAAGTGGGCCGCGCCGGTCAGGCTGTCCGGCGGAAGGGCGATGTCGGGATTTACCACCGACACCTGGACCGTGGCCTTTTTGGTGGGGTCCACCAGACTGGTGGCGGTGAGCAGCGCGGTACCGGTATTCATCCCCGCCTGAAATCTTCCGCTGCTGTTCACCTGCCCGATTCCGGTGAGGGTCCAGATCAGACTGGTGTTGGGGGTGCCGGTTACGGCGGCGGTAAACTGCACGGCTTCCCCGGGTACGGTGATCGCACCCGGAGGCGAGATCGCAATCTGCACGTTGATGCCCACCCCCTGTACCGGCATCCGGTATACGGGGTTGAAGGCGTCATTGGAGGAGAATTCGATGTACCCGGTTTCCTGCCCTTCGGCCGTCGGTTCGAACAGGATCTGAAAGCCGGCGGATTGTCCCGCCTCGATCGGAGCCAGATCCGGGTTGTTGATGGAGAACACCGGATTGGTGGATGTGATGGAGGTGATGGTCAGGCTGCGGCTGCCAATGTTGGTCACCTGCACCAGTTCCGGGTTGACGGTGGGGTCCGCGCCCACCGGATGGAATCCGAATTGGATCGGGATGTCTTTGTAGGTTCCCACCGCAAGGCTCAGCGCCGGCGGGGGGGGAACGATCTCCTGAGCTGCCGAAAGCGTGGCAAAGATGCCGGAAATCAGGCCGGCCACCAGCAGCGTATACCACCGGACGGAGAGTGATTTAAATCGAAAAGCGCGCATTACAATCAATTATATCGGTTGGAACCGCTTTCCACCGAAGCGTTCCGTTCCCGCAAAAACCCTTTTTATATAGGTGCCGAACCCGGTAAACTGAGCGCCCGGCAACGTGGCCCGGGCGTCTTCGGCGCCTTGCGGATATGCGAAATGACGTTGCATGTTTCATGCCCGAACCAGTGAATTTTATGGACGCACCCACACAAACTCCCCCCGCCGCTCCACCCCTTACCGGATCCCGGCCCCTGCGGGTGGCACGCCTGCATCCCGGAGCCACCCGTCCGCAACGTGCCGAATCCGGAGCGGCCGGGTACGACCTGTATGCCTGTGGTGACCAGAGCGGGCGTATGATCGGTACCGGAATTGCCGTGGAGATTCCCCCCGGATGGGTGGGGCTGATCCGCGACCGCTCCGGCATTGCCGCCGCCGGACGGGGGTATACCGTGGCCGGGGTGATCGACAGTTCCTACCGGGGTGAGGTGCGGATTATGTTCGACCGTGACATGCAGGTGACCGACGGTGAGCGCATCGCCCAGATGGTGGTGGTGCCTCACTTCAGCGGGGATGTGGAGGAAGTGACGGATCCGACGGTGTTGTCCGCCAGTGCGCGGGGAACCCGTGGCTTCGGGTCCACCGGCCGATTCGAGCAGGAGTGGTCGTGACCGGAGATATCCAACGGGATTACGAACTGATTGAGTCCACCGCGCACCTGGCGCAATTCATGGAAAAAATTTCGGCCTGCCCGGTGCTGGCCGTGGATACCGAGTCCAATTCCCTGCACAACTACGTGGAGCGGGTCTCCCTGATTCAGCTGACAGGGCGCGAGGCGAACGGCGCCCTGCACCACGCCATTCTGGATCCACTGGCGGACGCGGACGTGCAGTTGCTGGGCCCGATGCTGGCGGACCCGGCCGTGGTGGTTATCTTCCACGGCGCCGACTACGATGTGGTGTCGCTCAAGCGGGATTACGACTTCGCCATCACCAATGTCTATGACACCATGATTGCCGCCCGCGCCGCCGGGATGGAACGGTTCGGGCTGGCCGATCTGGTGAACGGCTATTTCGGCGTGGTGCTGAACAAGAAATACCAGAAGCACGACTGGGCATCGCGCCCGGTGTCGCAGGAGGCGCTGGACTATGCGCACCTGGACACCCGCTACCTGCCGGAGATCATGGACCGCCTCAAGGTCGAGGTGGAGCGCCATCAGCGCACGGACATGGTGGAGGAGGAGTGCCGTCTGGTGGAAGACCGCTCCTGGTCGCCCCGGCTTCTGGACGGCAACGCCTTTATTGGCATGAAAGGGGCCGCGCGTCTGCCGGAGCAGAGCCAGCGCGTGCTGCGCGAGGTCTATCGCCTGCGCGAAAAGCTGGCCGAACAGCGCGACTGGCCGCCCTTCAAGATCATGGGCAACGAGGCCATGCTCAACATCGCGCGCGCCATGCCCCAGGACGCCCGCGCCATGCAGGACGCCATCGGCAACCGCTCGCGTCTGTTGAAGCGGTACGGGCCGGAACTGCTCGACGCGGTGGCCACCGGCATGATCAGCACCGAGGAACTCCCCAAGCCCGAAAAGAAGGGCGGGCGGCGCTTTTCCCGGGAGGACGATCTGCTGTTCAACCGGTTGCGCGAATGGCGCAACGGACAGGCGGAGACCGAGGGGGTGGAGCCGGCGGTGATCATCAACAACACCCTCCTGCAGGAAATCAGCGCCCTCCGTCCCACGGATGCGGAAGGGGTGGCCAAGGTGCCCGGAATTCGCGACTGGCAGTTGCGCCGTTATGCGGACGCGCTGGCGGAGCAGGTGGCGCAATTCGTACAATCGTCCGGATAAGGGTGCGCGCGGCGGCGTTCGTCCGGCACCGGGAAAAGATCACAGGGGAGAGAGCTACATGGGGCTGATGCAAGGCAAGCGCGGCGTGATTCTGGGGGTGGCCAACAACAAGTCCATTGCCTGGGGAATCGCCTGTTCGCTGGTGCGGGAGGGGGCTTCCCTTACCCTCACCTATCTCAATGAGGCCATTGAGAAGCGGATCAAGCCGCTGGCCGAGGAGTTGGGCGCCGATATCATCCCCTGCAACGTGGGGGACGATGCGCAGATTGATGCCGCCATGCGCCGTGTGGGGGAAGGCGGCGGCATCGACTTCATCGTGCATTCCGTCGCGTACGCGGAAAAGGACGACCTCAAGAATTCGCTGATCAACACCCGGCGCGAGAACTTCAACAAGTCGCTTGAGATCAGTGCCTATTCGCTGGTGGCCGTGAGCCGGGCGGCCCGGCCCTACCTGAACCCGGGCGCCAGCATCCTCACCCTGTCCTTCTACGGCGCGGAAAAGGTGATGCCCAACTACAACGTGATGGGCGTGGCCAAGGCGGCGCTGGAGGCCTCGGTGCGCTATCTGGCCGACGATCTGGGGCCGGACGGGGTGCGCGTCAACGGCGTATCCGCCGGACCGATCCGCACCCTGGCCGCTTCCGGAATCGGTGACTTCCGGGACATTCAACGCACCGCCGCCGAACGCGCCCCGCTGCGGCGCAACGTGGATATCGACGAGGTGGGAGACGCCTCCCTTTACCTGCTGTCATCCCTGTCACGCGGGGTGACCGGCGAGATTCACTATGTGGACGCCGGTTACAACGCCATCGGCATGTAACCCCCTCCGGCCCGACCCGGCGGAGCGGTAATGACCTTCAGCGACACCGACCGCCGCTGGATGGGCCGCGCCCTGGCCCTGGCCCGGCGGGCATTGGGGCGCACCAGCCCCAATCCGCTGGTGGGGGCGGTGCTGGTCAAGGGGGGACGCCTGATCGCCGAGGGGTACCACCGGGGCCCGGGCACCCCGCACGCGGAGGCCGTGGCGCTGGAACGGGCCGGGAAGCGCGCCCGTGGCGCCACCCTGTATGTGACCCTGGAGCCGTGCAGCCACACCGCCAAGCGCACCCCGCCGTGCGCCCCCCGTGTAGCCGCCGCCGGTCTGGCCCGGATGGTGGTGGCCATGGCCGATCCCAACCCCCAGGTGTCCGGCAGCGGACTGGCCCATCTCGCCGCCACCGGCCTGAAGGTCGAAACCGGCTGTCTGGAGGCTCCGGCCGCCGCTCTCAATGCCCCCTATATCCGCGCCATGAGCACCGGGTTGCCGTGGGTCACCCTCAAGATCGCGCAGACCCTGGATGGGCGGGTGGCCACTGCCTCGGGCCATTCCCAATGGATTACCGGCGAGGCCGCCCGCCGTCACGGCCACCGCATGCGCGCCACCCACGACGTGATTCTGGTCGGAGCCGGGACCGTGCGTGCCGACGATCCCCGCCTCACCTGCCGCCTGCCGCGCGGACGCAACCCGTTGCGGGTGGTGGTGGACAGCCGCTTATCCACCATTCCCGCCGCGCGCCTGTTGACGGCGGCGCCGCCGGGGCCTACGATCCTTGCCACCACGGACGCCGCCCCCGTGGAGCGGCGCCGGGCGCTGGAGGCCGCCGGAGCGACGGTGCTCGAACTGCCTGCATCCGGCGACCGGGTGGACCTGACGGCGTTGATGCGCCATCTGGCGGAGTCGGGGCACCACCGGGTGCTGTGCGAGGGTGGGCCCCGGTTGTCCGCCGCCCTGCTGAGCGCCGTACTGGTGGACCGGGTGGCCTGCTTCGTGGCCCCCCGCCTGATGGGCGGAGACGACGCGCGGGGAGCCGTGGGTGGCCCCTCGCCGCTCACCGTGGATGACTGTACCCGCCTGACGCCGTTTTCCATCCGGCGGCTGGGCGATGACCTTTTGCTGACTGCGGACGTGATTCGATGACCCGATTGCTTGCCCTCTCCCGAACCGTTGCCTTGGCGCTCACCCTGCTGTTGCCCGCCCTCCCCGCCGCCGCGGCGGAGAATGAAACGCCGCGCGGGGCCTTCAACCAGATCTTTCAAGACGGCGTTTCCGGCGGCGCGGTGGGCGGTCTGGTGGGGCTGGCGCTACTGGCCTTTGTGGACAGCCCGTCGGATCATCTGGAGTACATCTCCACCGGTGCCGCCGTGGGGGTGCTGGCCGGGGTGGGGTGGGGCCTCTGGCGGACCACGCGCACGCCGCCTTACCTGCGCCCCGCCGTCCGCCGGGAGGACGGCCTGTGGCACGTGGCGCTCCCGGAGCCGGAGGTGATCTGGTCCCGTTCCCTTCTTCATCCCACGCCCGACCCCACCATCGTGTGGCGGCTGGCGGGGCTCCGTTTCTGAATCGGGAGGTGGTTGTGATTATTGGCATCCCGAAAGAGATCAAGGACAACGAATACCGGGTCGCGCTGCCCCCGGAAGGGGTCGCGGAACTGGTCTCCGCCGGGCACACGGTTCTGGTGGAACACAGAGCCGGGGAGGGGAGCGGCTTTGCCGATGCCGACTACGCCGCCGCCGGTGCCGCGCTGGTTTCCACCGATGCCGCCTTTGGCGCGGAACTGATCCTCAAGGTCAAGGAGCCGCAACCGGGGGAGATCGGCCGTTTTCACACGGGCCAGGTGCTGTTTACCTACCTGCATCTGGCCGCCGACGGGGCCCTTACCCGGGGCCTGATGGATACCGGCGTCACCGCCATCGCCTATGAGGCGGTTCGGGACGCGGATGGCCGTCTGCCGCTGCTGGCACCCATGAGCGCCGTGGCCGGAGCCCTGGCGGTGACCATGGGCACCCACTACCTGGAACGCGCCTATGGCGGGCGCGGCGTGCTGCTTCCCGGCATCGCCGGCATCGAGGCCGGCAAGGTGACCGTGATCGGCGCCGGGGTGGTGGGCATGAACGCCACCCGCGTGGCCGTCGGCATGGGCGCGCGGGTGACCGTGCTGGACCGCTCCCCGGAGGCGCTGGCGCGGATCACCGCCGCGTATCCCTCGGTTATCGTCCGGGAAAGCACGGTGGAGGCCGTCGCGCAGGCGGTGGCGGATGCCGACATCGTGGTGGGCGGGGTGCTGATTCCCGGTGCCCAGGCGCCGCGCATGGTCACGCGTGACATGATTGCCGCCATGCGTTCCGGTTCGGTGATCGTCGACGTGGCCATCGATCAGGGCGGTTGCATCGAGGGCATCCGTGCCACCTCCCACTCCGCCCCGGTGTACGTGGAGGACGGCATTGTCTTTTGCGCCATTCCCAACATGCCCGGCGTGGTGCCGCTCACCTCCACCCGCGCCCTGGCCGCCGCCACCCTCCCGTATATCCGCCGCATCGCTTCCGAGGGATGGCGCGCCGCCGTGGCCTCCGACGCCGGGCTGCGCCAGGGACTGCGCATGACCGACCGTCACATGACCCACCAGGGACTGGCCGACGCCTTTTCACTCCCATATGCCGAACCCGACCTCGCCGGCTGACCATGCCGGCCGCCGGAAGCCCGCAATCTTCCGTTGCGAAACCACCCCCAGATCCCCTATAATCCCCGCTTCCGGAACCGCACGGTGATGGAGTGTCGGGGCGTAGCGCAGTTTGGTAGCGCACACCGTTCGGGACGGTGGGGTCGGAGGTTCAAATCCTCTCGCCCCGACCACTTTTTTCTCCGTGCAGATCTTCGGGGGAGGGACGGCTGATCCCCTCCACCGCCCCCCCCCGGTGGGCCGCAATCCGGGGAGCGCGTCCGCGCAACCCCGTTTCAACCGATTTCAATTGCCGTGAATCCAAGAATTTCAGGGGTCCTGCCACGGCATGCCCCGGTTTTCCCGCGCCCAGGGTGGCACCGGTGCGCAGACCGGCCAGACTTGTCTACAGGGGTGTTTAGCAGCTATTATCGATTTGCAATCGTAGGCGATGTGCATCATGGATGGTGGGAACCCCGGAGCGCCATGGTGTCTGCCGGACTGGTTCATGACACGGGGGGAAGTGGCGCAGGCCGGGAAGGTGGGTATGGAGTGTTCAATCCGTTTCGTCGGTCGTCGGGTGGAGGTGTCGGTGGCGCGCAGCCGGGTGGATGCCCCCCGCCTGCTTTCCGCCCTGCGCGGGTGCCGCGACGGTTCCTGCGGATGCTCCGCTCCACTGCCGGCGGAGATCGGCTCCATGGCCGCCAGTGCCAGCAATGACAACGTGATTCTGGAACTCTCCCCGCGCCGGGGGGTGGCCTTCAACCGGGCCCGTGTACTGCACTGCGTGGAGTGCTGTCTGGAGAAGGCGCGTCTGCCGCCCAGGCAGGCTGCCTCCTAGGGTGCCCCCGATCCAGACGGGCTAGGCCGTTCGCCTAGCCCCCGGCGGCCTGCACCGTGTTGGCCAGCAGCATGACCACGGTCATCGGGCCGATCCCGCCCGGTACCGGGGTGATCGCGCCGGCCACCTGCCGCACCGCATCAAAATCCACGTCGCCACACAGCTTTCCGTCGTCCGCGCGATGAATGCCCACGTCCACCACCACGGCGCCGGGGCGCACCATGTCCGCCTTGATCATGCGCGGCACCCCGGCACACGCGAACAGCAACTCGGCCTCCCGGGTGTGGGCGGCCAGATCGACGGTTTTGGAATGGCACACGGTGACCGTGGCATCGGCCCGCACCAGCATGTCGGCCAGCGGCCGTCCCACTGCCCCACGCCCCACCACCACCGCGTGCTTTCCGGCCACGGGGATTCCCGATTCCGCCAGCAGACGCATGACCCCCAGTGGTGTGCACGGCGCCAGAACCGCCTCGCCGCGCGCCACCAGCCCCGCATTCCACGGGTGAAAGCCGTCCACGTCCTTGGCGGCGTCGATGGCGTCGATGCACCGGTTCTCGTTGATGTGCCCGGGCAACGGAAGCTGCACCAGCACCCCGTGCACCGCCGGGTCGGCGTTCAGGCCGCGAATCGCCTCCAGAATTTCGGTTTCCACGGCGCTTGCGGGCAGGCGGGTCAGCCGGAATGCGATGCCAGCCTCCTGGCAGGCCCGTTCCTTGTTGCGCACGTAAACCTCTGACGCCGGGTTCTCCCCCACCAGGATCACCGCCACGCAGGGGGTGATGCCGCGCATGGCCAGTTTCCCGGCCCGCTCCGCAACCTGTTGGCGGATGCGCGCCGCAATGGCCTTGCCGTCCAGAATCGTGCTCATGGGAATCGTGTTAATCCGCGTGGGTGAAGGTAAAACCGTGGAAGCGGCATTGTACCACCGGACAGGGGCCCGGCAGGGCGCTGGCTGGCGCTCCCCAAACGGGGGTGGTAGGTTGAAAGAAAGTCACAAATCGGCGGCTGCCCGTATGGCACCCGGGATTGGGAAGGGAAGGGCGGCCCTGTCGAAGCGCAGGGGAGGTCGTTATGATTCGCAAAGGGAACACCCGGCGGATGGCCGCCGGACTGGGCGGCATGCTGCTGGCCGCCACCGTGCTAACGCTGTTGTGGGGCGGCACCGTGCAGGGTTCCGGGGTGCGCTCCATGGACCCGATGACCGAGGCATCCGCATACTCGGTGCCCCTCTCCGAGTTCACCGGCGTGCTTCAGGAGCGGGCCGGGTACGCATTCAGCCTGGGGCACTACGTGGGCATGCACCACGCCCAGAACAAGGAGCTGGAAGGGTGGCAGAAAATGGTGCGCGAACTGTCCGGCATGGGTGCCGAAGGCACGCTGGCGAGCCGCTATCACCAGGCCGGTCAGGAAAAAATCGGCTACCAGGTGGCCACCATGACGCTGGCGGAACGGCGCCGGGGCGAGGTGCAGGAACAACTCGGCTATCAGGTGATGATTGCCCATCTGGTGGAGATGAACACCGCCCTCCGGCAGTAGCCCGGGCTCCGGCGGGCGTCCTATACTTGGGCACCCGCCGGACGGGGCGAAACAGGAGGAAAACGGTGACACAACGGGCGGTCGAAGCGCTGGTTTCGGGGGTGGTTCAGGGGGTGTGGTTTCGCGATTTTACGCGCACCACCGCACTGGGGCTGGGGCTTTCCGGCTACGTGGAGAACCTGCCCGACGGGCGGGTGCATCTGGTCGCCAGTGGCGACCCCGCAGCCGTTCAGGCCCTGCTCGACGCGGTGCATCAAGGTCCCCCGAGGGCGCGGGTGGATGGGGTGGAGGTGCTGGACTATACCGGCACGGAACGCTTCGACGGCTTCCGCGTGCGCACCGGGTCCGGATTTTCGGGCTGAGAAGCCGTCAGGCGGGGGGACTGCTGAAGCCCGCGGCGGCCAGGTTCATGATGCGGTGCACCTCGTCGCGGGTTTTGCTGTCCAGTTCGTCGAACTGAACGGCCATGCCCACTTCCTTCAGGTGCGCCACCCACCCCCGCAACCGGATATCGGCGGGGCCGTCATCCACGATTAGCCGGCATTCGCACGGGCAGTCCTGCGGAAAACGCTCGTAGGTGCGCAGGAACATGCCCCCTTCACTCAGGTCCTGCACGTCACCGAATACCTCCATCTGCCCCGGTATGCACAGGGCCGCGCGCAATTGCCCGCTCACGACCGCGCGCGGGGGGCGGGTGAGTGGAGTGGTGATGGGTTTCGCGGGTCTCCGTTTCATGGCTGTAGTTCGTATCGGTCGGTTTTCAGAAGAATTAAGGCCCTGGCGCGGGAAATCCTGCGAATTTTTCAGGATCCGTACCCTGCCATTCAAACGGAAAACAGGTCGGGAAGGGCTGGTGGGGAGGAGCGGGCCGGGGTCAGTCGACGATGCGGATTTCCGTTTCCTCATAGTTGCGGTTGGCGATTTTGTAGGCCTTCATCAACGGGTTCTGCGGGTCGCGCAGGCCCATGATGATCCAGCGGAAGTCCGGGTCCAGGCTGGCGATGGAGTTTTCGGCCTGCACCACGTCGGCGATGGATGGCACCGGGCTGGATTCGGTGTGGCTGTGGAAGATGCACACCACCTCCAGCCCCTTTTCCTCACAGCGGCGGTAGGCGTATTCGGTTGCCTTGGGGCCCACGGAGAAGGTCATGGTGGACTGATCGCAGTTATAGGCGGGAATCATCACCTTCACCTCACGCGCCGCGTTGGCCCCCAGGAAGCCGCAGCACTCCAGCGGCTTTTCCTTGATGCCGTGGGCGAACATGGCGTCCACGATGCGGCGCGGGATGATCAGCATGATGGGGTCTCCTCGCTAACCGCGCCGATCGGGTGTCCTGGCCGTCCCGGAGGGATGGGGGGGTGCACCCGAACGGGCGGTCAGGGACCGGCGGTGGTCGCCACGGCAATCGGTCCCAGGCTGGTGGCGGTGGTTGCTTTCCACGTAAGTGTACCGTTGGCGTTGATGGCGAAGGCCATTACATTGGTGCTCAACTTGCCGGTGACATACAGGAATTTCCCCGACGGGTCGATGCTGATGGCCGACGGGCTGGACCCGGTGGTCACCTGCGCGGTCAGGCCCAGGGATGTGAGTCCGCCGGTCATGGTATCCCGGGAATAGACCCAGATTGTATTGTCGGCTCCGTTGGCCACGTACGCGTATTGGCCGGAAGGGTGGATGGCGATCGCCGTGGGGGAAGCGCCGGTAGGCGCCGACCCCGTATACACAAGACTGTAGATCCCGAGCGTGTTGTACGACCATAAATCGTTGAAATAAATCGATACCGAATTGCCGGCGTTGTTGGCGGTGTAGACGAACCATCCGATCGGACTGGTGGCCAGCGCCACCGGGCCGGAGCCGGAAGCATGCGTTCCTTCAAGGGTAAGTGCGCCGCCCGCCCCGGTTACACCGTAAGCGTGCAGGTTGCTGAGCGCCCGGTCCGCCACGTAAACGAACATGCCGTTGGGGCCCACGATCACGCTGCGCGGGTTGGTCATCCCAGTGCCCTGCACCGTTTTGGCGCCCAGGGTTCCATCCGGGTTGATCGGGAACGAGGACAGGGTGCCGGTGGTGCTTTCCACCACGCACAGGAACGATTTGTCCGGAGATGCCGCCATCCCGGTGGGAGCGACCCCCAGGGCGACCGAGGCCAGGGCGGTCAGGCTTCCCGTGGTGGCGTTGATGGAAAACGGCGAGATCTGATTGGTGCCGGAAACCCCTGCATACAGGAAGCTCCCCGATCGATCCACCGCCAACGCCGTTGGCGCTCCGGCTACCGTTTTGCCACCCGCCGCGGTCAGGGCCCCGGTGGTGGGCGAAATGGTATAGGCACTGATGGACAGCGCCCCGGAATCGGCGGAATAGGCAAATTTTCCGGTGCGTCCGACCGTGGTGAAATTGAACACCTGCCGGTCCGGGGGGCCCGGATTGCCTGCCAGATCCAGGACTCCCGTGGTCACAACGACTGCGAACACGTGATTGTCGGTCAGGGGCGCGGTTGGCGTAAAGGTGGCGGTATTTCCCACCAGATTCCAGGTTCCGGTGACCTCCGTGTTCAGGCTGTTGTTCCACACGTAGATGTTGGGAGAGACCAGCGTAAGCGTGTCTACCGGCTCGGAGAACGTGACTGAAATGGAAACGGCGGCCGGATCCAGGCCCACGGAATTGGAGGCCGGTGTGGTGCTGGAAACCGTGGGGGGCGTGATGTCGGCGCTCCCCGCGATGGTGAATGACCAGACGTGATTGGCCGCCATCGCGTTGCCCGGAAGATCGGTGACGCCAGTGGTGATGGTGGCGGTATAGGTGGCCCCCAAATTCAGGGCGGTCGTGGGAATGAATTCCACAAGGTTGCCCGAATAGGCCACCGTTCCGGCTACCGGTATGGTGCCTTCCGTCAGCGTTACGGTGGTGGCATTCACGGTGGCGGAATCCATCAGTTCCGAAAACACGGCATACGGAATAACAGTGGCGGAAACACCCGTTGCGCCGTTGTTCGGAAAGGACAGGGTGACCGTGGGCGGGGTGGTGTCGGGAGTGGCCGTGGTGGTGAAGGTCCAGACATGATTGGCGGCCAGCGGATTTCCCGCCAGATCCGTGGCGCCGGTGGTGATGGTGGCGATGTAGGTGGTTGCCACGGACAGCGCGATGGAAGGCAGGAAGGTGGCCGTTTGGGAGAAATAGGATACCGACCCGGGCACATTGGTCAGGCCGTCACTGACCGTAAACGTGGCGGGGGTGAGGGTGCTGGCGAGCATCGGCTCTGAAAAGGAGGCGCTGACACCGGAGGAGAGGCCGACCCCGGTGGCGGCGTCCAGCGGGGTGGTGGCGGTTACCGTGGGCGGTGTGAGGTCGGAGAACGGTCCGATGGTGGTGAAGGTCGAGGAGAACGGGGGCGACAGGACGTTGTTGGCCAGATCCACCACGTTGCTGATGGTTACCGTGTACACCGCGCTCGCTTCCAGGGTACTCATGGGGAACACATACCCGAAACTTCCGAAAGCCGCGGCCCTCGTGACCACAGGGCCCGAAGGACCGGTCAGGGTCACCTTGGACGCGTCGAACGTGAACCCGTCGATGGGTTCCGAAAACAACACCGTGAGCCGGGTTGAAGTGGAGACGCCCAGGCTTCCGTCCAGAGGGTCGATGTCGATGATTGAGGGCGCTGTCGTGTCGGCGGCGGCTCCGGTAGTGAACGCCCATGACGAGGAGGCGAGCGAAATTCCGCTCATCGACCGGATTCCGGAGGAAACGGTGGCCGTGTACCGGGTGTTGGCCGTTAGCGCCGCACCGGGGGTGAAGGTGGCCTGTCCCCCGGTCGGATCCACGGCCACGGTTCCCGCCACCGCTCCGGCAGCGGAGGAAAGGGTGAAGGTTGCCGTGGTAACCGTGGCGGCATTGACGGGCATACTGAAGGTGACCGCAATGCGGGGGTTGGTGGCGACGCCGGTCGCATTGGGGGATGGAAGGGGATTGCGGGTGGAGAAGCCCGGTGTGCTACTGACGGTTGTGTCGCTGCTGCAGCCGGCCAGCAACATGGCGCCGAGCGCCAGCAATACCCCGATGAAACCGCGCATGTCAGATTGCTCCCCATCTGAATGACTTCCCTGTCACCCGGCCGCTCCCGAGGAGTGGCACCCATCGAAGGTTCACTGTAACAAAAACACAAGTTCCGTCAAGTGGCTGATTTATCGTGATATCGGCTGGAGATGGGGTGGTATTGCCGAACCGCTTCGGCTAATCTGCCTCCCGAGCCTTGTTCGGCAAGGGGTGGGGGGACCGTAAAAAGGGGAGCGTTACGCGTGGCAAAATGCACTTACTGCGGCCAATCCGCCGGACTGATTTCCGCCTCCCACCCGGAGTGCAAGCAGGCCCGGGAAAAGGCCGATACCGCCATTCCCGAACTGTGCCTTACCGTTCTGCAGGCGGGGCGCCCCGCCGCCGAGGTGGCGGCGTCGATCCGGGAGTTGGCCACCGCCGGGCATCTGACCGATGCGGAACTGCACTTCATGGTGATCGAAAACTGGGAGCAGGCGGTGCGCGAGGCCCTTGCGCACGGGGTTTCGGCGGAGGAGGAGACGCGCCTGCTGGAACTGCCCCGCGCCCTGGGCGTGCAGCGCGAGGAACTGGACAGCGGCGGGGTGTTCCGGATGCTGGCCGCGGCCCATTTCGAGCGCGAGATCCTGGCCGGGAATCCTCCCCACCCGGATGCCTTCGAGGCGCGCTTTCCGCTGCCGCTGGCGCCGGGCGAGAACCTCATGTGGTGCTTCGGTCCGGTGCGCTACCTGTACATGCGGCGCCTGCGCCGGATGGTCAGTTCCGCCCTGGAGGGGCTGGGGGACGCGGTCCCGGAAACCGGCCTCGGGTCGCTGCACGAGGTTTTCAAGCGGGATGCGGAAACCCGTGAACTGGAAGCGGTGCTGGGGGTGAGCGATCGGGCGGTGACCGTGGTGGGCGGCAAATGGACCGTGCGCATGCCGTGGGAGCGGGTGATCGGCATCAATCTGGTCGATACCACCGTGGACATTCATCTGGCCGGTGACGGGGAGGGGCCGCACAAGTTCGCGGTGTCCGACGCACCCTTTGCCTACCGCGTGCTGCGCGGCCTGTGGAGCCGCAGTGGCCGCTGACGGTCCGATGCCGCCGACCCCGATCACCCTGGATGATTTTTTCAAGGTGGACGTGCGCGCCGGGACCGTGGTTTCCGCCGAATGGAACCGGGGCGCCCGCAAGCCCGCTTATGTGCTGCACATCGACTTCGGCCCGGAACTGGGGGTGCGGGCCAGTTCGGCGCAGATTTCCCAGTGTCACCCGCTGGATGAACTGGTGGGAACCCAGGTGCTGGCGGTGGTCAACTTTTCCCCGGTGCGGGTGGCCGGAGTGAAATCCGAGGTGCTGACGCTGGGGGTGGTGGAACCGGATGGCCGGGTGGTTTTGGTGCGCCCCGCGTTGCGAGTGGCCAACGGGGCGCGGCTGGCCTGACGCGCCGTCAGTCCATCCGTGGCGGGTGCAGGTAGCGGGCCAGGACATCCGCCGTGTCCGGGGGAAAGGGGCGGAACTGGACCGCGGTGTGGCCGCCTTCCGAGTAGACCACCCATCCGGCGGCATCCACGGCCAGATCGGCGTCGATCAGTTCCAGGCGCACCATGCAGGGCGATTCGGGGGGCAGCCAGCGCCCGAAGTGCGCATGCATGCCGTGCAGATTGAGTTTGTCGGCGGTTCCCAGAACTTCGCGGCCGGTGGCCGCCAGCTTCAGGGCCACGCCCACCCGGCCGGAAACATCGTAACGGAACGGCCGCGTCTCCGGTGTGGTGGCCGGACGTACCGGTCGTCTTCTGTGCATGGTCCCCTCCCTGGCAGGTGCACATATTCCCATCGCTCCGGTCTCTTCGGAGGCTGCGGCCAGTCAGATGAACGGCATACGCATAAAAAATGTCCGCGCGCCCCGAACGGAGGGACGGGAGCATACGTTTTCGGGGATGGAGGGGGTCAGCGGGTGGCGGGAGGGGTCAGGTATCCGGCCAGCAGGCGGGCGGTTTCCGGGGCCAGTTCCTCGAACTGGATTGCGGTGCCGGACTCCGTGGAATAGACCACCCATCCACGGCCGGTAAGCACCGTGTCGGCGTCGATCAGCTCCAGACGCACGGCACAGGGTGCCTCGGGGGGCAATTGGCGGTCCAGGACCGCGTGCAGGCCGTGCAGGTTGATCTGGTCGGCGTGCCCCAGCACTTCCAGCCCGTCTCCGGCGATGCGCAGGGCCACGCCCACGCGGCCGTCCACCTGATGGCGGGGCGGCCGGTTGGCGGCATTGGTCACCCGCCGTCCGGGGCGGACGTCGCGGCGTTGGCCGCGATGGCGGGCGTCTCTGCGTGTAAATCCCTTGCGCATGCATCAATTCCGATCACGCCGGAAGGGTCCGGCTCGACTTCCTTTCGGCATTAATTGCCTAATCTTTAGTCTTAATGTGGCGGGCCGGACGGGCTCAGGCGTTTTCGGAGCGGTCCACATGGCGGCTCAGGTAGCGCATCAGGTGGTCGGTAAATTCCGGGTCCACGTCGTCGTCGAACTGGATGGCCATGCTGTCTTCGTTGGCGAACACCACCCATCCGGCCCCTTCCAGCGACAGGGGGGCGTCGGCCATGTCGATGCGGAAGTCACAGGCGGCCCCTGGCGGCAGGGGGCGGGCGCATTGGACGCGCATGCCGTTGGTGCTCAGTTTGCTCGCGCCGCCGCCGGCGCCGAACGGTTCGCCGGACAGGCGGTAGTGCACGTCCACCAGCCCGTCCACGTTGATGCGTGGGGGACGGGTGAAGGTTCCCGACAGGACTGGACGTTGCTTTTTCATGGCTTCCCTCCCAGGGCAACCCCGCGCCTGATCTTCTGATCGGAAGGAAACAGCCGTTACTTTATGCAATTATATGGGGCATAAAATGGGTGTGTTGCATGATAAATCAACAAGATACATCCCGTTCGGCGGCTGGTGTGGCGCGGTTTCCCCATGGGGGGCGCGGGGTGGTTTTCCATCCTGTGCCGAATGTCGGCGAGGCCCCCTCCGCCTTTGGCCGGGCGGGTTCAGGCCGCCAGGCGGGCCACGTGGAGGGCGAGGATGCTGGCCAGCTTGCGGGCGTTTTCGGCGCTGAACTCGTCAAACTGGATGGCCATGCCGGTGTCTTCGGAGTAAACCACCCAGCCCAGGCCGTCGATGGCGATTTGTTCGTCGGGGAAATCCAGATGGATTTCGCACTCGGTATCGTCCGGCAGGTGCAGTTCGCACCAGGTGAACAGGCCGCGCAGATTAAGGCATTTGACGCGTCCGTGAATGACGTCATCGGTGCCGACCTTGCGGATTTTTGCGGTCACGCGGCCGAGCATGTCCAGGCGCTGGTCCCGCGACTGCCGGTTGGTTGTGGGCCGGAGAGGCCGGGGTCGTGACATGATATACCTCCCTGTATACAAAGATAGCGCATTCCATTTCGGCCGGATGGCGGGCCGGCCTTTAGGGGGGCGCGCCGGAAAATGGAAAAAATTACGCGGCGGCGGGACGGCACCGTTTCAACAGCGAATCCAGGGCCTTGCCGGTGTCCCGGTCCCAATCGTCGAACTGGACGGCAATGCTGCGTTCGTTGCTGAACACCACCCACCCGTGGCCGTCGATGGCCTCGCCCTGGCTGGGAAAGGTGATGCGGAAGTCCACTTCGGCCTCTTCCGGCAGGGCGCGATCGGTCCACATGTAGAGGCCCATGTGGTTGATATTGCGCACATCGCCGACCGTCTCGGGGATTTCACCCGCCAGGCCGATCTCCACGGTCACCTTGCCCTCCACCGCAATGCGCGGCGCGCGGGTTTTGGGGGTGGTCGGTTTGCGTTTCGGGCGGGCTTTTTTCATGGCGGTTCTCCATCCTGTATTCGTCTACAGTCGGTTGGAAAGGGGGGAATGTTTAGGTAAACGGGGGAAATGGGGGGTGTTACCTGTGGCGTTGTATCTATATGAATGGGTGGGATGGTTTTTCATGCGAATGTGAATGGTTGGGTGGGGTGGGGTGCATGGGTCGTATGCCGTTTCTTTTGTTTCTTCCATGTCCTTTGCGCCCCCCCAATCCCCATCCCTTATCCCCCGGAGGGGGACAAGGGGGTGTGCTGCGCGCACGGCGGTATGTGACTGTAGAGGGTTGATTGGAGCTCTTTCGGTGGAAATGACCAGCCGCCTTGCGTTCTGTATTGGCTATCGTCGATGGGCCGTGCCGTGGGGGCATCGGGTGGGTTTGGGGTTGGTATCGTAGGGGACAAATTGGCCGTTTCCTTATCCGGTTTCCTCCTGCCATAACT
>Ga0224496_10000050_pt1 | contig 86746 bp, 71 predicted proteins | sample SF_Jul11_sed_USG_2_FD_168127 | JGI IMG/M metagenome (GOLD analysis project Ga0224496, IMG submission 168127) | Sediment microbial communities from San Francisco Bay, California, United States - SF_Jul11_sed_USGS_8_1 | ecosystem: Environmental > Aquatic > Marine > Sediment | place: USA...
TCGCAAGAATGAACATGTTCTTGTCGTCAGCGCAGCTGCGGCTTGGCCATGCGGCACACTTGTCAGCACTGGTTACCTGGTTACGGTTGATGCGGTTCCAGTCAGCGTCATAGTAGTACGATGCATAAGAAACCATCGGTGGCAAGCTGCCAACTGAACCGTCAGTGATCGCTTCACCCGTCTTCGGATTGACCAGTTTCACATTGGTAACACGTGAACGCAGACCTTTACCGTACTTGTTAAAGTTTGGCTTGTATACATCAAGATCGAAGTTCACACCACTGTAGTTGAAGAACCAACCACCGCTCCAGCCAGGAACATTCGACTGCTGTGTACCATTACCAGACAATTCCATTTCCTGTACCAGGCTGCGTGGCCATGCCATGTAATGACAGTCGTTCTTCTTGTGGTTAACTTCAACAGAACCGATGAAACAACCTTTGCCGTCGCCATCGACATCGGCCGCTTCCGCTTCTGGAGAAGACGGAATTTCACCACTGGCAACCATCGCACCGATAGTCAAGCTGTGGTAAACGTCATCGATAGTCACAGGACCAGGCATAATGGTGTTGTTGTAACGGAAACCACGCAGTGCACCAACATCTGCATTAGTCAACGCGCGGAATGCATCCGTGTATACATCATGCAAGGTACCTTCGATGTCTGCTGGCATCTTCAGGTTGTCCTTCTCATGCTCGTAAGAGAAACGATTACGTTCCAACACGATCTGCGTAGAGGCCATCTGGAAATCCAGTGGCTTGGTCAGCGTATAACCGTTGAAAGGATTCACGAACTCATCGCCTTCTGTCCAATCACCACCCGCAACCGCGCTCATGAACGGTGCTTTCGCATCTTCGATCAGATCCGCAATTTCGGCGTCTGGTGCAACAGTTTCATCGATGTCGTAACGTGTCCAATCCCAACCAGCCAGTTTGCCATTCGCGAACTCTAGCTCGATCAAGCCAACCTGCATTCCGTCCTCACCTTCTTCGACGACAACCGTCTTGTTACCATCTTTGTTGGTAACAACCACAGGTTGACGTGTACGCTCGTGCGTATCGGAGGACAGTACCACTTCAGGAAAGCGAACACCTTCAGGCATCACTGCGTGTTCAGCATTCCACACGCTTTCAGGGATACCGGCTTCTGACATCAATACCACCAGGTCGACGCCTTCACCCTTGTAAGGCGCGCCAGTTTGAGAGTTGATGTACTTGGTGTCGCTATCTTTTGCTGCACGCAGAATTTCCGTGAATTTCACGATTTCTGGAACGGTTTGATAGCCAACAGTACTTCCCCACGGAGCAACTTCAGCGCCCGCTGGATTCGTAACGCTCACTTCTTTCGCTTTGTTGCGATTTGGGTGATCATCCGATGTCCACTGAATCGGCTTATTTTGTGGGAATTTCACATCACCCATACAGTTGGTGAATGTAACACCCTTGGTGACATTACTACTTACCACTTGTGGACCACGGTTCGTGGTACAACCGAGGAAGCCCACGCGAATGCCGTTAACATTTTGCACATAGTACGGATCGGTAAAATATTCACCAGCCGCTTTGGTATTTACACCTGGGCCTGGGTTTTCACCATTGTAGTAGGCATTAGCCGCAATGGTACGCCAGCGGCGTTTTTCACCATTTTGGTCGCTCATGATCGCATTTTTAGCGTTGAAACCCTGATATACCTGACCACTAGGATCCATCGGCTTCATGAACATTGAGCTGTATTCTGTTGGAGCGATAGGTCGAATATCGCCTTCTGCGCCAAACAACTGCTGATAACGGTACAGACCATACACGTATTCCCAGTTACCTGTTGCGAATACATCGGGAGCGAGCGCATCCCATACGTCGACAAGAGCCTTACCCTGAGTATAAGTGGCAATTGCACTACCCTGGATGGTATCACCGGTATGACCCCAGACAATCTTGCCTGCGTGGTCTTTTTTCAGTTTCTTAATGACTGTCGCCGCACGCGCCAATCCACCTTCCAATACGCCTGTCGCATCATCACGCGCGTTTGGATGTGTATCCAAATCACCGTGCAAATCACCGGTATGCATAATGTAGATCTTTTTTAGATCGCCATCATAGTTTTCATCCGCTGCGAATGCTGGAGTAACAGTTACTGCAGCTGTCGCTACTGCGGATGCTAATATCGATCTCCTGAACAGCTTTCCTACTTTCATATAAAAAATCCCCTTTTTTTTAAAACAAAATAACGCGCAAAATTTTTCCTCTGCGAGTTGCAACACCAAACGCGGATACCGAAAACGTGAACTTTCGGAACTGACGTTAGTTTTGCGGTGGGGATTGGACCGCGGGACAGATTAAGATGTCAAGTTAATTCATTAATATTATTAGCTTTTCAGGCTTTTGATGCCTACAATACATCAATATAATTAGGTTTATTATTTAATTTACTGATTAAACTATGGTTTTTGCCGTTTCTTTCCGCTACTTTTTTATCAAACTCAAGAAGATATCGTCTATTTGTCGTTAGTTCGCGACAATTAATACCCTATTCAAGACGGATAGGGACAGACACATTTAAAAATATCACTGTAGTGTCACATTAATAGTTCGACTACCATTCAAGACCACCGTGATCTCGTCGCCTGCATTTCCAAGAACATCGATACTTAAGGTGTTGTAGTCGACATAATCTACGGTGACATCAATGTTGGAAAGATGTGCGGTATCGAATTGTGACATGATGTCTGTGCCGTCTTTCGGAACGAAGTAAATGAAGCTTTTACCACTTTTGGAAATCGTGACATCGTTTTGTTTACTCGTTAAACGATAAACTGGCCCATCGAGTACGCGTGTTGTGAATCTCCACATAACACTCTTCTCAACACCGTCCTGTTGGTATTCCAGCTCTACACGATAACGTCTTCCCCATTCCAGTCGTTCCAGTGGAAATAAGGCAAAATCCAACTCGCTAAAATTCCCGTTTGGATCGTTTGTCGCGTCCATAAGGTGAGTACTAAGCACGTATGAATAAGTGGATTCGTCATATAGGTGAAAAGCGGTGATACTGGCGTTCTGCACTTTAGCAGGATTGAATTGCACAGAAATGGGATTGCCAGATACAGAATGATTTGGCAAAGGATCAGGCGTTTCTTCGTAAAATGCTGGAGGAATGTCTACTGCGTTTTGCTGCGGCCAGACGATCATTTCTGGATTTAGTTGAGCGATTTCATTAACCGCACCATCAACAACCGTCGCCGAAATATTAAACTTAGGAGAACAGATATCAGGATAATAACTACCACTACTTATGGCTGACTCCGTTTGGCAAACCTGATTCACTCGGCTATTTCCCATGTTGTGAACCAAAATGTCCAGGGAGGTGGCTTGTGGCGAAACATAGTGGATGCCGATTTCGTCGTACGTCACATTAAACAAAGTGAAGCGGTGATAAATCGCAGACATCAGATTGTCCATTGCGCCTGTTTGTGTGCGCGAATTGGCTATCCCCTCGCCCACGTTATACGTGCTGTAGCCAACGCTCACTGCTCGATCTCCAGCATGAACCCCTGTATACCCAGGCATACCCAGCGTTTCCTCATGCTGGATAATGCCGTTGTTAAGACTGAGATATTCGGCATGATTAACCGCTGACGCGACGAGAAATGAATTTTGCGTCACTTCAATCATCCCGGCGTTAGTGCGTAATAGATTGATATAATCATAGGGATCTTCGACGCCAACCGTACTCGTGTTTCCAAGATCCGGCAGTTCGTCTCCTGCCCATTCATTCGCTACGATGGGTGTAAATTTGCAGGCAGATAAAGCCAAACACATCACAACAATCGTTAGACAGCCTCTTAATTTCGAACTGAGTCCTATTCGATATTCTGTGTTAAGCGCTTCAGTCATTGGCTTTCTTTCCCTGTCTATGTTCGTCGCAGCAATGCTGCAACCATCAAATTCAATGCCAGGATAGATCGCCAATTCTCAATATTCAGCCTCATCGAAAAACCAGATCAATTCAGGTACTTCATTCATAACATATTCACTTGCCTCAACAATTTTGCATTTGTATAGTACGTGCCACAAGTTCGGTTAATCCGGCGCGAACCATGCTAAGGTTTTCTTGTCACAGGGCTGTAACAACAACGAAGAGGAATGAATTATGAGTCTTGTCCCCGATTGTCAACGTATCAGTAATTCTTCACTGGGCCAGGAACTGGAGCTGGATGAGTGCAAGGTGTTGGCAGGCGTGATGTCAGCTGTTTCGCTCAAAAAAGGAGAAACACTCGCATCCCGTGGCGACAAAAATACTGCTCTGTATCTATTGGTAGAAGGCAAGTTGGACGTCATTAGTGAAGTCGAGGGTGAGGATAAGACTGTCTACACCATGGTACCGGGAGAATGCTCAGGAACCCGCGCGTTCGTAGATAGAAATTCACGCAAGGCAACGTTGAAAGCGACGGTAGACAGCGTTGTCTACTCCATGGTGCCAGACAAATTCGAAACCTTACTCGACTCGCATCCGAGAGTTGTCTACAAGGTGATGCGCGCCATCTTTCGTATTACGCATAAAAATCTGATGAAGATGAATATGGAAAGTCAGCAATTGGCCAATTACATCAGCAAGAGTGGTGGTAGATATTAAGCGAGATTAGTTCGCCAGCAGGTGCTGGAGTTCTTTCATCTCGTCTTTAGCTTCCGCCAGTAATTCCATGCTTGCGCCTGGGCCTAGCTTAAACACAGGAAATTTCCCCATCGCCGGCAACTCTTCCAATGACGGCAACTCCTCTGCCTCTGGTTTGCCAAAGGCCGCATGGATTTGCGATACAAGAACTACGTCACCGTAGTCTGGGGTTTCCACAGGATCTCGATACCAATCCTCTGCTGCCTCAATCACGTCGACAAATTCCGTATCAAAACGCCAGTTGGACAATACCAATTTACCCAAGGCGACTCTTAGCTCCCGCTCCATACGAAATATCGCCTCAGGATCTTTGAGAAGATCGGCACGGCGTTCAAGATACCCCAATAGCGGTAGGACACCTACATCATGGATTAATGCCGCCAGCATGGCGTGATCGGGATGTAGCTTAGGGGTAATACGGGCCAATATAAACGCAATCGAAGCGACCTGGACGCTGTGCTTCCAAAGTTGCTCGACTCGCTTGCGCGTGGGCGCGCTTCGGGCCGTAAACGCGCGACGCAAGGCGAAGCTGGTTACCAGGTTTTTAGTAACATCTAAACCCAGGCGGGTAATTGCTTTGTGACAATCGTCGACAGGTTTAACCCCGCGATACATAGGACTATTGGCGATTTGAATCAACCTGGCAGTCAATGGGATATCACTCTGAATAATCTTACTAATCACCATGATATCCGCATTTTCCTTGGCAATAGCCTTGCGTACCCTCAGGGCAATATCCGGCAGCCCGGGGAGCATCTGTTCTCCGGACTTAAGCATCTCAGTGATTTCGATTAAAATTTCGCCTGGATTACTACTCATACACTTCTCTGTGTCGAATTACCTTTCTATCGACAGATAAGCTATGAAACTACAGGAATTGATCAGGGACACGACAGCGCGTGCCCCAGTAACACATCAGGAAAAAATATTGGTACATGCCGTAATCAATGCACCTGGGAATATTCCAAGTAGCAGTACTGCAAGACCATTTACACTAATTGCCGCCCGCATATCCACCCCAGCACGTATGGGCTCATGATCCGTGGCCTTATCAAAGTACATCAGTTTGATGACCCGTAGATAATAGAATGCGCCAACGATGGAAAATATCACTGCGACAATCGCTAACCATACATGCCCTGCATCAACAACTGCCTGTAACACAGCCAATTTGGCGTAAAAACCGAGAGTCGGCGGCACGCCAGCCATGGAAAACATCAAAATCAACATAATCAGAGCAAACCAGGGGCTGCGCTCATTAAGACCCTTGAAGTCTTCCAGCTCTTCCGCCTCAAACCCCTTGCGGCTCAACAGCAATATCATTCCAAAACCGCCCAGGCCCATCAAACCATAGGCAATCGTGTAAAACATGGCGGCGCTATAACCGTCCTTACTGCTTGACAGCACGCCTAGAAATAAGAATCCCATATGCGCTATCGTCGAATACGCCAGCATGCGTTTGATATTGGTTTGCGCAATCGCGACCACATTACCAATGACGAGTGACAGCACTGCCAATATCATCAGTAAATCATCCCACTGGCCGTGCAGACCGCCCATTCCTTCGACCAGCATACGCATCACCATCGCGAAACCAGCAAGCTTCGGCGCTGTACCGATATAGAGTGTTACGGCGGTTGGTGCGCCATGATAGACATCGGGCACCCACATATGAAATGGCACAGCACCTAGCTTAAAGGCCAGACCTACAACAGTGAACACCAGTCCGAGCAGTAACACCATATCCTTTTCTGTGGAAGCAGCGACGTGCTGACCCAGCTTGCTAATGTCCAGAGTGCCTGACGCACCATATAGCATTGACATTCCGTACAGCAGCAAACCGGAGGCTAATGCTCCAAGTATGAAATATTTCATTGCTGCTTCAGTCGCTCGCGCCGAGTCACGCTGCAAGGCGACCATGGCATACAGAGACAGTGATAAAAGCTCCAGGCCAAGATATAAAGAAATCATGTTGTGGGCAGAGACCATCACATTCATACCCAGTACACCGAACAATGCCAGTACCAGAAATTCGCCTTTGAACAAATTTCGATCCATCAGGTATTGGCGTGAATAGATGAGCGTGCCTATCGTCAAAAGATAAATAAACATCTTGAGCATAACGCCCATCTGATCACTGATAAATGTCCCGGACAATACAATTTCGGGCGCATCTGGCATTAGCTGAAAACTAATTACTCCCGCCCCAATCAGGGACAAAATCGACAGCGCGTAAACAATAGCGCGCATATCCTCGCCAAGATAGACATCGAGCAGCAGGATGATACACGCCATGCTGAGCAAAAAGATCTCAGGCAATAGTGGTACAAATTCGGTTAACGCAACACTCATGTACAAATCTCTTACGGTAGTTTTGGATCAGTGATATGAACCAGTAAATTATCCACACTGGCGTGCATAACCTCCAGCAATGGATTTGGCCACACACCAATCAACAAGGTAAATGCGGCGAGTGTTCCAAGGAATATCCACTCGCGTAAGTTAATATCTTTCAGTTTGGCGACATTGTCATTGGCGACTTCACCAAAGAATACGCGCTTGACCATCCATAGCGTATAGGCCGCACCGATAATCAGGGTCGTTGCTGCCAGGAAGGCAATCCAGAAATTTGCTTTTACAGACGCCAAAATAACCATGAATTCGCCAACGAAGGCAGAAGTACCTGGAAGGCCTGCATTGGCCATGGCAAACAACACCGCGAAGGCGGCAAAGGCCGGCATCGTATTTGTTACACCGCCATAGGCAGAAATGTCACGGCTGTGCATTCGGTCATACAGTACGCCGACACACAGGAACAATGCGCCTGATACAAAACCATGAGAAATCATTTGTACCATCGCACCTTCGATACCCATGGCCGCACCCTGCATGGTGCCATTATTGGTTTCGTAAATCATGAATGGAATAAAGAAACCGAGCGTAACAAATCCCATATGCGAGATTGACGAGTAAGCGATAAGCTTCTTCATATCCTGCTGAACCAGGGCGACAAAACCGATATAAACGACTGCTATCAAAGACAGCGTAATCATGAGCCAGTCGAGTTCATTACTCGCCGCAGGCGTGATCGGCAAACTGAAACGCAGAAAACCGTAGGCACCCATTTTCAACATGATCGCCGCCAGTATCACCGAACCACCTGTTGGCGCTTCAACGTGTGCATCCGGCAACCAGGTATGTACTGGCCACATGGGCACCTTAACTGCGAAAGCAATCAGGAAGGCCAGGAAGATAAGTATCTGCTCGTTCATGCCCAGTTTGAGGTCATGAAAATCGAGTATGCCAAAGCTGCCAGACTGAACATACATATAGATCAGCGCCACTAACATGAACACCGATCCGAGAAAGGTATATAAAAAGAATTTAATAGTGGCGTAGACGCGACGTACTCCACCCCACATACCGATAACCAGGAACATCGGTATCAACATCGCTTCCCAGAATACATAGAAAAGCACCGAATCCAAGGCAGCAAAAACGCCAACCATCATACCTTCCATGATAAGAAAGGCTGCCATGTACTGAGCGGTTTTATACTGGATAACTTCCCAGGCTGAAATGATGACCAGAACAGTAGTGAACGTCGTGAGTACAATTAGCGGCATGGAAATACCATCCACGCCGAGGTGATAAAACACATTGAAACTGCTGATCCACGAAACTTTTTCAACAAACTGCATCTCTGCAGTCGTGATATTGAAACCCGTGAACAGTGGGATAGACAAGACAAACGTTAATAACGAAACTAAAAGTGACAGGCCACGCGTGATACCTGCACTTTTGTCCGACCCCGTGGCCAGTACCAGCATACCGCCAAATATCGGTAGCCAGATTACGATACTGAGTAATGGTAAATCAGAAAACATTCAGTCGTGTCCTTTCCTTGCGGGCCCTAGACCACGTAAACCCACGTTAACAATGCTGCCAGGCCAAAAAACATGGCGAATGCGTAGTGATACAAATAACCGGATTGGATATTGCGTACTACGCTTGAAATCCAGCCAACACTTTTTGCCGTGCCATTAACCATCATGCCGTCAATCAGACGCGCGTCACCAACTTGCCATAGCAAACGACCAATACCGCGACTGCCGCCTGCAAAAACTTTTTCATTGAATGAATCAAAACCGTAAGCGTTATCAAATATGCGATGCACAAAAGCAAATTTCTGTTTCGCTGTCGCGGCGATATCCGGACGCTTCATGTAAATGAACCATGCGGTAAATAAACCGAGCATTGCCAGAACAAAAGCAGGGCTCATCATGCCATGCAAAATAAATCCGACAGGACCGTTAAAGTCGATCTTAGCTAATACATTACGCTGTTCAAACACCACCAGCGAAGAACCAAAATAATCACCAAACAACATCGGGCCAATCGCCACAAAACCTATCATCACTGATGGGATTGCCAACAGTATCAGCGGAATGGTGACAACCTTGGGACTCTCGTGTAGATGTGAACGTGTGTGCTCATCCATGCGTTCCTTCCCGTGGAAGACCAGGAAGAACATCCGAAAGCTATATAAAGCGGTAATGAACACACCTAGTAGTACCGCGACATAGGCGAATCCTGCGCCAGGTATCGTCGACGCGTGCACCGCTTCGATAATCGCGTCTTTCGAAAAGAAACCTGCAAACCCTGGAAAACCAATCAAGGCCAAAGAACCTACGAGTGATGTCCAATAGGTAATCGGCATGTACTTCTTCAAGCCACCCATTTTGCGAATGTCTTGCTCGTGATGCATGGCGATAATGACAGAACCTGCAGCGAGGAAGAGCAAGGCCTTGAAGAAGGCGTGTGTCATTAAATGGAACAAACCTGCCGCATAGGCCGATGCACCAAGCGCCACAACCATGTAACCCAACTGGGACAGGGTCGAATAGGCCACCACGCGTTTGATATCGTTTTGTACCAGCCCGAGGAAACCCATGAACAAGGCGGTGATCGCACCAATCACCAATACCACACTGAGTGCCATCTCGGACATCTCGTATAGCGGTGACATACGCGCCACCATAAACACGCCGGCGGTAACCATGGTGGCGGCGTGGATCAATGCGGAAATCGGTGTTGGACCTTCCATGGAATCGGGAAGCCACACATGTAGCGGCACCTGAGCCGATTTACCCATGGCGCCGATGAATAGCAAAATACAAATCACCGACATCAACGACCACTCAACACCAGGAAGTATCTGAACGGTAACTTCATTCATGCGTGGCGCAGCAGCGAAGACATCGTTGTAATCAAGGCTGTTGAAATACATCAACACCATGGCAATACCAAGAATAAATCCGAAGTCGCCAACGCGGTTTACCAGGAAAGCCTTTAGATTGGCGTATATTGCCGTCTCTTTCTTGAACCAGAATCCGATCAACAGGTACGAAACCAAACCTACCGCTTCCCAGCCAAAGAACAACTGCATGAAGTTGTTGGCCATGACCAGCATGAGCATCGAAAAGGTGAACAGGGAAATATAACTAAAGAAACGTTGATAGCCAGGGTCGTCGTGCATATAACCAATGGTATAGATATGCACCATTAGTGAAACAAAGGTCACAACCACCATCATCATCGCTGTTAGACGATCGACAAGAAAACCGACTTCTATGGTGATACCGTCGGTGAATCCCCAGACGTACACAGCCTGATTAAAAATTGCGCCGCCGTCCCATACGATGTTTTTGAACACATACATGGACAAGACACAAGATATTGCCACGCCAGCTATCGTTGCCCAATGTGCGCCGGCACGTCCGATTTGCTTGCCAAACAAACCAGCAATAATAGAACCTATTAAAGGGGCGAGAACGATCGCTATTAATATGCCTTCCATAGTCCGTCCCCTAGCCTTTCAATGAGCCAATATCGTCGACGTTGATACTTTGTCGGTTACGAAACAGCACCACCAGTATCGCCAAACCAATTGCTGCTTCCGCCGCTGCAACAGTGAGTATAAAGAACACAAAAATCTGGCCAGCTGTGTCGCCAAGATAATGGGAAAACGCAACAAAATTGAGATTGACGGCGAGCAACATTAATTCAATAGCCATCAATAGGATAATGACGTTCTTTCTGTTCAGAAATATACCGGCCACGCTGATACAAAACAGTATCGCGCCCAATATCAAAAAATGTGACAGTGGAATCATTTTTCCCTCAGCTCGACTTTTTATTTCTTGCTCTGGTCAGAACCGCGCTTCTTCTCCGAAGGCATTCTCACCATGCGTACACGATCATTACGCTTAACAGCTACCTGAACATCTGCGGATACGAATTTGGTCTGGCGAGATTTGCGCATAGTCAATGCTATCGCCGCAATAATCGCTACTACCAGTATCACCGCCGCCAACTCAAACGGATAGACATATGTCGTATAAAGAACGCGCCCCAATTCTTTGGTGTTACTGTATTCAGCACCTTTCGTCACCGGATCAGGCATGTTTTCCAAGCCAAATCGATCGCCGCCCAATACCATACCCAGTTCGATTACAACGACTATCGCGACGAACGCGCCGATGGGCAAATAACGGGTAAACCCTTCACGTAGTGGTATAAGGTTGATGTCGAGCATCATGACCACGAACATAAACAACACCATGACCGCGCCCACATATACCAGCACCAGCGTGACAGCTAAAAACTCCGCTTCCAGTAGAATCCACAAACCTGCGCTTGCAACAAAAGACAGTACCAGAAACAACGCCGCCTTAACGGGGTTACGAATGGTTATAACCATCATGCCCGCAGCGATCAGAATGGCGCCGAACAAGTAAAATAGGGCTAACTCAATATTCATCTGGCTTTCCTGTTCTAACGGTAAGGTGCGTCGGCTGTACGATCTGCAGCGATCTGCGCCTCTAGTTTATCGCCTACCGCTAATAATTTTTCCTTAGTCATGATGTTCTCGCCACGCTTTTCGAAGTGGTACTCGAATATACGTGTCTCGACTATAGAATCAACGGGACAGGATTCCTCACAGAATCCGCAAAAAATACATTTGAACAAATCAATATCGTAACGCGTCGTACGACGCGTCCCATCGGCGCGCTCTTCCGAGTCGATGGTTATCGCAAGTGCCGGGCAAACAGCTTCGCACAATTTACACGCAATACAACGCTCTTCACCGTTGGGATAACGACGCAAGGCATGCAAACCGCGAAAACGTGGAGACAACGGCGTCTTTTCTTCGGGATAGCGGACAGTGATCTTGCGGGAAAACATATAGCGCCCAGTCAGGCTCATGCCCTTGAGCAATTCCCACAAAAATAAACTTTTAATGTAGTTGACTACACCAGACATGAGTTACTCCAGTCCTTTTCCTAATCGAACCACGGTCCAACTTTACCAAGTATCATCACACCCACGACCAGTATCCAGACGATGGTGATGGGTATAAAAATCTTCCATCCCAGACGCATGATCTGGTCGTAACGGAAGCGTGGAAACGTGGCACGCAGCCAGATATAAAGAAATAAAAATATCGACGTCTTAGCTAGCAACCAAATAATACCCGGTACCCAGGCAAAGAGGTCTTCCAGCATGCCCATGCCCTGGAATGGTGACAACCATCCACCAAGAAACATCAACGATGTCAGCAGCGAGATCAGTATCATGGCTGCAATTTCTGCCAGCATAAACACGCCAAACATGATTCCCGAATATTCCACAAAGAATCCCGCGACGATTTCTGATTCACCTTCTGCCATATCAAAAGGCGGACGATTCGTTTCGGCAACACCTGCGATGAAATAGATAACAAACATGGGAAACAATGGAATCCAGAACCAAGTCCAGAAACCACCGGATTGCGCCTCGACGATATCGACCAGATTAAGACTGCCACCGGCCATCAACACAACCACCAGCGCGAATCCCATGGCAATTTCGTAGGAGACCACCTGTGCAGACGAACGTAGCGTGCCCAGGAATGCATACTTTGAATTTGAAGACCAACCGGAAAGAATAATGCCGTATACCGACATAGACGTGATCGCCAGAATATATAACAGCCCCGCATCGATATCCGCGAGCAGCATATCCTTATCAAACGGTATGACGGCGAAGGCCGCAATAATCGGCGTGAAAGACAATACCGGCGCCACCAAAAACATAAAACGGTTTGCATTGGTGGGAACGATGGTTTCCTTGAGTATCAGCTTAATACCATCGGCTATCGGCTGTAACAGCCCCCATGGTCCAACACGGTTTGGACCAAGACGTACCTGCGCGTAACCCAGTATTTTTCTTTCTGCCAGTATGACGTATGCACATCCGATCATAATCGGCAACACGATGGCGACGATCTTGATAACCGTCCATACCAAGGTTGGCAGCGGATCAGGCAAACCTGAAAACAGACCTTGTATTAAGTCAACCATGCAACGTTCTCACAATTCTCTCAAAAGCGATTTTGTTTGTTATGACTTGATCAAGGTAACTGGATCAAGCGAACCACCTAGCGGCAGTGTTTTAGTTGTTGCTGTAGCAATACGTACACAGGACTGCGCAACACGATTATCGATGACGACCTTTAGACGTGCGCTTCGATCACCCTGTTGAACATCAACGTTCTTACCTTCTTCTACTGCCAGTTGTTGCGCAGTCTGTTCGTTCATGAATACGGCTGCAACAGATGCATCTTCTGTTTTCTGCAAGGCATCTGCGCGCCTAACAATAGAATCTACATTATAAATAGGCATTTCAACAACTCGTTGTATGCCTTTCACCTCAGCACCAAGATCAGGTGGACAACGCCAGGTTAAATGGTTATCAACGCGTATGTCGCCAACACTTTTGCTGACGTCCCCGCGAACTTCTTCGATATCCATGTAATCAAATCCCTGGAGCTCGCACATATTGCCGAGTACACGTAAAACTTTCCAGGCGGGACGAGCCTCCATGTGTGGCGAAGTCATTCCCTCAAAAGATTGTACAGTACCTGCCGCGTTTACAAATGTTCCCGCTGTTTCAGCATAAGTTGAAATTGGCAATATAACATCCGCATATTGTTCAATCGTCGCCGTCTTATACGGCGTCAGACTGATAACGAAACCCGCCTTGCTCATCGCCTGCATAGCCTTTTGCCCGTCGATGCAGTCGTATTCCGGTTCAATATTGAGTAGCACATAGGCGTCTAGTTTGCTTTCGAGCATCGTCGAAGCATTCAATCCTGTTTTCGCTGCGGATTTATTTCCCGCTTCGCGATGCGGTAACACGCCAGCGGCTGATGCACCCACACTATTAGCTGAATGATTGAGAAAACCCAGCTTGCTCTCGCTCATTTGCGCAATGGCAAACGCAAGCATGCGCAGCTTGTTGTATTCGGGATGTTGCATAGCCTGCATTCCCAACAATACTGTCGCATTATTGTTTTGGACCAGATCCTTCGCCATCGCCTGATGTGTGGCATTGGATTCAACACCTTTTAACAAACCATCAAGCCCTTCCATAGCAGGCATTTTCGTTTGCGCTTGAACCGCTTTGGCTACGGCAGCTAATTCACGAACAAATTCCGATGGTGGTACAAGCGCGCTCTCGGCGACAGGAAAGCGAACTTCATAGTCTACGGCATTGATAAAACTAACTCGGGCTTGATTGTTAAGCGCCGCTTTGCGAATTCGGTGCGAAAGCAAAGGCTGGTCTTTGCGTATATTAGCGCCGACGATGAGCGCAGCACCGATATTTTCCAGATTCTCGATTGACTGTCCCAGACTTGTTGTCATGGGATCGCAGTCCTGGTCAGCAAAGTCACGCTGTTGCAGACGATGATCGATATTACTGACGCCCAAACCCCTCGCCAGCTTTTGGAATAAATAATGTTCTTCGAGCGTGGCATTGGCCGCAGCAAGAAAGCCCATTTTATCCGCACCCTGACTTACCACCGACTTCAAGCCTTCCACCGCATAATTCAAGGCAGTTTCCCAGCTAACTGTCTTCCAACCGCCGTTGTCCTTAATCATCGGCGAACCGACTCGGTCATCGTGATACAGACCTTCGTAAGCAAAGCGATCTCGGTCAGATATCCAGGTTTCGTTTATCTGTTCGTTGTCTAGTGGCACGACACGCATGATCTCGCCACGACGCACATGCGCGTTGATATTAGAGCCCAAACAGTCATGTGGCGCGATTGAACGATTCTGCTGCATTTCCCAGGAACGGGCGGTGTAACGAAATGGTCTCGAGGTCAAAGCACCGACCGGGCACAGATCTATCATATTGCCCGATAACTCTGAATCGACAGTCGCTTCAACATAGGTACCGATCTGCATGTGTTCACCACGACCGGTTGCGCCAAGCTCTTTAATGCCGGCAATTTCGCTACCAAAACGCACACATCGCGTACAGTGAATACAGCGCGTCATATCGGTTGCGATGAGTGGACCGATATATTTTTCCGCGACGACACGCTTGCGTTCAGAGAATCTTGATACATCGCCACCATAACCCATGGCAACGTCTTGCAATTCACACTCACCGCCCTGGTCACAGATCGGGCAATCCAGTGGGTGATTGATTAATAAAAACTCCATCACGCCTTTTTGCGCCATCAAGGCAATGCGTGAACGGGTAAATACTTTCATACCATCAGTCACCGGCGTCGCACATGCCGGTAATGGCTTACGCGCCTTGTCCACTTCCACGAGACACATGCGACAATTGGCCGCTACTGAAAGCTTTTTGTGATAACAAAAGCGTGGAATATAGACACCGGCATCATCGGCGGCCTCGATGACCATCGCGCCGTCTCTTGCCTGAATTTCCTTACCGTCTACTTCTATCTTGACCATATCGCTTTTCTCTACACCATGCACTTCTTGTGATCGATGTGATATTGGAATTCATCGCGGAAGTGTTTGATAAAACTTGCCACAGGCATTGCCGCTGCGTCGCCTAGAGCACAAATCGTATGTCCTTCAATTTTGGCCGCCACATCATCGAGAAGATCGAGATCTTCCGGACGCCCGTGACCGTGTTCAATGCGATGTACTACGCGCGAAAGCCAACCGGTTCCTTCGCGACACGGCGTACATTGGCCACAAGATTCTTCGAAATAGAAATGTGAAATACGCGCCAGTGTCTTCACCATGCAGGTCGAGTCATCCATGATAATGACTGAACCAGCACCAAGCATCGAACCGGCTTTGCCAATCGAATCGTAATCCATGGTTACGTCCATCATCTTACTTCCCGGAAGCACCGGTGTAGATGATCCGCCTGGAATGACAGCCTTGAGCTTACGGCCCTTCCACACGCCACCCGCCATTTCCAGTAACTCAGCGAACGGCGTGCCCATGGAAATTTCGTAATTACCCGGTTTGTTCACATGGCCAGAAACAGAAAATAATTTGGTACCGCCGTTGTTCGGTTTGCCGAGATCAAGAAACCACTTTCCGCCATTGCGTAAAATCGACGGAATGGAAGACAATGTTTCCGTATTATTAATAGTCGTCGGTCGGCCGTATAGACCAAAACTTGCTGGAAAAGGTGGCTTGAAACGCGGCTGCCCTTTTTTACCTTCGATAGATTCGAGTAATGCGGTTTCTTCACCACAAATATACGCACCCGCACCGAGATGTACTTCAAGGTCGAAATCGATACCCGAACCCATGATGTTCTTGCCCAACAAACCTGCAGCGCGAGCATCTTCAATCGCGGCCTGAAACCGTTCATACGGTTCCCAGAATTCGCCACGGATATAGTTGTAACCTTTCGTCGCGCCTATGGTGTAGCCAGCGATCGCCATGCCTTCAACTAATGCATGCGGGTTATATCGCAAAATGTCGCGGTCTTTGAATGTTCCTGGCTCACCTTCATCCGAGTTGCAGACAATATACTTTTGCCCAGGGGTGTTGCGCGGCATGAAACTCCACTTCAAACCCGTAGGAAAACCCGCACCGCCACGACCACGCAGAGCAGATGCCTTCACCTCGGCTATAATATCCTCAGGCGAAGTCTTTTCCTGCAGAATCTTCTTCCATGCCTCATAACCCCGGTGCTTTTGATAGGTTTCTATCGTCCAGGGCTTTTCTTCATGTAAGGTGCTAAAACAAACCTCGTTAACCATTCCTGACCTCTGCGTCTATTAGGATGCGGACTGCTCAAGCGCGTCCAGAATCTCATCAACCTTTTCAGGAGTGAGATTTTCATAATAGGTTTTATCAATCTGAAACATCGGCGCGCCACCACAGGCACCCAGACATTCCACTTCCTTTATTGAATACCTTCCGTCGTTACGCATTTCGCCGAGGCCTATACCTAAACGACTTTTCAGCTTGGCTACTATCTCGTCCGAGCCCCGCAGCATGCACGACACATTGGTGCACACGCAGATCTTGGTCTTGCCGACAGGCTTCAATTCATACATGGAATAGAACGTCGCTACTTCATAAACAGAAATCGCCGGCTGTACCAGATACTCGGCAATCGCGTCCATTAAATCATTGGTGAGATAACCTTCATTATTCTCTTGCGCAATACGTAAAGCCGCCATCGTCGCTGATTGTTTTTGTTCCGCAGGATATTTCGCAATCCACACATCAATCTCAGCGCGAACCGAATCACTTAACAAATGTAATTTGGAACTACTCATTAGCGGTCGACCTCACCAAATACGATATCCTGTGTACCAAGGATGGCGACGAGGTCCGCAAGCATGTGACCGCGGGACATTTCATCTACCGACGCCAGATGCGCGAAACCTGGTGCGCGTATCTTCATACGATACGGCTTGTTCGCTCCATCAGAGACCATATAGATGCCGAATTCACCTTTTGGATGTTCCACTGCAGAGTAAACTTCGCCTGCAGGCACACAATAGCCTTCAGAAAATAATTTGAAGTGGTGAATCAAGGCTTCCATGTCACCCTTCATTTGTTCGCGCGTCGGTGGCGTGACTTTATGATCATCTAACATCACTGGGCCCGGATTGCGACGCAACCACTCGATGCATTGATTAATAATGCGAATCGATTGACGCATCTCTTCCACGCGCACCAGATAGCGATCATAGGTATCGCCTTCTACGCCAACAGGAATATCAAAATCCACTTTGTCATAGGCCGCATAAGGTTGTTTCTTACGCAAATCCCATTCGATACCGGAACCGCGCAACATCGGGCCGGTAAAACCCAGTTGTAAGGCACGCTCAGGCGTGACTACACCGATACCAACCGTTCTCTGTTTCCAGATACGATTGTCGGTCAATAAAGTCTCATATTCGTCAATGTGTTTTGGGAAACGGCGAGTGAAATCATCGATAAAATCCAGCAAACCACCCTGACGATTGGCGTTCTTGTGCACCAGGTCACGAGAAGTTGTCCACTTGGACTGCTGATATTGGGGCATGCTATCGGGAAGATCGCGATAGACACCGCCTGGACGATAATAGCTCGCATGCATACGTGCGCCAGACACGGCTTCGTAGGCGTCGAACAAGTCTTCACGATCGCGGAAACACAAGAAGAACACGGTCATCGCACCGATATCCAGCGCCTGTGCACCTAGCTGCATCAGATGATTCAGTATTCGTGTGATCTCATCGAACATGACACGGATGTATTGAGCGCGAACTGGCGCTTCAATACCGAGCATCTTCTCAACCGCTAATACGTAGGCATGTTCGTTACACATCATGGATACGTAGTCGAGTCGATCCATGTAACCGATGCTTTGGTTAAACGGCTTTGTTTCTGCCAGCTTCTCTGTGCCACGATGCAAAAGACCGATATGCGGATCAGCACGCTCGATAACCTCACCGTCCAGCTCTAATACCAGACGCAAAACACCGTGCGCAGACGGATGCTGAGGACCAAAATTAATGGTGTAATTTTTGATTTCACTCATGATTAGGCCTCTGCGCTTTCTTTTTCGATGTAGCGAAAATCATCACGAATGACACGTGGAACAAGAACACGCGGTTCGATATCAACCGGTTCATATACCACGCGTTTCTTTTCTTCGTCATAGCGCATTTCAACATGACCGAAAACCGGAAAATCTTTGCGCAAGGGATGCCCGATAAATCCATAGTCTGTCAGCAGGCGTCGCAAATCTGGATGCCCGACAAAAACTATTCCGAACATATCAAAGGCCTCGCGCTCAAACCAGTTGGCGCAATTCCAGATACCGATGACTGAATCAATAAACAAATTTGCTTCGTCGACAAACACTCGAACACGAAGGCGCTGATTGTTTTTATATGAGATCAGGTGATAAACCACGCCAAAACGCGGTTTAGACCAGAGATGCTGGGCATTTTTATCTTTGATACGACCACGGCTAAAACCTTTTTCAGTCGCCTTTTCCGTACTCCATTCAGTATCGCCATAACCCAGATAGTCGATGCCACATAAATCGATTAATTGTTCAAATCGAAACGCATCATCATCACGCAAGGTTTTACAGACTTCGAGCAACCTGTTCTTCTGAACTTCAATCGTAATTTCATCAAGCGCTACCGTGCATGACGTTATCGCTGAACCTAATCGTTTATTGAGATTTTGTATTAGTTTATCCATAACAAGAACTCTGGATCTATGCTTGGCGAGCGATGGTGTTAGTACGAATGATCTTATTTTTCAGTGCCAGCATGCCGTAAAGCAATGCCTCGGCGGTAGGTGGACAACCTGGGATATATATGTCAACTGGAACAATTCGATCACAACCGCGTACAACAGAATAGGAATAGTGATAATAACCGCCACCGTTAGCGCAGGAACCCATGGATATTACCCAACGTGGTTCAGCCATCTGATCGTAAACTTTGCGTAGTGCTGGCGCCATCTTGTTACACAGCGTACCCGCAACAATCATCACGTCCGCCTGGCGAGGACTGGGACGAAAAGCCTCCCAGCCAAAACGGGCAACGTCATAACGCGGCGCAACAATGTGCATCATTTCGACCGCACAACAAGCAAGACCAAACGTCATTGGCCACAATGCGCCTGTGCGTCCCCAGTTGATCAATGCATCAGCGGAAGTCGTGATCACGCCTTCTTTAAGAACGCCTTCTATTCCCACTCCAGGGCCCCCTTCTTCCACTCATATATAAACCCTATGACGAGTATCCCAAGGAATACCACCATGCCGATAAAACCAAACCAGCCTATTTCTTCAAGCACGACGGCCCACGGGAAGAGAAACGCGATCTCGAGATCGAAGATGATGAATAGAATGGCAACCAGGTAATAGCGTACGTCGAATTTCATACGAGAGTCTTCGAATGCTTCGAAGCCACACTCGTACTGCGACAGCTTGGCCGGGTCCGGTTTTTGAGTAGCCGCGACAACGCTAAGCACCAACGGTGCACCGCCGAAGACAGCACCCAACAGGATGAACAGTAATATAGGAAAATAGTTTTCTAGCACACTCCCCCCTACAAAAGTGTGTTTCAAAAATCTGATTTACGAAAGCTGATTTAATTAATCAAACGACTTAGTTACTTGTTTGATTTTGACGCTATTTTAGAACGAAGCCAGTCTAGGCTAGAGACCATCTCCATGTCAAGCGGGCACCACGCTGATATTCACTTACAAAACAACTAGTTACAAACTCATTGAAATTTTCTTAATGCCACATTAAGCCTAAGGTCGAGAAGATTGGTGCGGATGGCCGGACTCGAACCGGCATGGCTTGCGCCACTACCCCCTCAAGATAGCGTGTCTACCAATTTCACCACATCCGCAATTTTTACTGCGCCGGCTCCTCAGGAACTGGCGACTCTACCGGTACCGCCGGTACATCTTCACTCATTGGCGCCGCGGGTATTTCACTTGAGGATTGAACTGGAACATTCCCATCCAGCTTATCCACAATACTGACACCTTCACGCGCCTGTCCGGCAAAATATGCCAGAGTCAAACTGGTGATGAAGAAAACTGCCGCTAATATGGCCGTGGTTCGAGAAAGAAAATTGGCTGATCCACGAGCTCCGAATACGGTTTGTGACGCGCCCGCGCCAAACGCCGCACCCATGTCTGCACCTTTGCCCTGTTGTAACATTACCAGGCCAATGAGTCCCAAAGAGGCAAACAGATGAATCAAGATAAGCGCTGTATCCAAGGATAACTACCCCGCTGCCTTACAAATAGTCAAAAACTCGTCCGCATCCAAAGATGCGCCACCTATCAAGCCGCCATCGATATCGGCCTGAGAAAATAATTCGGCTGCATTGTCGCCTTTAACGCTACCGCCATAAAGAATGCGAATAGTATCGGCAACCTTAGCACTTTGTCCACGTATCCAATTACGGATAAAGGCGTGCACCTCTTGGGCCTGCTCTGGTGAAGCAGTTTTACCCGTACCTATCGCCCAAACGGGTTCGTAGGCCACAACACACTGCCCCAGTGTGTCTATTCCACAATGGTCAACAACAGCCTTTAACTGACGTTCAACAACTGCTTCTGTTTGTCCGCCTTCACGCTCTTCAAGCAATTCTCCAACGCACAAAATCGGCGTAACGCCACCTTTGATTGCGGTGTCAACCTTTTGAGCCACCATCTCATCGGTGTCTCCATACAAACTGCGTCGTTCGGAATGTCCAATAATGGCGTATCTGCAACCAACATCTTTGAGCATATCGACGGAAACTTCTCCGGTAAACGCACCTGAAGTTTCTTTGGCCACATCTTGCGCACCAACAGCAACGGCGCTACTACCCAGCTGTCTAGCCACGTCAGAGATAAAGACATATGGAGGACATACAACGATGTCAGCCTTGGTAACGGCTTTACTGCCTGACAGTATTCCTTCAACGAGAGCCTGGACGCTGACCCGTGAGCCATTCAATTTCCAGTTCCCGGCAACCATTGGTTTGCGCATTATTGTCATTCCCCGAACTTCAAAAGCAGGCAAGCTTACCGACAGACCATGGAAAAATCAACCAGTTGTCGTTAAACAGGCACAATCCCCGCCCATCAGGACGGGATTCGAACACAACTTGAAGCCATGGAGAACAAGCGCTTAGCTGACAGCCTTTAGACCTTTTAGCGCAGACTCAACTTTTTCCGCCAATTCACGGGCCAATTGATCGACTTCCATAGCGTCATTGCCCTCTATCATCACCCGGACCAGAGGCTCTGTACCGGACGCACGTAGTAATACACGTCCATTGTCTCCAAGTTTGGCTTCCGTTGCTGCAACAGCCTCCTGAATGGATTTCTGGTTTAGATCTGGCTTACCTGCCACGCGTACATTAATCATCGACTGCGGATATTTACGCATACCAGACTTCAGTTCACTCAGGCTACGACCACTTTCGATCATTGCCGCTAATACCTGCAAGGACGAGGCAATACCATCGCCCGTGGTGGTGCGATCGAGACATATTATGTGCCCAGATGATTCACCGCCAAGCATCCAGCCATTTTCCTTCATCAACTCCATAACGTAGCGATCACCGACTTTTGCGCGCAGGAATGGAATCTTGTGCGACTTGAGCGCCTTTTCCATGCCGAAGTTACTCATCAAAGTACCGACAACGCCACCATTCAACTGTCCTTGCTGTTGACGAGAACGGGCAATCACGTAGAGCAACTCGTCGCCGTCAACTACCGAGCCTTTTTCATCCACCATGATCAGACGATCACCGTCACCATCGAGGGCGATACCTACATGAGCAGAATGCTCGAGTACTTTTTCCTGCAAGAACTTAGGCGCTGTCGAGCCAACACCACTATTGATGTTGATACCATCAGGTTGATTACCGACAGCAATAACCTCGGCGCCGAGCTCTTTATAAACTCGAGGGCCGACAAAATAACCCGCGCCATGGGCACAATCGACAACGATTTTTAATCCCTGAAGTTCCATGCTGAGCGGGATAGTACTCTTACAGAATTCGATGTAACGACCTGCCGCATCCTCAACGCGGGCCGCTTTGCCCAGTGTAGCGGAATCTACTATCGTCATCGGCTTTTCCATCTCAGCCTCAATCGCCAATTCAACCTGGTCGGGTAATTTCGTTCCATCTCCCGAGAAAAACTTGATGCCATTGTCATAATGCGGATTGTGTGAGGCGCTGATAACGATACCGGCACGCGCGTGCAGTGTGCGCGTAAGGTAAGCAATTCCAGGAGTAGGCATCGGCCCGAGCAAACGCACATCAACCCCTGCAGCAATCAAACCCGCTTGCAAGGCAGACTCAAACATATATCCGGATATACGCGTATCCTTTCCGATGACCACTTTACGCCGACCTTCTTTGGCCAATATGCGCCCAGCAGCCCAACCCAGCTTGAGTATGAATTCCGGATTGATCAGGGACCCGCCTACTTTTCCTCTGACGCCATCTGTTCCAAAATATTTGCGATCTGCCACTATGGGTTACTCCTCATCTGAGTTCGCTGATTTCATCGCGGTGTACATTCGTATTACATCCATTGTTGCACCGACGTCGTGAGTTCGGATGATGTCAGCACCACGCTCAAGCGCAAAAGCTGTTAGCGCTAAACTTCCGTACAACCTGCCATCAACCGTTCTATCTCCTAATAGTTTACCAATCGTACTCTTGCGAGACACTCCTACTAACAGGCTATAGCCCGATCCTTGATATAAATCCAGATGTTGGATTAACTGCAAATTGTGTGTAACTGTTTTGCCAAAGCCAAATCCGGGATCAAGGAGAATATTCTCGGCTGGAATTCCGGCAATCTCACACTCTTTTGCTCGGTTAATCAAAAACGCTTTCACTTCATCGACGACATCTTCATATATTGGATTTGACTGCATAGTACGAGGCTGACCTTGCATGTGCATTAGGCAAACGGGCACATTCAAAGCAACGGCCGCTTCTAGAGCGCCAGGCTCCCGAAGTGCGCGCACGTCATTAATCAAATTCGCGCCGGCAGAGACTGCCTCACGCATCACCACAGCCTTGCTGGTATCAATAGAAATGGGAATGTTGGATACGGCGCGTATCGCCTCTATTATCGGGATAACACGCGTGAGCTCTTCGTCTATAGTGACTGCGGCAGCGCCTGGGCGGGTCGACTCTCCACCAATATCAATGATACTGGCTCCCTCTTCGACCATGTGCATCGCCTGCTTCAAAGCAGCATCCCTGGAAACGAAATTACCCCCGTCCGAAAAGGAGTCGGGGGTAACATTCAGTATGCCCATAATCCTGGGCGAGGATAAATCCAGACGTCCGTCTAACACGTTGAACTCAGGATCAAGACTGGCCTACCGGCCCACCCAGTTCGCCTTTGCCTGATTTCTTGTCGTCCTTGGATTCGTCCGACACACCGGCGTCTGGTTTGTTTGCATCCAGATCAGACTCTTCCCAATCACTCGGTTCACCCGGTGGTTTACCGTCCATGATGTTATCAATCTGACCACGATCAATGGTTTCAAACTTGATCAAGGCATCGGCCATGGCATGCAACTTATCCATGTGATCAATCAGGATCTGCCTGGCACGCTCATAGTTGGTATCGACAAAACGACGCACTTCCTCATCAATCAGGTGTGTTGTCTCATCAGAGACCGCCTTGTGTTGAGTGACAGATCGACCAAGGAAAACCTCACCCTCGTCTTCGCTGTATACCATCGGCCCGAGTTTTTCCGACAGACCCCACTTGGTCACCATATTGCGTGCGATATCCGTGACGCGCTGGATGTCGTTCGAGGCACCAGTAGTCACAAAGTCAGCACCAAAGATCAGTTCTTCCGCAATGCGACCACCGAAGAGACTACAAATATTACTCTCCAGCTTTTGCTTGGAATAACTGTAACGATCTTCTTCCGGCAGGAACATGGTCACGCCGAGCGCACGTCCGCGCGGAATGATCGATACCTTATATACCGGGTCGTGAGACGGCACTTTGAGACCCACAATCGCATGACCGGCCTCGTGATAAGCGGTGAGTTTCTTCTCTTCGTCATTCATGACCATGGAGCGGCGTTCCGCACCCATGAGGATCTTGTCTTTGGCCTTTTCGAATTCCTGCATGCCTACCAGCTTTAGGTTGGCGCGCGCGGCAAATAAGGCCGCTTCGTTTACCAGATTAGCTAGATCGGCACCGGAGAATCCGGGCGTACCGCGAGCAATAACGCGTGGTTTTACATCGTCTGCTATGGGCACCTTGCGCATATGTACACGCAGAATCTGTTCACGACCACGCACATCGGGCAGCGGCACAGTCACCTGACGGTCGAAACGTCCGGGACGCAATAGCGCTGGGTCGAGTACATCAGGACGGTTGGTGGCGGCGATGATGATGACGCCTTCATTACCCTCAAAACCGTCCATCTCAACGAGTAATTGGTTGAGCGTTTGTTCACGTTCGTCGTGACCACCACCCAAACCAGCGCCACGATGGCGACCTACGGCATCGATCTCATCGATGAAGATAATACAAGGCGCATGTTTCTTGGCCTGATCGAACATGTCACGAACGCGGGACGCGCCTACGCCGACAAACATCTCAACGAAATCAGAACCGGAGATAGTAAAGAAAGGTACCTTTGCCTCGCCGGCAATGGCCTTGGCCAGGAGCGTCTTACCAGTACCTGGAGGACCAACCATCAACACGCCACGGGGAATCTTGCCGCCCAACTTCTGAAATTTACCGGGATCGCGCAGGAACTCGACCAATTCGCCAACTTCCTCTTTTGCTTCCTCTACACCAGCCACATCAGCAAAAGTGACCTTTACCTGGTCTTCGCTAAGCATGCGCGCCTTACTCTTGCCGAAGGACATGGCACCTCTGCCGCCACCACCGCCCTGCATCTGGCGCATGAAGAATATCCATACGGCGATCAACAGCAACATCGGGAACCAGGAAATAAAGATCTGCATCAACAGCCCCTGCTGCTCAGGTGGCTTGACGTCAATAATAACGTCATTGTCCAGCAAATCGCCGATCAACCCAGGGTCACCGGGGCTATAGGTCACAAAGCGCTCTCCAGACTGCTTGGCGCCTCGTATCATACGTCCTTCAATCAGAACGCGGGAAACCTGCCCGGATTTAATATCCTGAATAAATTGAGAGTACTCCGTGTGACGCGACGACGTCTGGCGTGGTGCGAAATTGTTGAAGATAGACATCAACACTATCGCGATGACGACCCACAGAATGATGTTTTTTACCATTTCGTTCAAAGTAATTCCCTCATCACTTATAACTTCGGGATATTCAATATCTTCCCACGTTTAAGCTGTTGAAATGCACCCTTTTTGTGCACAGAAACTGGGTATATATATTAATCGGACACCTGCCGGGATTCTACACGCCCCAACTGACCTAAACAATCCGCTCTCGCCCCAATAGATACACCTCACGGCTCTCAGCACGCGAGGCTTTTGGTTTGCGAGTCAATAACTTGGAGAAGGATTTCTGTATTTCACGGCGCATATCCTCAATTCCCTCGCCCTGAAAAACTTTGACCAGAAAATCTCCCCCGGGTTTTAAAACCTGTCTAGCCAGCTCAAGTCCAAGCTCCGATAAATACATCGCTCGCGGTATGTCTACCGACTTCAAACCGCTAATATTTGGGGCAATATCGCAAATTACAAGGTCGACTTTTGTATCGGCTATGGCATCAATGAGCTGTTGATAGACTTCGTCTTCACGAAAGTCACCTTGGATGAATTCCACGTTGGGGAAGGGATCCATAGGCAGGATATCGAGCGCAATCAATTTGCCATGATCTCCGATCAGATTTGCAGCGACCTGTGTCCAGCCGCCGGGTGCCGCGCCGATATCGATTACCATCATACCTGGTTTGATTAGTTTATCTTTTTCCTGAATTTCCAGCAGCTTATATGCCGCACGCGAACGATATCCATCACGCTGTGCGCGTTTTACATAGTCATCGTCCAGGTGTCGCTGCATCCAACGACTGCGCGGTTTACTTTTGGCCATTACTGCTATTATCGGACACATCAACGGCTTTCTGCGGTGCCTGTTTTAGAATGGAACGAGTGCGTAATAATACCCAAGTCATTCCTGCACCACCGATCCCAATAAGCGACACAAGTTGACCAACGGGGTCTGAGACATGAAATTCCACCAGAAGGCCCAACGCCACCAATACCAGTACAATTAGCCCCAGCTCCAGTTTTACCACATTCAGTGGGCTCGGGTTTACTATCAATCTACGCCGCGTTTGCGCTACACTATGCTCTCTTTCAGTCACCGGATTAAAACCTCTTTATGTCGATTACTTCGAAACAGAAGCAACACCTCAAAGCGCTCGCACATGCCCTCAAACCCGTCGTAATTATTGGTGCCAATGGCCTCAGTGAAGCCGTCAGCGTTGAAATCGAAAATGCCCTCGCACACCACGAATTGTTAAAAGTCAAAATTAACATTGGCGACAAAGACGATCGCATGGAAGTCGCCAATACCATCGCTACCAATCTCAATGCGGAGTTGGTCCAAAATATCGGACGCATTTCTATTTTCTACCGACCTTCACAAAATCACAAAATTCAACTGCCGTATTAGAGGAAGTGTTTTTTCTTATGAATACCGGCAAACAGCAACACCACGCCGGACAAAGTCGTGACCAAATACAGAACCGACGAAACGCCATGCAGAATACCAAAACGTTTCGCGTTTTCGCTGCCAGGTTCAATCCCCAGTGCTTTGATATCGGCAATTATTGGTTGCAACACAAAAAAACCCATTGCTACGCATAACACCATTAGTCCCAGGACCCAAAAACGCCATTCACGAAATGCTGTTTTTTTTGTCCGAAACTGGTAACTGAGAAATAGCGATATACCGATCACCAAGCCAACTACGGCTACGATGTAAAACATCTGTCCAGCCAGATTCCCAGCAAGACTGCGATCGTCCAGAGTCTTAAATAGAACCGGTGCAGCGATATAGCCGACTCCTACAAGACAGCCAACCCACAGAGACAAAAAAAGATTTTCGATGCGTTCGTGTAAATTCACTGGCAGATAACCTATTGTATTGGGACGGAGAGTATATCAAAGCCCTCGCGATAGATCCTCTTTGATATCTTCAATATCTTCCAGCCCGACCGCCACCCTCAACAATCCATCAGAGATTCCGGCGCTGGCTCGTTGCTCATCACTCAATCGTCCATGCGTCGTTGTGGCCGGATGGGTAATCGTCGTTTTCGCGTCACCCAGGTTGGCAGTTATGGAAACCATTTGCGTCCCGTCGACGAGCTTCCACGCCTGCGTTTTATCCGCAAGTTCAAAAGAAAGAATACCACCAAACCCAGATTGCTGTCTGGCTGCCAGTTGATGTTGCGGATGGCTTTCGAGGCCCGGGTAGAACACACGTTTTACCTGAGGCAAGGATTCCAGCCACTGAGCGAGTTTAAGCGCCGATTCACTATGCGCTTTCATGCGCAACCGCAGCGTCTCCAGGCCCTTTAGGAAAACCCATGCATTGAAGGGACTCATGCTTGGACCTCCTGTGCGTACAAAGCCGAAAACGTCCTGCCCGACGACTTCTTCGGTACCAATAATTGCGCCCCCCAGACATCGCCCTTGCCCATCAATGTACTTTGTCGCGGAATGAATAATGATATCGGCGCCAAGCTTCAGAGGTTGCTGTAACGCAGGAGTACAAAAACAGTTGTCCACTACCAAAAGACAACCATGTTTGTGCGCAATGCCTGCCAATGACTCAATGTCAGCAATCTCGGTCAATGGATTGGACGGTGTTTCCAGAAACAGGAAACGGGTATTAGGCTTGATCGCCGCTTCCCATTCGTCAAGATTGGTCTGAGATACATAAGTGATTTCGACGCCAAACTTGGCAATGAAATTATTGAACAATACCGTCGTCGATCCAAAAATCGCACGCGAGGAAATTATGTGATCACCTGCCTTCAACAGACCGTAGCAAGTCGTCATGATAGCCGCCATACCCGAGGCCGTCGCGACGCAACGTTCTCCGCCTTCAAGTGTTGCGAGACGCTGCTCGAATGTGCGCACGGTTGGATTGGTAAATCGTGAATAGATATTTCCCGGCTCCTCACCAGAAAATCGTGCCGCCGCCTGCGCGGCCGAATCATAGACATAGCTGGAGGTAAAAAATACCGGTTCTGAGTGCTCTTGCTCAGCTGTTCGCTGTATGCCCGCACGCACCGCCGCCGTATCGAATCGCAAATCTTTGTCTTTCATGGCTGTTTCCTTAAGTCGTTCGACGGGCGCAAAAAAACCCGCTTAGCACATGCTAAAGCAGGTTCGCTCCGCTTTAGCCGTATTTATTACGCGCCCGCAAGCTGTTAGATCAAATCGGCGCGAAGACGAAACATTAGCCTGAGGGACCTCTCTTGTCAACCTCGCCGGGACGCTTTCTTTTTAGACGTCGGATAAGAAATCTGGCGCTGTGTAATTGCGTAAGATGAGTGCGGGATAAACACCGAGGCGTGTCCTCAATCGTATCGGCGATTAATTCCGCCGATGCAACCGCGTTGGTCAGACCATGGGAACCGTGCCCGACATTGAGATAGAGGCCTGGGAGATATTGTGCGCTTAGATATAGTCTTGCAGGTCGTCCGTGATATAGATCATCGTAGCTGCGCCTATAGAAGGCGGGGTCATATACTGCCGAGACGATAGGCAAATGGTCGCGCGTCGCTGCACGAAATGCTGTTCGCCCGCCAGTAATATTGGCATCAATTTCATGCCCGACTAGCTCGGAAACGCTGTCGAGATTGTGCTGATGATCACTTTCGCGCACGCTTTTGTCGCTATCTCCAGGTTGGAATGTGGCACCTAGTATGTTCGCGCCATTGTGAATCGGAAGAATATAGGCATTTGCATTCAAGGGGCGTTTCAGCCCGATTAATTCCGATGACTCAACATAACTGAGTTGCCCGCGAACCGTATGCAGACTTAGTTCGTGGTGTGGTAATAATCGGTTTGCATCGACAGCGTTAGTCAATATTACATGTGATGAGGTCCAACTGTGCGTTGCTGAGCGCAACAGCCACGCATCCTCTTGAAACGCCAGGGATTCAATTTGTTGCATAGGTTCAACGCAAATGTGTTCGGAATACAAATCCAGTAGTTCGCGACAAAGCTTTTGAGGATTCAACATACCGGCTTGCGGAAAAAACACAGCGCTTGCCAAAAGTTGCAAACCGCTCATTTCCGCAATCTCGTGCTTATCTATAGCCTGCATAAACAAACGATTGATAACGCTCCAGTCAAAACGTTGCAGTTCGGCGATCTGTAATACACCACTGGCTTGCCATGCATCATATGCTTGGTAAAAGGCGCTGGCTTGCAGAAAAGCGGCTGTATTAAACGTCGACCAGGAATGCACACCACTGCCCAAATGTGGCGCCACCAAGCCAAGCGGATTTCCAGACCCTTCTTGTGCCACCGCCGCATTGCGTTCGATCAAAGTCACTTTCCAACCGCGACTCGCCAGGCTAAAAGCATTTAACACCCCAGCAATCCCTGCTCCTACAACAATTGCTTGTTTGTCACCTGAAAACGCGTCTGGAGGACAAAACCATGGTTGCTCATCCGGTGTCTTTTGTTCTCCAGTAAAACTCCCCCTCAACATCTCACGCTTGGCACCATAGCCAGAAAACTTTTCGACCGCAAAGCCGACGTTTTGTAAGCCTCTGCGAACGAACCCGGCGGCGGTAAACGTGGCGAACGTCGTTCCTGTTTTACTGTGACGAGCAATTTCACTAAACAAGTCATCATTCCACATACCCGGATTCTTTGAGGGTGCAAATCCATCCAGATACCAGGCATCTGCCTTTCCCTGCATTTCCGGTAACAAATCCTTTACATCACCTAGACACAGCGTAAGAACCACTCTATTGCCATATAGATAGAGCCTGTGCATACCCGCCAGCAAGGGCGGATAACGATCGAGCAATTCTTCACTGAGCTCGCCCAGATCAGCCCAATGTGCGTGTATTTTTTGGAGGTCCTCGCGACGAAAGAGGTGTTTTTCGAAACTGACATAGTGCAGGCGTTGATCAGGGCGGCTCTCCCTCAACCACAGTTGCGCCGTGGCGAGAAAATTCAATCCGGTTCCAAACCCGGTCTCAGCAATGACGAAACGCTCTCTGCCTTGCCAACGCTGCGGTAATCCATTCTGCCGAATGAATACATAGTGGCTCTCCTCAAACCCGCCTTCACGCGCAAAGTAATGATCGCCATAGCGATCAGAGTATGGATGCGCATCCTGAAAAGTTAATTCAGCTGGTTCTAAGTTCAGGTCAAGTTCATTGTTTTTTCTCATGATTCAGTATGACTTAAGTCTGATGCTCGATAGTTCAGCGTTGACAAGTACCAATTTAATGGCCCGGCACGAAAATAAGAAACCGAATGATACGGTTTATAACGCGTCGGGCAATGACTAATTTGCGCAAGTTGCGCTTTTGGAGGGGGTTTCCAATATGTCCAAGCTTCGTCATTCTGTCCTGATTCCTGTAATCGGGGCGATCTCGATATCTATGCTCAGTGGCTGTCTGGAATCACCCAAACCGTTTTCGGAGACCCATCCAGGTGCGGCAGATGCCGGAATGGACCACAGCGCTCACAATCAGAACAATCAAAATCAAAACCAGACACAGACGCAGAACACGACTATAGACTATGTACCGAGCCAATGGGGTGCGAAACAGGAACTTGCCACCGACAATGTCACTGATAGTGGCGTAATGTTACATAGCCTTAAATTTACGCCGACCGCCCAAGGAAGCGGTTACGCGAATTGGGAGATCATGGGCCCAACAGGTAAAAGCGGTTTTGCATACTATGATGCTTCTGCATCTGCTCCAACCTTGACAGCATCCTCGCCATTACCAACAGATCACACCGCATCTCATATCAGTTTTGCATACGATACATCCGCTGGCGATACGCTGGCTGCGTGGAGCAACAATAACACTATACACACCAATCTGTTTATGCCTGGTATGGGAGCGTCCTGGATGACTGCGCAGGCTCGCGGCGCAGGTAAAAACCCACACGCCTTTATCAATAGCACGGGAGACCAGTTTGTCCTGGCTGAAGTAGCACTGACAGACGGCTTCGCGCTAGGAATGTATTCAAAATTATCCAGCAGCAGCAATTGGTCAACAACCGCAGCTCAGCTTGACCGGATTGGAAAAACGTTAAAGCAATATACTGTCGCGGTAGATAAGGACGGTGCTCCTGTCGTTGCCTGGTTAGAACAAACGCCAAATGCGGCAACAACAGATGAGCAATTTAGCGTCAACGTTGCACGCTATTCCACCACTGGTGGCTGGACACAAACTGGAACCGATATTTTCCCGTCTGGCAGTATCGTCACCGACGGCAATATTGTGTCTATGGCCCTGGCGATTGATAACGCCAATAACACATATATGATTGTTAGTACAAGCAACAATGGGCGTCACATTTATTCTGCCAAGCAAAGCAGCACAGCTTGGAACACTACGCAATTGAACAACCCTAACAAAACCAATACACATGTTGAAAACACGCCCGTTGTTGCTGGCTTTAAAAACAACAAAATGCTAATCGCCTGGCTTGAACATGATTTGAATACAACTACGAACTCAGCAAAACCTGCGCTCTATTCGGGTGCCTCACTCAAAATCTACGCCCGTGAGGGTACCGGGGGAACAACGCGAATTATTGAACGTAGCATAAGCGCCGATACTCTCGCCGCTGAACGTGTTGTTGCTTCATCAACCACCGGTATGACTATCGGAGCGCTTAGCGCTAATCTTGTCAATTCCGGCGAGGCCATACTATCCTGGGCTGAGAAAGGGGCATCAACGACCAATATAATGTCCAGCAACTACACCATCAATACATCAGGCGCTGGCACCTGGTCTCAAAAAGAATTGATATTCTCGACGAACAGCACATCAATTCAGGTCGAAGCAACGTCGACTATGATAGACGCTAATAAAAAAGGCGTTACCTTCTGGAGTGAAAAACCACCGGCGACAACGACGGGAACAAGTATCAAGATCTCACGTTCAACCAGAACCAACAGTTTGAACATACAAAGTTCCAACAATAACGATACGACTAACAACAATAACGATAACAATCAGAATGATAATAACAACCAAAATTCCACGTTGAGCCCAAACTGGCTTTCTGGAAACACCGCAGACATCACATTCCAAAGTTTTGATGGTGAGCAGATCGAAGGGCCTAAGATGCTTATCGACAACCTGGGAAATCGGATTGTTTACTTTTCGCGTAGTCCGCAAAGTTACGATTTTAATCAAGCCATGGAAGTAACGAATTACTTTGTTCGCTATAGCAATGGCGTATGGACACGGTTGCTACAAAACAGCACCATTCTTGACGGCTTAGTTCAGCCTATTCGATTCAGCCAACTGCATATGGCAAAGAACACTGGAACGTTGGTGGGATTGGTTTCTGATCAGACACGTTATTTCGTTATATTCTATTCACCTGTCTCGGGGTGGAATAAATCGGTTGTTGAAGGAATTTCTGCGGGAAATACCCCGCCACGCCTTCATGTCGACGACGAAGGCATGGTGACGCTGATATACACAAAGTTTACACAAAATGTAACGACGCTAAACGCGGTCCACTATATGACTGCCACCAGCTTCAGCAATGTATTTGAACTCAGCATCCCGAATGGCTCATACGAACTTGGGCACAATCATAATGTCACGCCTGGTGGAATTGTGCATATTGGCTGGATCGATACCGTTTTACATCAGACCCAGGGAGTTATTCGCGAGCTACATACTGCGACTTTTACTCCTCAATCTGGATGGACGGAAACTACACAAGTATTATCTAGCAATCAATTGGATAATTATCTACATACCCACTATATTGTAACGCCTACTGGTAAACAGGTTTTTCTTCAAAACGATGTACTCAATCACCGGCTACGGTACTCAATAAGAAGCACTGACGGAAGCTGGGGCGCGATAACCACATTGATCGAAAACTTTGTACCGGTGTCTGACCAATATGACAATCTGCTATCGTCTAAATCTCTACATGTGGCCACAGGTCGAGATGACAATGTTTTAGTCGTCTGGAAAGAGCCAATGGAAAATACATCCGCCGTCCCCATGTTTATGTATAAGTCAGTGATGCTTAACGGAACGGACAATACATGGAGTTCTCCAAGCTCTATCTCTGGCGAATTACACGAAAGTCAGAAGCAATTGAATGTAACGCTTGTAGACAATACAACGGCTGTCGCTACCTGGGTTACAGGAGATTGGAAGAAGATTTATGCAAATACCTTTTCTCTCACTAGTGGTTGGGCGGTTACACCGAGTTTAATCGCAAATGAAGCTGGTGCTTCTAACTTATTGAAGCCGACTATTGTAAGCAACCTGACCGATACGATAATCGCTTGGAAAAAACAAACTCAGACAACAACCGGCTATGACAATAGCATTTGGAGTTCAGTAAACCAATAAAGTTGATCTATATTAACTTCATAGCCCTCAGGATCTAGATCCTGGGGGCTTTTTCATATAACGATTTCAACACTCAGCCATTGCTTCTCGTTTTGCACGGTCAGCCGATATTCCATCTGTCCCGATAAACCTTCGTCATCTAGTACGCAGCTGTTGAGCTAAAGAGTATCACCATTAAGAACCAGAGGAGTTTATTCTGATTATACGGAGTAGGCATTTGACTGATTTTACATCGCGATCGTGCAGACAGAATAGAACACATAGACAGCAAGAAACTAGTAATGCTTGCGACCCAAAACAAGAGCTCGCTCAGCAGAGTGAAGTCAAATCACGAATATTCCTTAGCCTAATATCACTCGCAATTTATTCCTACGTTTGGAGGTCAAAACATGGCAGGTCGGTTTGAACAGCTCAGGGTATTGGTATGCAATGGGAAACGCTGCAATCTATTCACGCGAAACCAACAGGGTTCTGTCTTGCATAAATAAAAAAAGCCTGCGGTATTCACCGCAGGCTTTAATTCAGGCCCCGTTCTTATTACTGTTGAGGACCCGGCCTGAACTGAAAAAACGTCTAGAACATCGCCTCAAGGGCAAATGTTGCTATCCAGGTAGTACGCATTTGCGGACCCCACAAGTTTTGATATACCGGCAAAGTCAGCTCTGCTCTTGCGCCCCACATGCGATCTGCCGTGTTAACCTTGAAACCTAAGGTTCCATCTAAGCGCATGCCGCCGTAAAGAGAAGGATCAGCAGCGGGAGAACCCGGCATATCCATCATGTTATGAGACATAGTAGTATTGATGTATATATGTTTGCCTTTGATTTTCTCTATGTCACTGAATGTGCCGCGCGCAAGTAGTGAAAAATAGCGAGAGACATGCCACTCAGTAAAAGCATTCAACTCACCCTTGTTTCCTAATCGGTACCCTGCGTTATTGTCATGAACTCTATAGATGTATTCGAATCCAGTACCCAGTGTGAAATCTCCGAAACGGCGCGAGTACTTGAGTGAAGGCCTAACATCGAAAGAACCAGAACCTAGCTGCATACCGTAAGGCAAATAGGTATCTTGTATATTTGTCGCGTCCATCACCATTTTGCCAGACTCATAAATTGAACCGCTAGGAATTCCAACCCCCATTCCAATCACAACATCAAATGGCGTGCTATACAATAAACTGACTACAGAATCTCCGAATCCAGCGCTGGTCATAGTAGAGTCGACGCCGGTACTGGTTGCACTGCCATTATTCGTCGTCATACCCATTTCGTTGGCCATGAAATGCACCATCGCCATCACTGTCAGATTATTGGTAATGCCATACATACCCATCAGCATGTGCATCTGCATACTCATATCAGTGGGCGACATCATATAACCATAGGAATTGAGCACATCTTTAGCTGTAACGATTTTGGTCGTGTCGAGCATGTCCGCCATATTCATATAGGAATAGCGATACTCAAACATCCACATTCCCTTACCATGAGACCCGTGATGATGTTGATGAGCACCGGAGTCACCTCCACCGCCACCTACGCTCGACATCAATGTGCCGTCAGGCATTAGGTGGTATCCAGCAGGTGCGACAGCAGTAGCAGGGTTATTGGCCATGATGCGTCCGTCTGGCATGCGATGAAAACCTGCAGGGACATCTTGCGCGATAACCCTTGCAGGTGGTGGCGGTTCCGCACCTTGCTCAAGTTTTACCAGGACACCATTTGCTCGCATGTAATATCCCGGAGGAGCGATGGCTGATGCAGGATTATTCGCCATTAGTCGTCCATCGGGCATTCGATGAAAGCCCGGTGGCGTTTCGAATTCGTCTACCAATACTGTCGCGGGCTGAGAAACTGCCGGTGCAGATTCTTCCAGCTTGACCAGGACGCCGTTAGAGCGCAGGAAATAGCCAGGAGGAGCAATTGCGGTGGCAGGGTTATTTGCCATGATGCGGCCATCAGGCATTCGGTGGTAACCGGGAGGGAGCTCCTCAGCACCAGCAGGCGATGCAGATGTTACGGATGCCGCGAGTAGCAACGAATAAAATATGCGCTGCTTAAAACCAGAACAAAACTGCATAATCGACTTTCCCACACATTTATAGTAATGCGTTGAATTTTCACATCAAAACCTGAAGTCAAAATTACGAATTACGCTATTATTTTTAATCTATATTTGGCTTGATTTTAACCAGGGAATTAAAGCCAAATCCTTGACGCCTTTGTGTTTTTTTCCGCTTGTTATAATCCTTTTGGGTGATACCCAGCTTAGTTTATTTCCTTTAGTATGGCCACCAGATAGAAAGACCTCAGCAAGGAGAATGGACAGGGACGTCACCTATTCCATGCTGTTAGGGAAAAAGAGAATGGATTCACCTTCAGGAACGATTCTAACGATATCGCCTACGCTGCAACTCTCGACAAACTCTCGATTCACTGCCTCAATCACTGTTCCATCGCTTAACGCTATCTCTACTTCACATTCATCGATTGATGTCACCACATGAATAATCTTTCCGGTCAAGGCCACTTCGTCTTTATGCGCTAGTCGCAAATCTGATCGCTTAAAATACAAGCGACCGCTTTCACCTTTAAACCCTGACTTGTATCTACAACTTCCCCAGGATCCAAACAAAGTATCGTTTTGGACTCTTTCAACCTCAAGACAGTTCGTCCATCCGAGCATTTTGGCTGCAACGGAATTTATCGGTTGTTCAAATAAAGTGTTCTGTTTTCCTGACTGGACAACAGAACCTTCATGCATCAAAACAAGCTCATCGGCGAAATACCGCGCTTCATCCAAATCGTGGGTAACTAAAATGACAGTTTGGTTCCACTCACGCAACACTTGCTTAATTTCACGACGTAACTGACGCCGCAAAGAAAAATCAATAGCGGATAGCGGCTCATCAAGAAGTAAGAGCGCCGGTTCGGTGGCTAGCGCTCTGGCCAATGCAACACGCTGTCGTTGCCCACCCGATAATTGCGCTGGTATTGAGGAAAGCTGATTTTCAAGATGTAGGCGTTTAGACCAATTAGTTGTTTGTTCTCGACGTCTATCCCGATTCACACCGAAACCTATGTTCTTTTCGACAGATAAATGTTCAAACAATGCGTAATCCTGAAACACCATACCGATGTGTCTATGTCGCGGTGGTAAGTAACGCTTATGTTGACTGTCAAACCAGCATTCATCGTTAAAATCAATTCTGCCCTCGTCGGGTTTTTCCAGCCCAGCAATGAGCCTCAATAATGTCGTTTTACCACTGCCCGATGGGCCGAGTAAGACAACAATTTTTCCACCTTCAAATTCGAGATCTACGGACAAGGCGAATTCACGGTATTGCTTGCTGCAAGTTATGCTCAGACGACTCATACCCGCACTCCGCGATACCATCGTCGATTTGAGGTATACACTGCCAACAGGACTATAAATGAGAACAGCAACAAGATCGCCGAACTGATATGCGCAGAGGCGAAATCTATGGTTTCGACTTGCTCATAGATGGCAATAGAAATAACTTTAGTCTCACCTGGAATGTTACCGCCTACCATTAAAACCACACCGAATTCACCAACAGTATGGGCGAAACCCAAAACCAGCGCTGTAATGAAACCGCGTCGTGCAAGTGGCATCACTATCAGAAAAAACGTTTGTACTTTGCTTTTTCCTAAGGTCCAGGAAGCTTCAATTACTCGTTTATCGATTAACTCGAAAGCGGTTTGCAAAGGCTGTACGACGAACGGCAACGAATAGAAACAGGACGCGATAACTAATCCACTAAAGCTAAATGTCAGTGAGACACCAAACATTGACTGCCACACTTCGCCAATGGTGCCATTGGGACCAAGTAGGATAAGCATGTAGAACCCAAGCACCGTGGGCGGTAAAACCAGCGGCAACGCTGTTATCGATTCGATTACCGTTTTCGTGGCGCTTCGTGTTGTCGCCAGCCACCACGCCAATGGCGTGCCCAATATCAACAGAACGAAAACCGTCAGTGCCGCCAGTTTAAAAGTCAATATGAATGGTGTAACGTCTATAGCCATAAACTACTCGGCGTAGCCCATTTTGTGGATGAGTGCTTGCGTCTTAACGGATTGCAAAAAGTCATAGAAAGCATGAGCTGCCGCATTGTCTTTCGCCCTTTTCAGGAGTACCGCTTGTTGCTCGATCGGTGTGTAATATTTCTGATTGGGAATCCAAACCTTGCCTACAGGTATTTTATCGTACGCCTCTATAATCTGCGAAAGCGCCACAAAGCCCATATCGACATTCTGCGAAACTGTATAAAGAAACACTTGTCCTACGTTTTCGGCGCGTATGAGATTGCGTGGCTCAACCGCCTTTGAATATTGCCTTAGCACCTGATCGGCAGCGACGCCATAAGGTGCGAGGAGAGGATTGGCAATCGCAATTCGAGCCGATGAGTTTACCTGTTCAATAGTTAACGACTTTTCTGCTTGTATTGAAAATAAGGCGAGAATTCCACGAGCGTAGGTAAAACGACTACCCGCCAGCACCCTACCTTCTTCCTCCAAACGCTGTGGCTCTGATTTATTTGCCGCGAGAAAAATATCGTATGGCGCGCCATTGAGTATCTGCGCATACAATTTTCCGGTCGATGCGCTGCTCATTTGTACTTTATGACCAGTCGTTGCTTCAAATTGTGACGCGATTTTTTTTGCGCTACTCAAAAAATTACTGGAAACCGCAATCGAGACTTGCCCGGCATCAACCCTCCCTGAACTGCAGAGCACACCGAATAGTAGGAGAATAACTCCCCCCTGAGTCGACTTTTGTCTGGAAAATAACGCCAAATTAATCACAGAAATCAAGGTATTGAAAGCCTAATTCAATGCATCAGCAAGCAATAATATACTGTTATTCTCAACTATACACAATCAATAACTCTATGTTTTCTTGGAATAAACCCACTAAGTCTGCAAATGAACAAATATGACTTATGGACGCTCATAGACCGAAAAAGATGTAATCCAGATACATAAACTTATTCTGAGACATGTCCGATATGCAATGAAATTTAACAATTCGTTTCAAATCGTTATCAGCGGTAAAGTGGCGAAGGCAGTATGAAACAGATCAAATTCAAACAATTACTATTCTTTATGGCTTTGGGTACCGGAACCCTGCTCAGTATATTTGGTATAGGCACATACCAGACCAGTAGTGATCTTACTGAAGCCATACGCAAACAAGAATCGCTTACCGACACCATGCTGTTACTGAAAGAGACACGTTTCAATATTGTGCAAATTCAGCAATTCCTGACTGATGTCGGCGCTACAGGTGACTACGGAGCGCAATCTGAAGCACAGGAACATCTCGCCGCTGCAAACTCCTTATTGGATAAACTTTCAAATGATCATCCCATACTCAAGGTGGCTCTGCTTGAGGCTAAGCAATCGCTACATGCGCTTTATGATACGGGTGTGCGGATGGCAGAGGCCTATGTAGAGATAGGCCGTGATGAGGGTAACGCGATAATGAAGGCCTCCGGCTCCGGATTTGATGATGCCTCAGCCCTACTCGCTTCACAGATTGAAGCCATGGTAAAAACGGTAGATGAAGAATATCGGGAATCTGTGCGCGTGCTTGACGAGGTAACTGCGCTAAAAACAAAATTTGGATACGCCAATGTTGCAACCACATTAATGTTATTCATGATTATTTTCAGTACGATTTATCGAAAAATTTTACCTCCATTGAATAATCTGATGCGCTCGCTTAACGATTTGAACAGTGGCCGCTCAGATCTGTCCCGCCGCTTGCCGGTAGACAGCTCAGACGAACTAGGACTCGTAGTAAATCAATTCAATCTATTCATTGACAAATTGCAGCGCATGGTCGACCAGCTTCGCAATTCGGTTACGCCTGTTGCAGACGCTGCACATAAAGTGGAAGAAGCCAGTAGCAAAACCCATGAAAGTTCACAGACCCAGGCTGAAGAGACTGAAAAAGTTGCTGCTGCGATCACTGAAATGGCTGCAACCGTGCAGGAAGTCGCAAGAAATGCGTCTACAACTATGGATGCCACTGACAGCGCAATGGATCAAGCCAAACACGGAAACGCTGTTGTTAAACAAACCATAGAAAATATCAATGCCTTGGCAAATGAAGTAGAAAACGCATCCAAGGTCATTAACCAAATGGATAGCTTTAGTATTGAGGTTGGTAACGTCCTCGAAGTCATCAAAGAAATTGCGGAACAAACTAATTTGCTGGCATTAAACGCCGCGATTGAAGCCGCACGAGCAGGAGAACAGGGTCGAGGATTTGCGGTTGTCGCGGACGAAGTGCGAACGCTTGCCGGACGCACCCAATCCTCAACAGCCGAAATTGAGGACATGGTGGACAAACTACAACGCACGGCGCGTACTGCGGTTAGCGCCATGCAGTCCGGCCATGAAAAGGCCAAACTAAGTGTTCATAGCGCCTCAATTGCGGGCGAGTCGCTCGACACCATCACCGCAGCGGTAACCACCATTCATAACATGACAGCGCAGATTGCAACTGCCGCAGAGGAACAAAATGCAGTCGCGGAGGAAATCAATCGAAACGTACTTGTTATCAGAGATATTGCCTCTAACAATTTTGTCTCGGCAAACGATGCGAAACGGGAACTCTCCGTGTTGGTCGAATTGGCCGACCATCTTAAAGAGGTATCGCAGCAGTTCTAAACTCGCCACTATGTATAAACTGATTGCGTTTCGAGAATACGCGACCTACCTAGGGTGATTTTCCTGTCCGATGATATCGAAACACCTCCAAGATAATGAAAATATAGAACTAGCGTCTCAATCGTCAGACGAGACAGTCCATTTTTTCAACACTCGTATCAACTGCTCTGGGTCTATCGGTTTTGCAACATAGTCGTTCATTCCAGCCTTAATACATCTGTCTCTATCACCTTCCATCGCATTCGCTGTCATAGCAATAACAGGAACACGATTCTTTTCGGACGCGAGTTTCCGTATTCGTCTTGTCGCCTCAAATCCATCTATCACCGGCATTTGACAATCCATAAAAACGAGATCAACTACGTAATCATTGAGCAAAGTCAAGGCCTCGTGTCCATTTTCTGCCACGAGAATATTTTGCAGCCCCATGCGTTCGAGCATCGCAATGGCAACGCGTCGGTTAATATGGTGGTCCTCTACGAGAAGTATTGTACATGTAGACAAACGAAAGTCGACTTTCGGAACGTTACAATATTCGTTCATATCATGTTTTAAACTGACGGTATCCGCTAGTTCTTGTTCAACGCTAAACCAGAGCGTGCTTCCACTCACACCGTCAGATACGACGCCTATTTCGCCCCCCATCTTCTTAACCAGCTGATAGCATATACTCAGCCCCAACCCTGTGCCTCCGTATTGTCGCGTGGTTGAACTATCTGCCTGGACAAATGCATTAAATATTTTTTTCTGTACGTTTACCGGTATTCCGATTCCAGTATCACTGACTTCGCACCGCAGAACGATGGATGAAGCTAATCTTGATTCTTCAAAGAGTGAGACTTTAACTTGCCCCTTTGAAGTGAATTTAATCGCATTATTGACCAGGTTCATGATGATTTGCCGAATCCTTGCAGGATCACCCAGATAATTCACATCAATTTTCGGGGAGAATTCTAATAATAGATCAAGATGTTTTTCACGAGCGGTAACCATCAAGACGGAAATAACGTCTTCTACTTCCGTCCGCAAAGTATACTCAACGTGTTCTAATTCCAGCTTCCCTGCTTCTAGTTTTGAAAAATCCAGGGTATCGTTAATCTGCTCCATGAGCATATCCCCAGAACGACAGGCGATATTGATATACTCTTTTTGTTCCTCGTTAAGTGGTGTATATTTCATGATATCTAACATGCCTAAAACGCCATTTAACGGTGTTCGGATTTCATGACTCATGTTTGCCAGAAATTCGGCTTTCACTCGCGTTGCTTCGTTTGCAGCTCTCAACGCGGTATCGAGTTGCTGATTCTTTTCTTCTAAACCTTTCCTGGAAAGTTCGAGCCGTGTATGCATAATTTGACGCTCCTGAATTTCCTCTGTCAGGTTAGCGATTAAATGTGACACTTTTTCGGCCATCTTATTAAACGAATCGACCAAGTCCTCGGTTTCTGCGAATGGTGCGTCTATGACGGGGTGATACTTCCCTTCGGCCAGAGATCTTGCAGAGTCTCGTACGGAATTTAGTGACAGGCGCATTTTACATGCCGCGATCCGTGACAACACGAGTATTGGACCTACAATTAAGATAGTAATGATGACGACGGCAATCGTCATGAAATCCATTCGCGCCTGAAATACACTGTTATCTGAACTTACCTGTATGCGCAAACCGGAATTTTCTTCTGTTGAATCCAACCAATGCTCAACAAAGAGATAATTTTTTTCTTCGGCAGGCTCTGGCCAGTCATCCGATTGCCAATGTATTTCACCCGCACCGTTACTCAAACGGATGGGCATTCCTAGCCTATCAACAAGCTCTCTGGATTTGAATGCCATATCTGCAATCAATTGTATATAATATGGCGGCCTCTCCTCGCCTAAAGGTCCAACGATATAGTAGTTGGTACTACTTCGATCCTTACAAATAGACCCAACAACATCTGTCTGTATGTTTTCCGAGAGAGAGGAAAACTCCTCGTGGACCAGTCCACACTGCGTCCTTTCCATCTCTTGCGCTTGTGTTTCATGAGCATTCGATACTTGATTTAAAAGTTGAAATTTTTCGTCGTAGATCCGTATGGTTTTTACATTGATGGCGTCTGCTGCGTTGCGGTGTATATTGAGTCGCTCCCCCAAAACACTAGCTATCTTCAATTTGTTTTTTGAGAACACGATTTCCTGAAGCTTCTCGTCGCTAGCCAGTTCACCGAGCAGATCAACCATATCCTTGGCCAATCCCATCTCTAGATTGCGCATTTCTCTTTTGACTATACGAGAAATTGCAGAACTCTCGTTGTCATAGGCGAGATCGACGAAAAGATTAATGCTGATCGTAAGCACCAACATAGACGCAATGCTGACTAGCAACACCACAATGATAAACACAGCGTTTATCGATGTTTTGTTTTCCTTTTTCATCGAACACTATCTATATGAGCACGTACAAATACTATCGGCGAACGATCAAATTAGTTTGATATTTCTATAGTTTTTATTTTGTCAGGTTATTCTCTGAACTTAACCTCCTTTAAAACATTCATGAAATTGAGATTCAATTTAAATCCAAGACTGACGATAACGAACTGAGATTGTGAATGACCGAGAAACATCATGAATTTCAATGTAAAACATCACGCGACAAAGATTTTTTTTGGCATTCTAATTCTTTTTGTGTTCGCCCCTACAAATGCAGCTGAACGTGATAACGTGCGATTGTATGGAAGCAAACCATTCTTCGGTTCAGAAACTATCCGCAATTATGTGTCCTGGAATAACACGTACAAACTTAACTATGATTTGGATAGCCTTAGACAAAGCGATGGAAAATGCAACGACGGTGACAAAACAAGCGCATTAGCATACGCCGGGCGTGGCTCTATATTTCACACGAATACCCGTGACAACAAAGATGAATTACTTTTTATCGAGTTTGAATATGTCGCGCCGGCAGAAAATCCACCAAAAAATGTCGCTAAAGCGGAAATAAATAAACCCTATTTTCTATGTCGCGATCGAAATATTACCAGCCCTAACTACTACCGCCAGGTGGGGGGCTTGAATACCGGTGTGCTCATTATTCCTCTTAAAATTCGTACCGATTTGACGATGACAGGTGCGGCGAGTATTGGTCCCTATTTTGGTCTGAGTAATGAAAAATTCACACTACTGGCCGCGGTGGGATTGTCACAACTACCCATTTTGCAAAACAGTGTTATTGAGAATAGAACCGGGCTTACCGCAGCCGTCGGCATAAACTGGCGCGTACAGGGCTACTTCAATCTTGGCGTAGTCGCGGGAATTGATCACTTACCGGGGGGAGACCAGAGCACGTATGCGTATCAGGACAAACCTTGGCTTTCATTTGCCGTGGGTTATACATTTTCCCGGTAATTGCACTCAGAAATCATAGCGTATTTCTCCAAACACGCGATCATTGCGCGCAACTGCATCGAGAAACAATCTGTCACCTGATTGATAGGCAATAACACCTGCCGAAACAGACAATGCATCCATCGGAATATACTTAGCCGATACCCGATAGAATCCGCCCCCCTCCGCCTTAAGACCAAATACGGAACCGAGAGCAACAATCTGCAATGTCTCGCGCAGGAAATTTCCGGTATAGCGAAACACAATCTGTGCAGCTTCTTCTTCCCTGTCATCTGGCGCCTGAATCAAGGCTGGCTGATAATCAAACAAATGCGACCACAGTGCTTCGACAGAAAATATATGATTATTGATGCCTGAGTAGTCAACACCTGCCATTAAATCACCACGGGAAAACTTGTTGTCCCCGGTGTTGAAAAACTGTATTCCATCGAACACCGCCAATTCTGATTTAATCAGCCAACTACCCACTACCAGATTGGTGGCAACTCCGCCCATACTGACGCGTGAATACGCTCGCTGGAGACTTGCATTACTAAGCTTGAAATGTGCTTGATCTTCGTAGACGCTAGCAAAATGTACGGATAAATCCCAAGCACTAAACTCGCCCGATATTGCCAACGCAAATTCGCTATCGCGCCAGTGTTCAGGGCGTTTCTCAGGCGGAAGGGGAAACGGTACCGGGAAGAAGTCGCTACCTTCCCCGGGAAACTTATTGCTACGGATTTCCGGTATCACCAGCGCTGTCACACTCCACGGAGCCTGAAAGTAATCCCCTCTCAGCATCGCTACAGGCAAACGTAAATCCTCGATATCCACCATACCGGGTTCACGCATATCGAGCGGATTGATGACATCAACCACGCGCAGGCTATCGGATTTTCCCCATACCACGATCTGCCTACCAAGCTTAATATCGACAACTTTGGCTATCGCACCGCGTACCCACAGCTCGCGCAGCTCCAATTCAGTTTCCGATACATCTAGATAAGTTGACGCATATTGATCACGACCGTTATAGCGAAAGGCACCGTCATAAAAACCACTTCCGCTGGTAAATACATCCCACTTTCGTGGTAAATCGATTTTTACCTCAGGTAATATTTTTAGACGAGCGCGAGACAGGCCGCGGAAATCTGTCTTCCCGCTCGCCGGTTTATCGTGCTGGTAGTTTATGCTCGCACTGAAGCTGCTATAGCCGCCAAAGGAAAGCCACGACGGCATACGTGAAGGTGTTTCTGGCGTGACGGCTACGCTTTCTTCGTTGCCGAATCCATCCATCAACGCGTCAATATCAGTCTTTTCCGGACCAGGTTTTTCACTGACTTCTTCTTGCGCAGCCTCTTCTGCCTGCTCTTCAAAGCCTCTCAGCAACTCGTCGATATTGTTCAACGCCCACGCCTGGGTGAAGGATAAAAACAAACACAATAGTCCCAGCCCCCATCTCTGCATAAAATTTAGAGACCTTTTTCCAAACGACGCGTAGAAAACATGCTGTCATCCATATTTTGATTGTATTTGACCTCGTCGAACTTCAATATGGTCTTGTGTAAGGTCTGCTTGCCTTGTTTTGTTGTCATATGCATTTCAAGTGGCGTCCAAATCCCGTCTATTTTTTTGAGTTCCTTGACATCCAGATACTTCATCCGACCACCATCTTTTTCCCAGCTTATGGCGCGTATTACGACGTAATTATCCTGGCGAACCAAAATAAGGGACTTCTTATAGCCAGTTTCATCTATCGTCTTTTGACTGCGCGGGACCGCCTCTATCGCCCACACTTTATCCCCATTGACTTCCATTTCTTTGCTGAGAGTAAAATCGTATTCATTCAAAGCGCGTGAGGTCATATCGGAATAATTAAAGTCCGAACCCATGAAGGAGCCACTCTTGTCACTGGCGGCGATGCGCTTGGTCTTCTTCAATGCCGGTAGATAAAGCCACTGGTCATCGTCCTTGGTCTCATCGTCGTAGTCGTAGGTCAGGAAACCGGTTCCCTCGACATCCGCTGGCGACTCGAAGAATATAATGCTTTGCGTATCCTTGCCCTGATCCCGCGAGTACGATACGGTACTGCGGACGCGCTCTTTGCCGCGTTTATCGATCAGTATCATCTGCATGCTTGAACGACGCTTGTCACCATCGTCCCTGTCTTCAACTTTCTGCATAATCTCCCTGGCCTTGGCATCATCTGCCAATACGACACCGGGGAAGAAAATCAAAAACAAAACACAGCTACCCAACACGGCCTTATATTTCATCTGCATCCTGACTCTCCAAATTCCTGTATTTGCTTAACCCTGGCCTGGTGACTTCTGATTTTTCTGCTTTCCATACATGATTTGCATCAGCGCTGGCGCTAGCATCAAATCCGCCAGCAATGCCAACAACACGGTTGCACCCACCAACGCACCGAAGCGAAAAACATTGTGCATATCACTTGCCATGAAAACGAAAAATCCCAGACATAATACAATTGTGGTGACAACAATTGCACGTCCTGTCGTCATCAAGGTATGCTCAACGGCCACTTTTACATCACCATAACGCTGATGATATCGCCGAAAATTATGCATAAAGTGTATGGTGTCATCCACAGCAAGTCCAATGGCGATCGAACCGACCAACATTGTGAACATATCCAGCGGTATTTTCATTAGCGACAAAGCGGCCAAGGCGATCACAATGGGTAAGAGGTTTGGAATCATGCTCACCAATCCCAACTTCAGGTCGGACAACAGCATAATCATCATCAGCGTAATTACCGCGACTGCAATCAGATAGCTGTCACGTGTACTTTTTATCGCCGCATCAAGCGTTCTGACAAACAGCGAACTCATCCCGGTAACATAGCTGCTTACCTCGTCGCCAAAGATCTCCTGCAATATCTGAGTTTCCTTCCTCACTGCCTCAGCGGAAGTTCCTGCGTCAGTCCACGGCCCCTTGAGCGTAATTCTCGCCTGCTGAAACTGGCTGTCGACAAAATTCTCCAAATCATCCGAACCTGAATTTTCAAATAAAAACAATTCCTGCGCGATCAGATCTCGCTGCTGAGGTACGCGATAAAAGGCTTCGTTATTTTCATGCAAGGCACGATTACTCTCCTTTAAAATATCGACGACGGAAACAGCCTTGCTTACCTGGTGCTCACCATATTGCAATCCGACTAAGCGCGCATGGCTCTGCTCTAGTCGGTTCATAATCGATGGCTCATATAACCCGTTTTCCTTACCCGTGTCGATTACCACTTCGACCGTGGTACTGCCTCCCATACGGGTGTCCACCAGTTCCGTCGCCTGACGAATCTCCCACTCTTCCGGAAGCCAGCTTAACGGGTCGTGTTTGAAGCGAATATCCATCACCACTACAACAGCGATTGCCATTAATACCAGCCCGAAGGCGACGATCGGCTTAGCGTGACGAATGGAAAAATGCCCCAGGGCCTGGAGAAAATTATCCATTAATGGATGATTGGCCGTCTCACGTTTACCACCGCGATGCTTAATCGGAAAAACCGCGATCATTACCGGCACCAGAATCAGCGTGTAGATCAGTGACAACATTACCCCTGCCCCCGCGAAACGGCCCAGATCAGAAATCGGCGATACCTCCGACGCAGCAAATGAAAGCAAGCCTGCTGCTGTGGTACTACTCGTCATGATGATCGCCAGACCAGAATGTCCCATGGCGTAACCTATCGCCGTACGTTTATTCGCCGTTTCATGATAGTTGCGATAGAACACTGCCAATAAGTGCACCGAGGCCGCGACGCTAACCGCCAATATTAAGGACGGCAATATCTGCGTCGGCAATTTTATTGCCGTACCGCTGGCCGCCATCAGGGCAATCGTCGACAGCAGAGACAAAATCACTACAACAAGCGGCAGCAATACCCCGGACAAGCGACGGAACAAAAAAAACAAGACGACGATGATCATGAGTAAAGCGAGCTTGGTAAAGCCTTGCATATCTTTTTGCATCGAACGCTTCAATTTATCGATGACGGCAGGTACGCCGGCAATATAAACGACGAAGTCATCTGCGCGATATTTTTCGACAATTTCGCGAACGGCTGCTACTGCCTCGCTGTTTTCCTTGTCTGTTAAAAAAACTGGCTTAGAATTTCCTTCTTCGTTTCTGCCCGGTTTACCGGTCGCGGCATCACTATCGTCAAACCCTTCCATCACGTTCTCACTCTGGCCAATGCTGGAATAGGCCTGAGTCTGGATAACAATCGTGGTTACCTTACCATCCCGTGATAAGACGAAATCCTGATAAGTGGTATTCGCCAACGCCCGTTGTCTTATCACGTTTAACGACTGTGGGTCTTTGGGCCAGTCCTCGAACAAATCTTCGACGATTAGTCGATCTCCTTCGCCGCGTGTATTACGGGCGTTGATCAAGCTGTTTACCTCATCCAGATGTGGCACTGTCTGTTCCAGTTCTCGATGTAAATCACGCAGTCGTTCGAGAAAGACCATATCGAAAATGTCTGGCGCTGTTATCGCCAGGAGTATCATTTCCTCCCGACCATATTGCGCGCGGTAATTATTGTATTGAATAAGGATAGGATCGTCTTCGTGGAGAAAACCTTCATTCGAGGTATCGATGGTAATCTTGGGTACCTGAGACAACAAGCCACCAACCAGAACCAACATAATCGGCAAGACAACGTATCGCTTGTCGAAAATGACGTGCCCAAGTGCCTCGAGTTTAGATTCTATAGCCGCGCGAATGCTCATGTTGCATATCCTTTTGCTAATTCGGGTCGCGGCACAGGAAAACCTACGTTCCGCGAGTTGCTATGTTATAACACCTAAACGGCTGGGTGCGATATACGGCTTCTAGCTGTAAGCTCTATATTGTTGCCCATTGGCGAGCGTCTATTTCAGTTTGCGCGACATTTAGCGCGTGTAAGTTTCCCTGCTAAGCTTCCACATTCGGCATATGACATCTATGCGAATTCAATTTCTGCATGCACTCAATCTTTGTTCATCAGTTCTGACCAACGCGCACCCAAATGCCTGATAGTTAGCATGTCATCTTTCAAAGGCGAAATGTTTCCCATTGTATTTTGTAGCGCGGCGCTTTTGCACCATAGTAGTTTAACATCTCTCAAGCCCCGCCTATTTCTGCAATCGTCCACTATCACTTTCTGGTGCTTTGTTTCCCTTTGTAAAACCTGGGTTGTACGCTGTTGACTAAAGTCACACATATGCCGATACTCACTTTACCCCAGTACAGCTGTCGGTTATTTATCTAGTCCCCGGTTTGCAAACCAGGAGAAAAACGGTGAGTGTTGCGATCGAACACGTACATCAGTTCGCCGAAGATATCGACGAATTCCTACTTAACGCATTCCCTACCGGGGTCATCATTTGCGACTCTGACGGCCTTATCATTCAGGTCAATAACGATTTGTGCGGCGCCTTTGGCTATAAGAAAGAAGAGCTCATTGGAAAACCGTTAGAGACACTGCTTCCCACGCCGCTACAACAAGGTCATCAATCGCACGTAAGAAATTTTCTTCAAAACCCGGAGAAACGCTCCATGGGTTCAGGCAGAAGTCTTTTTGGCATGCGCAAAGACGGAACGACTTTTCCCGTGGAAATCGGCCTGAACCCGATTCAAACCGCCGACGGTACGAGAGTGCTCGCTACCGTCTCTGATATATCACCACGGACACGCATCGAAGCCAATTTCCGTAAAATTATCGCGGCTGCTCCCATTGGAATTCTAATTATCGACAAGCAAGGAAAGATACTGGTCGCCAATCAGCAGATCACGTCTATTTTCGGATATGAGTTGGCGGAACTGGACAATGAACACCTGGAAATCTTGATACCGGAACGCTATCGCGAAAATCACCCCAGCTTGCGTCAACACTATCAGCGCAAACCTGTGACACGTACAATGGGATCGGATCGCGACCTGACCGGACGGCATAAAAATGGTTCTGAAGTTCCGGTCGAGGTCGGTTTGAGTCCCATCGAAACCGAAGACGGTCTGGCGATTGTAGCGACGATTATTGACGTTACTGCACGCAAAAAGGCCGAACTCGCTCTGAAACAGGCCAATGCCGACCTGGATGAATTCACTTATGTTGCCTCGCATGATTTGCGCTCACCGCTGCGCGGAATCAGCAGCCTGATCGAGTGGATAACGGAAGACCTCGGAGAAGTGCCCGAGGAAGTACAGAAAAATATCGATCGCATGGGCGTGCGTATTGAGCGCATGGAAAAACTCATCGACGACTTGCTTGCCTACGCCCGGGCAGGCAGAGTGCGCACCACGCCTGAAAGCATCGATGTGGAAAAAATGATTCATGACACCATCGAATTCATCGCGCCCCCCCAAAACTTCCACTTCGACGTAGACTGTAAGCTTGCGCGTATTTCTGCACATCGAACACCGTTAGAAACCGTGATACGAAACCTGCTGAGTAATGCCGTCAAACACCACGACAAAGACGCTGGACAAATTTCTGTCCGGGTTAGAGAAGACGATTCCTACGCGGTGTTTGAGATCGAAGACGACGGCCCAGGGATACCTGAGGCGGCACATCAACGTATATTTAAACTATTTCAATCGCTTTCCGCTGAGACCAATAATCGTTCCGGCGTTGGGCTGGCAGTCAGCAAACGCTTTGTCGAATCCCACGGCGGAACGATAGAAATCGTATCCGATAAAACGCGCAAAGGTAGCCTCTTTCGCTTCTTTTGGCCAAGATTTCAAAGGAGAGAACTTGAATGAATCCACAAAACGAATTCACCGTTTTGCTCGTCGATGACGACGATGTCGCATGTGAATCTGTGACTCGAAGCTTTCGCAAGCACAACATTCCGTTTCCCATTGTTGCCGCGCATGACGGACTCGAAGCCCTCGATATATTGCGTGGCAAACATGCGGAGAAATCTGTCACTGCGCCCTTGATTGTGTTGCTGGATTTGAACATGCCTCGCATGAACGGTTTTGAATTTCTGCAGGAAGTTCGCGCGGACCGGAACCTTAGCTCACTTGTCATTTTTGTGTTGACCACTTCCAATGATGACAGCGATCGCACCAGGGCTTATTCGGAAAACATCGCCGGATATATGGTGAAATCAATGGTAGGTCCACAGTTCAGCAAACTGGCGTCTTTGCTAATGGATTACCGACTTGCGGTTACCTTACCAACACACAGGATGGCCTCAAATGGCTAGTCAAAACGCAAAGCGGCTCCTCGACGAAGACCCTATCGTCCTGGACCACTGCTCTGCCAAACAACGAATCAATGAAGCATTCTTTGGACACAGTCGATTCGCATTTCTCGACGAGTCGAAAGATGACGCATTGAATGCCACTCGAAAAAGAAAACACCTTTTGGTCGTCGATGACGACGATGTTGACAGAGAGCGCATACACCGATACGTCAAAAAGTTTAAATTACCCCTGGCAATTATCGATGCCAGTAGTGGCTCAGCGGCACTTGAACAAATCCTGCAAAACGATATTGACATTATCTTAATCGACTACCAGCTCGGCGATATGACCGGTGTCGATGTGTTAAACAAGCTTCGAGACTCAAAAAATGCCGACATCCCGACCATTATGATAACCGGGCGTGGTGACGAATCGGCCGCATCCGAAGCTTTGAAGCTTGGCGTCGTTGATTATTTACCGAAACGAAATCTCTCGGCGGAAACGCTTTATTCATCGATAGAAGCAGTACTAGATGCCTCGCGCCTGCGCCAGGAAATAATCGAACACCAACGTAAACTCAAGCATATGAGTTTGTATGACGCGCTCACGGATCTTCCCAATCGAAATCTGTTTTTTGATCGATTGGAACAGGCCATCGAAATGGCGAATCGGGACAAGACCTGTTTTTCGGTGGTGATGATAGACCTGAATCTGTTCAAGGAAATCAATGACAGCATGGGTCATCCGGCTGGCGATAGGGCCTTGCAGTGTATTGCCGAGCATTTACAATCGGTGATGCGTAAGAGCGACACCGTAGCCAGGCTCGGCGGTGACGAATTCGTATGCATATTACGCGACACCAGGAACCTGGCCAACGCGACGCATTGCACCGAGAAAATACTGGATGCCATTTCCCAACCATTTCTTGTCAATAATCGACTTGTACAGATCGGCGCCTCTTTGGGTATCGCCAAATACCCCGAACACGGAAAAGACGCCAGCAGCCTGCTCTCCAATGCGGACAAAGCCATGTATAAGGCGAAGAAATCATCACGCAATTATGTGGTGTATAACGAAATCGATGACGGCCAACATACCGACTCGGTTCCACTAAGTCAGCTATTGTTCGATGCGCTCAAGGCCACAGACGAGGTATATTTGGAATACCAGCCCAAGATAAACCTCGACGACAACCGTGTTATCGGCGTCGAAGCGCTTGCTCGCTGGAATAGTCCAACATTAGGAATCGTCCCGCCCGATACGTTTATACAAGCCGCAGAACGCAGTACGCTTATACAGGACGTGACCAGCTATATCACCTGCATGGCGCTTAAACAGCTTCAAAAATGGAAGGCCGCAGGATTAAACATTCCCGTCTCACTCAATATCTCCGCGCGCAATCTCGATGATGAGTTATTTCCAGACTGGATGAATGCGCAATGTGCCAAGCATCGGATTTCACCCTCGGAAATCTCGCTCGAAATAACCGAGACCACGCTGTCTTCTAGCGGCGCTACCGCACGTAAAGTGTTGCGAGCCTTGAGCAACAGCGGATATCGCATCAGCGTCGATGACTTTGGTAAAGGCTATACCTCGTTTCAATTTATTCGTGATATTGATATCGATGAAATCAAGATCGACCGTATGTTTATAAACAACATTATTGACGGTGAGCGCGACAGCGCTATCGTGCGTTCATTGATTTTGCTTGCCAATAGTCTCGGATTAACTCCGGTCGCCGAAGGGGTTGAAACCAGGGAGCAGTGGGAGACACTCAAGTCTCTGGGTTGCCCTTGTGCCCAGGGTTACCACATCAGTAAGCCGATGAAACCCGAGCGCCTGATCGACTGGATAAAACAGCGTAAGGCCGGATAATTCCTTCCTATTGCCTGCTTACGCCTCCTATGCAATTTATTGCAACCCCTCCTCTATTCGGCAGATCTCATCCGTCTTTCTTTGATATACCTGACAAAATAACGGCTTGACCGATCACACCCATAGTTCTATAGTTCGAAACATGTCGAACTATGAAACTAATCCTCAGCAAACAGCCGAGATGTTCAAGGCCTTGAGCAATCCTCATAGACTCCAGCTGTTCAGACGACTGATGAGTTGCTGCGAGCCTGGCACCCGCTGTAGTACAGAGGAGGCAGTTCGCTACTGTGTCTCAGAACTCGGCCAGGGAGTTGATATCTCGCCATCTACTCTCTCCCACCATCTGAAAGAGCTTAATCGCGCTGGACTGGTGCATATGGAGAGAAAAGGCAAGTTTGTCGAATGCTGGGTCGAACCGGCGGTATTACAACATCTAAGTACATTTTTTGTAGTCAAATAAGGAGAAATTCCAGATGAATGACTGTTGCTCACCCAAGAACTCGCCCTCATCCCAAATTGAACACGACGGCCATCGCCAGCAAGTACGCGAGGCCTATAGCAAAGTCGCTAACGCCAGCAATGACACCAGGTCTTTTGGAATAGAAGGCAGTTGCTGTGGCGTGTCCGACGACAGTGCCCTCAATACGTTGATTTCGACGCGACTGGGTTATAGCGAATCTGATCTGGCCAGCGTTCCACAAGGTGCCGATATGGGCCTGGGGTGTGGCAATCCGCGCGCCATTGCGTCCTTACAACAAGGAGAGACTGTTGTTGACCTGGGTTCAGGCGGCGGCTTCGACTGTTTTCTTGCTTCGGCGGAGGTCGGTGAAACTGGCCGTATCATCGGTGTTGATATGACACCAGACATGATTAGCAAGGCAAGAGCGAATGCGCTTAAGGGCCAATTTTCGAATGTGGAATTCCGTCTTGGCGAGATTGAAAACCTGCCCGTCGCCAACGACAGTGCCGATGTCATTATTTCAAACTGCGTCATTAATCTTTCGCCCAACAAACAACGTGTATTCGATGAAGCCTATAGAATTCTAAAACCTGGCGGTCGACTGGCCATCTCAGACGTAGTTGCAACCGCGGATTTGCCAGAAGATATGCGAAATGACCCATTGTTGATCGCCGGATGCATGGGAAATGCGTCACTGATAGACGAATTGCACCAGATGATAGTAGACGCCGGGTTCAAGAATGTTCGCATCGCGCCGAAAGATGAATCAAAGGAATTCATTAAAGACTGGGCGCCGCAACACAATGTAACCGATTATGTGGTATCGGCAAGCATAGAAGCAGTAAAACCCGTCGCTAAACCCGGCTGTTGCTAGTTTCTTTATGGCAAATACCCGGCTTTGATTTAGCCGGGTATTTTAACCAGGCGTATTGATTTGACGACATGTTCAATTACAAATTTGTGGGGTAGTATCTGCTTATAATTAAAATGTATGCAGTAATATCATGAAAATTTTCATTTCGATTCTTATCATCGCGGGCTATCTATTGAGTACGCGCCTGGTTTCTACAGCGATCGAGCGCGTTGGCGCCGTGAAACAAGTGAATACCTATCGGATTAAATATGTTGTCCGTACAATTAATCTCGCACTGGGTGTTCTGTTTATATTCTTCTTACTCTTATTCTGGGGAATTCAATATTCCCAATTAGCCGTCTTTCTGTCCTCTGTTTTTGCCGTTGCCGGCGTAGCGCTTTTTGCGCAATGGTCTATTCTCAGCAATATTACCGCCAGCCTGATCATCTTTTTTTCCTTCCCTTATCGTGTAGGAGACCGAATTACCGTCGTCGACAAGGACGACGACATCAGCGGCATCGTCGAAGAGATTACCTTGTTTCACGTCATCATCCGCAATGGCGACCGGATAATTACCTATCCGAATACCATGATTTTGCAAAAGGCGGTAATTAAGGAAACCGGAATCCCCCCATCAGACTCGTCAACTGATTCCTAAATATTCCTGGCGACGCCAGTTCAAACATAAAATCTCTAAAGAGCGAAAAACGACTAAAAACGGGGGCTTTTACAAATTTCTGTTGACCGCAACACCCGAACACCTATATATAGCTCGAGGCTATTAAAAAAAATAATGAATTGTAAAGATAAACAAAATTTCTAGTAGAGTGGACTTACGCGGTGGATATCACTTTCATTCGTACTTATCTTGAGCTGTGTCGCAGTCGGCATTTCGGCAAGACCGCACAATCCCTGTTCATTACCCAATCTGCTGTTAGCGCCCGCATTCGACATCTGGAAGAACAACTAGGAGTCAAACTCCTGACCCGCGACCGAAACAACATTCAGTTGACCCCTGCTGGAGTGCGTTTTCAACGTCATGCCGAGGGCATCGTCTCTCTTTGGAATATTGCCCGACAGGAAACTGCGCTAGAGGACGAAAGTAAAACGCTTATGAGTATAGGCGGCGTCTATAGCTTGTGGGACACAGTTTTAATCTCCTGGCTTGGAAAGCTACGAGAAAGTCGCCCGGATCTGGCTGTACGCGCCGAGGCTCTGGACAGTAATTCAATCATTACCAGGATTAGAGAAGGCTCGGTTGATATGGGATTCTTCTTCGATGCCCCGCGAGTCAATCAGATCAAACTTTTTGAATGCGGCAAAGTTGAATTTGTGATGGTGGCCACCGAAGCAAATCTGACCGCCAAGCAAGCTGTCGAAAAAGACAATTATATTCTTGTCGATTGGGGAACAGAATTTACCACTTCCCATGCCAATTTGTTCCCGAATATGGCGACCGTTTCCCTACGCGTCAATCTGGGCCGACTGGCTCTGGACCAAATTGTCCGATACGGCGGTAGCGCCTATCTCGCGCGCGAAATGATACAACCCTATATCGATACCAAAGAAATTTTTCCAGTACTCGATGCGCCCACCATAGAGCGGAAGTTTTACATCGGATTCAGCATCAATAACCCGCGTCAGGACATGATAGAAGATATTTTAAACACGAGTTTCGCTTCATGCTCGGTGGTTTAAAGAGACGCAATTATGCTCAATGACAAAATCGTTGTTGGCAGTGAGGAATGGTGTAGCTTTCCAGGGCTGGGGGTTCCGGCCATAAAAGTCCGCGTGGATTCCGGCGCAAAAACGTCATCCATCCATGCATTCAATATTCATAGTTTTAAGCGTGACGGCAGAAACTGGGTTAGTTTTGACATACACCCGTTGCAACACAATCGCAAAGTCACCGTGCGTACAGAAGCACCTGTCATCGATCGACGCATCATCAAAAGTTCCAGCGGCCAGACTGACAAACGCTATGTAATCAATACCACTATGGGTATTGGCGGTCAAAGCTGGGTGATAGAGCTGACGCTGGCCAACCGCGATACCATGGGCTATCGCATGTTGCTTGGCCGCGAAGCGATGGAAAATCGCGTTCTTGTCGATCCATCGGAAAGCTTTCTGCTGGGTGATAAGACAGAAGAAGAAGTCGACGTTTTATATGGCAAACCTCAAAAACCTAAGCAGGGTTTGAAAATCGCCTTGCTTGCGAGCAATCCTGAACTTTACAGCAATCAACGCATACTGGAAGCCGGCACACAGCGCGGCCATGAAATGATTTTTCTGAATATCGCCCAGTGTTATATGAAACTCGACGCCAACGCGCCTGAAGTACACACCCGTGGCGGCGTTGTGCTTGACGATCTTGATGCGGTGATAACTCGGATACGCCCAAGCATGACGTTTTATGGCTGTGCATTGACACGGCACTTTGAAAGTATGGGCGTTTACACTGTGAATTCTTCTGCGCCGATTTCCCAGTCTCGGGACAAATTGTATGCGCTACAACTTTTGTTAAAAAATGGTTTGAGAATTCCTACTACGGGATTTGCCAATTCGCCGATCGACACGGGTGATTTGATCGAAATGGTCGACGGCGCTCCGCTAATCGTCAAACTGCTCGAAGGTACGCAAGGACGTGGCGTGGTCTTGGCCGAAACAAAAAAGGCGGCAGAGAGCGTGATTAATGCCTTTAAAGCTATCAAAGCGAATTTACTGGTACAAGAGTTTATACAAGAGGCAAAAGGCAAAGACTTGCGCTGTTTTGTTATCGACGGAAAAGTTGTCGCTGCAATCCAGAGAGAGGCCGCGCCGGGTGAATTCCGCGCCAACCTTCATCAAGGGGGTTCGGCTTCCGTGGTAAAGGTCACGCAGGAAGAGAAAAAAATGGCGGTCAAGGCTGCAAAAATACTTGGACTGCAGGTGGCAGGTGTTGATCTCATTCGTTCGGAAAAAGGTCCGTTATTATTGGAAGTCAACTCTTCTCCTGGACTGGAAGGTATTGAAACCGCCACGGGTAAAGATATCGCCGGGATGATGTTTGGACCGATAGAGAAGGCTTTGAGCTGGAAGGTAACCAATAGTACTCGCCGTCTGGACGAAGACGACACAGATGGATTTGATCCCGAATACACAATGCCAGACTCTGACGGTTGATTTCGTGGTTCATGCCATAACAACAAGACTCAATACATCTCAAGCTCTTGAGAAAAAAACAAGCTTAATCTTCGACGAGTAAATCCTCGATAGTCGCGCCATTGAGCATATTAATCGCCTCTTGCTTGCATGCTTCCAGCAATTCTTCAGCGAGTCGTTTGTCGTTCAAGGCACGGGCGACTGCGAGTCCCCCAATCATCATGGCGGTTGTCGCCATAACTCCCTGTCTTTCGCAATCGGAATACGTATCGACATATTTTTGAATAATCGCATTCATACCTTTAAACGTCTCTGTATAGGCCTTGCGAATTTGTGGGTCTCTAACTGCTACATCGGTCGCCAGTGACGCGAGTGGGCACTGACATTCACCATCCAGATTTTGTTTATGCAAATAGCCTTCGAGCAGAGTATGTATCCAGGATTCACCATCGACACTTTCCGGCTTATTTTGCTTAAGCCCACTCACACTCGCGGCATAGCGTATGGATTCCTGGTATAGAGCCGACTTGTTTTCAAAGTGGGCGTAAAACCCCCCGCGTGTCATACTGGCTTCGTTCATAATCTCATTGATAGAAACATTATCGTATCCTCTGGACGAGAATAAACGATAAGCACTCTCCAATATACGTTGTCGACTCTGCTGCTTGTGCTCTCCTGTGTATGGCATTTTACCCCACCCTCTAAATATGACCTTGATCATATATTATTTTGAACTAGCATGACTTGCCAGACTTTTTTTCAGAGGATGACCTATGAGGCGTGTGGTGGTAACCGGTATGGGTATCGTTTCAAGCATCGGAAACAACAAACACGAGGTGGAAGAGAGCTTAAAGACTGGACGATCCGGCGTCGTAAGGTCTGAAGAATATGCGGAGCGCGGGTTTCGCTCGCAAGTGCTAGGCTCGATTAAGCTCGATATCGAAGAGGTACTGGATAGGCGGACACGACGCTTTATGGGTGGCGCGGCGGCGTATTCCTATCTGGCCATGCTTGAAGCCATAGACGATGCGGGTTTGACACCAGCGGAGATTAGCAATGATATGACTGGGCTAATCGTCGGCTCAGGCGGACCGTCGACCAGCGCAATAGTGAGTGCCGCAGACATTGCCCGACAGCGGGGAGCCAGGCGCGTAGGTGTAACTCAAGTCCCCAAGGCCATGTCGAGTACGAGTTCAGCTAATTTGGCAACACTGTTTCCAATAAAAGGCGTGAGCTATTCCATCAGTTCTGCCTGCGCGACTTCCGCACACTGCATTGGCAATGCTGTTGAACTCATCCAATTAGGCAAACAAAATATGATGTTTGCTGGAGGTGGTGATGAAATCGATTGGACGTTTACCGTTTTGTTTGATGCCATGGGCGCACTCTCGTCGAACTATAACGACTCTCCTACTCTCGCTTCACGTCCGTTTGATGCACAGCGAGATGGATTTGTTATTTCGGGTGGTGGTGGAATACTTGTATTGGAAGAGCTCGAACACGCGAAGGCGCGCAGTGCGAAAATCTATGGTGAAGTCGTCGGTTATGGAGCAACGTCTGACGGTGTTGATATGGTTGCACCCTCTGGCGAAGGCGCGCAGCGCTGCCTGAAGATGGCGCTTAGAAAACTTGATTGTCCGGTGAACTATGTAAACGCTCATGCCACTTCAACAATAATTGGAGATGCGCAAGAACTACGTGCGCTAAAACAAATCTTCAATGAAAATCTACCCTATATCAGCTCGACCAAGTCACTCACTGGTCATTCACAAGGTGCGGCAGGTGTACATGAGGCGATTTACAGCTTACTTATGATGCAGCACAATTTTATTTGCGCTTCCTCCAATCTCGATACGATTGATCCGGAAACTCAAAGCACAAAGATCGTCACACAGACTCTCTTTGATATTGAATTGGATTGCGTGCTTTCGAACAGTTTCGGATTTGGTGGAACAAACGCCTGTCTAGTTTTTCGTAGGCTTGATATTTAATTGGCCGCGGTGAGAAACATCCTGACCGTGTGTAGCCTATCCTGAATATATTTTCTCACGTCAGGACTGAACTTTCCGATCTCGGCAGCACGTGTATATGCCTTTTCGGCTTCGGCGTATTGTTCTTCAAATTCATGGGACAGGCCAATACCTAGCCACCATCGCCCCTCATTTGGCTGAAATTCGATCGCGAGTGTGTAAGACTTAATCGCCTTTCGATATTCACCTATGCTCTGCTGCACCGCCGCCAAGGTACTGTGATACTCTGCGCTATCACGGTATTTACGAGGCGTATCCTCGATCAAGTCCAAGGCATCATCCTGATTGTCTATCGTCAAATACAACTGCGCCAGCAGTTCCCGAAAACGAAAATAGTCTGGCATCGCTTGTATACCGTCAGACAATAGTGTAATCGCGACATCGTTACGTTGCTGGCTGATTAACATACCTGCGAGTGTTTCTCTGGCGTCCTTGTGTCTGGCGTCAAATTTAAGTGCCGAATTCAGGTACTCTTCTGCCTTACGATAATCTTTATCTCGTATCAAGCGCAACGCAGCCGCATAGGTTTGTTGAGCCAGTTGTGGATTGGATAGCTCGTGTACTCGTTTTTCGACCACGCCATCGGTTTCCGACTGATTACTAGTCACAACTACATCTTCAGCACTTGTTTTTGCAGAAACTTTCTTTGCGAGCGCTTTTTTAACTTTCTCTGTTTTTGGCCTAGGCATTCCCTTTATTGGTCTTGCTTGTACTACCTTAGGCGTCGCATGAATCTCAGGCTTTGTTGTCGGGTGTGCCGATACTATAACGGGCTCAATCTGTTTGACCGGTTCAGGCTGTTTGACTGGACCAGGCAACTTTTCCGCAATCACCTCCGGCGTCGGTGTCGCAGCTTTCGGAATAACATGATTCTCGGCGTTATTTGCCTTATCGGGAACCTCTATACGACTAACAAATGGCTCTGAATACGAATGACTCTTGCTAGAGTCTCCCAGTATCTGCAATATTCCAAAGGTGACTATCGCTGTTAGCAGTATGCTAAGCAAAACATAGCTAATTGTGTTTCCTCCACTACGTTGCGGCACAGAATATCCTCCGCCAGAGTGACGGTGATTGTAGTCATTCATCATGCGACTAACGACGTTCACATGCGATACCTTATGTCATATAGTGCCATATCCCCAGTACACCCAAGCAGGTAAGCACAAAAGACGTCGCGATTACAGCCAACGCGCTCGCGAACCCAGAGCTATTCGCGTCTGCGCTGGCTTCGCGAATATGCTTCTTGTTAACTATCCTGTCACCCGTACCAAAGGCCAACATCATCCCCTTATGCGCTAGCGTATTTACTCGTCTCGGATTACCGCCGCTGGCTCGGTATATAGCATTGAGTGCCGCGCTAGAAAATACATCGCTGTTTCGATTACCACTGGATTTGATTCGTTGTGTGACATACTCTCGAGTCTGTGACTTGTTCATCGCCTTGAGTTCAACTGCAAACCCGATTCTTTGTACTAGACTATTGAGTCTGGGTTGTTTTAATTTTTGATCCAATAGTGGGTTCCCTAGCAGCACTAATTGCATAAGCTGCTGCGACTGCGATTCGAAAGCACTAAGTGTTGTCATGACCGCCAGCACACCGGTACTTAGCTGTTCCGCGTTATCAGCAACGAGTATGACCGGTATATTGAAGCGCTCATGGAAGGCGCGCAGACAGGAATAGAGTTGCTTCAACATGAATTGCGTACTGTAGTCACCGCGGTGTTCTATTCCCATTTCGTCGAGTATGCCCATGACGAAGGATTTCGGCGTGGCGGCAGTGCTCAACATATTCACGATAAAATGAGACTTGGCTAGTGTTTCCATCAATCTATTTGTCAGATATGTTTTGCCACTTCCGCTTTCACCACTTATCTTGACGATACCTTCACCGGACTGAATCGCATACTCTAACGTACTCAATAACTCGTACGCGGACGGATATACATAAAAAGTCTGACTATCCAGATTTGAAACAAAAGGCTTTTGAACAAGTGAAAAATGCGACAGGAACTCTTTATCCAAGGCCGGAGGAGTCGCTAGACTGTGGTGCTGTAGTTGATGATTTTCGCTTTGCAAGGCTAACATGTTCTCTCCTATTCAAGCTCGGAAAAACGTTCAATACCCAACTTGGCCTCGATATTCCAATCCGTTGGTTTCGAAATGACAGTAGGCTTCACCAATATAATGAGTTCTTTCTTTACTCTGCTGATACGCTGCTGCTTAAACAAATTTCCCAGGAGAGGAATACTTCCCAGCAAGGGGACTTTAAATCGATTTTCAATTGTGGATTCTCGCATCAGGCCGCCGACAACAATAATTTGTCCACTTTCGGCCTTGACGATATTATCAGTCTCACGGACGGTGCTGGCCGCCAAGGGCAAATCGAACGATCTCCCGTTGACAACAAAGTTCTTCGTTTTTTGTGCCACTTCACTGACCGTCGGATGCAGATGTAAGGTAATATCGCCGTTGTTTTCAATTTGTGGTGTAACATCCAATGCGATACCAGAGAAAAATGCTTCCAACTCGACAGAGGAATTAGGTTCTTGCGTTGTGCCCGCCTGATTATTTGTATAGTTGGTTTTGATTCCGGTAATAAAGAATTCGTCGCCACCCACCTTGATTACGGCCTTTTGATTATTCACAGTAGCAACACGCGGACTGGACAGCACACGCACATCGCCCTGCGACTGCATCAGCTCGATAAACGCACCAAAATTCGCACCTGTAACTGCCGCTGTAAACATTCCACCAAAGGCAGAAGTTGCCGTTCCGACGATGTTCTGAGTAACCAGATCCGGTGTACTTGCCCCGGAAAACGCCGCGTTAGTCCCCGGATCACTGAGATCGCCACTCCCAACCTGTCCTAAGGTAAGCGCGTTACCGGCAACGTTTAGTAGTTGTCCCCAATTCACGCCCGACTGAAAGGCATTGTTCAATTCAACTTCTAATATCTTGGCCTCAAGTATGACCTGGCGACTAATCGCGTTGTGTGTACTTTCAATAAATCGTTCAACCAATCTCAATTCACTATTCGATGCGGTGACAACCACGAGTCCACTTTGCGGGTTAACGATGACTTTGCGTCCTGTTTTTTTACCCACAATAGACTCCATACTCGCGGTGAAGCCTTTCCAGAAGTCTGTCTCCGTATCTGTCGTGACACCTACATTGGTTTTCTTGTCGGTAATTCCACCAGAGGATACATTCGTCGCCGAAGTCCCTTTGCGATTCACGTTAATATAGTTCACAGAAAAAATTCGCGTGCGTATGCCCTTGCCATAGACAAAGTAGCGATTTCCTTTTTTCTCGTAGTCGTAGCCATAGGTGTCACTCAAAGTAGCAAACACTTCATCCAGAGTGACGTTTTTGAGATTCAGCGTCACGCGCGCAGCAACGCCTTTATCCACAACCACGCTGAAGGATGTGTCTTTTACTAAACCAACGTAGACATCTCGGGCGATGGCGTTCTTTACCGAAAGATCAAATCGCTCATCGATCTCCGAATCCCCATCCTGATGCAGCCCAACAACTATCGGTGGCAGCAAGGCACGGCTCACGGCATGAGGAACGCCGACATTCTTTAACGACTGAGTATCCCTCGCCTCTTCCAGAGCTTCAGTAATGCGCACGTGGGTGGCGCCACTCCACATCGCAGGAAAAGACTGACATGCTGACATCATCAACAATAGGCCTGTTATGGTTAATCCGTACAAAAGCTGCCGCATGTTTGCCGTTTACCGGTGAATGTTTACCGGTTTGCCTCCATTGATCCTGTGTGCGTTATCAATTGTAATTCCATCTTTTTTTGTCCTTTTTGTAATACCACACTGTTATGTGAAATCGATATCACTGTTGCGCCCGTAATCTTGTCGCCGATGGACAGGGCCTTGCCGTTGATCACGGCAGTTTTTCTGTTTTGTGACAGCAGTATTTGCTGTAGTACTAACAAAGAGTTATCAAGCTTTTTTTGCGTAGGCGTATGGACTTTCGGCGCGCCATCCGGGTCAGGAGCGGTTGGATCTCGTAAACCCGAAAGTGAATCGGCTCTTGGCAGAGACACCCATAGGCTCAGCAACACAAAGATAATCAACGCTTTCATAGACGGGTATCAGCAACCCGTATGCCAAGCGTGTTTAGATAGAAATTGGGGAGATAGAGAGAGTTAGGCCGTGAGCAGAGAAACTAGATTCTTAGCCACTCGGCATCCATGCTTAGCGTATAAATCACTAATTGCAGCTGTGCATCCTTTTTCGCCTGGGTACGCAAGGTCGCACTGTTCCAGCTGATTTGCCAGGGGCTGGCTTCCAGTTTTTTAATATAACGAACTAAATCGAGGTATTTTCCACTTACCGTCAATTCGATGCCGTGACGATACATAATAAGCGCGTCTTTCTGGCTGGCAGCAGACGCCTGTGCTTGATTAGCATTTTTTACACTTTGCGCCTTTTCTTCGACTTCTGATGCCAGTTTGTCCGCCTGGGAAATTTGCGTGAGCTTTTCGACAGGAAGATTGTTCAAAGACTCCAGCTTGATGTGTCCGGTCTCGGACAATAGTTTGTGAATAAATGCGACCATTTTCTCCGGTGGAACAAAGCCGCGAGACTTTTGTGCGATTTGTGCATCAAGCGTCTTGTTTTTGCGTTTGAGCTGGACAATTTTTTCCTGGGTTGTCAGCGCAGGATCGATACCGGACTTGTTTTCCAACTCCAGAATACCCATTCCCAAGGCTTTGGTTTCCGCCTTTGCCTGCTCTATCTGACGAGTTAGCGCGCTGTATTCTTCCATGATGGGTTGTATGATCGCTGCATCCAGGATGAAATAGACGACCGCCAAAACACCGCTAATCAATAGACGTTTCACGCCCTTGCTTAACGAGCCGTATTCGCTTCTTACCTTGTCAAACGTCGTTGCACTCATTTACCTGTACCAAATAACTGGCCTTCCGATGCCTCGCCAAAATCTTTTGTTGAAATCAGAAACGCTGAATAGTTTCGGCCCTGATACTGTTTACTTTGATCGTCTGTGATCCGCATGCCTGTGAAATTGAGACCATGAAAACTGGTCTCATGGGAAAGCCGGTCAATATAGCGTGCCACTAAGGCCGGTGACGAAGCGGTGCCCGCCAGCGACACGACCAGTTCGCCGTCGTTCTTGTTTTCCAGATGTATGTTGCGCAACCATACGCCGCTTAGATCACCCTTGGCCAAAGACACGAAGTGATCCTGAAAACCCCGCGCTGATGTTGTTTTCTGCTGTTCGAGCAATTGTAACAATGCACTCTTCTTGCTGTATTCATCGCGTAGTGCTGCCAATTCCGCATTTTCTCGATCACGCTTTATCGATTCATTGGCTTGCTTGCGCATATTGTTAAAAGTGGTTTCTTTTATACTCTTTACCGATAACTCAAACTGGTACTGCTGTTGTAGTTGCTGAATTTTCCAGGACGCGGCATAGGTCATGGCAGCAATCGCGGCAATTGATAACAGGCTTAGAATTGTCGCTCGCGCAGAAAAAGGCCAGTGTTTTTTCGGCGGATAGAGGACGCGATAAAGATTAATCTGCTGTTTCACGACTAATCCCCTGTGCGCAAGGCTGCCCCCAAAGACAGCACGCTAATACTTGATTTGCTTTTTGGCAGTCGACGACGCCACTTGAAGTTCGCCTGATAGTCAAAATACGCGCAGGGAATAGACAGCTTTTTATCGAGATAGCCTGCAACATCTGGCATTTTTCCAGACATTGGAGCAACGACCATGCGCTCGATACCAACTGCGTTAAAATGGCGTTCAAAATATTCCAGCGAGCGTTGAACTTCCTGCGCCAGTTCTTTTGTCAATTGAGGCTGCTGCGCGAGGTGACGACTCCCGATATTCAAGGTACGGCAAAAATACATTATCGATTTACGTACAAATACCAACAGACTTTTCTCACCGCTGATATACAGAAACACCACGCCGTTCTTGTCCAGACCGACTGAGTTCATCAGATTTCTGATCGCTAGTTCGGGGACATCAATCGTCGTAAGATTCAGCCCGGCACTCTTAATTTGTTGCGCCTTAGCTTCGATAATACTTTTCTTCACAACAACCACGTTTACCTGACGCCCCTTGCCGATATTACTCACGGAAGGCACGTCATAAAATTCTAAAGCCAGGTCATCAACCGGTGTTTCGACAAATTCTGCGACCTGCCACTTGAGTGCATCGAGTAACTCATCTTCGGGAACGGCTGGTGCTTCTATGGAGAGTAACTGATATTCATCGATATCGAGACAGGTACTAACGGATTCATTCCTGAGCTTGTTTTTACTCACCAGGGAATGGAGTTGGTGTTCTGGCCCAACGCCATTGAGTTTTTCTTCGGCGTATCGCAACACCTTAGGACGTCCACGACCAGACACTACCCTGCTGACACTCAGGTAAGATGAACCGGATGAGATAGCGACGGAATTCGCCGTTTTTTTGCTGCCGAAAAATCGCATAAAACTAATATAAAAGCGGTTTTAGTCGACACAGTTAACGGACGAAACAAAGTTTTACTTTAATTTTTAAAGTAATTATAAAAAAAGGGTAATAGTAAAATGTAACGAATCATTGAGTTAGAAAAAAGGGCAAAAACTCAAATATCCACCTCCTCCCATCTGCTAACCGACCAGTCGGCACCCCCACCTCCACCGCCTACACTAGCAATATTGGTCAGCCGTATCTGGTCCATCGCCAGACTCGCGGTATTGCCAGTACCTCTTACACGCACGCGATACTCTATGCGCACGGTGTCATAGGTATTCGCAGGAATACTTACGCCAGTACTGCTCACCGATGTCCACCCGGCAACCGTATTAGTCCCAGCATCTGTAAATAACAGGTCAGCAGTCCCTGATGTGCGGATGAGCGATATCCAGACCGTTTGTATTAAGAAGCTGGTCGAGTCGGCCCAGCGATTGAGGTCCATAGAGATATCGGTGGTCAAAGTGCCCGACGTCGCATCAAGTGGGGGAAAAAGATTGTAATCGCGATAGCCGATAAACTCTGTTTGAAAGCCACCATTCTCTGCAAGTGCGTAAAACGAATTTCCGGTAGGTGTCGGTCCACAAGATGGATCGATACACAGCGTAGAACTACCTTCGTTCGCGGTAACGGTTTCTACCCAGGCATTATCAAGTTCTGTCTGATCGACGTAGTCGAAGGGTTCAAAAAAATCGAAGCCTCCTGTGCCGGCCACGCCGCCGGCATACACTGTCGTTGTGATAGACATTTCGTCGACAGAAGCCTGTGGATGGATATAACCGGGACCTGGATTCGTCCCGCGAAATTCAAAGCGAATGCGGATACGATCATAGACTCTTCCCGTCGGCAGAACGGTATCAGTAATATTGATTTGCTGCCAGCCGCTATCTCCGGTCGCAGTTAGATTGCTCCATAATTCTGTCGTTACGTTACTCCCGCTATCATGTAATTCGATATACAACCAATGACGAGTTGGTACGCCGCCTGTGCTGGAAAACTTACGGTAGCCTGCGCTAAACGATAGCGCTACATCGTCTACGGTTGTGTCAATATTTGGAATGACGGCTTCACGATATCCCCACATATCCCGCCAACCACCTGAGCCTGTGGTAGCGACATAAAAAGAATTGCCCGCAGGCGCGGCGGGAGAAGGCGGCGCAACACACGTACCAGCGGGACAATTGGCTGCCCCCCATCCCGACACACCTTCGCTACGCGTGAGCACTTCTGTCCAGGTTCCCGTCAGATCGGCGGTATTGACATAGATAAACTGTTCGAAGTAGCTAGGACCAGCGACACCGCCTCCGCCGCCACCTCCTCCACCGCCGCCGCCTCCACCACTATTACTTAGCGTGGACTCCAGATAGACAACGGTATTGTTGACCTGACCTTTGACCTTAACTGCACATGTGGATGTATCTCCTACTGGCGCATCGGCACCACCGAGCAATTCTGATGTTTCATCACCATTAAATGTTTGCACATCGGGCGCGACCAGGTTGCTGCAATCCGGATCGGTATTGTTGAGATTAAAAACCACGCGTTCTAATGCCGACTCTGCCAGAAACAAGGCCTGCATGTGTTCTGCCTGCCGGTTTGCATCCGACAAACTGCCAGAGGTGATGCGCAGACCAAAGATCACCATACCACCGAGTATGATTAACAAGATAAACACCGCGATCGCAGTCACGACGCCGCGTTGTAAAGCGAGCGCGTTCAATTATTATCCCTCAGCATTACACGACTACTGGTAGAGTAAGTCGCGTTGTTTTCTGTAATCGTAAAACTGTATTCGACGAAAACCAGATCAGAACCGTCGACTGCGGCAGCGGTTACACCATCGCTAGTGTAGTAATTAAAGGAAAACGCAGACATCTCACGACTAAGATCGCCATTAGTTGCAGGATTGGTGTAAGAGATATTCAATGTGTCAGTTCCGTTATAGGAAATCACCACATCATTGGCGCCGCTAATGTCGGTGTACTCAAACTTTGTTGCCGTCGTGTTTGCGGTCAATACATAGGCCCCGGCATTATAGTTTACCAGTCGCAATTCCTTCGCCAGGCGCTGATCGATATAGCGCATCTTCGTTAAGGCGGAAATATTCTCCACCGAACGACTAAAGCCAAGTATGCTTCTTCCCATGAAACCACTTATTGCAGCGACTACAAGTCCCAACACAATTATGGTGATTGCCAGTTCGATCAGACTAAAACCGCTTTGGAAAGATAATTTAAGTCTGTTTGATTTTCGATGCATGATTAATACACCAGATAAAAATACAAACTGGCTTTGGCCTGTGTCGCCGTTGCATTGTTTACTGCCACTGTCACCAGATCACATCCGCCCGAACCTGCCGGACAATTACCAGCGCCAGCCGCATCAGACGTAATGTTGAGTGTTTCCTGAGGTGAAGTAAAACCGGGAATAACAGGATCGTCGCATACTGTTAATGCGGGAGTAGCGGTAATTACGCCGGTTCGACGTTGTTGCAATACAAACTCGGCACACGCTCTCGCCAAACTATGGGCCTGAGTCAATTCCTTATCACTGATTTGCGTACGTGAGACATGCAAAAACGCATTGAAAAAAGGCACGGCAACAATACCCACTACGATGATGATAATTACCAGTTCGACCAGGGATACGCCTTGTTGTCTATATCCATGTATCATAACTTCACCACGGTGACATAGCCGGACAAAGGAACGACGCGAATTTCATAACTGACACCACTCTTGGTGAGTGTAAACACGGTGTCAGCACTGATGATACTTCCAACGATATCTATTGGACGTCCGAAGCTATCGAAGTAAAGGGTTTGATTGGCGCTAAAGACGATACCGTTAACCAACGTCGCAGTGAAATCGTTGCCGTTTCGTGGATCTTTTATCACGGTTGCCGCAGCGCTGCATATTTTTCCCGCGTAGCTGGATTTGCTCAAAACCTGATACTCAGCGGGCGCGGTTGTCGCGGCGATAGTCAGCTGACACCCCCAATGAATAGCCAGTGATTGGGTGTGGCGTATATCTGCAGCGAATGCCTCTGCCTGTTGGCTAAGGGTAATGCTTGACGTATTTACCCGTGTGGTCGCAATGGCCACTAAAATACCGATGACGACGATGCTGATGATTAACTCGATCAGGGTAATTCCATGCTGTCCTGATTTCATCGTATGTCCTTTACCCATCAAACAGAAAAGCCAGATGAGATTCCTCCCAACTGGCCTTTGTCTTTTTCGAAAATTCGGCGAGGCTTTAAACGCAAGTCAACTGGTAAGTATTATCTGCCTAACTTTCACCGACCGTATGATTTTGCTTCGTACAGACTACGCCCGCTCGTCCATCAATCTCCTGCGCTGTAAAAGGTGAACAGTTAATGTTAGTTCAGATTGACGCAGGGATCAGCGACCACAGGAGCAGCATTAACTGCGCCTTCTTTCATAGAAAATAATTGATCGGCGCCAGCAGCAACCGCGGTAACGCAGTTGGCGTCCGCGTAAAACTGGTATTGAACATCGGCATTCGTGTCACCATCAAAATCGGCAGAGTCACAAATACCGTTCGCCGCGCCACATGTCATATCGATAATCTTGCTGATGAATGTCGTCCAGGTCGGTGTATCCAGATCGGCGGCTACGGAAACCGTGTAGGCAGACATCACGCCTCCACGAGTACCCGCTTGCGCCGCTGCGACGGCGTCGGTTTTCAAATCGACAAATCGCGGCGCAGCAATGGCCGCAATAATCGCTAATACGATTATGATGATAACCAGTTCTATGAGGGTCATACCTGATTGCTGCTTCTTCACACTCGTTACCCTTAAGCCACGTATTCCATCTTCTACTCGCGTATCCCCTGAAATTGGTATTGGAGATTACGTTAGTTACATTCTTAAAACTAATTAACGACACAAGTTACCGAATACCTTAGTGAAGCGGCCTAAAAAAACAAAAAATGTGACATATTCGGCAATTTTTTCACTTTAAAAAATATCGAATGGACGAATGGAACAGGTTTTAAAAGAAAAATTGTAGCCTTTTCAAAGAAGAAACCTATGTTTTAAAGATGCAAACAGGGATTACGACTGAATTGTTGTGATCAGCTTTGAGCTAACTATTGCCAAGCATAGTAAGCACATTTGTTATTAGAAAAGCATCTGAAGAAAAATGACTAGCGTAGTTCGATACAGGCGTCAGCGGCGATGGGTGCGGCGTTTATCGCTCCCAGGCGAAAGGCAAATACCAGATCGGCACCTGCAGCAATGGCAGTGGTACATGTTGCGTCTGAATAGAATTGATATTGAAGATCGGCGTTGGCGCCCACATCGGTATCGAAATCTGCCGAATCGCAGATGCCGTTCGCAGCGCCACAGTTCATGTCTATGATTTTACTGATATATGTGGTCCATGTCGGAGTACCGAGATCTGCACCAACAGAAACGGTATAAGCCGACATCATACCGCCACGCGTCCCTGCCTGAGCGGCGGCAACGGCGTCGGTTTTGATGTCTACAAATCGGGGCGCAGCGATGGCGGAAATAATCGCCAGCACAATAATGATGATGACCAGTTCGATCAAGGTCATGCCCGATTGCTTTTTATGACTTTTCCCCATTAAATCTAAAACCTTAATTATTACGACTAAACCGAATCTTGCTCCGGCACTAATATTAACGACACGTTTTCATATTTATTTAGCCAATATCTCACAATTATTACGCAAGCCTGTGAAAAGAAGTCATTTTATAGCGCCTAGCAGACTGATCATGGGGAGAAATACACCCAGCGCCAGAATGGTCACAATGACGGCGATAAAGATAATAATAAGCGGCTCCAGGGCGGCAGAAAGCATCTTGATCGACTGATCAATCTCCCGTTCATAATATTCCGCTACCTCTGTGAGCATTTCATCCAGGGTTCCTGACTCTTCGCCGACATGAATCATTTGAATCACAATTGAGGGAAATATGCCTGCATGTGTAGCCGCGCGGGTAACACTTTCACCACGCTCTACCCGTGAGTGCATCGTCGCGATCTGCTGCTCCATATACAGATTGCCGACCACAGGACCAATGATTCTGAGACTTTGCTCCATAGGCACGCCAGCGCGATAGGTAATCGACATCGCATGAGCGAATCGACTGACGCTGCTTTGCTTAAGCAAGCTGCCCACAACGGGAATACGGTATTGTCGACGGTGCCAGAAGAAGCGACCTTCGTAGGTGCTAAGCCAGGCACGCATCAGCACAATAAAACCAAGCAGACCACCCGCCACGTAATAGCCATACATGCGCGTATATTCAGAAAATGAAATCAGTATGCGCGTCGCAATCGGTAGCGTGGCGTTGAAGTTTTTGTACAGCTCGACAAAGGCCGGTAACACAAAAAGATTCGCCACAACCAAACCAATGGTAACCACAATCATAACGGTGATGGGATACATCAATGCGGATTTTACTTTGTCCCGCGTGTCTTTTTCTTTTTGTAAGTAGTAGGCAATTGCACTGAAGATTTCATCCAGCTTGCCAGAGGTTTCACCTATACGTACCAAACTAATATATAGCCGGGAGAAAACATCATTTTGTCTCTGCATCGCGCCGGTGAGGTCGTAGCCTTCATCAAGACTGCGCCGTATACCTTGTATTGCTTTTTTCAGACGTTTGTTTTCACTGGTCTCGACCAGTCCATCGAGGGCGCTTAGAATCGGTACCGAGGATTTGGTAAGCGTATACATTTGCCGACTGAAAAATATCAGGTCATCAATTTTGAGTTTGTTGCGACCAAACCCTATTGCAGAACCAGACTCTCGCCCGTTATCTTTCACATGCTGCGGAGGCACGTCAGCATTAATGGCAATAGGTATAATACCGGAGGCTTGCAAATGCTTCGCGACAGCTTCCTTGCTATTGGCCTCAAGTTGACCAATCACTTTTTGCCCGGAGCGATTTCTTCCCTGATATCTAAAGATTGCCATCGTCTTCCTCTACGAAAGTCCCAGACGTATGACTTGTTCGACCGTCGTAATTCCCTTGGCGGCCATTTGTAATGCCGTTGTTTGCAGGCGCTTAAACCCCTTTTGTTGTCGCGCCAATTCTGCGAATTTGTCGATATCGGCTGCCTGAATGGCGCGCACCAGCTCAGGTTCCATCATCAGCATTTCATACACCGCGACACGCCCCGAATAACCCAGGTTCTGACATTTTACGCAGCCGCTACCCTGCTTGAAGGCAAGCCCGTCGATTTGCTCACCCCAGATTGAACGCATCAATTCCGTTTGTTTTTCATCCGGCTGATAGTCCTGGCTGCAATGTTTGCAGATTCGTCGCAAAAGACGCTGCGCCAGGATACCCTGTAACGACGAGGCGATTAAATAGGGTTGTGCGCCCATGTCGAGCAAACGGGTTATGGTAGAAATCGCATCGTTGGTATGTAGCGTGGACAAAACAAGATGACCTGTCATTGCGGCCTTCATACCGATTTCGACGGTCTCCTTGTCGCGCATTTCACCAACCAGAATGATATCCGGATCTTGCCGCAAGAACGTCCGCAGCACATCGGAGAAATCGAGCCCGATTTTTGGATTGACCTGTACTTGTATAATTCCGGGTAAGCGATATTCGATGGGATCTTCCACCGTGAGTATCTTGACATCCGGCTTGTTGATTTCGCTAAGCGCGCCGTAGAGCGTTGTTGTTTTACCGCTACCCGTAGGACCGGTAACCAGCAACATACCCTGGGCGGCAGAAGTCAGCTTTCTTACCTGCTCCAGTATGGCGCCCGTCATTCCGGTTTGTTCAAGATTGAGAATATCCTTTGATTGATCAAGCAAGCGCATCACGGCTGACTCGCCGTAATAGGCTGGCACCGTCGAGAGACGAACATCGATATCCGAATTTTTTATTCGTATCTGAAAGCGCCCGTCTTGTGGCAATCGTTTTTCCGAAATATCCAGACTGGCCATCAGCTTTAGGCGTGAGATCAAGGCAGCACAAAGTTTTTTGTCTGCCACTGCCTGCTCGGTTAACACACCGTCCTGACGCAAACGGATAGTGAATTTTTCTGCTCCCGGTTCGATGTGAATATCAGAGGCGTTTACCGCAATAGCGTCTTCAAACATGGTATGTAAAAACTTGGCTACCGGTGTCTCTCCGGTATTGACCGAGGTTTTTTCTTCCTTTACTGCATTGGCTTCGAGGTCGCGACCCAGTTCCGCAGCAAGGCCACGAATTTCAGAACCACGTCGGTAAACACTTTTAATGGTGTGCGTAATATCCTTACGCGGACCAATTGACGTAACAATGCGTTTGCCTAAAATTCTGGTCAGTTCATCGTAAGCATGTATATCGGTTGGATCGTCCATGACGACTTCAAAATGGGAATCGGTTTCGGCATAAACGAGACAGTTGTAATGACGGGACAACTGCTCCGGAAATTTTCTGGAAACATTGGGATTTAGCTTTAATTCGTTGAGATTGATTTTCGCGATGTTTAGTTGTTTTGCCAGTGCCTCAATCAAGGCATCTTCGTTAAGATGTCCGCCTGACAGCAGTTCCTGGCCGAGTTTTCGTCCAGATTTCTTCTGGGAATTCAGGGCGAGCTTGAGTTGCTTTTCGGTGATCACACCGCTTTGTAGCAACAGCTCACCCAACCGGAGACTTTTTGTCATGACTACCCGAGTCCAAAGAGGTGAATTTGCTATAGATACCAAGGGAGTAGCGACAAACCCGGATGTTTTCTTGAATCCAACCCTGTGGACGGATTTCCGCAGGTATAGGAACGCTTATGCTGAGAATATCGCGTATATTCTTTAACTTACCTCAGACCAAAAAGCGATGCCCTAATCCTGATTTAAACAAGTCTGCCTAGACTGGCGAAGCACAAGCGCCAAAAATAAGAATACGGGAGGAAAATGGCATGTTTTGCCAGCAAGGCTATACGAGCACGCAGATTCTGGCGGCGCTGCTAACCCTGGGCGTTATCTCCTCAACTTCCCTTCCCGCGCTGCAGCAAATCGTAAGCGAAGCGGACTACCACGCGTTGGCGCGAGCAAAGCAAGCACTACATAGCGCCATACAAGTGAATGCGACACTCGCACATGGCGTGGGTAAAACAATCGAGATCGACGGTGAAACGATTTTGACACGCAATGGTTATCCCCGAGCCTATTCCGAAAATCTACGCCGCTTAGCCACGCTCGAGGGTTTCGATATAGACGCGGAAGGCGATAAGGCTCGCATTTGGTCGCCAGGTCGACACTTCTGCCTGATCTACCAAGAACCCGCGCAAGATACCAACAAAACGCAATATCAACTGTCAGCGATTTATTCGGCTACAGAAAAGGAATGTGTTTAAGCAAACCGTTACACGTAGTGATCATCCGGCAAACTTATTGGACTTACTGAAGAGATGTGACAACGAGGCAAAAGCGCAACTCGTTGTCACTATGCTTTTAGGCTTCAAGCGCGACGACGGGCTCAAGGCAATAGTTGGGGGTCGAACGAGCAATTTCCAGTTCGGCCTCATTCATATCTGCCCCTATGTCACCAAACAAAGGCGTAGACAAGTATCGTTCTCCGGTGTCTGGAAGCATACACAAAATGTTGCTTCCTGCCGGTGCGGTTCTCGCCACTCTTAACGCGCCTGCCAGGGTTGCCCCTGCAGAAATACCAACAAAGATACCTTCTTTTTGCGCAAGGTCTTTGGAACAACGCATTGCGTCGGCGTTTTCAATAGCGAGTAACTCATCAAAGCTGTGACTGTCGATCACTTCTCTCACCAACTCAGGTATAAAATCCGGCGTCCATCCCTGCATGGGATGGGGCGTAAAACTTGGGTGCGTAATATCGAGGCCATTCTCGTCATGAGGTTGCGCAATACCACTGGCAATTAATTGTGCCGATGCAGGCTCGCACACGATGATCCTGGTATTCGGACTCCTTTCACGGAGTACTCGCGAAACCCCGTTGACGGTTCCACCGGTGCCGGTTCCACTCACCCAGTAATCGAGTGAAATATCGGCGAAGTCTTCAAGTATCTCTTGTGCCGTGGTACGCATATGCATTTCCGCATTCGCTGGATTTTCGAATTGTTTGGATTGCCACCAACCATGTTTGCGCGCCAGTTCATCGGCCTTGGCCACCATACCGGTCCCTTTCGTTGCGGCAGGAGTCAGTATGACTTTTGCGCCCAGAAAGCGCATCAACTTGCGCCTTTCGACGCTAAAGGACTCAGCCATCGTGATAACCAGCGGATAGCCGCGCTCGGCGCAGACCATGGCCAGGCCAATTCCTGTATTCCCGCTGGTCGCCTCTACGATGGTTTGACCTGGTTTCAACACGCCCCGCTTTTCCGCATCTTCAATAACACCAAGAGCCAGGCGGTCCTTGACCGAGCCCATAGGATTAAACGATTCCGCCTTAACAAACACATCTACACCTTTTGGCGCCAGCTTGTTTATGCGTATCACTGGGGTATTTCCCACTAGTTGTAGAATACTGTCGTATCTCCGCGTCACATTTCTCTCCTATAAAGATGTTTTCGCCAAAACAGCGATGGATGATTCCTAATTATTGCGTTACTGATTCTGACAGTCGCAACGTTCTTTATCTGTGTATCTGTCCCTGATTCATTGATTATAGCTATAGACCTTAACGATATGCCAGCAGCGAACTAGGCCAACAAATATTGACGCAACTCACCTGCACCTCAAGGGTGATGGCCACATTGGGTTCCAATCATTTCCGGCATGGCAATCCGGCATAGTTTGTAATACAAACAATATCTATCAAAATACTATTTATGCACAAAAAGAAAAGTGTATTAAGTTGGGAGGGGGTATTCTGAGCGAATTTTTATAAGTGAGGATATGCGTCGTTTTATCCATAACTGTCGATAAAAAAAGTCCTGTTGCATGAACAGGACTTTTTTCCGAGATGTCGGTTTTTACGGCTGGACGTAAGTGTAGCCCTGGCTCTGGAAATCCGATACTGCTGTCAAACCGGCGGTAACAAACTCAACACCCGCTACGATTTCGTTGGTTACATTACCCTGAGTCAACAAACCCTTGCTGATCAAAGATCTCGCAGCATTCTGACACATATAGAACTTAACACCTTTGTCTATCAGTTGAGTCACCTTACCTGCGAATGGATTATGTGTAGTATTGCTTAACATAAGCGGCGCACCAGCGGTATGTGCAATAACGGCTAATTCATAGTCACGACCGACTTGCATGCCGTGGGTAATTTCGTAGTCCTTAATCATGGAAAACAATTGTTGCAAGCCATAAGGACGTGTGCACTCAGAATTTGGCACGTTATCCATGCAATATGCATTTACTTGCATCATTAGCTTTACGGACTTTTGGTTGTCAAGGCAGTGTGTTTTCTCTGCCGCACCGGGTCCAAATTCATCATTCAGTGACAAATTGTTTACCAGTCCGACTACGCAGCCTTCATCGGCTGAAGCGGTATTGACAACACCCAAGACCAGGATCGCTGTGACGATCAACAGTACCTTTTTCATCAGAATATATCTCCGTTATTAAATTATTTTGGAGCGCAATCTATCCTACGACATTGTTTCGCACTTATAACTGTTTTCTAAAAAAACACTAAGAATTAAGCCAAGATAGTTAAAGGAAAAACAACGACATATTCCGGCAAGCAGCTCCGTACTTATACTTCATCCATATTACAAATACACGGCGTTATCCATGCAGATAAGACCATTAACGTGGCTTTCACCTAGCCTCGTCAACGCGGCGAATCCTAGTGAAATATAAAATCCCTGTCAACGAAATATTTCCGTTATCTGTCTCGAATTAATTTTTCGCATATCGCTACTGAAAAAGACAAAATAACCAACAATTATGGTTTGTCAATATCTCCAATTTTTCTCATCACGGTATCAATATTTTGTGGCTGCTGTAGTGAATATTTGATTTATATTTCTGACATCTAAAAATAAATACCTTAGTATTTCATTTTTTTTCATTTCACAGCGATTGCTAGCATGAAACTGTCTTGACGGTTTAAGTAGGCATTTTTACTTGAGTGTGATGTTAACTAGCCCATACTCGACAGCGTTTTCATAAATCGCTTTGGGTTGTCGCTAAATTCATCAAGTGCGTTCTGTACGCCGTTTTTTTTCATGTAGTCCAGTGAATGTTGGAATTCCGGAAGTTGCCTGCTCAGGCTGTTAGCATGTCTTGACAATTCTTCATCTCGCTCGTCAATTCCTCTTTCATGCAGAAAGTGTCTCGCCAGAATCACAGCGGCCGCCTCTGTCACCGTCTCACCGGAAAACCTCGCTATCGACTTCGCCTGTGCGCTATCCAATTTTTCTTTCAACTCACCCGCGTATTTCATCGCAGGGGTATGCGTAATCATGTGCAACAACTCGGAAAACGGCGATATCAGTGATGTCTCACCTCGGATAACATAAATGAGTCTCTGATCTGGATTGAAAATATCGCCTACGGAAGAATTCACGTAATGGATAGCGCGATTGACAGCTTGAGCATTAATCAAATGGGGTTCCAAAAGATGACCTTTTGCGTCAACCGCATTCACCCGCAAAACAAAATATGTGTGTTTTCCGACAAGCGCGTAGTCACCGTCAACATCATCGAAGTCCATATTGATGTCTAAACGCGCCCAACGCATATTCAATTCATCAATGTCACGAATGGTGTGATTTAAATACGTTTGAACCGACTGACAATATTCAATTAGTGGCTGCACAACAGAACTTTTATCAGGAACGCCATAGTGTTGATATGACCACGATAATCTATATTCTTCGTGCCATGCCTGGCCTGAGTTCATAAACTCCTCCTGCAAAACTCGGAGGGCATTCTGATACTCCGGCGTAGTCTCATCCATCGCGGGCAATGGCATCTCTCGATGCAATGCCACAAAGACCTCCTCTACATAAGGACCATCAATACGTGGTCCAAATCCACTTTTATCGACAAAAGGTAATTTTCGCGAAAATAATTTTTGTGTGGATTGTTGCGTGGCAAAACTGGTTGGGATGGGTGATATAAACGCTGCCAGACCTAGTCCCATTGCTTTGACTAGTCTTCTGCGGCTTATGAGGTCTGCCTGGTTCGCCATTCAACATGTCCCCCGATGTTAAATTGTTCAATGGAAACCCTGATGCACTCTGGTTTCACGCGATTTTTGGCAATACTGAATATCTTAACGACAGGCCTGCTTTCTCCTTTAATGCTGTCGCTTCTCGCATATAGTTACAGCTTGAATATAAAGACAATGACTACTTTTCTTGAGGAAATGATCTGCGCTTCCGTGCAACCATTAGTGTTGTCTCATCAAATTTTATGCCGGTTCACAAATTCTAATTCCCTTGTTTTTGCTTAACTAAATAGTTCTTTTGAATTAAGCAACACGCGCTATTTCATTCAAATAGTTAACTTTTTCGTCTTTGAACCGATAAAGAAACATCAGCTATGAACAATAGGTTTCACTCAAGATATGCAGGGGAGTTTGTGGTGTTAGTCCTTGTTAGTGGAAAAAGAATAACGGGAATGGTCTTAGTGGCTTTTTTCATTCTATTTCAAGCCGCTTTCGCCGAAACAAGCACGCCTGAGACAGCATCCAAAACCGATGCTGAAATCTTGAAATCTGCGAAACAACTGGTTCAACAAGGTGAATCGGAGCAGGCCTACAAGCTATTAATACCACTGGAAGAAGCGTACTCCGGTGAGCCCGCATATGACTATTTGTTAGGCGTCGCGGCACTGGATAGCGGCAATGCGAGTTACGCTGTATTCGCGCTTCAGCGAGCACTTGTCGTTAACACGAAGTTTGTTGGCGCAAAAATCGATCTGGGTCGTGCCTATTTCAAGCTTGGCGAATTTGACAATGCGGAAAAGGAATTCCAATCCGTACTTGCTGCCAAGCCCTCGCCGAAAGTGACGTCTTTTATCAATGACTACATCACACGCATCAAACAAGGAAATCCCGCACGGAATAAATACACGCTACAGCTATATATCGATAATAGTGCCGGTTACAGTTCCAATGCCAATAGCGCGACTGAGCTGGAGTCATTTCTCGGCCTGGATCTGTTGGATATCAATCGAAAATCACCGTCCCTGTTTTCATCCACAGGTGCCGGTATGAACTATAGCTATGCCATATTGCCAGCAATTTCAATGGTCGGTGTCATGAATGTTCATCGACGCGCCTATGAACAAACAAGTTTTATCGATAGCACAGCAATAGATGGCAGTTTGTCTCTACGTGGTCTATACGGCAAACACCTGCTCAATCTCACGTCTGGCTATTTCCGTTCATACATAGATCGTAACTACAGTGGCGACAACAAAAATGGCATGCTCTCCTGGATGTGGATGTTAACCAAGCAATTCAACATTACCAGTTTCTACCAGTTTTCCATGATACGCGCCGCGATTCCAGACTCGCCCACAGACACCAATACGCATACAGCGGTAATGTCTGCCTCGCTTGCCTCAGAACTCAGTTTTATTCCAAACATCAATGTGTCTCTCGTCGGTAGTAAGGCAATAGCCGAAGTTGCTGCATCTCCCTACGGACGACTCATGAATGGTGTTCAATTTTCACTCAGTAAATCATTGAAGAACGCGTACTCTCCAGTATTTGCATTGAGCGGGCGCGCGTTCATTAATGAATATGATGGTCTCTTTAACGGATTTGTTCGATCAGACGTTCAAAAAGGAATATCGGCGCAGATAACGCTTGTTCCCATTAGTTCAATCACGACCGGAATTACAGTGGGTTATAGTCAAAATACTTCCACTGTTTCCCTATTCTCTTATTCAGGATTCGAGGCGACGCTCAACGTCAGATGGGCATTCGACAAATGAGACATTTAAAAATCACGAAAACTCTTCGAATTGTTTTTATGCTAATTTTGTTTAGCGTAATGACAAATAGCGTCTTTGCTCAGCAGTCAGACGAGGCTATCGGAAAGTTCGTTTTCGTTATAGGTAATGTTTCAGTCGAAGACAGTCTTGGAAAAACACGAAAAGTAAAAAAGGGATCAGAGCTAAACGCTGGCGATGCCGTGGTTACCGGAAACAATGGCATGGCACAGATACGCATGATCGATAAGGCTTTCGTCTCTGTACGTAAGGAAAGTCGATTTGTAGTGGACAGCTACAACTTCGGAGTGCGCGCCGAGGAACGCGAGAGCAAACTCAAACTGGTCAAAGGTGGCTTTCGTACTATTACCGGCTTAATCGGTAAAACAAACCGAAACGGATACCAACTCAGTACACCCGTCGCCACGCTGGGCATACGTGGTACAGATTACGCTGTGAATCTTTCGCCTAAGGGCGATATTTTCGTCGGTGTACTTGCCGGTGGCGTGACGGTAAAAAACCGCGCCGGATCTCTCGATCTGAACCCCAATCAATACGCCCATGTAGAAACCGCAGATAAGGCACCGCGTAGCGTGCTCAAACCGGATTCTCTCCTCTTTGACAGCGAGTCATTCAAAAAGGAAAAAGAGGAACTGGAGGAGAACGAAAACACAGACTCTGCCGATGGAGACGCCAAGGAGTCCAATGCCGGCAAGGAGTCATCAACGTCGGAATCGGCCGACGACGATACCGACACTAATGAAAATAGTGACGAACAAAAAGCAACTACCTCTGCGCAGGCAGACGGCGATGAGTCTGAAGATGACACCACATCTGATTCCACGAAAAGCACCCAACAAACAGGTGCCAGCGATGACGTACAGGATGGTGATGACGATCAAACCACGGTAGCAACAAACGGCACAGATACGACATCCGGCTCGGAAACAGATTCATCATCTGTGTCTTCGGATACTGCGACGACGAACGACAGCACTGTTAGCGGGGAATTTGGATCAGACCTCAGTCTAAGCGAGGGAGAAAGTCTTACACTGGAGTCATCCAGCGGCGATTTGCTAGTCGGTTCAGACATGATGACGAATACAGGTGAAACATCGCCTGAAGCCACTCTGCTCGATGAATCCGCCGCCTTAAGCGATGTCGTAAAAGACGCAGGCACCGATGAGGCTCTGCAAGACGTATTGGAAAGCAATTTTAAAGAAGTCAGCGTTTCAAACACCGGCAAAAGACGCATGATACTCAGCGGCACTTCCTTACTCAATCCCAATGAGCTTGCGATAAACAATCAGGTAATTCCTGCAAGCAGCAACAGCTCAGGTCTTCTGACAGGCTTCTATATCACACGAGAACCTAGCCTGGGTTCACCAAATGTTGTGGAGACGATTTCAATCAACACTGCTGCGCAATTCGATGCGGGCCATGATCCGGAGACCAATCTGACATGGGGGCGCTGGGCCGAAGGCAGCGTGACGCAAACGCTAATGAATATATCTGAAACGAAAGATGTCAATCTGGGCGCCAATAGCCTGCATTGGATTTCGGGAATCGATAACTCTGAAATCACTTCGCTGCCAATTGAAGGCTCAGCCTCGTATCAACTGATCGGGAATACAAACCCTACCGATAATCATGGCAATGTGGGTGTACTCGGCAGTGCCACCCTGGATGTGAATTTCACCACCCAAACCGCAAAGAGCACATTAAATATTGGCATTAACAATCAATCCTGGAGCGGTAGCGCAAACGGACTCAACATCAGCAACGGCCAATTTTCCGGGAGTGTGTATGTACGCGCCACGGATAACGCGAGTGGTTCAACCGTTGTAGGCAGTGGTGCAATACTCGGTGGGTTCGTAGGACCAGTAGATACCAACACCAAGATTCCCGGCGGCGCGGCGATGTCATATCAGCTCAATGCGGCGCCAGCCCAGGTAGATACCAATGTTTCGGGTGTCGCAGCGTTTGGAGTTAAGAAGTAATGATGACAACGCATACAGCAATAAACTCTACCAGAAAATTCTTAGCTGCTTCAGTCGTAATTCTGATCTCGCTCACCTCTGCGTGTAATATCGATTTAGGCTCACCAGCGTCTGAAATCGAACAGCAGACACCTCAGAAAATCAGCGGCGCAGTAATCAAAGGCGCAGTGATTGGTGCAACCGTACGCATATTTAACCTGGATGCTTTTGGCAATATTAGCGGCGCTATGGTAGCGGAAACCGCGACGGACCTGAATGGAAAATGGCAGACTGAAGTCATCCCTTCTTCGACAACACGTTTGATAGAGGCCAGCGGTGGATATTTTATTGACGAGACCGATCCACAAACAGATATCAATCTAAAACGCAAAGTCACTCTCGCGGCGGGTCAAGTCATCTATGGATTACTTCCAGCGCAATCGAAGAGCGCGCCGGTCAGTATGCTGACCCATGCACTGTATATAAAAGTAAAAAACAATGTGGCCAAAGTCGGTACTTTTGAGCACGAATTTTCCAACATAAAAACCAACGCAACCACCGCACTTGGTTTCAATCCCTTTGTTGTCGTGCCTACAAACCCAATACAGCCGGACGCCACGGCAAGTGCGGAAGCGCTGAAGTACACCTTACTCATCGGTGGTCTGGCCCAGACCGGAAACAATATTGCCACGCGTGTCAATCGCGCCAAAATTGATTACGAAGTTTACTCCCGTCTGATTGATGATCTACAGGATTGTAAAGTCAACGGAAAGAAAAATTCGACAATACTGACCGTTACTAACGGACAACTGAATGTTATCATTCCCAGTGACGTAAGCGTCACTCAGCAGACGCGTATATTTGGAAATAACAATTATTACGCCTACCAGACTGTTCCCCTACCGACCTTCGATCTGTCTCCTGTGTGCCAGTTTACACCATTGGTTCACAGCGGTACGGATGAAGTCGTACTCAGTATCGATGGTCAAAAGGCGACGAAGTATCTTGAAACGCCGGATACCGGTAGCGCTGGCGATGTCATCATCAAGGGAACTTACGATAAAACGCTTGTTCCCGAAGCACTGACTGTATCACTTTTGCGCAACTTCAATGGAACGGACTACGCCACCCAACTCCATCTTTATATAAAAAGCACGACACCGGGTGAATACCAACTCGGTACGTCGGCTGATGCGAAATTTGTTTCCTCGGGCGCCACTTATAGCCATAGTCCTGGAAATACGGCGGGAACGATTATAGTCGACAATTACGGAATTGCGGGCGGCGACGTCATCGGAAGATATCAGTTCACGCTTTGCCGCGATGGTTATGACTGCACACTGAAGGCAAACATCAAAACTTTCGCCGGTCACTTTACTCTCAAGCGCGATGCGGACATCACAACGAAACCCGATGGCACTCAGGCCTTGCCGGTACTCATCAACCAAATACCTTATACGTCTACTGGAACGGGCACACTCTATTCTGCCGTTTCGGCAAGTTCCAGCTACTATCGCGTACAGACTTTCGCCAGAACACAGACTGTTATCACACTGGATAACCTCAGTGATGACATAGACCTTTATGTTTTCAATGATTCGGGATTCAGTGCATTAGTTTGTAGCTCAACGGGGCCACATGTTTCCACCGCCAGTTGTACAGCGCTAACGAATAGCGAAACCTATCTGTATGTACGCGTGGACTATGCCGGCTTGGGCACAGGTTCCAATTATGATATTTCTGTTGATTACCTAGACAGCGCGAGCATAGATGTCAATACAGGTGGCTCTACTACGTTTGTCGAAACTCAGTCCAATCCGGCGCTAGCAAACATTGGTGATGTTACCGTACGTGGTTTCTACAACCATGTAACGACGCCACAGCGTACCGAGTTGTGGCTACATCACAGTCACGACGGCATTACTTATCAGGGCGAGTTGATGCTAGCCTTTAATGCCTCAGTTACCGGTTCTTACAACCTGTTAACCAATACCGCAACGGCGACCTATATAGACAGTGGCATTACTTATATTGACGACAATATCAACGCCAATGGCAGCATCAATGTCAGTCAATATCAGAATATGCTCGGTGGAAAGCTTGTCGCCAGTTATATTCTTCATTTATGTAAACAGGGTGCACCGGACTGCGTAGCGCTTGGAAACTTTGTCGATCTCACCGGCACGTTTACGGTAAAACAGGATGCCGATCGTTATTTTGTTTCTGAAGGATCCGTTGTATCGCCAATGAATCTCGGCGCGATTCCCTACGATTCGTTGATCGCCCAACAGACACATGAAACCACATTCAGTGGTGCAAGTTACTATCAAATTGCAGTAGGCGCCAATGCGGACTATTCCATCGGCCTCAAAAACATATCGTCTGATGTCACACTGGAAGTCTACGCTGATAGTGGCTATACGATACTCTTGTGTTCGTCGAGCACAGGAATCAGCGAAGAAAATTGTGCCTATTCTCGTGGTGGAACATCAGGCAATCTGTATATCAAAGTCGTCTATTCCGGCGCAGGTGAAGGCAGTACTTTCGATATGAGTGTTGAGCGTGACTATCTCACTCACGATATCGACAATTCAGGCATACCAACTACCTATACTGAAACATATAACCATCCCTCGCTCGCAACGGTAAGTATGGACGTAGTTGTCGATGCATACTTTGATCACACGCTGGAACCGACCATGCGAACCACCGTGCGTATGCGAACAGACTATTCTGTGGGCGAATTCTTTACTGACTTGCAAATCAAATTCGCGGGTACGACTACAGGTGTTTTCACTGTATCGTCTGGTAGCGTGTGGGCGAGCAAATTGTTTGCAAGCCAGGAATATAATTCACAACACGCTAGTGCCAGCGGTTCGGTAAACATAACCCGTTATACCGGAAGTGCTGCCGGCAGCGATGGCATTATCGAAGGTTATTATAATCTTACCCTTTGCCTGGTCGGTTCAGACTGTTTAAGTCTAAACAAGAAAAATTTTTCCGGAGAATTCAAGATCACGCGCAACGCCGATCGTTTTTACATTTCCAATGGAAGCGGCGCCACTCCAGTTGTTCTACCATTTGGCACTTTCTATGATTCATCAAGCGACCCTACCAGCGACTGGATGGCGGCCGCAGGTGGCGCGAGTTACTACTCATTTTCAGGAACTCCAAATAGTGATTATCGTATCACTGCTTACAATATTAATACCGATGCGCGTCTGACTATCTATCTGGATTCTGGTTTTCTTTTTCCTGTATGTACGGCTGACGAATTCACGAACAATTTTGACGAAGTGTGCGCTGTCAGAACCGGCCTCGACAGTATGATCTACATTAAGGTAGAGCACCCCGGTGGATTCGAAGGCACGACCTACGATTTAAAAATAGAGCGCGACATCTTCGACATCGACGTCAACTACCTCGGTCCTATTTCATATATCGAAACCCAGTCCGATCCATTGTCGATTACCTTTGGCGACATCCATGCGTCGGCCTTTTTCAATCACACCACCGAACCGACTATGCGCACCGATGTGTTACTGCGTCGCTACTATAACGGTGCTGGATTCGACGAAGACTTACGCCTGTCTTTCGTGACGCCAACGCCTGGCAACTATTCGCTCCTCGGTGGCATGGCCTCGGCCTCATACAACCAGTTTGGTACCATCTATGACAGCAATCACGCCAGTGCCTCGGGGAATATTAATATCACCCGCTATACCGGTAATGACCTGGGTGGTAACGGCCTGATCGAAGGCACGTATAATGTAACGCTGTGTATACCCGGCTCCGATTGTTCCGCGGGCTTTATGGTCAACCTCAGCGGCAGCTTTAGCGTTACCCACGATGCTGATAAGTTGTATGAAACCGTTGGCTCCACACCGGGCAGTCAAATCAACCTCTTCGGTCCGGTTTACGACTCGACACTCGACGGCATGCTCACGCCTATGCTTGCCTCCGGCGAGGCCAGCCACTTTGTCTTTAGCGATTTAGCCAACGCCGACTACCGCGTGCGCGTCAAGAACATCAATACCGACGTGCGTCTGAGTTTGTACAGTGATGCCAGCTATACCTCACTGATCTGTACGTCAAATGAACCGGGATTCTTCGATGAGTGGTGCGCGATACGCAGCAACGGCAGCAACTCAATTTATATCAAGGTCGACTACCCTGGCGGCGTTGACGAAGGCGCCACCTTCGATCTGGAAATCGCCCGCGACATCTTCGACATCGACGTCAACTACCTCGGTCCTATTTCATATATCGAAACCCAGTCCGATCCATTGTCGATTACCTTTGGCGACATCCATGCGTCGGCCTTTTTCAATCACACCACCGAACCGACTATGCGCACCGATGTGTTACTGCGTCGCTACTATAACGGTGCTGGATTCGACGAAGACTTACGCCTGTCTTTCGTGACGCCAACGCCTGGCAACTATTCGCTCCTCGGTGGCATGGCCTCGGCCTCATACAACCAGTTTGGTACCATCTATGACAGCAATCACGCCAGTGCCTCGGGGAATATTAATATCACCCGCTATACCGGTAATGACCTGGGTGGTAACGGCCTGATCGAAGGCACGTATAATGTAACGCTGTGTATACCCGGCTCCGATTGTTCCGCGGGCTTTATGGTCAACCTCAGCGGCAGCTTTAGCGTTACCCACGATGCTGA
>Ga0224496_10000051_pt1 | contig 86213 bp, 83 predicted proteins | sample SF_Jul11_sed_USG_2_FD_168127 | JGI IMG/M metagenome (GOLD analysis project Ga0224496, IMG submission 168127) | Sediment microbial communities from San Francisco Bay, California, United States - SF_Jul11_sed_USGS_8_1 | ecosystem: Environmental > Aquatic > Marine > Sediment | place: USA...
TGAGGCCGATGGCGATGGGAATGTTGGTTGTTCCCAGAGAAAGGCTGTTCACGAATGCCGGGGCTCCGGTGAAGACCGAGCCAATCGTGACGCCAGCTGCCATGGCCAGGACGATCCATGCGGTGAGGTAGCGGTCAAGAAACGATAAGCGACGAGAGGCGCATGCGGTCATATTCGAAACTCGTCAATTTTTTCCTTGAGCAGGAAGAAGGTTTGATCGAATGCGGCTTGTATGGCGGCTTCGGTGCCTGTGGCTTTGGCTGGGTCGGGGATACTCCAGTGTATTTTTTTCGGTTGTCCGGGAAAGATGGGGCAGGGTTCGCCAGCGGCTTGATCGCAGACGGTGATGATGAGGTCAAAAGCCGTTTTGGTCATGTCATCCCACGACTTGCTATGCGGTTGGCCGGGATCGAGTCCATGCCGTTGTAACGTTGCGATGGAACGGGGATGCACTTCTCCCGTGGGATGGCTTCCTGCACTGCAGGCTTGGAATCGGCCTTGTCCTATATGGTTGATGAGGGCTTCGGCCATGATGGAGCGGCAGGAGTTTCCTGTGCAGAGGACCAGGACCTTGGTTGGTTCACTTAGCATTTTCGATGAGGACGTTTGTTGGCCATTCCTGCAATTGGCTCCTGTGCCATTATTCAAACGAACGGAATAACCTGAATGGGATGCAAACAACTGGCGAGGTGTTTGGCCCTCGCCAGCAAGGGGGTATAAGAATTGAGTTGTGGGCGGGGTTATTTCTTGGCTTTTTTGTCAGCCCTTTTTTCTTTCATGGTTTTGGCTGGTTTCTTTTTGGTTTCTTTTTTTGCGTCCTGACTTTTTCCCATGGGGGTGCTCCTTGTGAATGTGGCATTGTTGGTTTGTCCATGAAGGCTAGGATTTTGCTGCGGTTAGTTTTTTTGCCTCCTCGGCGACATTGGCTTTGAAGGCTTTGTCCTGTTGTTCCCAGTCCAATCGGAGTCGTTCTGACATTTTTTTTGTATTGTTTTGTTTTTCTAGCATGAGGTCCGCGTTGAGGGCTGCGGCAACAATGGCCTCGCCGACGGCCGGCGCCTGATATTGGTCGTGTAAAACCCGGAGGGTTGCGACCATGGGCGAAGGGTAGCCTCGTCTTTGACAATACTTAAGGCCTTCGGCCGTGAGGGTGGTGCCATCTTCTTCGACCAGTGCCGTCGTGCCTGCCGGTGGAGTCTTCCCCGTGTATCCGTAGAGTTCCCCGGATTTTCCTTCTGCATATTGCTTGTGTTGTTCGGCCATGAGTGCTGCGTCCTTTCTGAAATTGGAAGACCAAAATTCGATGTGTGATATGTTGAGACCGAGTTTACGGTTTCTTGGTGTCTAGTGTAGTCGGTTTGGGGTCCTTTTGCCTACTGCTTTTTTCCATGATAGCAGGAACTATGAAAGGGGTAGAAGGGGGAGGGGGTGGCCTGTCCCCAGCCTGATTTGCCGGAAAAGGATATCTGGAAACCGCCGTCTCCGGCATGGTAGAAGTTTATGATCTTCGGGAGGATTTCTCATGGTGTTGCGGAAAGGAGTGTAGGATGGCCGATCAATGGATGATTCGGGGGGTCGAGTATTCCAATTGCAATTGTAGCTATGGGTGTGGGTGCCAATTTCAGGCCCCTTCCACCCATGGGTTCTGCGAAGCCATGGGTGCCGGGCATATTGAAGAAGGGTACTTTAATGACACCCGCTTGGAGGGGTTAAATTTTGTCATGCTGCTTCAATGGCCAGGGGAAGTGGCTCAAGGAAACGGATCCCAGCAGATGCTGATTGATTCGAGTGCCGATGTCTTACAACGGGAGGCGCTTCGTAAAATTCTCCATGGGGAATCGACAGCTCCTGGGGCGACCCACTTTTTTGTGTTTAATAGTACGATGTCCAACGTGTTGGAGCCCCTGTTTGTGCCGATTGATCTTTCTATTGATGTTGAGGCTCGGCAGGCGACCGTCAATGTGCCAGACCTGGTGCAATCAACCGGCATACCCATCAGGAATCCTTTTAGTGGAGGAGACCATCGCGCCAGGATTCATTTGCCCGAAGGGTTTGAATACACTGTGGCAGAAATAGGCAATGGATCGACCACAGCGCAAGCCGGCATTACGTTGAACCTGTCGAATAGTTATGGCCAGTTTAATATTCTGCATATGAATCAAGATGGAGTGATTCGAACGTAATCATCCGTTCTTTTGATGGGGCAAAGGCTTTCCCAACAATTTCCAGCCTGAGTGGTCCTTCCTGCTCCTTTAAAGGGGGGCTGAATTTTCCGGACTGTGTCTCGTCGTCCCTTCCCATGCCATCTTCTCCAGCATCCTCATCTCCTTTGTTGCCTTACCGTGATCGGATCGCGATTCTTTCAGCACTCATTGGGGTGAGTGTCTTAGCATGGGCCTATGTGGTGTATCTCTGGGCCAAGATGCCCGAGATGGATGCTGGTGCTCCTGCGGCGATGCAACGGTGGGCGACGGCAGACTTTGTGTTTATGCTTGTGATGTGGGCCATCATGATGGTGGGGATGATGTTGCCGAGCGCGGCTCCCATGACCCTGTTGTATGCCGGGATGGTTCGCAAAGCCGAACGACAAGGGACGCCCATGGCTCCAATTGCCGTCTTTGTGTCTGGGTATTTGGCCATGTGGGGTCTGTTTAGTGTGGTGGCGACGTTGGTGCAATGGGGCCTGCACCAGACCGCGATGCTTTCACCGATGATGGTGGCGAAGAGTCAAGCCTTAGGCGCCGGGCTGTTAATCGTGGCTGGGGTCTATCAACTGACTCCCTGGAAGACCGTCTGTTTGGATCATTGTCGATCCCCTGCGCATTTTATTGCGGAGCATTGGCGGCCGGGAGCCAGTGGCGCGTTTCGTTTAGGACTGCATCACGGTGCTTTTTGTTTGGGGTGCTGTTGGGCCTTGATGGGGTTGTTGTTTGTGGGTGGGGTGATGAACTTACTCTGGATCGCTGCCATTACGGTTTTTGTGTTTCTAGAAAAAGTGCTGCGGGACGGGTCGTGGGCCCATCGCTTCATCGGATTAGCAGGGATTGGCTTGATTGTTTGTGGCTTAGGGCTTCTGGTTGGGTGGAGGGGGTGATTTGATCGACCCCCAGCAACGATTCGATACCTTCTGGCCTTGGGAGTCCTGAAGCCCTTTTTTCTAAGGAATTGTGTTGGAAGCTTACAACGGTTGGTGCGTGGATTCAGTCGTGACGACGACAATGCCGTGTTCTGTGACGGTATAGTGACGTCGGTCGGCTTCCAGGTCGTAGCCGATGACCGTCCCCGGTGGAATGATAACCCCCTTGTCGATGATGGCGTGGCGAATCCGCGCACGTTCTCCGATTTCAACATTTTCCATGATGACCGATTCCTGGACATCTGCATATTGATCCACGTGGACATCTGGCGACAATATGCTTTTTTGGATTTTCCCTCCCGAGATGATACATCCCCCGGACACGATGGAATCTAAGGCGAGACCGACACGTCCACCGGGGTATTGATCGGCAAAGACGAATTTTGCGGGAGGAAATTGTCCTTGGTAGGTCCGGATGGGCCAAGCCTCGTCGTACAAGTTCAGGAGGGGATCCACAGCGACAAGATCCATGTTGGCTTCATAGTAGGCATCCAGGGTGCCGATGTCCCTCCAGTACTTCACGTGTTTCTTATTCGCATCTTCAAAGTTATAGGCAAAAACATTTTTGTTGTTCTGGATCATGTTGGGAATGATATTTTTCCCGAAGTCATGGGCCGTGGCCATTCCAGCATCTTTTCGCAGTTCCTCATAGAGATGGTCTGTGCGAAAGAGGTAGATGCCCATTGAAATAAACGCATGCGCTGGATCATCTGGGAGGGGGAACGGGTTGGCTGGTTTTTCTTCAAACCGGATGAGACGCATGCTGGCATCCACACCTAAGACGCCGAATGACCGAGCTTCTTCAATCGGCCATTCAAGGGCGCCCACGACGGCGTCTGCCTCCGTCTCCTGCATGAATCTGAGCATGTCAGCATAGTTCATTTTGTAGAGGTGATCTCCGGCCAGCACCAATAAATACTTCGGGCGTTCCTGTTCCAGCAGAAAGAGGTTTTGGTGGACGGCGTCGGCCGTGCCTCGGTACCAGTCGGCGCTGATACGTTGTTGCGGTGGGACGGAAAAGATGAATTCGCCAAGCTCGGGGTTGAAAATCGACCAACCTCTTCGGAGGTGGCGATCTAACGAGTGGGATTTATATTGAATGAGTACAGCGATTTTGCGAAGGCCCGAATTGAGGCAATTGCTCAGGGTTACGTCGATGATGCGGTATTTGCCTGCAAAAGGGACCGCAGGTTTGGCCCGGTGCTGGGTGAGCGGGAGGAGCCGTTCGCCGCGGCCACCGGCAAGGATTATGGTAAAGATATCGCGCATGGTCATGACCTTTTCCGGAGACCGGCTTTGTGGTGTGTAATTAGAAGAATCCTAATCCTAAATTTGGAGAAAGTATAGATGGTGGCGATGGTGAAGGTTCCTGGATCAAGTAGGATTTATTCTGCATCAGGTACTGGTATTCAAGAGTTTTTGAATGACCGGCGCGATGCCCTCCGGTTTGGTCGATGGGGCGAAACGGTCTTGGACCTTTCCTGACTGATCGACAAGAAATTTGGTGAAATTCCATTTGATGGCTTCTGATCCCAAGAGGCCTGGTGCTTGGGTTTTGAGATGTTGATAGAGGGGATGGGTGTTGGGCCCATTTACATCGATCTTGCCGAACATGGGAAACGTGACGCCGTAGTTTGCTTGGCAAAATTTTTGGATTTCTTCATGGCTTCCTGGATCTTGGCTGCCAAATTGGTTGCAGGGAAACCCTAACACCTCGAAGCCTTGAGACTGATACTGTTTGTAGAGGGCTTCTAGTCCCTGAAATTGCGGTGTGAAACCGCATTTGGATGCTGTGTTGACGATGAGCAAGACCTTATCTTTAAATATTGAAAGAGGTAGGTCCTCTCCGGTGATGCTTTGGCAGGAGATGTCGTAAATGCTGCTCATTCGTACGTCCTTTTCTTTGTGTGTGGAAGAGAAACTCATGCTTGAATGATTTTCCCCTTTATTTGACAGGTTATAGATTGTGCTGTACTCTGTAGTTCATTCATGCTGATTCGGTCCGACGGCGTGGATATTCAATATACTTCGGGCCTCGCGATCGTATCGCGACCAGATCCTGCTCGGAGCGGACTTCCCACCTAAATTCTGCTTCCCTCGGTTTTCTGACTACGTGTAGATACGATCCTTGTAACAAAAGGAATAGTGTTATGTCTGCAACTGTGTTGTCTCAGTTTGGTGCGCTTGGTGTGTCCGAGCGCTTAATTGAAGCCTTATCCAAGGCTGGGTTACACGACCCAACCCCCATTCAAACTCAAGCCATTCCCCCAGGTCTAGAAGGACGTGATGTGTTGGGGTGTGCGCAAACCGGTACCGGGAAAACCGCGGCCTTTGTCATTCCGATGATTGAGCGTTTGGCTGCTGGCCCCAAAGGCCATCCTCGTGGGCTTATTTTAGCTCCGACCCGGGAATTGGCCTTTCAAATTCAAGGGACGGTCGATAAGCTCGGCCGCTCGTGCGGGATTTTTGGGACGACGGTGGTGGGCGGGGCCGATATGCAGGCCCAAGTCCGTGGGCTTCGTCAGCGTCCCGATATCATCATCGCCACGCCTGGTCGGTTATTGGATCATATGTGGCAAGGGACGATATTGTTCACGAAGCTCAGTATTGTCGTGTTGGATGAAGCCGATCGCATGCTGGATATGGGGTTTGCGCCTCAATTGAATCAAATCATCGAAGCCTTACCGGATGTTAGGCAGACCCTACTCTTCTCTGCCACGATGCCAGACAACTTAGATGACCTGGCTCGCATGTCCTTGAAAGATCCCGTCAAAGCCCTGGTGTCAAAATCGGCCACCCCGGCAGAAGGGGTCACGCATACCGTGCATCACACCAGCAATTCTGAAAAAACCTCACTTTTGGTTTCCATCCTGAAGGAAACAGAGGGATCTGTGTTGATCTTTACTCGTACGAAACATCGCGCTGACCGAATTGGTGAAACCTTAGAAAAGGTTGGTTGCAGCGTGGCCGTCTTGCATTCAGGACGACGCCTCCCACAACGTCGAGCGGCGCTTGAAGGTTTTCGGCGGGGCCGCTATGAAGTGCTGGTGGCAACCGATATCGCGGCGCGTGGGCTGGACGTGGATAATATCCGTCACGTGATCAATTATGATTTGCCCACTGTACCAGAAGACTATGTTCATCGTATTGGACGCACCGCACGAATGAATGCCACGGGCTGGGCGACGAGTTTTGTCACAGGTGACGATAATCGGTCTTTGCGGATGATTGAAAAACTCTTAGGAAAAGCGGTGCCCTGTGCTGCTGGCAGTCGGGCTCCTTCTGTGAGTCATGCTGCGACTCGGGCTCCGCGTCAGGGTTATGGCAATAATAACGCTCCTCGAGGGCCACGGCCGGGTTTTCCAAATAGTAACGGTCCTAGAGGCCCGCAGTCGGATCGTCCGGGACGAAACCCATCAGGAGGTCGTCCGCGTTCGACTTCGTATTCGTTTTAACGGGTTTGAAGAAACCTGGTTTCTGCTAAGGAAATCCTTCTTCATGACTCCATCGGTGGGATCAGCCCAAAGGGCCTTCAGGCCCTTTGGGCTGGTCAATATAAGTTACCCTCTTTTTCCCCGCTTCAACATTTTCTGATTCTTTCAACCGTAACCTTTTCCTGAAATCGATGAGTTGCCAGAATTAATATAGGCTTAATCGATCCCGATTCTGGGTTCGGAATATGTGGGTTCGGCCCGACTTTTATAGAACACCAGAAGATCGCGAATCGATACCAACCCCCTAATTGTTTTCCCCTCCCGAACGACTAAATGGCGAACACCTTCATTTGACATCATTTCCTGGGCCTCACGGGGGCTTTGGTGAGACCCGATGGTGACAAATGGCGCCGTCATAATACTCTCCACGGTCATTGAGGTGAGATCTTTTGATTCAGCCACTCCTTTTCGGACAATATCCGTGTCCGTCAGAATGCCCACGAAATCCTGATGTTTTCTCACGAGAAGGGCGCTAACCCTTTCTTGTTTCATGAGTTGGGCAGCCTCAGAAATCGGAGAGGTGTGCTCTACTGATTTGACGTCTTTCCTCATGACCTCTGCCAAGTTCGACATGTTGAAACCTCCTTAATGGATAAGAGTTATAAGAGAGAGTGCTAGATTGGTCTGTGCATTTCTTTTTCATGTTTCTTGGGTTTATTCAGTCACTTTCAACCTGGCCCACATGAAAATTTCCGCATCTTGCCTTTATTCTATCATTTATAAGCCAAGTCCTGATCCCTTTTTTCTCTATCTGGATAGGTAAGGGATCTCTGGCTGCCTCTAGTGTGTTGTGGCTCTCCCATTGGCGTCAGGCCTTCTTCTATTTGATTGAAAATTTCTAGGAAGATCAACGAATCAACCGTTCTTCCTGTGATAGACTTCCCCTATGAGAAAATGGGGTATTCGTGCGGGAATTGTGCTAGGACTTATTGGGCTGGGTGTCTTTTTCAAGCTTTATGTACTAGCTCCTGATCCAATCACAGTGACGGTTTTGACCGTCGAACGGGGGCGAGTTGAAGAAACCGTCACCAACTCACGAGCCGGCACTGTTACAGCTCGCCAGAGGGCCAAGTTGTCTCCAGAAATCGGTGGGCGTGGCAGAGATTCCCCATCGAAAAGGCGCTCGCGTGCGTGCTGGCGATGTACTTCTTCGCTTGCATGATGATACGCAACAGGCTGCCGTTCAGATGGCAAAACGAGAGCTGGCCGTTGTGGAAGTGAAACGGGAACGGGCGTGTTTGGAGGCGGCCCGATCAGAACGGGAATTTCTTCGGTACCAGCAATTGAAGGAACGTGATCTAGTATCGACCGACTTCCTGGATAAGTATGAAAATTTGGCGCAAACGACACAGGTGTCCTGCAAACAAACCCAAGCCGAAATTGCGCAAGCTCGTTCAGCCATTAACGAAGCCAAGGCAGAATTGGCGAAAACGGTCTTGACGGCTCCCTTTGACGGGGTGATTGCGGAGTTGGATGTTGAAGTGGGCGAGTGGACCACGCCTTCGCCCCCCGCGTTGCCGGTTCCGCCTATTTTGGATTTGATTGATCCTTCCTCTATTTATATCAGCGCGCCAATGGACGAAGTGGATTCTTCGAAAATTCACGAAGGTCAACCTGTTCGCGTCACGCTTGATCCATATCCCGATCAGCATTACGAGGGGCAGGTTCGGCATCTCGCGCCATATGTGTTGGATGTCGAGGAACAGAATCGGACAGTGGAAATTGAAGTGGAATTAGATGATCAAACCTTTGCGTCGACCTTATTGCCGGGGACTTCGGCTGATGTGGAAGTCATTCTCTCCGTGAAAAATGACGTGTTGCGCATTCCTCCATCCACCCTTTTTGAAGGCAATAAGGCCTTTGTAATGGAACAGGAAACGCTATCTATTCGACCTGTCGAAATCGGCATGAGGAATTGGAATTTTGTCGAGATCCTAGGTGGGCTTTCTGAAGGTGATTCTATTGTGACGTCTTTGGATCAAGAAGGATTAGAAGAGGGGCTTAAGGTTGTCGTCCATTCCTCCCCCGGCAAACCGTGATTGAACTTCAACATATTGCGAAAAGTTTTGAGGTCGGGGGGCAGCCCATCTATGCTCTGCGGGATACGAGTGAAATCATTCAGTCGGGAGACTATGTGGCCATTGTGGGGCCATCCGGATCTGGCAAGTCGACGTTGCTCAATGTAATCGGATGTTTACTTCGACCTAGTGAAGGTGCCTACCTCTTTAAGGGTGAAGACGTCAGTCAGTTAGACGATCAGGCACTCAGCCAACTTCGCCAACATCAAATTGGATTTATCTTTCAATCCTTTCATCTCGTTCCCCGCCTGACGGCGTTGGGAAACGTGGCATTGCCCATGGTCTTTGCGGGCATTCCATCTTCAGAACGGCAGCTTCGGGCAAAGGAAGCCCTTGAATCTGTGGGGTTGTCGGATCGTACGAATCATCGTCCCAATCAACTGTCGGTTGGGCAACGCCAACGAGTGGTGATTGCCCGAGCGATTATCATGCAACCCTCTCTATTGTTAGCAGATGAACCTACCGGAAATTTAGACACCCATTCCGGGCAACAAATTATGGAACTGTTGGAGTCACTCAATGCCAAGGGTCTGACGATGTTGGTGGTGACTCATGATCCCAACATCGCGCGACGCGCCAATCGCATCATCGTCTTAGCTGATGGGCAGATTGTGAAACGGATAAAAGGAGAAGAGTTTCTGTCCGGCTCCCCGCCATGGTCCTGAATTGATGTTGACGATAAGAATGAAGAGGAACAGACCATGCTGCTAGATCTCATGTCTTTAGCCTGGTCGGCTTTGTCTGGTCATCGGTTACGAACTACTCTCAGTGTCATTGGCGTGGCTGTGGGCATTGCGGCGGTAGTGGCGTTAACGGCATTAGGGGAGGGCGCCCGACAATATGTGATTCAAGAATTTACCTCAATCGGCAGTAATCTGTTATCCGTGCTTCCTGGAAAAACGGAAACGACCGGGGCTATGCCTGGCATGGGAGGCGTGCCCAATGATCTTACCTTGGAGGATCTGTTGGCGTTGCGGAGACAGATTCCTTCGGCTCAATACATTGTTCCGGTATCGATGGGTACGGAAACCGTGAGCCATGGTGAGCGTCGACGCCAGGTAGCCGTGATAGGTAGTACTCCCGCCTTTTTGCAAGCTCGAGAATTGCGGATGGCCCAAGGGCAATTTCTTCCACCAAGTGATGTGGAGCGTGGGACGCCTGTCGTGGTGTTAGGACATGTGACCGCTCAAGAGTTATTCCCAGGGCAGCAACCCTTAGGACAGGTGGTACGAATTGGTGAATGGCGGATGCGTGTCATTGGTGTGTTAGCTGAAATCGGGACCCAATTGGGCATTAAGATGGATGAGATAGTTATTGTTCCGGTGGCGACGGGTATGAAGATGTTCAACCGGTCGTCCCTCTTCCGAATTTTAGTGAAAGTTCGGTCACCAAAAGATTTAGATGGTGCCTGTGACCAAGTCATTGCGATTCTGACCGAACGACATGATGAAGAAGATGTGACCTGCATTACGCAAAAGGCCGTCATCTCGACTTTTTCATCGATTTTACAAACGCTGACCTTGGTGCTCGTGGCTATTGGCGCGATTTCTTTAACCGTTGCGGGCATTGGTGTGATGAATGTGATGTTGGTGACCGTATCGGAACGGACGGAGGAAATTGGATTGCTTCGGGCGTTAGGAGCGACCCGGGGGAATATTCTCGGCGTGTTTCTTGTTGAAGCCATGATGCTGGCTGGATTAGGCGGAATCGTTGGATTAGTGGTGGGATTGGGAGGGGTCCATCTTTTAACCTGGATGTATCCGGCTATTCCAGCTGCAGCTCCGGCATGGGCGATAGGTGCGGCCTTAGGGTTGGCGATGATTTTGGGCGGGATATTTGGTGTGGTGCCCGCCCGACGCGCGGCGAAGCTTGATCCCATTATGGCGTTGCAACGGCGGTAATGATGACGGTCATGGATCTCATACGATTTGCGGGAGGAGCGGTGTGGGCGCATCGCCTCCGATCCATCCTTTCACTCATCGGCATTGCGATTGGTGTGGGTGCGGTCATCCTCTTGACCGCCATCGGCGAGGGCACGCGCTATTTTGTGTTAGCGCAGTTCACCCAATTTGGCACGAATATCTTGGCGATTAATCCCGGTAAGACCAAGACGTTGGGCATCCCAGGCATTTTGGGTGGCACGACCCATAAACTCACCTTAGAAGATGCGGATGCGTTATCGCGGATCCCAGGTGTTGAGGCGGTGGTCCCCATGGCGATGGGTATGGGACGGGTTGAAGCAGAAGGACGGGGTCGAAGTGTCAATGTATTTGGGGTCACGGCCGATATGCCTGCGGTCTGGCGATTCACCATCGGCCAAGGGGAATTTTTACCGAAGGGGGATTTGGACCGAGCCACATCTGTGACGGTACTTGGCCCAAAGATGAAACGTGAACTGTTCGGAGACCGGAATTCGCTAGGAGAAATCGTTCGTATTGCCGGATATCGCTTCCGAGTCATTGGGGTGATGGAACCCAAAGGGCAAGTCCTGGGATACGATTTAGATGATGCGGTGTATGTTCCGGTTGCGAATGCGATGCGGATGTTTAACCTGGATGAATTAATGGAAGTGGATGTGGCTTATCAATCGGCTACGATGGTGGATCGAGTGGTGGAGGCGGTTCGGCAGATCTTGATTGACCGCCACCATGGGACGGAAGACTTTTCCATCACGACCCAGGCGGCGATGTTGGAATCGCTAGACGAGATCATGCGGATTATCACGCTGGCGGCAGCCGGGATCGCCGGGATTTCGCTTGTGGTCGGGGCGCTGGGCATTGTGACCATGATGTGGATTTCCGTGGGGGAACGTGTGTCGGAAATTGGGCTCTTACGCGCAATGGGTGCCCTGCCTCGACAAATTTTTCTTATTTTTATCGTGGAGTCCGTGATGCTGTCTGTGCTGGGTGGGGCTCTCGGTGTGTTCTTGGGAATGTTAGGAGCCTTTGCGTTAACACTGGTCCTTCCAGGCTTGCCGATCCTCGTGAATGAACAGTATCTGTTGCTGGGACTTTTAGTGGCAATCGGAACAGGTTTGTTATCCGGCGTGGCGCCTGCACGCCGAGCCATTCGCATTGATCCAGTCGAAGCGCTTCACGCTGATTAAAAAAGGTGGCAAACCTTCGGCGGCTATTGGCAGAAGGGTTCAGTCACCTGGTTACCTACCGTTTTAGAGGTTTCTTCTTAAATGGTCTCAGGGAGGATTTTGTCACTATGATTCGAACAACCATTCAGTGGAGTTTGCTTTTTACCATAACCATCTTCTCTATCAGTATCTCGCTGTTCCTTGGGTTAGGGAACGCCGCTGCCGAGGTTGTCTGGGATCCGGCGACTGTCGTTCTCGAATCTCATAAAGTGGGAGAAGGTGTGTATGCCATTGTGCCGAAGGGAGCAGCGGCAGCAAATGCTAAGGGCTATCCGGTGGCGACCTCGGGAGGGTTTGTTGTGGGGGACGAGGCGGTGTTAGTTGTCGAGTCCATGATTACGAAGGCATTGGCCAACCAGGTCATGGCATTGGTCAAATCCGTGACCGACAACCCCATTCAATACGTGGTCAACACGAGCTATCATGGGGACCATAGCTATGGGAACTATGCCTTTCCACAAACCACATTAATTATTCAACATCCCAATACGCAGGCCTATATCATGAACCCAAAAATGTTTACCAATGATAAAGCGTTTATGACGAAAAATTTTGGGGAACACGTTGGAATTGAAGAGGTGGAAGCTCGAGCAGCTGACATCCTCGTTGAGGATAACAAGACAATCAACCTTGGCAATCGAGAGGTTCAGATCAGGCATTGGGGATTTGCCCAGACTGCTGGCGACCTATTCGTGTGGGTTCCTGATGAGAAAGTCTTTTGGACGGGAAATCCAGTGGTGGCCATCCCCCCGGCGTTGCCGTGGTTATTGGAAGGGCATCATCGAGAATCATTGGCCACACTGAAGGAAATTAGAGATTTCCTTCCGGACGACGCCACCATCGTTCCAGGGCATGGGAGAGTGATGAAGCCCAACGACATCGACTTCACGATTCAATATTTAGAAACATTGGATAATAAAGTTCACACGGCATTAGCCAACAATTTATCTTTAGAAGAAACGCAACAGGCCGTCACCATGCCAAACTTCCAAGGCTATGCTTTGTTCGGATGGGTTCACTCTGAGGTAAACGTTTCTGCCGTATATCATGAGTTGTCAGCCCAATAGGAAAACACTCATTTGAACTCACACGTTCGAGTTTTCACTTTTTCTTTCTAGCTGTTGTCGAACTTGGTATAGCATTGAATGTTAGCAATATTTCATGTTGCACAATAATATTTCTATCCGAAGCATCAGGCATAGCGTCTGCATGGCGAGCCATTCACATCAGAAAGCCTCCACGCAGACTGAACGCTGTACTTGGCAATATGCGATAATTATTGGGGAAATAATGGCGTGAATGTTTTACGAGTTCTTGAAGGCGAATCGGCAGGCGTGGCCCCCTTTGGCCATGCATTCTTGGTGGTCCACTTTCCGGTCGACCAACTGTTCAAGTAAGGCAATATCAAAGGTGCAGACTTCCGGGTGTTTGATGGCCAGATCGTGGTAGACGCAATTGTGGGCTGTGAGGATCGGAAGTTCTTTCTTGGAGGGTGCGGGTTCTGTATGGGCTTGATAGCCAAGACTCTGAAGTAGGCCCGCAACTTGTTGAATGTGCTCTTTGGGGTCCTTGCCTTGTAATTGTTCTCGAAGTTGTGGGGCGAGTGATGTGGCAACCTTCTTAATATAGGCTTCCAACTTTTGACTGCCCAATTCATCTTTTAAAGTATCGAGCAATAACTCGGAAAACCAGGAATACTGCTTGGGTAATCGATTAATCCCTTCATCTGTAATTTGATAGCTCCACCCTGGTCGGCCGCCTGTACTTTTTAGTTGGGTGGATTTTTTGATCAAGCCATCCCGCTCCAAAGCCACGATATGTTGGTTCACGGCAGTTCTGGAAATTTTCAGGCGGGTGACGAGGGCATCAATGGTTAACCCGGATTGAGATTGCTGAAGGAGCGCAAGAACCTGATGCTGGCGAGTGTTACACTGTTCGAACATGGGCGAAGTTTTCTCCTAAATACACACCTGCCCTCTCTCAGCACGTGTCAAAAGATGGCTAAATTCACTTAAGAAACTTTTAGCATAAAAAACTTTACAAAGTATAGTCTTTGTGATATTTCTGTAGCCAGTAGAGGGTTAAATTCAGATTCGTTTTTTTACATGTGCAAGGAGGTCTATTATGCGTGTATCCCAATTGAAAGGGAGTCTGTGGATTTCAATGCTAGCGCTTATGTTGATCGTCGGGTGTTCAAGTTATTCTGGCGGAAATGCTGGAAGTAAGGCAGGTAATCCTCATGTCGCGGAAGCGATTACGCATGCACAGGAAGCGGCCGATCATGGGGGCATGGGCCATGCCGATGCGGTGGTGACGCATGCGGAAGTTTCTCTTCAACATGCTCAGGCTGCGGCTAAAGAGATGACGAACCCTCATTTGGACGCTGGGATTGCCGAGCTAGGCGAAGCCATTGCTCATGGCAAAGCGGGTCATGCGGATGTGGCCACCAAACATGCCAATTCGGCGGTCATGCATTTGAAGGAGATTAAATAGTTACCTACATTCATTGAGGAAAGTAGGTTTTTATTGCAGAGGAAAAGTGGACTTGAATGATCCTGTGTGAGAACCTCGCCTGAGGGTGAGGTTCTCACACGGGGTGGTTAGGGCTTTGGTTCAGAGGTACTTGCGGCTTTGATATCGAGGATTTTCACATCAAAGAAAAGCTTTTTGCCGGCCAATGGGTGGTTGAAATCCAACATGACCACCTGTTCCTTCACTTCCGTGATCAGAGGATGCACCATTCGACCTTGGTCATCTTTCCCTTGTAAACGGACCCCAACCTTTCGGGCATCCGGTGGGATCTGATCAATCGGAACTTCTTGCACCGCTTGAGGATTGATTGGCCCATATCCTTGTTCTGGGTCGACAGTAACCTGTTTGCTTTCTCCTACCTTCATGCCCTTCAGCGCTGTTTCCAATCCTGGAATGATTTGGTGCGATCCCTGAGTAAAATTCATGGGCTCGCCTCCCACGTTGGTGTCTAAGACTTTCTTGTCTTCCAAGGTGAGCGAATACTCCATGGAAATGGTGTTCCCATCGGAGACGGTGATTGGTGAAGCCGTTTCTTGGTCTTCGGCCAGGACGAGTGAATAAGAATTCGCTAGTACAAGTACAGAACAACACACAACTCTAGCCAGTAGCTGCACGGTCATAAGACTGATCCTCCAAGAAAAAAATAGTAAGGGAATGTAGGCTGGAAAAGATGGCACGAAGCCAGGGGGGACCAAGAGCCGAGCGGTTCCAGGCTAACCATGAACGAATAGAAACAATGTATCAGATTTTTGAGAGGGTGACTATGTCGCGCTTCAATTTATTGCTCTAGAAGGGAGGAACTATGGTACCCTTGTGGATTATTGGGTCTTGGATCCTACAGTCGAGATAAGCTTTTCAGGCATGGTGAATGAGTTGGGGTGATAATGTATGGAACCGAATGAAAAAATCGTGAACGCGAAACAGAAAATGGCGCAACATCGCCGGGAATTTTCGTGTCGAGAAGTGGATGGGCCCCAAGATGATCGTCTTCCCGAAGGCCAACATCTGGTGAATAATTTTCCCGTTTTGGATTTAGGGTACAAACCCGCCATTGATTTAGCCGAATGGACCTTAACGATTGATGGCTTTGTGGCCAATCCGGTGACCTGGACATGGAAAGACTTTCAAGCGCAACCGGTATCACAAGTTCATGCCGATTTTCATTGTGTGACGACCTGGAGCATGTTGGACAATGATTGGACAGGGGTGAAGTTTCAACATGTTTTAGAGGTGGTGCGCCCCCTGTCGTCGGCCAAATTTGTCCTGTTTGAATCGTATGATGATTACACGACTAATTTGCCGTTAGACGTCTGCGACGATGAGGATGTGTTATTGACCACGCATTGGAAGGATCGGCCGTTGACTAAAGATCATGGTGGGCCAGTGCGGGTGATTGTGCCCAAACGCTATGCCTGGAAAGGGGCGAAATGGGTGAAAAAGATTACCTTTCTCGATCGTGATCAGAAGGGCTTTTGGGAAGTACGTGGCTATTCTAATACGGCCTTGCCTTGGGAAAATGATCGTTACGCCTAGAATCGGGCCTTTCTGCCCTTCGTGAATTTTTCAGATTATCCCCCTCCTTAGTTTTCGTATCATTTTGTGAATTCGTTTACTGTCAAAAAAGTTGAAGCCTGGCCTATAGATTTACCGCTGAAGGCATCCTTTGTTGTGGCCACAGGCGCCATGGATGTGGCCAGGAACATTTATGTGCGGGTGACTCTTCAAGACGGGTCCGTGGGTTATGGAGAAGTCGCGCCGTTTCCTGATATTTCAGGAGAAGATCAAGCGACGTGTCTTTCTGCCTTTCCTGCTGCTGCACAGGTGTTACTGGGGCAACCGGCTACGCAGTTTCGGCATGTGGCACAACAGCTCCTGGTGGTCACGTCATCGTTTCCCGCGTTACGTTGTGGACTTGAAACGGCGCTGCTCGATGCCTTGTGTCGAGCCATGGGCATCCCTCTTTGGGGATTGTGGGGTGGTGCGGATATTCAAAGTCGAGAAACCGATGTGACGTTGCCCATTGGAGCGACTGAGGCCGTGGTGGCCACGGCGCGGGACTGGTATCAGCAGGGGTTTCGGATTTTGAAAATGAAGATCGGGCATGGGGTTGAGGAAGATATTCGTCGGGTTGAAGCGGTTGCCACCGTATGCCAAGAGGCTTCATTCGTGATTGATGCGAATCAAGGCTACAGTTTGGATCAGGCACAAGAGTTTATCCTGGCCATGGAACGTCTTCGCATTCCCGTACGGGTCTTTGAACAACCTCTTCATCGTGATCATCCTGAAAAAATGGCCATGCTTAAAAATCAGAGCCGAATTCCTCTTGCCGCAGATGAATCTCTTCGTTCTCTAGAAGATGCACGTCAGCTTATCGCGCAAAAGGCCGTGGATATCTTTAACCTGAAGATTACCAAATGTGGTGTGATAGAGTCGGTGCGCATCGCGGAATTGGCTCGGGCCTCAGGCGTTCGGCTGATGATTGGCGGGATGGTCGAAAGTCGGGTGGCCATGGGATGCTCCTGGAGTTTGGTTTTAGGATTAGGGGGGTTCGAGATTTTAGATTTAGACATGCCGCTGTTATTGTCGATTGATCCTATTCAGGGTGGCTTTCATTATGAAGGCGCAATGCTTCATCCATGGTCTGAACCTGGCTTGGGCATGTCGATCAATCCTGACCGTGCTTCGATGGTGACTATTGGATAAATAGAAAGAAAGGAACGGATTGGGCTTGGCGTTGGCTTGCCTCAATTCTCGATTCCTGGGTAGGATAAATGAATGGTGAGATGTTGATGTACCCTGAAACAGGATGGTGCTGAATGCGAATGAGTGGTCTGGTCTGGTCTAGGGTGACATGCATGTTTTTCACGATGGCGACCTTTTGGCTGTCCGTGACGGTGTCCCACGCCCAAGATCTCGGTTCCTTTGAAAAGCATGTCACGCAGCATACGTTAAAGAATGGATGGACGTTTATCCTCGTTGAACGTCCGGTCGCTCCTGTTTTTTCCTTTATGACACGAGTGAATGTGGGCTCGGCGCAGGAAGGAGCGGGACAAACAGGCTTGGCTCATATGTTTGAGCATATGGCGTTTAAGGGAACTCCGCGATTAGGGACAAAGGATTATCCGGCCGAAAAGGAGGCCTTGGTAGCCCTGGAAGAAGCCTACCAAGCCTATCAACTGGAAAAATTGTCTCGTCATGCTGATCCTGAAAAGGTGGAAGCGTTACTTGAGGTGTTTAAGCAACGCCAACAAGAGGCGTCTCAATATGTCATCAAAAATGAATTTGGCGATATTATTGAGCGAGAAGGGGGGGTGGCGCTGAATGCCTTTACCGGCGCCGATGTGACGGGATTCTTTTATTCCTTGCCGGCGAACAAAATTGAATTGTTTGCCTATTTAGAATCCGAACGGTTTTTGCAGCCGGTCTTTCGTGAATTTTACGAAGAGCGAGATGTGGTGATGGAAGAGCGCCGCTTACGAACCGAGAGTCAGCCGTTTGGTCGGCTGCTGGAGCAATTTGTGTCTACGGCGTTTATGGCGCATCCTTATCACCATCCTGTCATTGGGTTTGCCAGCGATATTCAATCCTATACGATGACCGATGCGAAACGGTTTTATGAGGCTCAATATGTCCCTTCGAATATGGTGACGGCTATTGTGGGGGATATTCAGCCCAAGGCCGTGATTCCTCTCTTAGAGAAGTATTTTGGACGAATTCCGGCTGGTTCTCCCCCTCCACCGATTCGTACCGTGGAGCCGACATCCATCACCGAAAAAACCGTGATCCTACAAGATCCATCACAGCCTCTGTATGTAGAAGGCTATCATAAACCTGCTGCGACCGATGTTGACCAACCGGTCTATGATGCCATTGACGATATTTTAACTAATGGACGAACCTCGCGCTTGTTCCGGTCGTTGGTGCGGGATAAGCAACTTGCCGTTTCAGTCGGGGCCTATGCCGCATACCCCGGAGATAAATATCCGCATGTGTGGTTAGCGTATGGAGTGCCTGGCCGAGGTGTGTCTAATCAAGCCGTTCAAAAGGCTCTTCATGAAGAATTCGACAAGCTGAAAACGCAGGATGTGACGGATGAGGAATTAGCACGGTTTCGAACTCGTGCAAAAGCCGGGTTGCTCCGTGCGCTTAATAATAATTTAGGATTGGCCATGCATATGACAGATTATCAGATGTTGTTTGGGGACTGGCGCGAACTCTTCCGCTATATTCGACGTTTTGATCATGTGACCAAAGACGACATCCGACGGGTGGCCAAAGCCATGTTTCAACCCACTAATCGTGTCGTAGGGATGATTGAAACCGTTCTGCCTCAGGACGTCCCGATACCCGCTTCGGCGGCGGTAGGGGAGGGCCAATCATAATGGCAAGGTCTATGGCCGTGAAATGTTTCAGGAATCAGGTGGTGGGTATCATTGGCTTGATGGTGCTGATCTCCTTGACTATGGTCTTGCCTGGGCAAGCGCAAGTGAAACAGGTGGAAGAATTAACCTATCTCCCCTTACCGGAATTAGTGATTCCGGAACCCGAGCGGGTGGTGTTGGAGAATGGGATGGTGGTGCTCTTAATGGAAGATCACGAACTGCCGCTGGTCAATCTTTCAGCATTTATCCGGACCGGGTCCCGATTGGAACCGCAGGATAAAATTGGGATTGCCTCTCTCACCGGGACGGTTCTACGAACAGGTGGAACGGCGAAGCAATCTGGTGATGCTCTGGATGATTTTTTAGAAGGTAAAGCGGCGATGATTGAAACAGCCATTGGCGAGACTGCTGGAAACGCGTCGATGAGTTGTTTGACGGAAGATTTTCCCGAAGTTTTAGAGGTCTTTAGCGATATCTTACGAACGCCTGCTTTTGCACCAGAAAAACTCCAGATTGCGAAAAATCAAATGATGTCTGGCATTGCACGGCAGAACGATGATCCGGGGGATATCGTCTCGCGGGAATTTAAAAAATTGATCTATGGGAATGGCTCACCCTATACCTGGGTCCCGACCTATGCCACCATTCTTTCAATCACTCCGAACGATGTGGCAGGCTGGCATGCCACCTATTTTCATCCCAATCGCATCACTCTGGGCCTCGTGGGAGATTTCCAGAAAGATCAGGCGCTCGCGTTATTGAACAAGGTCTTTGGGGATTGGCCAAAGGGGCCGGAGGTCAAGGACGCGCAGGCATTTATTCAAGAGTACACGCCTGCCGGAGTGTTTTATATTGAAAAAAGCGACATGACTCAAGCCAAAATTGCCATGGGCCATCAGGGAATTCGACGGGACCATCCTGATTATTATTCTCTAGTCATTGTCAATCAAATTCTCTCGGGCTCATTTGGTGCGCGTTTGTTCTCCAACATTCGGTCGAAGCAGGGCTTGGCGTATGATGTGTATGGGGGAGTCGGTCTTCAATGGGATTACCCAGGCATGGCCATTCTTTCCATGTCGACCAAAACCCAAACTACGGGGAAAGGGATTGATGCACTCATTTCCGAATCTCGCAAAATGGTGTCGAATCCGCCGACGGAAGAAGAAGTGGCTAACGCCAAAGCCAGCATTCTCAATTCCTTTGTGTTTTCGGTGGATTCACCTTCAAAGGTGTTGGGGAAATATTTGACCTATGAATACTATGGGTATCCTTCGACGTGGTTAAAAACCTTCCGACGTGGCATTGAGCAGGTGACGGTGGCACAAGTGAGGGAAGCGGCAAAACGGCATTTACGTCCTCAGGATTTTGCCATCTTGGTGGTCGGTCCCCGAGAAGGTACGAAGTCTGCGCTCACGCGATATAAGACTATTCAGGAATTGGACATTCGTATCCCAGAACCTCCGAAGGGAGCTTAAGCAGGCGCCCCATTCCCCTCAATGGGGGGTATTATGCATTCATTTATTTTTATATTTATGAGGCGAATCATGACTCATGAATTTCTGAATCGTGCATTCCGAAGTCCTGTGATGTGGGTTCTATTGGCGATGGTTTTTTTAACCGGATGTGAGACCAATCCCTACACAGGACGTTCCCAATTGTTGATGGTCTCTGCTGACCAAATGAATCAGATGGGCGCTACGCAATATAGTGAAGTTCTCAAAGATCCCAAAGTGGTCATTTCTCAAGATCCTCGTGAAACAGAACCCGTCAATCGGGTGGCTAAACGGATCATTGATGCGGCCAAGCGATCGAAATATGCTGAGACGGCCAAGGCATTTGAGTGGGAAGTGACGGTGATCAAAGATGATAACACCAAAAACGCTTGGGCTATGCCAGGAGGGAAAATTGCGGTGTACACCGGAATTTTTCCTATTGCCAAAGATGAAGCCGGATTGGCTGCCATCATGGGGCATGAAGTCATTCATGCGTTGGCGCAGCATGGAGGAGAGCGAATGAGTCATGGCACCATCGCCCAGGCAGGGTTAACGGTCAGTAATATAGGACTGGCTATTCTCGGGGTAGACCCCGCTCTCAATCAATTGGCGATGGCGGCGTTGGGCGCTGGCACGCAAGGACTCGTGCTACTTCCTTTTAGTCGAAAACATGAATCGGAAGCGGATTATGTGGGTCTTCTGTTGGCGGCCGACGCAGGATATAATCCGCGTGAGGCCATCCATATTTGGGAACGCATGGCGGCAGCATCTGATGGCACTCCACCGGAATTTATGTCAACCCATCCGTCACATGAAACACGTATTTCCGATCTAAAAAATTGGATGCCGGAGGCCTTAGCGATTTATAATTCAGCGCCTCAAGCATCGGTTAACTTGCTGCCTGGGATTACCCCTTCGCCTCCACCTTCTTCTGCACTGAAATAAGGTGGGGCAGGGCATCGCTAGAGGCTAACGAGAGTGGGCGTCTTCTCACCTATTGCTTCGCCCTCCAGGGACTAAATTGCCGTTCGGTCTTCCCAATTGGCCAGCATGACGCTACTGAAAGGATCGTTGTTGTGTCTGTTCTCAGGGGTGCCCTTCTTGGGCTGTGGGCGAAGTGAAACCGTCGTGGAAGTTGCTTTGTACACGACAAAGGCCAATATTTTCTATATCGCGGCCAACGATTGTCTTTATAAAACCGGTAATGGAGGCGACCATTGGGAAAATTGAATCTTTTTAGACAGATTCCTCCTTCGTTGTTGTGGATAGTGTTATTGAGTGGTCTCCTCGGTGGCTGCCAAACGAATCCGTATACCAATCGGTATCAATTGTTATTGATGCCGTCTGGGTATATGAATCAAATGGGTGCGGCGCAGTATGGGGAAACCTTGCAAGATCCCAAGGTGATTCTGTCAAAAGATCCCAGGGAAATTGAATCCGTGAAGCGGGTGGCCGCTCGTATTATTGAGGCCGCCAAACGTTCCAAATATGCGGAAGCGGCTAAATCATTTGATTGGGAAGTGACGGTCATTAAAGATGACAATACTAAAAATGCATGGGCGTTACCCGGTGGAAAAATTGCCGTGTATACTGGAATTTTCCCCATGGCCAAAACGGAAGCTGGTTTAGCCGCCATTATGGGGCATGAGGTGGTCCATGCCTTGGCTCAGCATGGGGGAGAGCGTATGAGCCAGGGGTTGGTAGCGCAAGTGGGCATGTCAGCTGCGGCGATTCTTTTATCAACGCAAGTGGGCAATCCAGCGTTAAGTCAATTAGGGATGCAAGCAATGGGATTGGGTGTTCAAGCTGGGGTGTTGCTGCCCTTTAGTCGAAAGCATGAGTCCGAAGCCGATTATATCGGCGTATTGTTGGCGGCTGATGCTGGATACGATCCACGAGAAGCGGTACATATTTGGGAGCGGATGGCTGCGGCTTCTGAGGGCGCTCCGCCAGAATTTTTGTCAACCCACCCAGCGAATGAAACACGGATTGCGGACCTTAATGGATGGATGCCTGAAGCCATGGCCATGTATGAACGCGCGCCGAAAGCTTCGGCCACTATGTTGCCGCCTATCAGGGCAACACCGCCTCCTTCTTCTCCACCCTCAAGCAGTAGGGCTCGTTTTCGCTAAGGCGTCACGATCACGGATAACTTCTCACCGTCGTTCATGGCGGCCAATCCGCAGGTACTTGCTCTGACCCGTGAATCGTACAACATGACCCCGTTGGCGTTTGCCTTTCTGTCTTTCATCAGCTGTCTAGTCCTGGCAGGATGTGGAGCGAGTGAAACCGTGGTGGAAGTCGCGCTCCATCCCACAAAGGCTGAAATCATCTATATTGCTACTAACGACTATATTTATAAAACCCGTGACGGGGGTGCCCACTGGGAAAATATGTCAGCTGGTATGACGCATTCGCGCGTTATTGCGTTGGCGATCGATCCCTTATTTCCCGCAAACATTTTGGCGGGGACCAAGGGCGATGGGGTGTTTAAAAGCTATGATGGGGGCCAACGTTGGGTCTCGCGGCGGACTGGCCTCCATGAGGTCACGATTTCTTCGGTGGTGCATCAATTAGTGTTTGCTCCTGGATCCAGTAGTCATGTCTTTGCCGCCACCTCGCTGGGTGTGTTTGAATCCAATGATGGCGGGGAATCCTGGGCAAAGCGAATGGAGGGGATGAAAGAAGTGCTCATGGTCCTCTCCCTGGCGATTGACCCTCAGCAGCCCCAAACGCTGTATGCTGGAACGAGCGGTGGGGTCTATAAGTCTGTGGATGGTGCACTGAATTGGGAAAAGGTGAATACGGGGCTGGTGGCTCCGGATGTCTTGAAATCTTCCCGTTCCTTAGGTGTCACACGCATAAAGGTTGATCCCTTTAATCCCGATAGAGTGTATACCGCGACCTTAAAGGGACTCTATCGGACTGAAAATGCCGGAGAATCTTGGGATCGCATTGGAGAATCATTGCCCGATCACATGTTAATTGAGGTCCTTCTTGACCCCCACCATGTTGGTGTGTTGTATGTGGGGCATCGGGAAGGCGTCTCCAGAAGTGAGGATGGTGGAGTGACGTGGGAGACGCGCAATCGTGGGCTGACCAATATCAATATTCGCGCACTGGCGATGAGCGATCTAGATTCGAAAGTGATCTATGCCGGGACAAATGGGAAGGGGCTGTTTCTCAGTGTCGATAGCGGGATGTCATGGAAGGCTGTTCCGCTTATGACCAAGGAGGCGGTTTCTTAAATGAAGGGTTATTTGAATTGTTCGTGCCAGGTGATTAAGATTCGATTCGTGTCTTATATCTCTCAATCAACGATATAGGAAATTCATCTGATTCTGCTTCATTCATAGAAAGGGTGGTGCTGTGGCTTTTTGGGATTCAAAACAAGGACGTACTCGTGCCGATGCCATCTGTTCCTTTTGCGGGAAAGTGAAAAGTGGAGCCACGAATTTAATTCAAGCTCCTGCAAAGCTCCTATGCCTAGAGTGCCATGCGCCGGGTTCGGTGCTCATTTGTGCGGATTGTGTTCAGCAATGTTCCAAGTTTTTATCAGGAAATGGAGGCGACGGACAAGCCCCGTTGGATCTGCCTGCTGGTCCCTTGCCGACGCCACCTGAACTGAAAGCTATTCTTGACCAATACGTGATTGGTCAGGATCGTGCCAAGAAAATCCTTTCCGTTTCCGTCCACAATCATTACAAGCGGGTCTTTGGCGGAAAAGACGTGCCGGATGTGGAGCTTGAAAAAGGGAATGTGATGTTGATTGGTCCAACGGGGACTGGCAAAACCCTCCTGGCCAAGACCTTGGCGAAAGTTCTCCAGGTTCCGTTTGCCATTGCAGATGCCACCACGGTGACGGAAGCAGGATATGTCGGGGAAGACGTCGAAAACGTAGTACTGAAGCTGTTGCAAGCCTGCGACTTTAATATTGCTCGAGCGCAAGTGGGGATTATTTATATTGATGAAGTCGATAAAATTAGTCGGAAATCGGAAAGTGCGTCCATTACCCGAGATGTTTCGGGAGAAGGTGTGCAGCAGGCCTTGTTGAAATTAGTGGAAGGCACTCTGTGCAATGTTCCCCCCAAAGGCGGCCGAAAACATCCCGAACAAGAATTTCTTCGAGTCGATACCACCAACATCCTGTTTATTTGTGGTGGGGCATTTGTGGGGGTGGAAGATATTATTGCGCAGCGGACCAACCAGAAACGTGTGGGCTTTGGCGCTGGGTCCTCCCATGGAAAATCCACCGATTCTGCCGAATTGATGCGTCAGCTTCGCCCGGAAGATTTGTTGAAATACGGACTCATTCCTGAATTTGTGGGCCGGTTTCCGATCTTAGCTTCGCTTAATGAATTACGCGTGGAAGATTTAGTCCGTGTTCTGCAAGAGCCCAAAAATGCGTTGCTCAAACAATATCAAGCACTCTTTTATTTAGATGGAGTGGATTTAGCGTTTACGCCGCAGGCCATTCAAGCCATTGCTACACGGGCCTCCTCAATGAAGACAGGGGCACGAGGTCTTCGGGCGACGCTAGAAGATGTGATGCTGGATTTGATGTATGATGTCCCAGCATTAAAGCATGTCAAGCAGGTGGTGATTACTGAAAAAGTGATTGACGGGGCGGGATTGCCTGAACTGATCTACGAAAGAAAAGGGGCATAGTCCCTTTGATATTGCATTCTGGGCTATTCTGGATTATTCTATGAGGGAAATTGTTCATCACGAAGTCTGGGCCGCGTGATGAATGGATCAGGTGAAGCGGCCCTTCACTGATGTTGTTTTGCCCATGTATCCATAGGGAATCTGAGTTGGAAGTAAGTCCTAAGTCGCCTCCTGTTCCGCGTTCTCGGGCCGTTCCTTCCCCGCTCATCTCTTCAATTCATGCAAAACAAGATCGCTTTTAGAAGGAGGGACCCAGATGGGTTCAAAAATTTATGTAGGTGGTTTGCCCTATTCCACAACTGACCAGGAGTTGTCTGACCTGTTTGGACAGCACGGCAGTGTGCAATCAGCGAAAGTGATTACCGACAAGTACACGGGGCAATCGCGAGGGTTTGGTTTCGTAGAAATGGGATCAGATGCTGAAGCAAAGGCAGCGATTGACGCGCTGAATGAGACCGAGTTAGGGGGACGCACCCTGACCGTCAATGAGGCCAAACCTCAAGCTCCTCGCACGGGAGGCTTCGATGGAGGCAATCGTGGCGGAGGTGGAAGAGGACGTTCCGGTGGCGGTGGTAATCGTGGCGGCGGCGGAGATCGCTGGTAATAGACCAAAAGCGACAGGACGTGTTCGTAAGCGGGGAATCTGGCAACAGATTCCCCGCTTTTTTTTATTACCTTGGGTAACGCGACGTAAACATTGTAGAATGCCTATACAGTTGTCCCACTTCTTTGAAAAATGAGGGGTGGTAATTGGAATATTATTTTTAGATGTCTCTTCCCAGAATGGAATAACATATGAGCGATCATCACTCGTCAATCCCTGAGTCTGGTCCGGAGAAAGCCAAAGCTTCTCGTAGCCAAACTCAACGGCTGTCTGAGCTTTCATCACTGGAATTATTAGATCAATGTTTAGCGTCCCTGCCGGAAGGCGATGAACGAATTGCCCTTCTGTATCAATTGCGGCAACGATTTATAGAAATGAGCACGGCGACTCAACAGCATGAATCTGAACGAACCAAAATGCAGGCTGTGATCGAAAAGTTGACCGCTCCCGCAAATCGGATCGGGACGTTGATTGGGCTTCCCGAAAAAGGGGTGGCTCGGATTGTGGTGGGAGGTGCAGAGTATTATGCGAATGTCGATCTGCAACTGGAAGGCGATGTGCCGAAAGTCGGACACCAGATTTTAGTGAATGAAGCCTATGTCGTTATTCGGTCGCTTGGATATGATCGGAGCGGGCCCATTGTGAAAATTCGAGAGGTTCTGAAGGAAGGACGCCTACGTATCGATCAGGAAGCAGGGAGGCAGGGCATTTTCATTCAGAGAGCCGATGATCTTGCTGAAGTGGATTTGAAGGCTGGCGATGAAGTTCGATTGGACCCCACACACCGGATCGCGATTGAACGATTGGAAAATTCGCAAGCGCAATCGCATTTGTTAGCCGAGTTGCCGACGGTGCGCTGGGAACATATTGGAGGGCAACAGGAAGCCATTGAATCAATTCGGCGATCGATCGAATATCCGCTTCTTCATTCCGAGTTGTTTTCACAATATCAATTTCAGCAACCTAAAGGGTTTTTGCTCTATGGGCCTCCAGGGTGCGGAAAAACCTTAATTGGCCAAGCCACCGCCGCAAGTTTAGGCGAAATCTTGGCAAAAGATGGTGAGTCAGCAACCTCTAGTGTTGAAAGCCCGGCACAGGATTCTCCTTCCAAACTTCCGCCAATCAATGGCGGGGTGTTTCTGCATGTCAAAGGTCCAGAAGTCCTGAATATGTGGGTTGGGGAATCGGAACGAATCATCAGGGATTTATTCCTACAAGCTCGCCAACAAAGACAAGCGGGAAAGTTGCCGTTTATCTTCATTGATGAAGCCGAATCTATTTTAGGGACGAGACGGACGATGCGATCCTACAATGTCTCCAATACGCTGGTTCCCATGTTTTGCGCCGAGCTGGATGGTATTGAAAGTCTTTCCCAAGTTGTGGTGATTCTGGCATCGAACCGACCGGATATGATTGATCCAGCGGTTCTACGGTCGGGAAGAATTGATCGAAAAATTAAAGTCGGTCGACCTGGGCGAAAGGATGTTGGCGAAATTTTACGGGTGTACTTAAAGGCTGACCTGCCGTATGCCTCAAGCGGTGCACCCAAAAGCGGTACAGACGATGAGGCTCCGGCGTCGAAAATTATTGAAGGATTGTTAGAGAATCTCTTTCAATCGAGTCCGGAGAATCGAGTGTTGGCCATCCGGTTGCGAAACGGCCGTCGCGAAATTCTATTTCGGCGGGATTTATTAAGTGGAGCGGTATTGGCGGGCATCGTCAGGCGTGCCAAGGAACGGGCCATTGAGCGGGCCATTCAGGCGGGCGATCAGGAGTCTTTGGGCCTGACCCTGGAGGACTTACTCATTTCCACCAATCAAGAATTCAAGGAGAGTGAAATCTTCCCACCAGATGATTCGGCTGAAGAATGGCTGAAGCTCTTGGATTATCACCCCGATCAGGTGGTCGGTGTCTCTTCGTTAAAACCTGGTAAGGATAGCGAAGAGCATCGGACCTCTCAAATAGTCTAAAAGGAATGTTGAAAAAACCCGACAGCGGCGTTCTCGCCATTTTGCCGTGCTCACGTACTGGAAGTACGCTCCGCTCGTCAAAGTGGCTGCGGCCTTGCTGGATGACTTTTTTGACCATTCCCGTCCTTTAATATTGAAATCTTCTCGAGCATCGATGGACTTTTCGAAAGATAGGTTTACAAGGATTAAAAAATCGCAATGAATCCAGTTCGTCTTTTTGGAATTGAAACTGAGTACGGGATTGCGCGGGAAGATACCGAAACTGCTGACCCCGTCGTGGAATCCATGGAATTGGTCCGAGCATACTTGGACGGCCATTTTACCCGCCGCTGGGATTATCGGGGGGAACATCCCCATGAGGATCAGCGGGGATTTCGAGTGACCGAATTAGCGCAGGATAAAGAAGAAGACCTCTTTGCCGAGCAGGATGCACACAGGCCATTTTCGTTCCATGAAATGAAAAGTGATTTGGTCTTGCCCAATGGCGCGCGGTTTTATAACGATCACACACATCCCGAATATTCCACACCGGAATGCCGGTCGCTCAAGGATATCGTTGCGCATGATCGGGCTGGTGAACGAATTCTATGGGTAGCCGCACAACGTCGGAACGCGGTTCTAGGTGGACGGGTGGTCCAACTGTATAAAAACAATACCGATTTCCACGGTCATAGTTACGGCTGTCACGATAATTATTTGGTCTCCCGGTCGATTAATTTTGAAAACCTGGTTCGAGGCCTCTTGCCATTTCTGGTCAGTCGGCAGTTGATTGCTGGCGCGGGCAAGGTTGGCCGCGAAGCGCAAGAGCGTGGGTTTACCCCCGGTGGGTTTCAAATTTCGCAACGCGCCGACTTTATGGAAACTGAATTAAGCGTGGATACCATGCATAACCGTCCAATCCTTAATACGCGGGACGAACCGCATGCAAATCCCGAACGGTATCGACGCCTGCATCTCATCTTAGGCGACGCCAACATGTGTGAATATGCCACGGCCTTAAAGATAGGAACGACCCGAGTCGTGCTGGACATGATTGCGGAAGGATTTATCCCTTCGTTTGATTTGGCGTCTCCCGTTCAAGCGATCCAAGCCATTTCTCAAGATCCGGACTTGAAGACGGTCGTCAGTCGAAAAAAGGGCGGAACCATTTCAGTATTGGATATTCAACGAGAATTCGTGCAACAGGCGCGTCTCGTCTTAACGGACATTGATGAAGAAACGGAATGGATACTCCAAGAGTGGGAGCAGGTCCTTCATCAATTAGAGCGGGACCCGCTTCAATTGGTAGGGAAAATTGATTGGGTGACCAAACGATGGTTACTGGACAGCTTTGTCCAAGATGAAGGGATTGGTTGGGAAGATCCCTGGCTCGCCAGCTTGGATTTGGAATATCATAATCTAGATCCTGAGCGCGGGCTCTTTTTCGGGCTCGAAGCCGAAGGACGAACGACCAGTATCTCTCAGGAAGAAGAAATTCAAACGGCCATAAAACATGGGCCACTCGATACTCGTGGTGGTCTCCGGGGGTTATGTGTGCAACGGTTTGGTGAAGACATTAGGTCAATACAATGGGAAGGAGTTCATTTCAATGGGAAAAATGGGAAACTCCATCTTGACCTGATGGATCACCTTGAGCCGGTGTCTGTGGCCCATTGTCGATCCGTCCTTGAGGATGCCAAGACCCCATTAGATATGATTGAATCCATATCAGCAAAAAATTAGGGCTCTAGCAAATTTGGTGCAGATACCCTAGTGGAGAAAAAGAGCGTTAGGTCCCCTCCTTTGTAAGGAGGGGCGAGGGGAGGTCGAGACATCAACTTGGCCTCGGTCGTTGAACTCAGTCCACAGATTGCTGGTTTCATGACTCTACCCCCACCTTAATCCTCCCCTTACAAAGGGGAGGAACGGAACATGGCAAAAGAGAAGAACGCGTATATTGACCCATTCGAAAGTCAAAAAAGGGAAAAATAGTTTAAGGGGAGGATAAGATTTATGAAACGCACAAATGAATTTGCCCAGATGATTGGAAGTCTTGACCGAAAAGAACGTCCGGTAGACCCTATCTCCAAGCCTTCGGGACCTGGTGATCAGGAAGCTGGGCCGAAGCGACCGGAACCGGGCTCGCCTTCTCGGGATAACCTGATGAAGCGTATGCGGAAGGTGGATCCCAAGCAGGCGGAAAAGTATCGCCAACGGACTGGAGAATAAACAGCATGAGGCAACAGGGAGATTTTCTTCAGGTTCTGCGGGAACAGGGCTATCCCATCGACAGCCTTCCCCAGCCTGCCAATGGACATGGGCTGTCGAGCCATGCTGAATTGACGACCGGCACCACGGTCTTTGCCATGAAGTATGCCGATGGGGTACTCGTGGCTGGTGACCGGCGGGCCACAGCAGGGAATGTCGTCATGTATGACCGGACGGATAAGGTATTAGAAATCGATCGGTTTTCTGTGTTGGCCATTGCCGGTGTGCCTGCGACTGCGTTCGAAATGGCCAGGATATTAGAGCATTCCTTTAAGTATTACCGGCGAAGCCAATTGCAGGATTTGAGTTTTGAAGGAAAGTTGCGAGCCTTATCGACCTTATTGAAAAATAATGCGCCAGCAGCGTTGGCTGGGACGGGGACCGTAGTCCCTGTGTTTGCGGGATATGACCCACTTGAAGGCTGCGGGAAGATTTTCTTCTACGACATTTTAGGGGCGGAATTTGAGGCGGTCGAATATGCCGTGTCGGGATCAGGGTCTCCCACGATTCGAGGGATATTATTTTATATGAACCGATGGGGTACTGGTCCTGTGGCGGGTCTGAATGAGGAAGACGCGCTGATATTTGTCCTCCGTCTGATGACCAGTGCCGCAGAGTTTGATTCTGCAACTGGTGGCGTTGATGCCCAGGCTCAACTGTATCCCATCGTCAAACGCATTTCCGCGGAAGGGGTCAGAACCATTCCCGCCGACCGCTTGAAAACGCTCTTTTCAGAAAAGGTCCTAAGCTAATGTTTGAAGAACCCTACCGCTGGATTGAAGCGGTTGCCAATCGCAGGACGTATCTTGATGATCAATTCACTCAAGGCAATCCGTTAATCGGTGTGTCCTTTACTCAAGGCATTCTTCTTCTGACCTTTAATCGAGGGACGGACAAAATCTATGAAGTGTATGATCGTATTGCGTTAGGAGGGATGGGCCATCCCGCAGATCTGGAAAAATTACGATATACCTTATTGGACATGGCCCATGTGGAAGGGTTTCAACGGTCCCCTTCCGATGTGACCGCTTCCCGCCTGATGAAAAATGGGCTAGCGCCGGTCATCAAGCAAGCCTTTGAGGAAATATTCAAGGCCCCCTACATTACCAAGTTCTTGTTAGCAGAAGTTGGGCCGACACAGGATCGGGATCACCTCTTTAGCATCAATTATGATGGCATGTTTGAAGAGCAGCGCGAGTTTGGGGTGCTGTCGGCCTCCTCGTCCATACGTGAGACGCTTGCACAAGTATGGAAAGCCCAGGGACGTCCGTCTTCGTTGCAAGAGGCGTTAGAAGTGAGTCTTCGCTTGTGGGGGATTTCCAGCCTGCTTCAAACCGATACGCCCTCCTCAGATGAAGAAGAGAAAGAGGCCGATTCTTCCCCGACAACCTCCGGTTCCATCATTCCTGAGGATGAAGCGATTGCCTCCCGGATTCGGGAAACCCTCTCCAAAGAAACGCTCGAATGCGTGCTCCTGGATCGAGAGAACGGGAAAATGGAAACCTATCGCACGCTGAGCCAAGCCGAACTTCAGCCCTTGCTCCCACAATATTTTGAACCTGCCACTTAGACCGGTTCTTACTTTCCTCCCCTTTGTAAGGGGAGGATAAAGGTGGGGTAGAAATCCATTATGCAAAATCGAATTTTTGGAATTGAAACCGAATATGGCCTCCTCATCAAGACCGAGCAAACCGAGGTGTCACCTGCGTGGATCGCCCGCCGTATCATCCAACATTTATTTGGCCAGAAAAAACTTGGGGTGATTGACCGGCATTACCGGGGGCATGACGAACCTCCTGGCAATGGAGGCTTTTTGCTCAACGCGGGGCGGATGTACGTCGATATGGGGCATTTAGAATATGCCTCGCCCGAATGCCATTCTTTGTGGGATCTCCTGGCTGTGGACCGCGCCGGAGATTGGTTGTTGCAGGACTGCCTGGAAGACCTCGGGCTGACCGAACTGGTGTCGATCATGAAAAATAATATTGATCATGTCACAGATGCCACCTTTGGGTGCCATGAAAATTATCTGGTCACGCGCGACTTTCCGTTTACCTATCAAGGTTTGGGGCTGCTCATGCCGTTTCTCGTTACGCGTCAGGTCTTTACCGGAGCAGGCCGAATTGGCATGGCACGTTCCGCAGAGGGATGGGTTGGTTTGGACGACATAGAAGGACGGGGAGGGGACCGGTCACGAAAATCAGCCGAAGAGGCGGTGATCTATCAAATCTCCCAACGTCCGGATTACATCGTCAACGACTTTTTTGAATGGGTCCAACACAACCGAGCCATCGTGAATACGCGAGATGAACCGTTGGCCGATCCCGAACGATTCCGGCGATTGCACCTGCTCATGGGCGATTCGAACATGGCCGAGGAAGCCACCCTCTTGAAAATGGGCACCACCGGATTGGTGTTGCAATTAATCGAAGATGGGCATTCCCCGGCAGGCCTGGATTTCGATGATCCCGTCCAAACGCTTCGTGCTATCTCACGCGACCCTCAACAAAAATGGATGGTCACCCTCTCATCCGGCCAACACCTCTCCGCCTTGGATATTCAAGAACAATTTTGGGAAGCGGCCAACAAACACTATGCCGGGCAGGATGAAGAAACAGACTGGGTCCTGACACATTGGGAATCAGTGGTTCAGGATTTACGAAAAGGCTATCAAGCAGTCGTCGGGCGGGTGGATTGGGCCTCCAAGCTGTGGTTGTTGGAGAACTTTCGAGAAGCCGAGAAATTAGAATGGGACGATCCCTGGTTAAAAAGTCTGGATTTGGAATATCACAATGTGGATCCGCAGGCTGGTCTGTACCATGGCATGACGGAAGAAGGCGATGCACCACGCTTCACGACGAATGACTTAGTCAATTTGGCGAAAGTGAACCCACCCCGAAACACCCGAGCCTTTGGTCGCTCAGAAATCATTGGGCATGTCATCAAAGAAGGATGGGCCAATTTTTTAGAGCAGACCGCAGCCCATCACGATCCGCGTCGCCCACCCTATGTGATCAATTGGTCGGTCCTACAACTCCAAGGTAGTCCCGCCTTCGTCATGGCCGACCCCTTCCGCACCTACGTCCAAGAAAGCCGCGACTATTGCACGGAAGGGTCCTCTCGTACCATTCCAGAACCGCTCTCTAAAAAACAAGATACATGAACAAGGTCCGTCGATTGGTGGAGGGCTGATCAGCATGTCCTATCAACATTCAGGCTTGGCGGCAGGAAGGTGGCACACCATGCCGTTAGTGGAGCAGTTAGCCAATGTGGGCAGTGAGGTTGGGCGCGTCTCTCGTTGGCAAAAGAAAGACCCGCAGGCCTGTGAAAAGGCTTTCAGCCGAGCATTAGAACTGCTTGACCTGACCATACAAGATCCCAGGTGGAAGGGACGGAGAAAAGAACTAACTCGGGTGCGAGAGTTCCTCTGTGATGCGATGTTAGGTGGGAGTGAATACGGAAGCGACTTTGTCGACCTTGATCGTTATTTTTACCACTTTGCCGTTGCAGCACGGGCCAACCGGTAAGACCCTATGGCCGGAGGAGGTGGAGACTACCTTTCCCCAGCAACCATACCTTCAATCTCACCTAATCCACCAAAATCCCCTCACGAAATCAAATCCCCGGGCCTTTGGTCGTTCAGAAATCATTGGGCATGTCATCAAAGAAGGATGGGCCGATTTTTTAGAGCAAACAGCAGCCCATCATGATCCCCGCCGTCCACCCTATGTGATCAATTGGTCGGTCTTACAACTCCAAGGCAGTCCAGCCTTTGTCATGGCCGACCCCTTCCGCACCTATGTGCAAGAAAGCCGGGACTATTGCACGGAAGGGTCCTCTCGTACCATTCCAGAACAGCTTTCCACCAAACAAGATACATGAAAGTGTTTCGTAGAAAAAATTAGGCCGATAGTGTCTCTCTTTCAGGAATCAGAATGATAGACGCATTCGATCTTTCCTGGCTAGGCTTTAAAATCTACAAATAACATAGGCTCCAGGTTGTTGGTTTCTGAATTTTTTCCAAAAATTTTAGAACTCATGTGTTCGTTAAGCGTGTACCCTGAAACTCTGCAATGGTTCGCTCTTGTGACATCTTCCTGGTCTTAGCGAACACCCAATGCAAGACCAGTCCCTCTTCATGTTATCTTGTCTAGCACACCCCCAATTTCATCTTCAGTAAAGGCTCGTAGGGTTTCTGTGCGAACATTCCCCTTTGAGCATCCCCCCATCATGACGGCAGCGGCGGTGGCATCATCGGGGGCGTCGAATACAATGACCCCGTCATACCTGCCCATCGTCCAGTAAATATTTTTGACTGCCCCTCCCGCCGCTTGGATTCTGCTTCTGAAATCCGCCGCACGTTTGCCCGTGTTGATCACATCATGAACACCTTGTTCCGTCCAGACGAAAAGTGAAAGAAAGGTTGGCATGATCCACCTCCTTATTTGAAAAATAGGGAACAACAGATAATGGTTTCCCAATATTATTTCTCAGGTATTATAGTATGCTCATAGATTCGAAGGAACAATGGGGATAGGTCCCCGACAGGAAGGAAGACGAGGGAAATGGAACTGATGGAGGGACTGTTCGGATGACGTTAGTCTTTGGGTATGGCTCACTCATTGAAAGAGGCTAACGATAAAGCACGGTGCCCTCGGCAACCAAGTTTTGGCCGATAAATGTTAAAGGGTTGCAGCGGTGCTGGAATGCCCCGGCCGGACCGGGTGAAATTGCGACCACGTTTCTGGGCGCTTACGAAAACAAACACTCCACCTTGAATGGCGTGGCCTTTTTTGCCACTGATGCTGAGGTCAACGCTCTTATTTGTAGAGAGTCAGAGTATTCGCCAAAATAAATTTCTCTCTCGAGGATTCGTTGGTGGGCTGAACGACCTCCTGTATTGCCAGAGACCATCCTTGTCTTTTGTTTTGAGGGCAATCGTCAGCCAACTCGTTCCTATCCCATTATTCAGTCGTATGTCGATATATGTCTTTCCGGGTGTTTGGCTGTGGATCACTCTCTTAATTCCAATGATTTTGAGTTTTCTAGAACGTTTCTCCGAGGTACCTTCGGGTGGTCAACGCATTGGGTTAATGATAGGCGACAGCCGCGAGTTTTTTATCGCCATAGTCCCAAAACACGTAAAATAGATGCGCTGCTTTCAATGGAATTACTCAATGAATTTCGGGCCATTAAAATTGAGAAATAAAACCAACACTCTCAGATGATCTAGAGCGCTGATTTTCTCAAAGGCAGGTCTAAAGAGAGAGAGAGAGAGAGAGAGAAGAGGAATGATGGAAAGTGGAATTAATCTGGAATGATGATATGCATCAGTTTCTCAGCAGCAGCAACAACTATGGCAATCGTTTCGAACCCAATCAGGTACCGGTTGGGGCTTTCTCTGTGCGGATTCCGGATCCCATCAACAGAGAATTGACCATTTCATAAAAGCCACTCACGGCAAGCAGAATGGTATCGTCGCAGAATTCATAATCAGGCTGATGGAGGCCAGGCGCGTGTTCACCGATGCCGAGTCCAAAATAGAGGATGGGGCAAATGCTGGAAAATTGACCAAAATCATCGGACCATCGGAACGGTTTGGAAATTTCAGTGGCAATAATTCCGGCATTGAGACAAACACGTTCTAAGGTAGCAACCAAGACATTATCGTTTTCTGTCGCTGGAAACTCCTCAACCCACTCGACTTCTGCAAAGAGCAGTTCCGCCGCAGCACAATCGCGAACACATTGTTCAGCTTCCTGCCGCAAGGCTTGAAGGCTCGCCGTCGAACCGGCACGTAACGTGGCGCAAACCGTCGCTTCTCCCGGTGTGAGCCCAAACGACATGAGTCCCAGCTGCGCATGAGTCAGTGTGACCATACAATAGGGATTGTCCGTGACTTTGCTCAATGCAGGAAGCTCAGCAAGTAACTGTTGCACCGCATTCGCAGGAGATCGGGCCTGTTCCGGCTCCGCCGCGTGGGACGCTTGTCCAAGGAGACGAACGATCATCCCGATAGACGCACTGGCGAATGTTCCACGTCGATACACGATGCAACCCCTGGGAAAGCCAGGGAGGTTGTGCAGTGTCATGGCATAGTCTGGCCGGATCTTCTCGAAGTTGGGATCACTGATTATCGCGCGTGCGCCTTCCCCTGTTTCCTCTGCCGGCTGGAACAATAACACCACTCGCCCACAGTTGGGTCTTTCTCTGTGGAGCAGCGGTGCCAGGCCTGCAACGATGGCCATATGTCCGTCATGACCGCATCTGTGGGCGATGTTCGCTCCTGGAGCGAGCCATTGGTCTTTGTCTGCGTCTTCCACCGGCAGTCCATCCAGTTCACACCGTATCATCACCGTCGGCCCGGGCTGTTGCCCTTCATAGACTGCGGCGATACCATACCCACCGAGATGGGTGAACAGTTGGTCTGGTGCATAGGAATGTAAGAAATGTTCGATGAGGGTTGACGTCATGCCTTCTGAATCAGCCACTTCCGGGCAGGACGCAAGGGACCCACGAAGTGTCCTCAAAATCCCATCAAGAATATGGTCATGACGAATGTTTTGCATAGATTGATTGTAAGGTGGCGTTCTATTCATGTCCACTGCTCCCAAACGAGTTTCGCTCGAAGCCCTGGCCAATCCCTCCGGCATGTAAATTCAAAAAAGCCGAAGCTATGGCAGGGAGGAGACTTTTCTCTGTTATTTCGAACTGCTCTCAAATGAGAAAGAGCAAGGAAGGTAATAGCGGGGGATTGGGAAATCCCATCGTTCCTTTCAATGGGTGTTTTCTCATCCTTTATTTTATGATAGGCTCAATTACTGAGAATGTAGAACCGATTAGAGAGATGAGGTTGGGGAAATTGAATGAAAAACATGCGTAAAACGTTACTTCGGCTCTGGTTGGTTCTTTGGGTCATTACCCTCCCTCTCATTCATATCCATCCCGAAGTCGATCATGCCCATGGAATGTTGGGTCACGTTCATGGTGGCACCTACCATTCCATCTTAGTCAATACTCCCGTTCATGCCCACCAAGGTTACGATCAAGAAGAACATCATCATGATGGTTTCTTCTTTTTAGGAGATGGATTTAAATCCACCCAGGCTCCATTACATGCATCCCATGGTTTTGAAGAGCCGACTTACGGTTTCTCTATTATCAAACCCTCGATAATCCTGGAGTCGGAGAAGTCGAAAGTTTCTCATGACGTGGTTGTGACCGACCATGTTGAACCATTGAGTCTGACAGGCATTTCAACTCTGCATGTCACGCCCCGGAAAAGACGATTCTCAATTCTTCCCGCAACTCTCTCCCCTCGTGCTCCGCCCGTGGTTTCAATTTAACGTCAATGTGTTCCTGAATTCTCTGGCTCTAAGTCAGGGTGTGGGAACCATCAAGTCCATTTACTAAAACGTTCGTCGTTTACACAGTAAGGCTATTGTTCTTTATATTCGTCATTCCCGACATCTTTAATCGAGAATCCTTCTTTCAGTTTGGGGGATGGATACCCGCCCACAACTGCGGGTATGACGGAAGGGGGATGGATACCTGCTACAAACTGCGGGTATGGCAATAATTAAAGTGTTCCTATTAAGGGAGCCTTTATCCTCACCATAGCCCTCTCCCTGATAGGGAGAGGGGACTTCGACAGGTATACGGGGTAAAGAAAACATTCTCTGGAAAGTTCACTGAATCGTGAAGAGGTGTGTCGTGGTCATATATGTCATCCTTCTCCTTCCAATGCTTCTGCTTCAGGCCTGTTCTGATCCACCTGAGTCTTCTAAGGACGTGCGTTCAGAGGTTGCGGGGACGCCTAGGGGGTCAGGTCCCTTATTGCTTCAACTTCCACCTTCAGCACAGCAACGGATTAAGACGGCACCTGTTAAGAAGCGGTTGCTTTCTCAGGCGATTACGGCTCCAGGTGGGGTCTCCCTCAATCTTGCCAAAGTGGCCAAAGTGTCCTCTCGACTTGAAGGGCAGGTAGAAGAGGTGTTCGTGCAATTAGGGAACCATGTCAAAACAGGTGACCCGTTACTCGCCATCGGGAGTCTTAAATTGGATGAATTGGTTCAGGAATTTTTGATTTCAAAAGTTCAGGTGGATCTTCGCCAAGCCAACTTCGAACGAACACAAAAACTCCACCGCGAACAAATTGTTTCTGAACGACGTCTGATGGAAGATCAGGCTCAATACTTTGAAGCCAAAGCGATCAATCAGCACGTCACGGAAAAGCTTCAGAATATGGGGTTATTGCAAAAAGACCTGAACGAACTCTTGCACAGCCATACGATGGAGGGACATCGCTATATTATTAAGTCGCCATTGACGGGGACCATATCGAGTCAAACCGTGGTCCTTGGTCAGGGTGTCAGTACTGGTGATCAATTATTTGAGGTCGTGGACACTCGGGAAGTCTGGGTCTTTGCCAATCTGCCCATCGAGCAGGCACAGCGATTTAAAAAGGGCGATCGCGGGACGATCGTGGCCAAAGGACGCGATTCGATTGAAGCGCCTTTGGCCTATATTGCGCCCGTTGCTGATAAGGCCACGTTGACGATTCAACTTCGCTTCGATGTTGATAATCATCAGGGGTTATTGAAACCTAATGAATACGTGGAAGTTCGATTAGAAGAAGGATCCTCCTCCATTTTGGCTATTCCAGTGACCGCACCTACCTTGGTCGAAGGGGTACGGGGCGTGTTCGTGAAAGATGAGAATGGCTATCGGTTTACCCCCGTGACTCTTGGTCAAGAAAGTGATGGCTGGGCTGAAGTGACGGAAGGGCTGACGGCTGGAGATGAAGTGGTCATCGAAGGGGTGTTTGATTTAAAAAATGCGCTGCTTAAAGATTCCATCGCCGGGGATTGATTCGAGAAACCATGGAACGACTGCTTACCCTCTCACTTCGTTATCGCTTCTTCACCCTCGTAACTCTTGTTTTAGTTATAGGAGCGGGTTTGTACTCGCTAGGGGAATTGCCTATAGATGCCGTACCTGATCTCACGCCAGTCCAAGTCCAAATTCTGACTCGCGCTCCGGCATTAGGCCCGGTCGAGGTTGAGCAATTCGTCACATTTCCCATTGAAACCAATTTGAGCGGACTGCCTGGCCTCAAGGAACTGCGCTCGATTTCGCAATATGGCATTTCAGTTGTGACGGCCATTTTTGAGGATGGCTTAGATCTGTACTTTGTCCGTCAACTGGTAAATGAACGATTGGCCGTGGCTGTCGAACAGATTCCTTCAGAATATGCAAGGCCCATGATGGGGCCGCTCACCACGGGGCTTGGGGAAGTGTATCAGTTTACCCTCAGCGGCGGGGGTTATAGCCCTATGGAATTACGCACCATGTTGGAATGGGATATTGGACGTCGTCTTCGTGCCGTCCCCGGCGTGGTCGAAGTGAATATTTGGGGAGGGCGAGAAAAACAATATCAAGTGATGGTAGATCCCCAACGATTGCTGGCCATGAAGCTTTCTCTTAAAGACGTGTATAACGCCTTAGAACAAAACAATGCACTGGCCGGTGGTGGGTATATTGTGCACGAACGGGAACAATTCCTTATTCGTGGAGAAGCTATGGCCACGGGAGTGACGGATCTTGGGGAAATACTCGTGACGCATGCGCCTGGCGGGATTCCAATTTTCATAAAAGATGTCGCCACCGTGCAAGAAGGCGCAAACCTGAGAATCGGTGCAGCCACCAGGATGGGGAAGGGTGAAACCGTCATTGGTATGGTTCAGATGTTGGCGGGCGGAAATGCCCAACTCCTGCTCAAAAAGATTCAAGCCCGTGTGCAAGAAATTCAAGCCACATTGCCAACTGGTGTGGTTATCGAACCGTATTATGATCGCTCAATTTTTGTTTCCAAAGTGATTCGCACGGTGCAAAACAACCTCTGGGAAGGTGGGTTACTGGTTATTGCGGTCTTATTTTTATTTTTAGGAAATTTTCGCTCAGGACTGATTGTTGCGGCCGCAATTCCCATCTCTATGCTGATTGCCTTTACTGGTATGCTCAAGACGGGCATTTCCGGAAACTTGATGAGTCTAGGCGCCATTGACTTTGGCTTGCTCGTAGATGGATCCGTCGTGATGATTGATAACATTCTTATAAAATTAAACAATCTCAAGGATCGTTCCGTCCAAGCCAGAGCTCAGGGTATACACGATGCGGCAAAAGAAGTGATACGTCCCATAACCTTTGCGATGGGCATTATTATCGTGGTGTATCTTCCTATTTTAACTCTCACGGGAGTTGAAGGAAAAATGTTTCGCCCTATGGCTTTCACCGTCATTTTTGCTCTGGTCGGCTCACTGCTCTTTGCCGTGGCCGCCGTGCCAACCTTGGCATTTTGGTTTGCAAAAATCCAACCTAATCACGAAGGAACCTGGTTGACTCGAACGCTACGTTCGATCTATGGACCCTGTCTTCGGTTCTCTATGAACAAACCCCTATTAGCTTCAGGGTTAGCTATCGTCTTGTTTGTGGGCAGCCTATTCATCGGCACTTCGTTGGGAGTGGTTTTTATGCCTCGTTTGGATGAAGGTGACCTCGCGATTCAAGTATGGCGTTTGCCGAGTGTGTCGCTTGATGAATCCGTAGCTACTGCCCTGCAGGTAGAAAAGAGTCTGCTGAAATTTCCAGAGGTTATCAAGGTGGTCACGAGAACAGGAAGTCCTGAAGTGGCGACCGATCCTATGGGTATCGAACTCTCGGATGTCTTTGCCATCTTAAAGCCAAAAAATGAATGGGTGAGTGCTAAGACCAAAGATGAACTCATTGAGAAAATGCAACAAGCCATCATGGAATCGGTGAATGGGGTGGGTCTTGGTTTTACTCAGCCTATCGAAATGCGGTTTAACGAACTCATTGCCGGGACACGATCCGATATTGCGGTGAAAATATTCGGTCAGGATCTTTCGGTCCTCCGTAAATATGCTGAACAAGTGGCATCCGCCTTGCGGGACATTCCAGGGGCGGCGGATGTTAAGGCTGAGCAAGTGGCCGGTGTTCCGCGTATCCGCATTATTGTGGATCGAGATCAGATTGCTCGCTATGGCATAACGGCTGCTGATGTGTTGACCTATGTGCAAACCGCCAGGGCTGGGCACCATGTGGGAACGATTTTTGAGGGCGAGCGTCGTTTTGCGTTGGTGGTGCGCCTTACCGAACAATCCTCAGAAAGCCCAGCTGCCATTAAAAATTTACTGATTCCAACCCCACATGGGGAATTGGTGCCCCTGGCGCGTATTGCACAAGTTGTGGTGGATGAAGGCCCAGCACAGGTTAGTCGCGAAAATAACCATCGTCGAATCGTAGTAGAAACGAATATTCGCGGACGGGACTTGGGTGGATTTATGGCTGAAGCCCAACAGACCATTCGTGAACGCGTTTGGCTTCCTTCCGGTTACTATTTGGAATGGGGTGGGCAATTTGAAAATCTTGAACAAGCCACTCAGCGCTTGTCTCTCATTGTACCCGTCACGTTACTGTTAAATATTGGCATACTGACGCTCATCTTTGGCACGCTTCGTCCCGCTTTTCTTATTTTCCTGAATGTCCCCTTAGCGTTGTCAGGAGGAATCTTGGCCTTGTGGATGCGCGGACTGCCACTTAGTATCTCGGCTATTGTTGGCTTTATTGCCTTGTTTGGCATTGCGGTCCTGAATGGTGTGGTCCTGGTTTCACGAATCCGTACGTTAGAGGGGAAAGGGCTATCAGTGGATGAGGCTGTGACCCAGGGTGCCTTGGATCGACTTCGTCCTGTGTTAATGACCGCTTTAGTCGCTAGTCTTGGGTTTCTTCCCATGGCCCTTGCGACGACTATGGGTGCTGAAGTCCAACGTCCGCTGGCCACGGTTGTAATTGGTGGGTTAGTCACCTCAACGGCTCTTACCTTGTTAGTCATTCCGGCTGTGTACCGATATTTTTGTCCGAGGAGTCACCATGAGCCGAACACCATCGCTTAATATGTTCAATGCATTGGCACTGCGGGTACTCATGAGTTGTGTCTGTCTGTCTCCCATAGTCGGAACAGAGGTCTGGGGTGAAGATGGTCAAGCTCAGTCCTATACGCTTCAAGAAATTATTGATCTGACACTCACGCACAATCCTGCCATTGAACTTGGCCAAGGCCGCATTGACGAAAAAACAGGTGACGAAAAGACCGCCCATGCCTACCCGAATCCAGAATTTAGCGTACAAAGTGGGCATGGAAAAGTTCGTGATCCACAAGGAATCTCCTTGATTGAGCGATATTTTACGCTGAGCCAGCCTTTGGAATGGCCAGGCATGCGTGCGGCCCGTCAAGAAGCTGCGGAAGCTGGAGTCAGGAGTGCTCAAGCAAATTTTGAAGTCACTCAGGTGAATGTGAAAGCCAGAGTGAAGCGAACTTTTTATGAATTACTTTTGGCTCAAACGTTAGCTGATCTTGCTTCTCGACTCTTGAGTACTGTCACTGATTTTGAAGGAGCGGTGAAGCGACGCGTTGACTCTGGTGAATCTCCACCGTTTGAACGCGTGAAAGTGAAGGTAGAATTATTGCAAGCTCAAAAACAGGTGGGGCAAACCACGGGGAAAGCTCGAATAATCAAAGCCGCATTGAATCAGCTCACTGCCGGAAATCTTGGGGAAGGGTTTGTTGTCCAAGGCGATTTTGAGTCGAAGAAGAATAATTTGGATGAACAGCGATTGATAGAAATGGCGTTTCAACAGCATCCCGAAATACGAAAGTTTCAACAATTAATTGACGTGGCCAACGCACAATATGATCAAGAACGACAGGCTCGTGTGCCAAATGTGACGATTAGTGGTTCTTATCAACGTGATGCGGGCCGGGAAGGATTTGTCGGAGGGCTCTCTCTTCCTTTACCGCTTTGGGATCAGCGGCAAGGCGAGATTGCCAAGGCCTTAGGCATTCGACGCCAGACAGAAGCACATCTCCAACAGGCCAAAATTTTACTCAAAAGAGGAATAGCGGAACAGGTACAAATCTCGAAGACGGCCTCGACTCAGATCAACATCTTCGAGCAAGGCTTGTTGAAGCAAGCGAAGGAAGCTGTTCGCATTGCCCGGACAAGTTTTAAATTTGGGGAAGCCAGTTTGCTGGATGTCCTCGATACGCAGCGAGTGTTATGGCACACGTTTCAAGGCTATGCCCAAGCCCGGTTTGATTTAGCGATCGCCCTCACAGAACTCGAGCGATTAGTCGGAAAGGAATTCTAGGAAACTTTTAACGATTAAGTTGTATAAGCCCTCTTTCCCTACAATGGGACTATACAGGACGGTTTTGAAGATAATGCTTTATAAGGTTGGCAAGTTCACTGTAAACACTGATCCTTTCCCTATCTCACTTTGCACATTGATCGTTCCGTTATGGGCTAGAGCAATTTCTTTGGCTATGGCCAAACCTAATCCAGTGCCACCACTCTCCCGATCTCTTGCCTGATCGGCTCGGTAGAAGCGCTCAAAAATATGAGGAAGATGTTCAGTGACAATTCCTGTTCCTGTATCTTCCACTGTGAGCTGTACGGTATCTACTGAGGATTGCAAGGATATGGTCACTGATCCACCCCGAGGCGTATGGCGAATGGCATTGTCGAGTAAATTAATCACAAGTTGTTTGAGCTGGCCGACATCTCCTCGGACGGGCGGAACGTTTTGAAGTTGCGCTCTAAGGGGGCAGCCTTTTTCCTCTGCGAGTATAGATAATTCCGAAACCAGTTCTTTGATTAGGGGTTCCAAGAGAACAGGTTGTAAGTCAATTGGAGGATGATCCCCGGCAAATTGGGTAAGGGTCAACAGGGATTTGACCAACCGCGCGAGGTGTTCCACCTGCCCCAAGCTTGTGGAGAGCACGTCCTGATATTCTTTCGTTGAACGCTCTCGTTGTAAGGCCACCTCTACATTTCCTTTCATGGCGGTGAGAGGGGTCCTTAATTCATGGGCTGCATCTTCAACAAACCGACGTTGTGACTCAAATCCTCGCTGTAATCGCTCGAACATGTTATTAAAGCTCGTGGCCAATTGCTGAAATTCTTCGTATGGAGCATTCAGAAAGACGCGGGTATCAAGAGATTGGGCTGAGACGTTTGCGGCAGTGTGTCCGAGAGTCTTTACGGGGGCAAGAGCCATACGAGCGATCCACATACTGCCCACCCATCCAAACACGACCATTCCGATGGTTGCCGTTCCTAGCGTGATGATCAGCCAGTACAATGTTTCATTGACCAGATCCAGTGAGGCCTGGGTTTGTAGGATGTATTCAACCCTTCCTTCAGCAGTGATCGGAAAAGAGATCCTCCGGACGGGGGAACCTTGCGGGTGTTGTAGGGTTTCATAGATGGTTTGCCCCTTTAACACCTGATTTTTTAGGAGGGGATCCAGCTGAGCGACAACTCCGACCCCTTTTCCTTTCCATTGCACGGTGCCTTCCCGATTTAAGACCACGCTGTCACGAATGGCCTCACGTAGTTCATGATTTTCCTTTTCAAGATAGTCCTTATCGTCAATTTCATGACGGGAGTTGTTCTGACGAATTTCTTCGATTTCCCCCGTTTCTTTTTTGACTTGATGAGCTTGGGATTGCACCATCGACCATAACTGGGCATCGACATGCCGATGCAGCAGAAATGAAAGGGAGCTATAGAGGGACACTCCTAATGTAAGAAGAAGAATGGTGATGAGTGAAACGCTCGACCACCGAATACGTGCGTGGAAGGAAGCCATGAATTATGTTTGCGGGACTTTTATGACATAGCCCACTCCACGAACCGTGTGAATGAGGGGGACGGCAGAATCATGATCGATCTTTGCACGAAGGGAACGGATATGGACATCAACGATATTGGTCAAGTTGTCATATTGAATGTCCCACACATGTTCAATAATAGCGGATCGAGTCAGCACCCGATTTTCGTTTCGCATCAAGTATTCCAAGATCCCATATTCTTTATTCGTGAGTGTCTGTTCCTGGCCCGCTCGCCATACCTGGTGGGTGACGGGGTCCAGTTCCAAGTCTCCGATCTTCAGGCGGATGGCGGACTGCCCACTCCCTCGCCGGAGAAGGGAGCGGATTCGTGCCAGAAGTTCAGGAAAGGCAAAAGGTTTGGTGAGATAGTCATCTGCTCCCATGTCTAACCCTGTGACCCTATCGTCAATGGTATCTTTTGCCGTCAGAAGAATAATCGGGACAGACTTCCCCTGGCTTCGCAGGCGCCGACAGATCGACATGCCATCAAGGGTTGGCAACATGACATCCAAAATAATCAAGTCATACGGAATGGCGTTAGCCATGACGTATCCTTCCTCTCCATCTGCACTCAGGTCGACGGCATACCGTTCCTCTGTTAACCCCTTCACAATAAACCCAGCTACGCCTGAATCGTCTTCAACTAATAGAATTCGCATGATTTTCTTGTGAAGGAATTTAATCTTCTTGGTGACGTTTCGCAATGCTTGAGGGAAAATTCTCCAAATTTCTTTCTTTCTCTTTTATCCAAAAAAATCATTCAAGACGGCCTGGCTTTTTCTCGAAATAATCCCAAAAAGACATTTCCTAGGACCAGAAAACAGCCCAGAAGTAACCCTCCAACACCGATAGAAGCCATTGTCTCTGTTAGGACATGGGAATGTGCTGCACTCCGTCCAATAGAAGGGGCTAAGATAAACATCGTGAGCCAGGCTAAGGGATAGAAGCTGCTCAGGCCAAGAAAAAATGAGGAGACCGTCTTCAATTTCGGCTTGAGATCAGAAAACATCACGAGAAAAACCAATCCCAGTGCGAAAGCGGCAATACCTGTGGCGTGAAAATGCGCTCGTTGTGCGTAACGCCAAATTTTCTCTGGACTCTTGGCATCATGAACCGTCTGGTTGGCCGCAATGCCTTCAGTAATATAATTTTTGAAGAAGTCCTCGTTGATCCCAAATGTCACACCCATGATGACGCCAAACAAGAGCCCAAATAGCACGAGGGCCAGTCCTACCTTTACCAGGTTCAAATCTTTGTTCATGTGGTTTCCCCTATAACCGAAAGCCATAGCCATCGGGATTATTTGATATGTTATATGTGCAATTACTCTAGCGGAGGAGTGGCACACCGACTCATTGAGCCGGTGTGCCGTTGGTTTAATCCTTGTCTTTCCCTTCAGACTTTTCTTGTTCATCTTGGTCTTCGATGTCACTGCTTAGCAGTTCACCAGACTGTGCATCAACCTTGATTTCGGTCACCACACCGGTTGTGCTGGCAATTTCAATTTCGTACACAGCCTGACCATGTTCATTTTCGAGCTCGGCTTCGAGAACCCGGCCAGGAAATTTGGCTTTCGCTGTGGCGATTGCCTCTTCCATGGACAGTTTAGCCGTCAGTAGACTGTCCTCTGGTCCATGGATGCCCTCGGAACTCATGGCCAACCCCCACATTAATAAGACTCCTCCGACGAGCATTGGAACAATCATGTAATTGGAACGTTTCACGGGAAAACCTCCTTGGTAAGATGAATATGGCTACGTTGACTCATGACATAACCATACCCCGTCAACATGAGGAGGCCATGAAGGAAAAATGAAGAATAATTCATATTCCGTATTATTGGGAAGAGGAAGGGACTTTTCTCTATAAAGTAAGAGAACAAAATTTCTAAGGAAATTTGATGTTTGAATGTGGGTAAGCGTGTTAAGTGGTTTTTTGGTGAGGGCCTATTCCTTGGTTCTCTGGAGTCTACGACAGGGCGATTTTGCCAAGGCCTTATTCTTCGCCGTTAGGCAGAAGCGAATTTTGATCAAGTCAAGACAAAAGAGGAATCGCGGAGCAGGTGCAAATTTAAATGCAGCTTCAGCTCAGATCAACACTTTCGAACAAGGATTGTTGAAACAAGCGAAAGAAGCCGTTCCTATTGCCCCGACGAGTTTTAAATTTGAGGAAGTCAGTTTACTGGACGTGCAAATACGCAGTGGCTATTATGGCGCACGTTTCAAGGCTATGCCCCAGCTTTTTTTGATTGACCGATCGCCCTCACAGAACCCGAAAAAAGTTGGAGGAGAGTTTTAGCCATGACTGATTGGTTGGTATGAACAATGGGGCAAACGCGAGGAATGTGGTTCGTTTCCTCCTTCGGACATTCCCTTTGGGGTTAAGGGAGGCCTAGAGCTCGTGGCGTATTCCCCATTTTAGCTTTTAACCCCTTGGTTTCCTGCATGTGGTTGGATCCTTTCATCTGTGTCGCACCGACCCGTGGGGGCGTATTCAAGGACGAGGCCTTCCTTGATATAGAATAGGTTATTGCACACAATTCTACTGCTTGAGCATGCGATGAAGGCCTCTTCGCTCAGGAAGTCACCAATGTTGCTTGCTCCTGCCTTGTTAGCGCATGCCTGGAAGTCATAGCCATAGGCATAGTTCCGGATTTCAGTGCCGCTGCCAGTTTTAGTGCGGAACATCGGTACCGTCATGAAAAAAGCATGTGTGTCTAAAGTTTCAACTGAGACTCCGGCCCATGTATCAAGGGCATGTTGTTGTGCCAGTGGCTTGGAGGTACAGGCAGTGATCAGGGAAATGAATGCCAAGGCAATGATTAGTTGAAGGGAACGTCCGGTCATTTTTTCTTTTTATTCTAGCATTCCTATTTTTTCTGCACGGGCAAGTTCAATCTGTGCTCCTTGTTTCAAAGGGAAATTTTAAAACGCTAGGTTATGCAATCAGATGAAATTTTGACAGTTTTTTGAAACCCGTTCTTTTGAAAAGACAAGGATAGCCATACGATATATCCTTAAAATGTTAAGGCAAGAGAAAACGATCCTAAGGCTCCGCGATCATCAAAATCATAGCCACCACCCACATCAAATTGGAATGCCCACAGACGAATACCTAAGCCTGCTGTGGGGGTGACTCGTGATTTTGCATCTTCCACGTTTTTGAGTACTCCCGCCCGGAGAAAAACGATATTAAACAGGTCTTGTTCCACGCCTAGGCTGAGGACCCGACTTTTGATTCCAGATACCAAGGTTTTATTTTTCGTCAGATCAGCATCAAAGGTTACGGTGGTTGCTTCGAAGGGAATGAAGGCGACTCCACCACGAACTTGTGGTCGTAGTTTAAACGTTCCGCCACCAGGAGATTTAAATGACGGTTTGTTGAGATCTTTTCCGACAATGCCCGCTTGGAACCAAGAAACCGGATGGATGAGTGCTCCAATGTCGATTCCGAATCTGGTCGTATTTTTTGAATTTTTTAATTCATCAGAAATATCAAAGCTATCTTCCGAATCATCAACATCGATCCCACGCTTGTACGCCACTCCCTGAATAACTTTGCCTGTGACGCCAAGTGCGACTTTCTTTTCAAAGAGGGCATAGGCATAGGATAGGGCGATTTGTCTGGCTTCTAAAAAATTTACCTGAAGTTCACCGGTAATATCCAATTGGCTACCGGAAACGATGGCGGTTAATGGCGTTGAGGAAAATGAACCGCCCGTTCCCACGTCTGAAATATTCATCCCCACCGTATGCTCTCCCCAGTAGCCTTTGAAGTAGAGGCCGGTTGCGGCTAGGGTCGAGAGTGAAGATCCATTTAAATCATTTAACAGGCCTTGGAGTCGAGCTTGGTTGCCTGCTGAGATGTCGTTGTCATTAATATCATCAATATCTTCCAACGTCTCCCGAATTCCTAATCGATCAATACCTTGTGCTGATGCTTGGATTCGGATGTCAACCGTTTGATCCATGGCCAAACCAGCCGGGTTCCAATAGGTGGCTAACGAATCGGTGGTGACTGCCACGCCAGCGCCTCCCATTCCAACTGCTCGTGGACCCACAATGACAAATTCCACGGCGGAACTCCCCGTGGGCAGTCCCACTGTGAATAGGCTTGTTAGAAATAGGAATATAAGTGAGCGGTTAAACGAAAAATAAGCCATCTGTAATTCCTTTCATGTCAAGGAGGCGTCCCATCCTCCAACCTGAATCATAATAGGTGAATCCAGACCATAAGAAAATCGGTGAATAAGATCAAGAGTGAAAACCCTTCACTTTCTCTTCAGCGTCTTAGAGAGACAGGCACTAATCTTGTCAATGTGGCGGGAGTAGGGGATAATGGCAGAAGCAGCTATGCCTATTATTCGCCCCGCTCCCCTTTCAGTCCCGCTTTCCCGTCGTGCCTTGTTCAAGGTTGGTGTTTTGTTCACGGCCGGAACCATGTTGCCTGGCTGTGATTTGGGATCGATGTTTGCGGTCCCGCCAAGAGACACGGTCTATTTTACTCCCAATGATAAGTTTTATACGGTCAATTTCATGGATGCGTCTTATAACTTCACACGGGATTTGGATGTGGAGCAATGGAAAATGGTAGTAAAGGGCGCGGTCCAAAATCGTTTGGTGATGAAATGGCGTGATCTTTTGAATCGTGAATCCTTTGATCAGGCCGTGACCCTCATGTGTATCGATACCCTGCCTGGAGGCACAAGTTTAGGTACCGCGATGTGGCGTGGTGTCAGGTTGAAAGAACTCCTGAAAGAGGTTGGGGCTGATGAAGAGACGGCACGGGACGTCATCTTTCGTGCAGCGGATGGGTATCACGATAGCATTCCATTCTCACGAGCGATGGAAGATGATGTGATGTTGGCCTATTTGATGAATGGGGAAAAGCTGCCGAAAGATCATGGATTTCCTGTCCGTCTTATTGTTCCAGGTTTGTATGGCATTAAAAATGTGAAATGGATTACGGAAATCGAAGTCTATAACGGAGACTATCAAGGCTATTGGCAACAAAAGGGCTGGACGGATGATGGCACCATTCATATCTTTTCCCGTATTGATAGCCCGGGGCATTATCAAGCTCTACAGGGCCAGTCCCAACGGTTGCGGGGGATTGCCTTTGGTGGGCCGGAAACGATACGGGAGGTGCAACTGAGTTTTGATAAAGAAAAGACGTGGGTGTCCGCTGACCTGGAGACACCGCTTTCCCCGTATACGTGGGTCATTTGGAATTATGATTGGATGGCACCTCAGGCGGGAAAACATATGGTGTCCGTGCGGGCCATTGATGCCCAGGGAAAGGTCCAGACGGCTGAGATCGCACGCCCACAACCGGCGGGAGCCACAGGGCTGCATTCTATTGTGGTCGATGTGTTGAAGGTCTAAGCGTTGGTTGCGGGTTTTTTGGTGGTTGTGCGAATCGAAAGTTCTTGAAGTTGTTCAGGGCTGACTGTGGAGGGCGCATGTGTCATGAGGCACTGCGCCTTTTGTGTTTTTGGGAAGGGAATGGTATCGCGAATCGATTCGGTTTGTCCCAAGAGCATGATCAAACGATCTAATCCTAGCGCGATCCCTCCATGAGGCGGCGCACCAGACTCTAAGGCATTCAACAGAAAACCAAATTTTTCTCGGGCTTCGTCTTTAGAAATATTCAGTAAGTCAAAGACTTTTTCTTGGAGGCGTGGGGAATGTATACGAATGCTGCCTCCTCCCAACTCAAAGCCGTTCAGCACGAGATCATAGGCTAACGTTTTGGCTTGTAAGGGATGACTGTCTAACAGCGGGGTGTCTTCGGGGTGGGGAGCCGTAAAGGGATGATGCAGGGCCACATGACGTTGGCTGGCTTCATCATATTCAAACATCGGGAAATCTAAGACCCATAAGGGTTCCCATCGAGTTTTATCCACGAGTTGTAGTTCTTCGCCAAGCAGCAGTCTTAAGCGACCGAGCACTTGATGGACTACGGTGGATTGGTCTGCCACAAAAACCAACAAATCGCCAGGATTTGCGGAAGGAAGGGCGTTTCGCAAGGCGTCAGTATTGAGGAACTTGGCGATGGATGAGTCCAACTGCCCGTCGTCACTAATTTTGACCCAGGCCAATCCTTTTGCCCCAAACTCTTTTGCGGTATCGATCATATTGTCAATTCGATTTCTGGTAAATGCCCCGCCTTTGGGAATCACGAGCCCTTTGACCATGCCGCCGCTTTCAATTGCGCGACGAAAGACCTGGAAATCGCAGGTCTTGGCGAAGGTACAGAGGTCCTGCAGGGGGAGATCAAAGCGGAGGTCGGGTTTGTCGGTCCCATAGCGACCCATGGTTTCCTCAAACGTCATACGTGGGAAGGGGGTAGGAAGGTCGATCTGTTTGGTTTCCTTGAAAACTAATTTGATCAGGTCTTCAGTGAGTTGGATGATATCTTCACGATCCACGAAGGACATCTCAAGGTCGATTTGGGTGAATTCAGGTTGGCGATCCAGTCGAAGATCTTCATCGCGGAAACACCGAGCAATTTGAAAGTAGCGATCGAGACCGCCAATCATCAGAATTTGTTTGAAGAGTTGAGGCGATTGTGGAAGGGCGAAAAATTCTCCTGGGTTCACTCGACTGGGCACGAGGTAATCGCGGGCCCCTTCTGGCGTACTTTTGGTCAGAATCGGGGTTTCCACTTCAAGGAATTGTCGTTCATGAAAGTATTGCCGAGTGAGGTGTGAAACCTGGCTCCGCAGATGAAGGAGTTGGTGCATTTTTGGCCGCCGAAGATCCAGGTATCGATGTTCAAGTCTCAGGGATTCTGAGGTGTGGACATCATCTTCAATGGAAAAGGGGAGGGGGGTGGCTTCATTGAGGAGGTCAAGGGTCTGGGATCGGATTTCAATGCCTCCTGTTGGAATATGCGGATTTTTCGACTCTTCCGGACGTGCAGAGACTTTTCCCGTGACGGCAATGACATATTCGTTTCTCAATCGATCAGCAATCGTATGAAGAGGGGTGTTCTCCTCAGAATCAAAGACGAGTTGGGTGAGACCATACCGATCGCGAATATCAATAAAGATCACGCCGCCATGATCACGTCGGCTCGCGACCCAACCTGCTAAGGTGACCGTTTGGCCAACCTGAGTAAGAGTTAATTCCCCGCAATGATGAGAGCGTTTCACGAGGACGTCTCTTTTGGGTTTCTCGCATGTTCTATCACTTCATGATTGGCGGTCACTTGCATAAATACTCCGTCAAAAAAAAATAGGAATTTATCGTGTTTTTGCGGGTGGTCTTCGTGGAATTCGCTGGGTGCTGGGTGTTGCCCTTGGACTTTTGGGTCGCGGCTTACTCGTTTTGGGTGCTGTGCGAGATGGTGTTCCTGAAGTTGCTAGCAAGTGCCGAAGGTCATTCGCTTCATTATCGGTCAGATATCGTGTTTTGCCTGGAAGGAGTTTCCCAAGATTCAGGGGGCCAAATTGAATTCGTTTTAAGCGAATCACGGGATGGCCGATATAGTCAAACATGCGTTTGATTTGATGCTTTCTGCCTTCGTGGATGGTGATTTCAATCCAAGAATTGGCTTGAAGTTTTCCAGCTTTTTTTACTTTGGCTGGAGCGGTCTGGCCATCTTCTAATGCCACTCCACGACGAAGTTGTTGGAGGTGAGCTTCTTCCAACACGCCTTTTACTTTCACAAGATAGGTTTTTTGAACGTGATGGGTCGGATGAAGACAGGCTTGAGCGATATCCCCGTTATTCGTGAGAAGTAAGAGCCCTTCACTGTCCCAATCTAGCCGGCCAACGGGAAATAATCGTAGGGATGGTTTGGGCATTAATTGTTTGATCGTCGGGCGGCCATCGGGATCATGTAACGTGGAGAGGTAGCCGACCGGCTTATTCAGCATGACAAACATATCCGGAAGTTTTGTTTTGAGATGACGACCATTGACTTTAATATGATCATGAAGGGGATCAACTTTGGTTCCCAGAGTCATGACGGTTTCGCCGTTGACGGTGACCAGCCCATGTCGAATAAAGTCTTCCGCTTTTCTTCTGGATGAGATTCCTGACCCCGCAATGATTTTTTGTAAGCGCACCAGTTGAGTCTCAGTCGTCATTGTTATTCCCACTCAATGGTTGCTGGTGGTTTGGAGCTAATATCGTATACGACGCGGTTGACCCCGTGAACTTCATTGATAATCCGATTGGATATTTTGGCTAACACGGGGTGGGGAATGTCCGCCCAGTCGGCTGTCATGCCATCGGTGCTGGTGACTGCACGAATGGCCACGACGAATTCATAGGTCCGTTGATCGCCCATGACGCCGACGGTTTGTATGGGTAATAACACCGCAAAAAATTGCCAAATGGCTTTGGATAAGCCTGCCTGTTCTATTTCATCACGTACAATGGCGTCTGCATCTCGAAGGATGGCTAAGCGTTCTGCGGTGACGGCACCGAGAATACGAATGGCCAAGCCTGGACCCGGAAATGGTTGTCTCCAGACAATGGGTTCGGGTAAGCCCAATTCTAAGCCCAATTGACGGACTTCGTCTTTGAAGAGTTCTCGAAATGGCTCGATGAGTTTAAATTTCATCCGTTTGGGGAGCCCACCCACATTGTGGTGAGATTTAATGGTGGCCGATGGGCCATTGACGCTGAGGCTTTCGATGACATCCGGATAGAGGGTTCCTTGAACGAGGAAGTTGACGGTTCCCATGGCCGCGGCTTCATATTCGAATACCTTAATGAATTGACGACCAATAGTTTTTCGCTTGCGTTCGGGGTTCGTTGTGCGTCCCAGTGCCGAGAGAAAGGTTGACCCATGATCAGCAATGCGTACCGGCATGTGATAGGACGAATCAAAGGTTTTCGCTAATTGAGTCACCTCATCCTTACGCATGAATCCATTATCGATGAAGAGGCAGGTGAGTTGATTGCCAATCGCCCGGTGAACGAGAACCGCAGCGACGGTTGAATCCACGCCGCCACTGAGTGCACAGATGACTTTTCCCTGGCCGACTGTCTGCCGGATTTCTGAAATGGCCTGATCAATGAAAGAACCCATGGTCCATGTTGGCTTGCATAGGCAAATGTGACAGACAAAGTTCTTGAGGATGGTTGATCCATGTTGGGTATGGACGACTTCAGGGTGGAATTGAATACCAAATAATTTTTGAGCGCCATCCACCATTTTCATGGCCGCGATCGGGGCGTGAGCGGTATGGGCAATTGTTTGAAATCCTGAAGGCAGTCGTTTCACTTCGTCGCCATGCGACATCCAGACCGGGAAAGATTTTTTGCCTTTGATTCCCTTCAACAGATCATCAGCGTTATCGATGAGTAGGTCTGCCCTGCCAAATTCTCGTTTGTGAGTGGAATCGACGGTTCCTCCACAATGATGCGCGATGAGTTGCATCCCGTAGCAGATGCCCAAAATAGGGATTCCCAATTTGAATATTTTGCTATTGAATTTTGGGGCATGGGCCTGTGTGACACTGGCCGGACCGCCAGAGAAAATTAAGCCTTTAGGCTGATGTGCGAGGATGTCTTGCACGGAGGATTGGGCTGGGAGAATGACGGAGAAAACGTGAAATTCTCGAACCCGTCGTGCGATGAGTTGTGTGTATTGTGATCCAAAGTCCAGGATGACAATGGTATCTTGGTGGGAGTGCATAGGCGTCACGCAGGTACATAAGATCTGATGTCCTCGGCGAGGAACCAAATCTTAGTCAGCCCGATAATTCGGGGCCTCCTTCGTAATAATGACATCATGCACATGGGCTTCGCGAAGGCCTGCAGAGGTCAATTGCAGAAAGCGAGCCTCGCGTTGTAATTCAGGAATCGTTCGGCAACCGCAATAGCCCATTCCAGCCTTCAGCCCTCCGACCATTTGATAAATCAGCCCTGACAAGTTTCCCTTATAGGGGACACGAGCTTCAATGCCCTCTGGGACGAGTTTGGACGTTTCCCGCCCTTCTTGAAAGTACCGATCTTTCCCACCACGTTCCATGGCACCTAATGAGCCCATGCCGCGATATTCTTTATAAGTTCGACCCTGATACAACACGGTTTCTCCAGGTGATTCTTCGGTGCCCGCAAACAGGGAGCCAATCATGACCGAAGAGGCTCCTGCGGCTAAGGCTTTGGTGATATCACCAGAATATTTAATGCCCCCATCAGCAATAAGGGGGACTCCGTGTTCTTTTGCCACGCTTGCACAATCGGCCACGGCGGTAAGCTGGGGAACTCCAGCACCTGAGACGATTCGTGTCGTACAAATGGACCCTGGGCCAACACCAACTTTGATGGCATCGGCGCCTGCCTGTATGAGATCTTGGGTTGCTTCAGCGGTCGCCACGTTTCCAGCAATGAGATCGAGGTTGGGGTATTGAGCTTTTATGGCCTTGACCTTGTCCAGGACACCCTGGGAATGGCCATGTGCCGTATCAACTACGACCACATCAACGCCGGCTTTCATGAGTCGCTCCAAACGGTCTTCCACGTCGGGCCCCGTTCCAACGGCAGCCCCTACTCGTAGCCGTCCGTGCTCATCCTTACAGGCAAAGGGATATTTAATCTTTTTTTGAATGTCTTTAATGGTAATCAGCCCTTTTAATTCAAATTGGTCATTGACGACCAATAATTTCTCGATGCGATGTTCATGAAGAATGGCTTGTGCTTTTTCGAGACTGGTGCCTTCTGGAGCCGTCACGAGTTTGTCCTTGGTCATGGCCTGGCTGACTTTAAGGTCCATCCGGTTTTCAAACCGGAGATCACGATTGGTCAAAATGCCCACTAACTTGTTCCCTTTCGTAACAGGGATTCCAGAAATCCGATAGGTGGCCATGAGATGGTGCGCATCGCGGATGGTATGGTCCGGTGAGATGGTAATGGGAGAAAGAATCATCCCGCTTTCCGACTTCTTGACCTTATCCACTTCTGCGGCTTGGCTCTCGGGAGGCAGCGCCCGGTGAATAATCCCGATCCCGCCTTCCCGGGCTAAAGCAATAGCCAAGCGTCCTTCCGTCACCGTATCCATGGCGGCACTTATTATAGGGATGTTGATACGAAGATGTCGTGTCAGTTGGGTGGAGGTTTCAACGTCGTTGGGGACAATATTCGACAGTCGCGGTGTTAAAACCACATCATCGAAAGTGAGCCCGAATCGTAATTGTTGCTCCCACATAATTATGAATTATTGATCGGTAGCAAGCTACACAAGGGACTCGTTATGAGACCTGAATCTAAAAATATTCTTCATCATAAATTTCTTCAAGCGTGTCGTCAATTTGCACATTGGAGACCCTATGGAGCAGCCTTGAAAATGAAAGGCTAGGCGATATTGGTCGTCACTTGGTCAGAGTATTGTGGAGAAGTTGACGATGCTTGTGGCCTGGGTTCATGGAAGAATCCAGGCCGTTACAAATTCACATGCTTATGTGGTTCGGGTGACTTAACCGAAGACGCGTTTGGTTGTTACTCTGCTGCTTCGGGAATAAAGGCCAAAGCTTCCTCTTCTTGGAAGTGGTCTTCTGCTTCCTCAGCCGCCATAAACTCTTGTACGCGCATATTGCCACTATCAACGACAAAGACATGGCCTCGGCTATCGACCCCTAATCCATAGGGGAAGTTGAATTGCCCTTGATTGGTACCAAACCCGCCCCATTGCGTAATGAAATTGCCATCCCTATCGAATTTTTGCAAGCGTTGATTACCGGTATCACTCACAAAGACATCGCCTGCTTCATCAACGGTAATACCCCATGGCGAACGAAATTGCCCCGGTTCTTGCGCTTGGGCGCTACTGGCATGACCGGGCCCAATGCCTCCTCCCCATTTCGTGAGCAATTGAGGAAGAACGTTTGAACTCGTATCGAATTTTTGTACGCGGTGATTACCCATATCCACCACATAGACGGTGCCATCTGTTTGATCCACAGCAATCCCTCTTGCGAAGTAAAACTGGCCGTCGTTGTTGCCGAAGCTGCCCCATTGCATGATGAATTCACCGGTCTCATCAAATTTTTGGACACGGAAATTGGCACTATCCACGACATAAAGATAGCCACGAACCCGATCAACGGCCACGCCCCAGGGAGCATTGAATTGCCCTTCGCCGTTTCCGCGAGAACCCAATTTCATCATGTAATGCCCGAGTTTTCCATCGAATTTTTGAATGCGGTGATTGTTCGTATCCGCGACGAAAACATTTCCATTGGCATCGCACGCGATGCCTGTCGGATTATTGAAATTGCTGTTTGCTGAACCGAAGTTTCCCCATAAGAGGATGAAATTGCCATTTCGGTCAAATTTTTGAACCCGATTGTTTCCGTTATCCACGACAAAAATTGATCCTTGTCGATCAATTGCCATCCCATACATTGGACTAATAAATTCTCCCCCATGAAGGAGAGAAGCACCACGGCCTGGTTTGCCCCATTTGGTTACACAGATATACCCTGAGGTATTGAGAAGAATGCTTGCGCTGGCCGGCACGGAGACGTTGTTGTTGGCATCTTTGAACCAGACATAGGCGGTTTTGGTTCCATCAGCAGGAGACGTGGTAAAGGGGATCGTGGCTCCGAATTTTTGCTCTGGCTCGACTTCCACCCATCCTGGCATTGTGGCACTTGGCGTCATGGGGTTTTCAGAAATAAAGTAGGCTGCCACACCACTATCCACGTCTTTGGCAGAAATCGTGGCGACCATATCCGGGCTATTAGTCATATAGGACCCGTGGTTGAGGACGATATCTGGATTTTGTGGAGCCGCCACATCGATAAGAACAGGAATCGCAGTTTTTTCTTCGGAGAGTCGACTTTCCGCCTCATCTTCGGTCACCGCAGTGAGGGCATAAAAGTACGGGGTATTATTGGTCAAGCCACTATGAATATAAGGAGTCGTGACCCCCTCAATTTTGGTGGAGGTTTCAATAGTGATATTGGGATCGGTGCTGAAATACAGGTTGTAACTGACGGCATCGGGTAATTCTAACCAACTCAGAATGTTTTCAGTATCTCCAGGCTTGACCGCTAGATTAATTGGGGTGGAGAGGTCGGCCGCGTCCGGTTTTTCTTGTTTGCCGCGCTTTAATTCCTCTTCAGTTGGCGCAAATTTGGTTAATCGATGATTCCCGCTATCGATGACATACACATACCCTTCCTTATCCACGGCAATGCCGGAAGGGAAATTCAGTTGGCCTTCAGTAAGGCCGCGGTTGCCCCAAGAGCAAAGATAGGTGCCATTGGGTTCGAATTTTTGGACACGGTGATTCCCACTATCCACCACATAGATATATCCTAACGGGTCACAGGCGACTCCCCACGGAGACTTGAATTGGCCGGGAGCATTGCCTTCTTTGCCCCACTTCAAGAGAAAATTGCCGCGGGAATCGAATTTTTGTATACGGTGATTTCCTTCATCAGCGACGTAAATATTGCCCACAAAATCAACGCCAAGACCTCTGGGATAAAAGAACGCCCCATCGTATCCACCATCACGCCCCCAGGTGAGAACGGCTGTGCCATCGGCAAGAAATTTTTGCACTCGAGCATTGCTGGTATCGGAAACAAATAAGTTGCCCTGCGAATCTGTTGTGATTCCCCAGGGCACATCAAACTTCCCAGCTTCAGCCCCTCTCCAGGCAAATCCAAATTTTCCCCAGGCATTGATAATATTGCCTTCGGAGTCGAATTTCTGGATGCGGTTGTTGCCGCTGTCGGCGACGTAGACATCGCCTTCGGGAGAAGTGGCGATCCCTCGTGGGTAATAAAAGCTCCCTTCAGCCGAATCTGGCTCTTCTCCCCAGCGGGCAATGAATTTCCCAGATTTATCAAATTTCTGGATCGAATGATTGTCAGTATCGCCAACATAAATGTTTCCGTCTTTGTCGACTGCAATGCCAGTGGGCGATTTGAATTCTCCGTCATCAACACCCTCACATCCGATCTGCATCACGGTGAGATACGGTGAAGGAATGGACATAACTTCATGAGAAATAGGACTTTCTCCCCCTTCGGTGACCACAGTGATGGCGTAGTGATAACAAAGATTGTTCGCCAAATCATTGTGGATGTAGGGTGAAGCCACTCCTTCAATGCAGCTGGCCGTTTCTTTTTTGATGTCGACTGTGGGGATGAAGTCTTCAGGCGATGCAATGGGTCGGGAGAGATCGCAGGGTTTAATTTGTACCCCTTTGGTCGTCACAAAATATAAGTTGTAATAGAGGGCTTCGGGAGCGGGATCCCAGGTTAATGTGGTTCGACCGTGATCAGGAATAGCACGGACATTAGATGGAGCTGAGGGGAGTTTGTCGTCTTGCCTTTGTCCCGCACCCCAATCTTCGTTCTCATTGTCAATTGTCAGAATATTGAATGGTTGCCAATGTCCGAAAAATAAGGTCTGGAAAAATTTTGTGGTCATACTGTTCCCCTAAGATAAATGAAAATCACCATATTTTTTTAATTTTTTCTAATAAATACAAGGACTTAGGTGAGAAGTCTATCAGGGGAAAAAGAAGGAAGTCAAGAATCGAATGAGCAGGCTGACCTTCCTTCTTCAATCAAGTCACAACAATCCCAACGAGAGTAAGTTTTCAGGGGAAAACGTACTCAACACGACCCAATGGCAAGCGACCGATTAAGCCGAAGGGCTAGGATGGTTGCCCAATTCCAAATTTTGTCACATTAGCGGCTTGAGGGCCTTTTGCTCCTTCTACTAAGTCGAATTCGACGGATTCGCCTTCTTTTAGAGACTTAAACCCGTCTTCTTGAAGGGCGGAATAATGAACAAAGACATCCTGCCCGCCTTCCACCTGAATAAAGCCAAAACCTTTTCGATCATTAAACCATTTCACGGTTCCCTTACTCTTCACGATCATGCCTCCCTTGCTGGCAGTGAGCAAAAATATGTGAGAAATTGGAATCCATGCAAAAATAAAAAGCCGAAAAAGGAGTGGATTCCTCTTTCGGCTTCACAGCATCATAATTCTTTCACTAGGATACCTTAAAAAAACGAAAAGTTGTTTAGCATAGTTTGAAATATCTGTCAATAAATGGCAGCATGATATTTCTCAGTGTAAGATATTATGTTCCCTTAACTTTACGGTACACAGTCGGTGCATGGGTGATGATTGCTATGTCTCAAGGATTTAATTCCAAGAACTTTCCAGCCTGGCCTCATTTTTCGTTCCGTCCACGGCATTGATACGACTGCTTGACCGGTACATTTTCTTTGAGCTTCTCCCCCCGTTTTGGACCAGTTTGGTTGGGCTGTGCTTTATTATTTTCACCAAAGAAATGTTACGTCTAGTGGATTTGGTGATATCCCGAGGGATCAGTTTTGCGTCCTTGGGAAATATCATCATGCATCTGCTTCCTTCGTTTCTGGTGCTGACCCTGCCGATAGCCTGCTTAATCGCCACGATTTCAGCCTTTAATCGCATGTCGTTTGATAACGAGGTGATTGCCCTGAGAGCCGTTGGGGTGAGTTTTTGGCGGATTAATATTCCCGTTGTGGTGTTTGCGGGTGCGGTGTTTGCTCTAACCATGGTGTTGTCGGAATGGGGACAACCATGGGCGAATGTGTCCTTAAAAACACTGGCGCTCAGTGTGATTGAAGATGAAATGACCCTGGGCGTGGATTCCGGCGTCTTCAATGAACCAATTCCTGGGCTTATGGTGTATGTTCCCAATCCTGGGCTGGTCGCAGGCTCAAACAAAGGGGTGTTTATTTCCGACCAACGGGATCCTGCCAAACCCTTCATCATTGTGGCCCAGCATTTTCAAATGTTGAAACAGAATGAGCGCCGGCAAATGGGTATTCGCTTGTTTGATGGAGCCATACATCAGATTCCTAAAGATGATTCCGCATTTCATCGGGTCACCTTTGGTACGTACGATTTTTGGATGCCCTCTCCGTTTCAATCAGCCAAAGCCAAGACCCAAAGGAAAAGTTATGAGGAACTGCTCGAGAATCTAAAAGCGTCGGGAGGCAAGGATTCCGGAACCCTCAGACGATTGGTGGAATATCACAAAGATACGGCGTTCCCTGTGAGTACATTTGTGTTGGGTCTCTTGGGTGTGCCCGTTGGCATCGTGTCGAAACGTTCGGGAAGGGCCGGTGGATTTGCCATCGGGGTGTTGGTGGTGATCGGATTTTACATGCTCAATGTCTTGGGGGAATTTCTGGTGACCACCGGAGGCGTCGCGCCAGTTGTTGGGGCATGGTTGCCAAATGTGCTTTTGGCGCTGGTGACCGTCTGGATGTTCAATCAAGCCAGAAAACAATAAGGCGTTTTCTGTATAGGACCCAGATGAAGAAAATATTTTGGTATGTCTTTGGAAAGTTTAGCCGAAACTTCTTGCTGTGTTTGACGACGGTGTTGACGATTTATTTAGTGGTCGATTTTTTTGAGAAACTACGGAAGTTCTTGAAATACGATGCTGATCTCTCCCTCGTCTTCACGTTTTTTGCCTATCGCATTCCGGAGATTGCATTTTTATTGGCACCGCTTGCTGCGTTAATGGCGGCCATTTTAACGGTTGGTGGGTTGAATCGGACTCGAGAAATTACGGCCATGCGGAGTTGCGGCTTAAGCTTTTATCAAATTGCATTGCCGTTTTTTGCCTTTGGTCTCTTGGCGAGTGTGGTGAGTTTCTGGTTAACGGCGGTATTTATCCCTTTGGCAAACATGAACGCCGAATATGTGGAATCTGTGTTAATCAAACAAAAACCTGAGGCCTTGCTATCGGCTCCGGATAGGCTCTGGCTTCGTGTTGGCCAGACGCAGCTGTTGCAGATTGAATCCGTGGAACAGGACGGGGCAAAAGTGGCTGGTGTTCATCAATATACCTTAAGCGAGCCGTTTCGCCTTTCTGAAATTGTCGAAGCCAAACTCGGGTCGTTTATTCAAGGGGAATGGAGGATGGAGGATGTGGTCCAGCGTCAGATCATGGGCGATGGTCGGGTCGAGATTACCCAACAGCCGCATCGCGTCATTTCTTTTCCCCTGACGCCTGAAGATTTCCAGAATTGGTTATCCCAATCTCCGAAAAATATGACGCTGTTTCGGTTGAATGAGTATATCGAACGGATCACGCAGGATGGCCACAATCCTCAGCGATATGTCACGGATTATTGGGCGCGTGTGGCCTTTTCGATGGTGCCCTTCGTCATGACGCTTTTAGGCATATCCGTGAGCCTTCGTGGAAGTGGCTTGCGAAGTGTGGGAGCGGCAAAGGGCGTAGGGCAAACTTTAGCCATAGGGTTTTTGTTTTGGGCGGCTCATTCGGTGGGGATTGTGTTGGGGAAGAATGGAGCAGTGATGCCTATTGTTGGAAGTTGGATTGCCCCGGTGATGTTCTTTATGGTCGGAGCCAACCTGTTTCTGAAATTAAAATAATTGGCCAGAAATTTCCCTTATTTGGCCCATAGAGAAATAGGAATTTGTCTTTCGATATTGGGGAATTGATGAAATTCTATGTTTTTCTCTCGATCCGTCAAGTTTTTTCCTTAATTCCCAAAAGTCCCTGCCCGATAACATCAGCACGGACGGAGAAAGAAGATAAAGAAGAGTCAAAACACCAGTAGTGGAAATGAAAAACATAGACAGGAATGTATTACGGGAACCCAATCAATGAGGTACAAATTCTAGAATAACTTAGTGGACAGGTGACAAGGGCAAACTATCCGCGAGGGTAGGGCGCAAAGCCAAGAGACCCTGAACGAGTAAGGCGTTCATGGTTAGTCTGGTTACCGAACTGTATGCAGTCTGACGTACGTTCGTTCATGCGCCCATTCCTCGAAATTGGGCGCTTTTTTTTGGTCAGAAAGGACAGACCAGGATATGGACGAACACCAACAACAGACTTATGGGCTTGCCGAAGAATCTTCTACTGCGGGTTCGGCTTGTGTGGAGGCAACAGCCTCAGAGCCCAGAACTGAAGAGACGTATTATTCCCAACTTGATCAGGCGCAATTGGCAGCCATTCTGCAAGAATTTCTGCCCATGATTCGTCGAATGGCTGGAGCGATGGCTATCAAAAATCCTTTCTCATTGGATGTGGAAGATTTGACGAGTGCCGGGGCCATGGGCCTCTTGAGCGCACTAAAACGATTTGATCCGGGCAGGGATATAAAATTTCGCACGTTTGCCGAATATCGAATTCGCGGCATGATGCTGGATGAAATTCGTGCGATGGATTGGGTGCCTCGATCAGTTCGGGCTCGTCGAGAGCAAATCCGCCAAATCGTTGATGAATATATGCAAAAAAATGGGGTGGCTCCCACAACCGAAGAATTAGCCAAAGCGTTAGGGGTACCTCAAGAAGAGCTTGAAGGGTTTTCAGCATGTGATCCCAGGCTTGTGAGTATCGATGAGCCTGTGGGTTACGGGGAGGACGGATGCACCCTACGGGATGTGTTGCAGGACCAGGACCATCATGATCCATTCGCCGCCTGTGCCGATGCGGAAATGAAAGCGGCCTTACAAGCGGCGTTGGTCACATTATCGACTCGCCAGCAGGAGGTTTTGCAGCTCTATTATCATGTGGGCATGACCATGAAGGAAATTGGAGGCCGATTGGGTCTTACCGAATCAGGGGTCTGTCGAGTGCATTCTGGAGCACTGAGGCAATTACGGGTGCAGCTAGATGGTATTGAAAATGGAGATCCGAACAAAAGCCGGCCCAAAAATTCACGAAAGACCGTCGTGGCCCACGTCTAATTAAATATGGTGTTTATTGAAGAATTCATGCCCGCCGATTTTCGCAACCTTTTGATACACTTCGGCCCAGCGGGGCGTGGTGACAAGGGTTGGGTTATAAAAAAGTACCGCTCCGTCCACGACATTTCTTCCATCTTGCACGAGTTTCCAGGCCAATAAACTCTCTCGCATTTTGCGATTGTTGGGGTAAAACTGGACCTCCTCTGGAGAGCGCCCAATCCACGGTTCAAATTGTTTGGCGCGAAGGACCGTGCCCTTGACCGTTCCATCGCTATGATATTTATGGTGCATGCGATTTCGAATGACCGCTGCGACGGCCATTTTGCCCGCAAAACTTTCGCCTCGTGCCTCAAGATAAATCGTGAGTGCCGCAAGAATATCCTCTGAATGTGAGGACTCAGGCCGAGGTGGTTGGTCCATAGGTTTCTGTGAATTTCGAGAATAGGAAGATAGGGCCATAGCCATATCGCTGGAATTTGCGGGAGTTGGAGACAATGGGACAAGGAGGCAAAGCAAAAACGCTCCGATAGCGATGAACGTGCTAAAATGGAAAAAAGTTAGATGACGTTTCATGAGGATCAGTTTTGATTGAAAGGATTTGTTGCAGTCTATGAATGGGATAAGTGGCATTCGATTTTGTTCCCCCCTCAATCGAGAATCATTGTTGAAGGGGAAATCTTCGCAATCGGTATGCCACCGAGGTCAGGGACCAAGAATCGGTTGGCGTTAGCGGTGGTTAGGAGGGGTCGTGTGTTTTTAGATGAAAAAGCTCATCAAATTATTGATTCGACCAAGAGGGGCCGTGACGATCACTTGTCGTGTTTTGGCTACAAAAATAGACCAGCATTTTGAGGGGATCTCAAGAAAAGATGCTCGTAGTTCGTTGAAAATATGAGGAATTTGAGTTTTTCCATACTGCTAAAAATTGTGACACCTAGAGCCGATATTTCCGTGTGATCACAAGAAATGATGGAAAATTGATTCAATGGGAGCCAGGGAGGGACGCGATGAAAGGGAAATCTTCTTTGACATGTCGTTCGACTTATCTTGTGTTGTTCCTTCTTTTTATTGGTCTTTGCGGATTGTTGGATGCCTCCAAGAGTATGGCGGAGACAGACCAACCTCAGGCAACTTCCACCACTGAATTAGCTCGTGCAAAGGTTTTTGTCCAGGCGGGCGATTATCGTCGGGCCGTCGAAGCTTGTCAGCGACATATTGATCAACATCCCTCGGTCGAGGCCTATGTGTATTTGGCCTATGTGTATCAAGCCATAGATGGCTATTTGGCGTTTTTGGCGAAAAAGGAAGATTATGTCAAAGTTGAACAATTGTCCCTGAATCTGACCGCACGAGAGGTGATTGATATTATTGATCCGCCAAATGTCATGCCTCGGATGGCCCAGGAGCTCATTCACGAAGGGTTGCGGCAACAGTTTGATATTACGGCCGCCATGGCGAATCGTCTCAATCGACCACGCACTGATGAATTGTGGTTGCAACAATCAGTCTGGCGGGAATCTCAACCTGATTCCTGGTGGGCTGGCGTACCTCTAGAATGGAAGTGGTAGGCTGCTCATTGGTCACGATTTTTCCTCAGAAAATTCGGTACAGTGGAAAGTCTATTTTCATTTCTTCACGCGTCATATCTCGTTTAAGAAACCAGGGACTGAGTTGACAGCCCACAGAAGGCAGTTTTAGGATGGGGCAGTTGGTGCTTACTCTACTTTATTTTTCCAAGGAGGCAGTCTGTGTCTGATCTTGTCGCCGTAGCTGATACTTCAAATTGGGATGGTGAAGTGATGAAATCCTCGGATGTGGTGATGGTGGATTTCTGGGCGGTGTGGTGTGGCCCGTGTCAAATGGTCGCCCCCATTGTTGAGGAGTTGGCGCAAGAATATCAGGGCCGCCTGAAGGTCATGAAGTTGAACACCGATGAAGCGCCGGAAGTAGCCGGTCAATACCAAATCATGAGTATTCCTAGCATTCTCTTTTTCAAAGGCGGGCAGGTTGTTGAAAAAATCGTTGGGGCCCGCCCAAAACAACAATTCAAAGAAGTCATTGACTCCCTCTTATCTCAATCGTCTGCAACGGCCTAACTCCTAGGGCGGATCACTCGGTGCGATGCTAACCGAGCTGCGCATTTCCAACTTCGCCCTCATTGATCAGCTTCACCTAATATTGCCCGCCGGGTTTCTCGTGTTAACAGGAGAAACCGGCGCCGGCAAATCTCTACTTATTGATGCGTTGCTGTTGCTCGTAGGCGGTCGTGCGTCTTCAGATCACATCCGTTTCGGTGTTGACGAAGCCTTGTTAGAAGCCTGTTTTACCCTCCACGAATCTCATCCGCTGGTTTCCCAACTACGCCAGGATGGTTTTTTACTTCCCGATCAGCAGGACGTGTTTATTCGACGTATTTTGGCACGTTCAGGGAAAAATCGCAGTTATCTAAACGGGCAATTGGCACCCGTGCAAACGATTCAGGCAGTTGGCCAACTATTAGTCGACATTCATGGTCAACATGACCAGCAATCGTTGTTGTCGCCCAAAACGCAGCTTGATCTTTTGGATGGGTATGGAGGACTCCACGATCTCGTTGAAGTATTCCAGCAACGGTATGAGGAATGGAAAGAAAAACAGGAGATGTTAAAGGCCTTGCAAAAACGACTTCAGGAGCAGGCGACCAGACAAGATATGCTTCAATTTCAATATGATGAACTATCCAGTATTCATTTGCAGGTTGGCGAAGAGGAGGCACTTAGTCAGGAATACCATCGCTTAAAACATAGTGGGCGTATAGGAGAATTATCCAATCAAGCTTTTGAGTCATTGTATGATGCGGACCATTCCATGTTGGGGCAACTCAAGGATGTTACGAACTGGGTGCAGGAATTGAGTCAGATTGATGCACAATGTGAATCGTGGCTTCCACTCTTAGAATCGTCCAATATTGCCTTGCAAGAGGTGACACAACACCTGCGGGATTTTCGTTCGCAGGCCGAGGTCAACCCGGAGCGCATGGAGGTGATTGATGGTCGTTTAGCCGGATTGCAGCGACTCAAAAAAAAATATGGCAAAACGATCGAAGAATTAGTGGTGATGGTTCAGAGTCTTGAACAGGACTTGGCCCTCTTTCAACAAGGTGATGAGCAGGTGGCACATCTTCAAGTCGAAGTTGCCCATAGTTTTAAATCTCTGAACGCTTTGGCCACGGAGCTATCCACAAAAAGACAGAAAGCGGCTCAACAATTGGCGAAACAAATTCAAGAGGAATTTCATGCCCTGAAAATGGGAGCTATGCTCATTCAAGTGAATCTTGTCCCGAACGCTGATGAGGGAGCGTTTGGTCCAAGTGGCAGAGATCGTCTTGAGCTGTTGCTTGCGCCCAATCCAGGCGAGCCCCCCATGTCATTAGGCAAGATTGCGTCCGGCGGGGAATTGTCCCGAATTATGCTGGCCCTTAAAACAGTGTTTGCCGGCAGTGATCATACCCCGGTGGTGATTTTCGATGAGATTGATAGTGGCATCGGAGGGGAAGCGGGGATAGTCATGGGCAGCCGATTGCGGCAATTAGCGCAGTATCATCAGGTTTGCTGTATTACGCATCTCCCGCAAATTGCTTCACAGGCACATGCGCAATTTGTGGTCGAAAAAGTAACCGTGAATGACCGAACCGTAACAAAGGTCCAAGAAGTTACTGGGACGCAACGAGAATCCGAAATTGCGCGCATGCTCGGTGGGGGAACGGTGACTTCATCAATCAAGCAAGCGGCGATTGAAATGTTGAAAAATGGGAGCCGGGACGGGAAAAAATTCATTCGAAAAAAAACTCCACCCAAACAGCGTCAATAATGTAATGCCGGATGGTTTTTTATGGGTTCACGGTGAGCCAAATAGATGGAGGTTGGAAGACTGCTTAGCTAGGAATCAGCCTTCCAGAAGAAGACGACGGCCATGCGTTTGGAGGCAAGAACGTGATCCCAGCCGAAATATCCCGTAGCTGAATGAATCAAATCGGATTTATAGGCCACCAGGCGATTAAAAATATAGGGCGCTTCAAGAATTTCATCAAACATGGTGGGGTCCATTTCCCGAGAGAGCCCTGGCACTTCGCTAAGACTTTCAAACTTCTTTTGGCAGTAGTTCCCATCCGGCGATTCTCCAGGAAGATGGAGCCGGTAAAATGAGGTCCCGCTGTGAGTCGTGGGCGGACTAGGATGAAGATACAAGACGGCCGCATAATCGCAAATGCGGGCCGAATCCACATGGGGCCTTGCCACTCCTTCGGCTCCTCCACAAACTTGGATATGATTATGCCCGGATATGCCGGCTTCGGAATCGGTTTGTGGCGTGAGGTTGGGGACGTTCAGATATTGTTTGACGCAGGTTTCGATAGTGTGAACTTCATTGAGGGTTAACGCTCCCGGTGCACGCATGCCGGGCCAAGGTTCTGGCCGCCAGGGCGAACCTAAAGTCCAGGTGCTGAAGCCCATGCACCGTTGGGCGATCTCCAGCGCATTGGGGAGCACATTGTCTTGAATCCAGTAATCTGTTCCAAGGATCAAGTCGCGATAAGGGAGGATACTCATGGAACTTTCCTCCTCTCTGGTTGGGAACCATATGTTAGGACGTTGATGAACATCATGCGACGATAAAAGCCGGGGTAGCTAGCGGTCAAGTGAGAGAGGCAAGCTGGATGGACAGTGCGGTTTTTTGACTGACATGATAAAGTGCCAAACATGAGTGGGAGTTTCTTCTAAGAGCAAAGGAAGTCTGAGGTATTGTAAATGTCGCCAACTTCAATGCTTAACATTGATCAGCAGGTTTCGGACATTGTATCCGAGGTCAACATCGATCAATGGACCAGTCAGTATTGGGACCAAGGGGAATTTTTCGCGTTAGAACGTGTGATGCCAAAATCCTTGGTTGACGAGTTTATGCGAGAAGTTGATGGCGTCCGTTCGAAGATTAACCGCAATTTTATTCCGCAACATAAAAAGGGTGGGAGCGTTAGCTACTATCTGCTTCAAGAATCAGCACCTGCCATATTGGCGTTCTATCAGCATCAAGACTGGATCAACCTTCTCAGTCACATCGCAGGAGTGCCTTTATTGCTGTGTCCCGATGAAGATCCGCATGCCTGTGCCCTCTATTTTTATACCGAACCCGGCGATCACATTGGGTATCATTACGATACCTCCTATTACAAAGGGGCTCGCTATACCGTATTGATTGGTCTGCGGGATCAATCAAGCAGCCAGTTACTGTGCCGACTTCATACCAAAGAACCCGGTCGGGAAGTTCAAGAACTCTCTTTGGCGACTGATCCCGGCACCTTCATTTTTTTTAATGGGGATAAGTTACATCATGCGGTCAGTCCACTTGCCGAAGGCGAAGAACGTATTGTGCTGACCCTGCAATATGTGACGGATCCTGCGATGAGTTTTGCCCACCGTTGGTTTTCAAATATGAAAGATGCGGTTGGGTATTTTGGCTGGTCCGCCCTCTTCCGAAGACCTAGGCAGTCGTAGAGGGCTGATCGACCAGTGTTTCGTCTGGGTCTGCCCCGATGACCACCACAGTTGTATTGTCTTCCCCTCCTAATCGATTCGCGGTTACGACCAGGGTATGGGTAATGCGATCCAGGTTTGGCGCTTCCTTCAGCATGAGGGTTTGAATTTCTGGGTCAGTAAGCATTTTGGTCAAACCATCAGAGCACAGTAACAATACATCAGTAGGTTCAAGCTTATACGTTTGCACGGTGGGCATGGCCTGCGGGTCGATGCCCAGTGCTTTGGTTAACACATGACGGAGGGGGTGGGTGCGTACTTGGTCAGGAGTAATCAGGTTGAGCGCCAGCCGCTCTTCCATGAGGGTGTGATCTTTCGTCAAAAGAGTTAATTTTTTATTTCGTAACACGTAGGCGCGGCTATCACCCGTATGGGCGATGACGGCTTGGCTCTCCCCTGCGGTTCGGGTCATGGCGACGGCGACGACGGTCGTGCCCATGCCTTTGATTTCTGAATTTTGACTGGCTTGTTCCCGAATGCGTTGGTTAGCCGACTCGATAGCCTGGACTAAGAGCGTTTCAAGCGTTGCCGCCGGAATGGGGTTGGAAGATTTCCCGTCCCGTTGGGCTATGAAAGATGTAGGAATGGTCTCGACGGTAATTTGGCTGGCAATTTCCCCCCCTGCATGACCGCCCATGCCATCTGCCACTATCCAGAGCTGAATGGCATTATCCAGAAAAAACGCGTCCTGATTGATTTTGCGGACTCGACCAATATCGGTGAGGCCCACACCTATCCATGCTGGTGCCAAAGAAGTGCTCCTGACGCGATAGATACCTTTTCCGGCGGACCATATTCCCGCATCATCCGATCACAAATCAGATCGGCTAGCAGTTCCAAATTTTTGCAATCAGCTTCGTTGTATTCAAGTAATACGTTTCGAGAGGACGTATTGCCCCCTTGCCATTCTTCCCAGAGACGAACGGCATCCCAGCCAGTTAGGCCTTCTATCGATGTCGTTCTGTAGCATCCTAGTTCGTGCTCGATCGATTTCAATCCACCCTTGAACCCAAGGCGTCTTGCGGCAAAACACAAATCCAAATGAGGATGATCTAGCAGTAAATTGGGATAGGTGTGTTTTAGATAGGGCACATCAAACCCTGAGCCGAAGAAGGTGACCAATAAATCATAGGAAGCCAGTTCCTCTTGTAGTCGATGTTCGGAAAGCGTCTCTCCCCGAACCAGGGTGGTCATCTGTCCTCGACCATAAATGCCAACCACAGTGATTTCTCCATGCGGAGAGGGAATGCCATTGGTTTCAATATCCAAAAACGCCGTATTGGTTCGATAATGGGGATAGAGACGCCAATGGTCTCTGGCTTTTAATATTTTACCGAAATACCGCGAATTGTGCTGATGCCATTGGGCGCTGGCTTCTTCCAGGGTCGCATCATACAGGGCTTTGCGAGAAGCGGAGACGTGGGGAATCCAGGCACGTTGGAGAAAGATTTCCCAATTCGTGATTCCGGATTCCCAGAGAAGCCGTTCGGTGGATTCTCCGATACCCTGTAGAAAAATGAAGGTGGAAGGCAACATAGACAGCTTTGAGGAGAGGCGACATTCTAGCCTTGATTTCACTAGGAGGACAAGCTACATTCGAGCGTTGTTCATCGTGTGCTATTTTGTCGGCTCAATGAAACTAGAGGATCTATGGAATTTCGTTCGCACAGAATCAAAATCACGATTGGCGGGATCCAGCTCCTCGCCGATTTGAAGCCCAACCGGACCGCTCAGGCGATTGTTGACGCGCTGCCGATTTCCGCACCCGTGAACCAGTGGGGGGAAGAATTCTATTGCAAAGTTCCGGGTGTCAAAGATTATCGAGAAACCGCCAAAAATCAAGTGAAGGTCGGAGACGTGGCCTTTTGGGGTATGGGTGAAATGCTGGCCGTGTTTTTTGGGCGAACGCCCATGAGCCTTGGGGAAGATCCCGTTCCGGCTGATCGAGTCAACGTGATTGGTAAAATACAGGGCGATGCGAAAGTTTTGCAACAGGCGGTTGGGGCGACCACCATGCAGGTCGAATTGCTTCCTGAGGGGGTGTGATGCGACTGAATCCCGTCCGTATTCATCAAATGGCAACCACGGTAGTGGAGCGTTTACAGGCCCGTGGACTGTTGGAGGTCCAAGGCAAGCCAGAACCCGTCGTGAAGCAATTGGAGGAGGCCATTGCCACAGAATTACACGTTGAAGATCGCCTCAACGCCGATGTGCGAGACATGCTCAAGCAATTTGAACGCGAGTTTGCGGAAGGTCGTGCCGATTACCAAAAAATGTTTTCGATGGTCAAACAAAAACTCATTAAAGAACGTGGCATTGTGTTATAGCCACAGGCGATACACCGGCTCGTTTATCCAGTTACATACACACGATGGCCCTCTTACTTAGTGATGATAAGCAAATGCATTTATCCCATGTCATATTGGGAAGTCTGAAAAATATGGCACAAGCCAGTTTGGTGGGCGATCAGACGCAAGCCCTTCGCGAAGTCAAAAAAGTTATTGCTGAACATATGAAAGTGGAAGCAGAACTGGATCAACAAGTTCGGCGTCGTTTGGAATCCTATTCCCGTCCTATTCCCGAAGGGTCGCAGGAATGGGATGTTCTCTACCAAAAAACATTCGAAGAAGAATTGCGTAAGCGAAAGCTTGGATAGTTCTTCGTCCTCTCTCCTCGGGGTCCCTTTTCTCTAATCGTGGCAGTCTTGTCCGGCCCTTTCGGGGGTGTTTCGGATCATCTCTAGCACTCCGTTAGGGGGCATGGTATGGTTTGGCACGGTCGCGCTCTGTGGCAATCAAGAGGTTCGTTCTTTTATGGATGAACGTGAAAAGACACTCAATGCAATTGGAGCTGCGCTCCTTTCCATTTTGCCGGGAATGGGCCATTTGTATTTGGGTGCGAAACGTGCGCCCGTCTTTCTGGTCTGTGGCCTAGCACTCCTGATTGTGGCAAAGTTTTTCTGGCCCATGGGCTGGTTATTCTATATTCAGCTAGCCATTTTTTCTGGGGTCGATGCGTTTTCTTTCGGCAAGCGTGGCAGGGGACTCTTTTAACTGAAACTTGATGGAAATTCTGTTGGATAAACCATGAAGGCGAATTTTCAATGGATAGTGATTGCAGTCAGTTTTGTGGGTCTGTGCACAGTCCTTCCAACTGGAGTTGGTTCTGAAGAGCAGGCCATTGAATTATATGTTACTGATGCGCTGACGTTTCCAGGTAAGTCTGTGCCCTTGCAAGCGCGCCTTACAGAGCACGGATCAGAAGGTGAGCTGGGCCTCCCTGACGAGCCGGTGGAGTTTTTTCTTCAAGGGCGTGCGCTTGGTAAGGCCACCACGGATGCCCAAGGATGGGCACAATTGGAATTTGCTCCGCAAATGCGTGGGAATTTAGCTTTGCGCGCCCGGTGGGCAACGGAGGCCAAGGCAAACGTGATTGAGGGACATGGGGTTGTATTGTCTTGGGAGCGGCGGCGTCCCCTCTTACTGATTGATTTGGCTGTGCTGGTTGAAGGGAAATTGGAAACCGAACCGCCGCCACCTGAACTTTTTCGGGACCCTGGCCTGGTCCTTGGGAAACCCTCTGCAGCGGCGCCTGCGGAATTAAAAAAGTTATCAGAGTTTTACTATAATCTTGTGTATGTGGATCGGACTGGGAAAGGGCGGTTGGAGGCCCTTCAGGTGTGGCTTCGAACGCAGCAATTTCCTCCAGGGATGATTCGGATACTTCCCAAAACTGCCACGGCTTTACATGATTTGTTAGAGGGGCTTAAAGAAGAAGGCTGGGAAAACGTCAGTGGAGGGATCGGGCGAACGGCCGACTTTGCTGAAGTCTTGCTCAAAAACCGATTGCAAACCATTATTTTGCCGAGTCCGGATAATCAAGAACGATTTCCCCGGCGAGCGATTGTGCTCAATGATTGGTCTCGTGTTCGGCGCCATCTGTAATTTCGCAGGTCACGACGATACAGAATACGTTTATGAAAGCAGCCAAAACTAAAACGCGATTTGTGTGCCAGGAATGTGGTTTCCAGGGGGTTCGCTGGAGTGGCCGATGTCCCGAATGTGCCGAATGGAACTCGTTGCGAGAGGAAGTTCAACGAGAGGCGTCGGCCATGAAACAACGCACCGTGGCGAGTGGAACACCTGAAGCCGTGCCTATTGGAGCCATTGTCCAGACACAGGAATTTCGCCTGCAATCTGGAATTGAAGAACTCAATCGCGTGCTGGGCGGTGGAGTCGTACCTGGGTCGGTGGTGCTCATTGGCGGAGATCCGGGTATCGGGAAAACGACCTTATTGCTTCAAGCCCTCAATTCTTTAGAAAAGACTGGGGAAATCGGATTGTACGTCTCGGGTGAAGAATCTCCACAGCAAATCAAAATGCGAGCCGATCGGTTGGGCATTCATTCCCCTAATCTGTATGTGGTTGCGGCGACCTCGCTAGAAGAAATTTTTCGTGTGGCGGAAACCGTGAATCCTCGTGTGATTGTGGTCGATTCCATTCAAACGGTGTTCACCAGTGAGCTGACTTCTGCCCCAGGAAGCGTCAGTCAGGTTCAGGAAATTGGCTGTCAATTGATGTGGTATGCCAAGCGAACGAATGTGCCGGTATTCATTATCGGGCATGTGACCAAAGAAGGGGTGATTGCCGGGCCACGTTTGTTGGAGCATATTGTGGATACGGTCTTGTATCTTGAAGGTGATAAAGGCCAAAGCCATCGCATTCTTCGTGCTGTCAAGAATCGATTCGGACCCACCAATGAGATCGGTGTGTTTGAAATGAAGGATGAAGGGCTCACCGAGGTCGATAATCCTTCCGCCATGTTCTTGACCGGAAGGATCGGGACCAGTGCCGGGTCGGTTGTCGTTTCCAGCGTCGAAGGGTCACGTCCTTTATTGGTGGAATTACAGGCGCTGGTGGCTGAAACGACCTATCCTATGCCCAAACGGATGGCGAAGGGCGTAGAGGGCAATCGTGTGGCTTTATTGTTGGCGGTGATGGAAAAACGGTTGGGTCTCCACTTCACGGGACATGATGTGTACGTCAATGTCGTGGGAGGACTGCGAATTGATGAGCCGACGGTGGATGTGGGGATAGTCTGTGCCGTGTTGTCCAGTTTCCGTGAAATCGGATTAGATCCCCGGCTCGCGGTGATGGGTGAAGTCGGCCTTGGTGGGGAAGTACGGCCGGTGCAGCATGCCGATCTTCGTATCCGAGAAGCGATGAAATTAGGATTTACGCGGTGCGTGGTCCCTTCAGCCAATCTTGAGCAATTGAAGCCGCTTCAAGGGATTGACGTGGTGGGTGTGCAAGAACTTGGAGAGATTTGGGATGTGGTTTCTTCTCCGGTGACCTAAATATGATGGTGGAATCCATTCTTCATTTTCGATACTCTTTGCGTATTCTCCAAATCCTGTGCCTTACGCTCTGGCTGTTGGTCGGAGGCTGTGCAGGTGTGTTTCAGGGTTCCTTGACCGCCGTCCCGGAAGATCAAAGTCATCAGGTCCTTGAAGCGTTGCGTCAGAAAGAAACTACGATTCGGACGCTTCGAGGGTTGTTTCAAGCCGCGGTTTCCGGTTCGGGTATTCCCTTTTCTCAACGGTTTAATGGGGTGATGTCCTATGCCAATCCCGATACGGTCCATTTACGGGGATTTTTGCGGTTTGGTGTGCCCATGATGGATTTTCATCGAGAAGGAAATTCCTATGAACTTTATTTTCCTGCTGAAAACGAAGTCATTACGGGGCAGGTAGAAGGTGGAGCGTTGCACACGCAATGGGATCAAACGGTTCAATTGAGTATTCGGGCACTGGATGCCGTGTTAGGGAAGATCTCGGGGTTATCGACAGGGGAGGTTCGTGTCTTGAAAGATGAGACGCATTATCGACTTGATATGGCGACCGTCTTTAAGGAAGGTACCACGCCTCAAGAAGATTTTCTGGTACGGTCCTGGGTTGATGCTCAAACCCTGGAATTGACTAGCATTGAATATCGAAGCTCCGATGATGACGTCGTGGTTTCCGTCGAGTGCGAAGATTATCGAGATGTGAACGCTCCGGCAGTCTCGGGACTAGGACATATTCGATTGCCTTTTGTGGTCAAGGCGACGGACCATCGCCCAAGCGGAGGTTCGATCACGCTCAATTTTCAAGAATTTATTCTGAACGCGGTGTAGCGAATGGTCAACCTGCTGAGTAATGAGAGCGAGTAAGGGTAAAACCCTCCGACTTTCCCATGATATTTTTAGCTATTGAAACCGCGACCTCCCGCCAGAGTCTGGCCATTTTTCAGGACCAGACACTCCTCAGATATGTGGAATGTGAGGGCAATCGGTCTCTCACCCCCCAACTTATTCCTGCAATTCATCAGCTACTTGAGAATGTGTCGTTAAATATTGCTGACCTACAGGGCTTGGTTGTGTCCATCGGGCCTGGGACGTTTACAGGTTTACGGGTGGGACTGGCCACTATGACGGCTTTTCGCCTAGCCTTAGGGATTCCATTGGTTGGCGTCTCGACTTTGGAGGGGTTGGCTTGGAATCTGCCAAATGCCGATTTGCCGATTGTCAGTACCGTGTCGATTCGTCCAGACATGGTGTATTGGGGACTTTTTCGATGGCACGAGGGGCGCCTTGTTTGTCTGAAACCTGATCAAGTTGGAAACGTATCTGAGATGTGTGCGAGCCTTTCTGAGCCAACTATCGCTTTGGGGGAAGGTTGGATACGCAATAAGGAAAGTCTGGATCCATCCAACCTTTCGATTATTGAAGGGCCTTCTGAGGCCATCTGGCCATCAGCAAAGGGAATTGGTCGTGCAGGACGAGCCTTACTGGAACAAGGGCAATGCCTACCTGAAGGCAGTAGTCCTCGATATATTCAACCGTGCTATGCAGAAATCCCCAAGCCGCCGGTTCACACGCGAGAATGTTGAAAAAAGCCACCAACGGCGTTCTCGCCATTTTGTCGTGCTCACGTACTGGAAGTACGTTCCGCGCGCCAAACAAGGGCTGTCCCCTTCGGGATACGCTAAGCCATGCGCGGCCTTGCTGGACGACTTTTTTGACCATTCCCGTCAGCTACTGGTATTGAATTCTTCTAGGGCATATATGAGTGTTTTGCGAGAAATATTTAATAGGCCCACTCAGAATCTTTTTAGGTGAGGCATAGGCCATGATCGCTGATCCCGAAAAAATGCCAGAGCCGGAGATAGGGCAGGCCCATGGCCTGCAGAGGCCTTCCGTCAATCACTGGACGATTCAACCTGCCACGCTTGGAAATCTTGACGAATTGGTAGCCTTGGAAGAGGCCTGCTTCTCTGTGCCGTGGTCCAGGAAAAGTTTTGAAGCAGAATTAGAAGGTAATCAGTTCAGCCGAGTTCTTATGACCCCTCATCCGGACTATGGATTAAAACTTCAAGTCATTGGTTATATTTGTGCCTGGATCATTTTTGAGGAAATTCGGTTTTTGAATGTGGCTGTCCACCCGGAATTCCGTCGTCAGGGCTTGGCAAGACAGTTGATTGGGGAAGCCCTGCGCCTTGGCAACGAGGCTGGTTGTTGCCGGGGAATGCTTGAAGTTCGAGATACGAATATCGCAGCGAGAAATCTCTATGAATCCTTTCAATTTCAAGCCTACGCGACTCGAAAATCCTACTATACGAATCCTACCGAGGATGCTATTCTTATGACCTTAGAATCGTTGTCCTTGCCGCAGACGGAAAGGAGGGACGAGCGCGGCAACCCAGTTAACAATCATTCATCAATTTACACAGTTTCATGATGAACCAGGTGAAAGGAGGGTACCCAATGGTGACCGAGGAACATATTGCCGAGAGTTTACGGACATCGAATGAGGAGTATCGGAAGTTAGAAGAATCTCATCACCGGTTAGACGCGGAATTGCAGCAATTGTTGAAACATCATGTCTTGACGCCACAGGAAGAAGTGCTCAAAAAACAACTCCAAATAGAAAAACTAGGTAAGAAAGATCGAATGGCAGCACTGGTTCGAGACTATCGTGCCACATTAGAGCAAGCGGGTACGACCCGATAACGGTTCCTTTTCTGCTACGTTAGGGTGTCCCTATCTGAATAATGGCTGCTTTTTCTCCAACCATGGCCATGAATATGGTGGTGCATCCCCTCCAGCGCCACATTAAGGAAATCAAACGACGTCTATTGGTGGTCGGGGCCACGGTCCTGGTGTTTTTTGTCGTGGCCTTTTCCTATTCTGGGCTGTTGATCGAATGGTTTAAACGCCCGTTCGAAGACGATCTTATTTTTTATGCCCCCGCCGAAGCGCTTTTTGCCTCAATTAAAATTTCCTTTTTAGCGGCCATCGTGCTGAGTGTGCCGATGATTCTTTATCAGTTTTGGAAATTTATTGAGCCAGCCTTATTGAAAAAAGAGCAGCGATGGGCTATTCCACTCTTTTTTCTGGGGTTGGGCTTTTTTCTGTTGGGATTGACGTTTTGTAACCTCATCATCTTGCCCCTCGTGATAAATTTCTTTGTGACCTTTGGTATGGATCGAGCCATTACCCCAGAATTGGCCGTGGGCATGTATGTGGATTTCAACGTCAAATTTCTATTGGCCTTTGGGTTTGCATTTGAAATTCCCCTTGTGCTTTCCCTGTTGGCGCGAATTGGGGTTCTCCAGGCCCCCATGTTGATCCAGTATCGGAAGCATGCCGCGATGGTCGCCTTAATTTTGTCCGCCGTGGTGACGCCAGATGCGACGTTGTTTACGATGTTGTTGATGGCGGTTCCGTTGATCGTTTTATATGAAATCGGCATATGGGGAGCGAAGATGTTTGGCCGTGCTCCCCAAGCCGTTCCAAATGAACAGAGTCCTGACCAAAGCGTAGATGAGCCAGATTTGGGTGCGACAGATGAGCCGAAGGGTTTGTAGAACACAAAAATTTACGTGAGCCATTCATGCAACGAAAAATGATGAGACTGTGGCGATGGATCTTGTGTGTGACCGGCCTGTTGTTGCCGATATCAGGCGCATTTGGTGAATCAGTGCCTTTGGCTTCCTGGCTCCATTCCACGTCAAATATGCCCTTGCTCCATCCGAATGATTCGGACCAACCAAGGCAGGGAACAGCGCCGAGTATTCAGACTGTGGTGGTGACCACGGACGGAATAGTGTATGCCGGCTCGTTTGGCCTGGGATTATTTCGAAGCAGGGATAAGGGCCAGTCTTGGGAATCGTTGAATCGCGGTTTGACTGATCCGTTTCTTCTGTGCCTGGCGGTCATGCCTGGACAGCATGTGTATGCCGGCACGATGCGCGGTGGTGTCTATCGTCTGTCATTAAAGGGCGAGCTATGGGAGTCCATTAGTCAAGGATTGGAGAATACGGAGGTCAAATCCTTTCTCGTCTATGAAGAACGTGTGTATGCCGGCACCGGCCAAGGTGTGTATCGATGGGCGGAAAAGCAACAGCATTGGGAGAAGATCGGTGATGGCTTGGAACAGGTCTTAGTCCCCGGGTTAGCCATGCTTGATAATGGACGGCTCTTGGCGGCGACTTCAGGCAAGGGCTTGCATCATGTTCAACTTGAACAGGCTGCTTCATCAAAATGGGTGGATTCGCAATCGGTGTTTGTGGACCCACGGGAACGCTTGCCGCATCGGTATCTTCGGGTGATTGCCGTAAATCAGGCACAACATATTTTTTTAGGCACCCAGGATGGTGGAATTTTTCGTAGTACGGACCTTGGCGTGTCGTGGGTCTCGCTTAGTCGAAATCTGCCGAATGACTCTATTCGAGGAATCGTGCCTATTGGGCAGGATATCGTGGTGGCGACGGGAAAAGGCATTTTTCAATGGAAACATGACCAGCAAGATTGGCTTGAACTGAATGAAGGGCTCACTCGTTTGGCCATTCAAAGTTTGACGATTGCTGGTACCGGTGATTGGTATGTGGGGACGAGCAGCGGGGCCTTTCGGAGTGATGATAGCGGCGCGCATTGGGAGAATATTAGCCAAGGGTTAGGCATGCAGCTGATTCCCAAGGGACCGTATGATTAACGAATAACTGTGAGAATGGAAAGGGTGGCAGGATGAGTGACGTGACAGTGACTGATCAGACTCGGGTGAACATTGCGATTCAAGTCGAAGATGAATCTTGGGGGGAGATCCAGCTGAAATTTTATCCTGATCTGGCTCCCAATCATGTGAAGAATCTGGTGACCTTAGCCCATGATAAATTTTATGATGGGACCACGTTTCATCGCGTCATTCCTGGATTTATGATTCAAGGCGGCGATCCCAATAGTAAGGAAGCCGATCGCTCTCGTCACGGGTCGGGTGGGCCCGGGCACCGCGTGAACGCGGAGTTTAATCCAACGCCTCACAAGCGGGGGGTCCTGTCTATGGCCAGAGCACAAGACCCCAATAGTGCCGGGTCGCAGTTTTTTATTTGTGTGGCCGATGCTAATTTTTTGGATGGCCAATATACCGCGTTTGGCGAAGTGGTGAGTGGAATGGAGATCGTCGACCGTATCGTGGATGTCAAACGAGATGCCAATGATAATCCGCTCCAGCGGATCGAGATGAAGTTGACTGTTATTGAAGCCAATGCCTAAAAAATGGGCGTGTGGTTTCCTTTGTATCTTTCTAGCCGGTGGTGTCTTCGGCTGTGCTTCCCCGCCGTTCTATTCGTATCTGGTCTATGAAAATCCTACGGTCTTTGTTCGGTTAGAATTCTCTCCGTGGGCCGATATAGATCGGCCCCAAACATGGAACGCGCATCCTGCCACACTCTCTCGCCGCCAAATTCAAAAAGCCATGGAAGGCCTTCGAGTGCGAGAGCATCGCGCAGCTCCCATTCGATGGGTCCGTGGGATGGCTGAAATGGAACCGGCTTTTCGCAAAGAAGAAATGGAGGTCTTAATTCCTCGATTACTGGAAGGGCTGGAGTTGGCCGTTCCTCAGGAAATCGTGACGTTTTATGTGAGTCATCCGGTGAATGCCACGAATCGGGAGGTGACGTCGGGAGGACTCTATGTCACCGAGGGGCGATTGCATATTATTTTGAGTAATTATCGAACCATCTATGGAGTCCCCCCTGCGGGTCTCATATATGACCGGCGTTTTCCGCTATTTTCTCTGGGCCCCTTAGGCGTGGATATTCTCTATGAGGCCGAAGAGGAGGAATTGGTGCATGCGGAGGAGGAAGGCCTGTATGATGCGATCTTTGGTGACGAGCGGAGTGGAGAGATCGTGTTGGATCTCTCTCGTTTGTCGATGATGAAAATGTAAGGTGGAACAGGATAGACGGACGGTGAAAGTGAGGCGTCAGATTCAATTGTTCTGACGCCTCACATGTCACCCGTGACGTGTAATTTTTATTTAGTGTTTTCGGCAGAGGCAACGGTTGCGGTTGCTTCACCTTTGGGGCAGACATCTCGCGTCATATACAGTAAATAATTCCCCATGCCTCGGATATCCCCTTCTTGTTCTAAGGGTCGATGATGGACTAGGACCATTTCGTACTCTTCCTTCGTGCTCACGGGGAACCCTACCGGATCTGAATAGACCTGGCGGTCAGGAAATCCTAAAAGGGTGCCATCATGCAAGACGTCAGGCACGGTTCGCAATAATGTCTGGTTGCGTGTGCGATTTTCCAGGGCGATCAATAAGGCTCCGTTATGTGAGTGAGGATAGGCGAATTTCACGCATCCATCCACTAAAAATTTGAGTGGTTCTTTGATGACATGTACGCCCGTGTCAATGGCAATGCCTTCATCTGATTGATTGGCCGGTCGTTGATCGAATTTGCTGAAACACACCACATTCACTCCCACTTGATACACTTGCATCGGATGCAACTCTTCCCCTTTAGGGGCGGTATAAATTGTAAAGCGAGCCATGGCATCTTTGGTCGGATCCGCTTTGTGGTAAAAGGCTACGAGGGCCATCAGTTTATGGGTTTGGTCGAGCTTGACGCCATGTCCGACAGGAAAGCGTGTTTCCCGCATTTCCATTCCGGCACCAGCAAAAAATAGCGGTTCCCCTGGACAGGAAATGCTATCCTGATCCATATCCAAGAGCAGGATATGGTGCAGGTATTCACGGGGTAATTCTTTTCCCTCTTTGGTAAAGGCCTCGGTCTTATACCCTGTCATATAGCGGTCTTCAGGGAGGTTGAAGAAATGTTTCGGCATACTGGCTGCGAGATCACCATTGTGCCCGGCGGGGAGATCAATGGGGCCGAAGGTAATCGAGATGCTATCGGGTTCGAGGGTGACCGACGTCATGGGTTTATTGAGTGTGGGAATTTTATGCGACCCATGAGATTCTTGGTCATGAGCAAAGGCGAGTGGTACCGTGAGACAGCAAGCTAATAGGGCCGAGAAACAAATCCGTCCAAACATGAGTGCGCTCCTTTTGAAAAATGTGTAGGGGTATGGAAGATGATGAGGAGGTTCATAAAAGGGTAGTCCTTCTCGCGAATCAAGAACCATGATTTTGAGGCAGAGACAAGAGCGTTCCACAATCCTCAATCATACAGGCCAAGATTCACTGATAGAAAAATTGAAGAAGCTCATCGAGAGGGAGATATTGAAGGGATGAATTCAGTAAGATACCGTAACCCGCTCGATAATTATGAGTCAAGAAAAATTATGAGCCGGAGTCGAGACCAAACCAGAAACAGGGCGATGCAGATCCTGGTTTTCATGTCTGCCGAAAAGCGGTGCGAGCCATGAAGAAATTTCAATCTTCCAAGAAGGCCTCAAAATTATTAAAAGACAGGCCTCAGGTAAAGTCGATAGCCAACCGATTGGCCGATCGTCGGAACAAGCAGGGTCTCTCTCAAGCCGAATTGGCCAAGCAGGCCGGAATTACCCGGCAAGCGGTGTATGCCATTGAAGCCAACCAGTATCTCCCGAGCACACAAATTTCGCTTCAAATAGCAGACGTGTTGGATTGTGCTGTCGAAGATCTTTTTAGTCTTCGAGAACGAGAAGTGGTTGTTGACGCTGAGCTAATTGGAGGCTTGTCGAATCAGAACACGCCTATGCGCGTGAAGTTGTCACAGGTGGGGAGGCGAATGTTGGCCCGACCGATGGCAGAATTGGGCGACATCTTAAATTTCGTGATGCCCGCTGATGGCGTGACCTTGGAAGATTCCCATACCAGCTCTCGCAAAAAAAATGCGCATGTCGCCGTGAAACTCTTACATGCACGGGAAGTCATTGAACAGAATCTGGTGATTGCCGGGTGCGACCCGGCCTTATTTTTGGCGGGAGAACATGTGCGAAAAATCAATGCCCTGTCCGGCGTGACCAATTGGACGATGGGAAGCGCTAATGCGCTAAGTGCGCTTCAACGCGGGGAAGTCCATATGGCGGGGTTGCATTTGGTCGATATGATATCAGGAGAAAGCAATATTCCCTATCTCAAGCGTCATGCCCGAAATCGAGATCTGGTCGGTGTGCATTTCGCCTCCTGGGTACAAGGCCTGCTCATTCGATCTGGGAATCCCAAAAGGATTTGGGCGGTTCAGGATTTGATAAAGCCAGGTGTGCGTCTGATTAATCGCGAAGTCGGGGCGGGGGCCAGATTTTTCTTAGATGCGTTGTTAGAAAAGGTGGGCATGACGGGAGAGCATATAAAAGGCTACCAGCATGAAGCGAAGTCTCATTTAGAGGTGGCTCGTCATATTCGAGATGGGATGGCTGATGTTGGCGTCGGTGTCGAAACTGCTGCCCATTATTTCGGGTTGGACTTTATTCCACTCCGAGAAGAGCGTTATGACTTAATTATGCGAACCGATTTTCTTAACACGCATCCGATGGCCTCGAAATTTCTTGATGCGGTGGTCAGTCAGCCTTTTCGACGAGAGATTGAGGCCCTTGGGGGGTACAATCTCAACGAAGTCGGCAAAATGCTTGAATGGTAATTGGGGGATTTTTCTTTTTCCATGGCCCTACGCATGCTTCGTCAGCAATCATTTATTTCTTACGTCGTCATTCCCGACATTGTTTATCGGGAATCTATCTTGGTTATTCCCAGTCAATAGGCTTTGGTCTGGGGACAAGGTCTCACTCGTTTAACCAAGCACTATGTCCAAGTCCTTGTTGGTATTGCCGGGTTTCGTCCCGGCGAACGAGGTTCTTTTGTTTCGGCAAAAGGACCCAAAACCATGTTGGCCATGGCATGGCCCCCCGCCTCCTCGGGGGCAAGCTCTTCGGGTTCCCTGCGCGGTTCGCCGACTCCGGCGGCGCGCAAACTCGCTACGCTCAAACAATGTGCGCCTTTTCTCCGGTGTCGGCTGCACGGCTCGGCCATGCTACGATGCCAGGGAGCGTAAGGGAAGCAAGGAGTCTCTTAAGCACGGAGGGATGGAATGAATGCAGGGCATGTAATGGATACGAACCAATTCGCTGTGCTCAAATAAGAGCAGCAGAACGATGAGAATGTCCGTACCTGGGAGTCAGGCGGCAGGGCTTTAAAAATAGAAAGAGGGAACCGAGGAAACCTGGGTCGGAAAAGACGAGCAGGGATTTGAGCTTCTGGATTATTGGATAGGCCAGGAGGAAGTGAATGGGTATCAATAACTGAATTGCTCAGACCAGGAAGCGAAAATTATTAAAAAATAGGAGATGACGCCGTGTCCGAAACCAATACCGTGACGTACTTAAAAGATTACACACAACCTGATTATTGGGTCACACATGTTGACCTGACTTTTGATTTGCGCGAAGGGGAAACATTGGTCAGTGCCAAGTTGCAGGTGAAAAAAAATGGCGATCACCATAACCCGCTTGTTCTGGATGGCGAAGAACTGCAATTGCTGGACGTGAAGCTGAATAACGTGGCTCTCGCCAAGGGGGAGAATCTGACAGAAGGCTATATGGTTGATCAAAAGTTCCTTTCTCTTCTACCCACCAATGATACGTTTACAGTAAACACGCTCGTCAGAATTCATCCTGAACAGAATACGGCACTGGAAGGACTGTTTAAATCAGGTGGCAACTGGTGTACGCAATGTGAAGCTGAAGGGTTTCGGCGGATCACTTTTTTCCCCGACCGCTCGGATAATATGGCCACCTACACCACGAAGATTATGGCCGATCAAATTGCTGCCCCTGTCCTGCTTTCTAACGGCAACTTGGTGGACCAGGGACAAACGGAAGACGGACGCCATTATACAGTGTGGGAAGATCCTTTCCCCAAGCCCAGCTATTTGTTTGCTCTGGTCGGAGGTGATTTAGCCTGTCTGGATGATACCTTCGTGACCGCCAGTGGTCGTCATGTGGTGTTGTGTATCTATGCCGCAGCCAAGGACCTCAATAAGCTTGAGCATGCGATGGCCTCGCTGAAAAAATCTATGGCATGGGACGAAGAGATCTATGGCCGTGAATATGATCTGGATTTGTTCAATATCGTGGCGGTTGACGATTTTAATATGGGGGCCATGGAAAACAAATCGCTGAATATCTTTAACACGAAGTATGTGTTGGCTCATCCGAACACCGCCACGGATGCCGACTATGAAGGCGTAGAGGGCGTGATTGCACATGAATATTTCCACAACTGGACAGGCAACCGCGTGACCTGTCGTGATTGGTTTCAACTGTGTTTGAAAGAAGGGTTGACCGTCTTTAGAGACCAGGAATTCTCCGGTGATATGGGGTCACAAGCCGTGAATCGCATTGCCAACGTCAGAAGCCTTCGAATGGGTCAATTTCCCGAAGATGCGGGGCCAATGGCTCACCCACCGCGACCAGATCAATTTATCACAATCAATAATTTTTATACCGCAACCGTCTACAGCAAGGGTGCAGAGCTCAATAGGATGTTGCATACCTTATTGGGAAAGGAAGGTTTTCGCAAAGCGTCGGATATATACTTTGATCGGTTCGATGGGCAGGCGGTCACCGTGGAAGACTGGGTTCACTGTATGGAGGATGCTTCCGGTCGTGACCTGAGCCAGTTTCTGCTCTGGTATACACAAGCGGGCACGCCTGAGGTGAAAGCCAAATGGTCCTATGATCATGGGACGAAAAGTATCACACTCACGCTAGAGCAGCATATCCCCACGATAAACAATCAATCAAACGGTCAACCCAGGCATATTCCGGTGAAATTTGGGCTGGTGGCTCCTGATGGTCAGGATGTCGTTCAGGGTGTATTAGAACTGACACAAGCGAAGCAGACGTTTACATTTGAGAATGTCCCACCTGACTCTGTCCCTTCGCTTTTCCGCCACTTTTCCGCCCCGGTTAATCTGGAAGCTCCGTATACAGACGATCAATTGCGTCATCTGATGATTCATGACCGCGACGGCTTCAATCAGTGGGAAGCAGGAAACAGATTCCTAACCACGAAACTCATGGAGCAGATTGACCGCTATGAACGCGGGCAAGACATCCTCGTTGGCGAAGATGTGCTGGATTCTTTTCGTAGGATTCTGCAACGCACCGATATGGATCAAGAACTCATGAGCCTGGCCTTAAGCCTGCCCGCCTATCACGAAATCGCGCCTAAGCGAGAGGTGATTGATCCGCACGCCATCCTAGCCGTACGCAAGGCATTTCTAGAAACACTAGGCCGTGAACTTCACAATAAGTTTCTTGAGATGTACAACGCCAATTATGATCCTGAAAAATCGTATGATCGTGCCGATGCTGGTCGCCGCAGTCTACAAAATACCGCGCTCGGTTATTTATCGCATTCAGGAGATGCGGAAGTGGCCAAGCTGGCCGTCAGGCAATATAGCCAGGCCAACAATATGACGGACCGCTATGCTGCGCTCAATATCATCATCAATATGGATGAGGCTCAATCATATCGGGATGGCGTGGCCCTACATTTCTATTATCAATTTGCAAATGATGCGTTAGTCGTGGATAAGTGGATCGGGGCCTTCGCGAGATCAGAGACAGATGGTATTTTACAGGTCGTGAAATCTCTGACAGAACATGAAGTCTTCAAAAACCCCACGCCGAATAGAATGAGGGCGTTGTATGGGAGCTTCTCTCAGGGCAACCACAAAGGCTTTCATGCAGAAGACGGATCTGGGTATGAATTTGTCGCAAACTTTATCATGGAGCTGGATGCAAAAAATCCCCAAGTGGCATCAAGAATGATTGGGGCATTCGAAAAATTCAGGCAATATCGACCGGATTTGCAAACCAAAATGGAAACACAACTACGCCGTATGGCCTCCATGGAAAGTCTTTCAACCGATCTCAGCGAAAAACTCCAGCGGTATTTGGGGAAGGAGGCTTTTGCCCAGCTCAGAGTTGGTAAATCCGGGGTTTAACTAGAATCCTAGGAAGCGACGTGCCAACTAGGTTGAGGCAGAGACATGAATCACAGATGATCTAGGCTGTATAATCAATATTTTCTCTCCCAAAGACCCTCAAAAGAGTAACTCAGACATCGGCATTTGTCATAATAAATAAAAGCCTGATCCCCGTG
>Ga0224496_10000052_pt1 | contig 85686 bp, 71 predicted proteins | sample SF_Jul11_sed_USG_2_FD_168127 | JGI IMG/M metagenome (GOLD analysis project Ga0224496, IMG submission 168127) | Sediment microbial communities from San Francisco Bay, California, United States - SF_Jul11_sed_USGS_8_1 | ecosystem: Environmental > Aquatic > Marine > Sediment | place: USA...
GCCGCTGGCCGTAGGGGTGGCCACCACCACGTTGCCGCCCTGCCGGACAAGATCGATGGCCCGGGCTTGATGGCCATAAAGTTTTTCAACCCCGAGACTGTTCAGGCCGGCAACCAACAAATCGGACCAGGCGGAAGTCGGCTCGCCGTAAACCGGGCTTACGGCCGGGGCAAGATGATGGTAGACCACCTGCCGGCCGAACCTGGGAGAGGCCTTGAGCGCAGCCCGGTACTCCTCAACCGTGCCGTCGCCAACAAGGCCAAACCCGCCTGTTGTATCGCGCGCCTTTTCAACCACTTCTCAATTCCATTGCCTGCCGAAGATTTACAAAAAGGGTATTGACCCGCCGCCAAGAAACTACTAAAAGAAGGAAGTTCCCAGTTCCAACTAATTGCATGAAATTGTAAAGTTTTTCATAAGTTGTCCCTTAAAACGAGACAACCATGCAATTGGTCATACTATAAACCGAAAGAATAAATAGGTCACCCCATGGTTTCCATTGCCACCATCGGCCCCCAAGGCTCCCATGCCTGGTTGGCGGCCCGCCAATATAACGCTGAGGCGGAAATAAAACTCTATCCGCATCTTGCCGCGGTCTTTACGGCCATTGACCACCAAGAGACGGATCTGGCCGTGGTCCCGGTCTACAATACCAGAGAAGGCCTTAACAAAGAATACAGCCGGCTGATCAAGGCCACAGCGAAATGCATCTGGCAGGACAACGTGGTCTTGCCCATCCACCTGTCGCTGGGCTGCCTGGCCCCGGAAGGCCAGCTCAAGGTGATCATCGGCAAAAGCGATGTTCTGCGCCAGTGCGAGGAATACATCGCCACCTCGTACCCCGAGGCCAACCTGGTGGCAATCCACGACCTGGAGGCGGCGGTTTGCGCAATCAAGGAAAATAACCAAGAAGACCACGGCGTTATCGAATCGGAAGAGGCACTGAAAACCTTGGGTCTCAATATCCGTGAACGGGAAATCGTGCCCCACAACCGGACCAGATTCGCGGTGCTCGGCCGTGCGTTGCCACCCCGCAGCGGCTATGATGCCACCGCCATTATCACCACCCCGCTCAAAGACCGGGTCGGCATGCTCGGCGAGATCTTAAACGAGTTCGCCACCCGCGGCATCAATCTGCTGGACATGCAGACCGAAACCGATCCCCAGAGCCAGAAACTCCATTTTGCCATCGAGCTTGAAGGCCATATCGATGATCCCCACGTCACAGAGGCCCTTGACCGGATCGAAAATCAGGTCATTCAGGAGCCCGGCGCCATAAGGATTCTCGGCAGCTTCCCCCGGGTCGACATGCGGGTGAAAAGGATCAAGAAAATCGGTTTTATCGGCAGCGGCGAGATGAGCCTCTGGTTTGCCAGACAATTAGAAGGCGAAGGCTATGAAACCATGATCACCGGCCGCAGTACCGAGTTGCGGCCGGAAGCGATGATCCCGGAGGTAGATCTGCTGGCGATCTGTGTGCCGATCAGCGCCACCCCGGCCGCCATCGAACAGTTCGGCCCGCAGCTGGCCCCGCATCAGGCCCTGGTTCTGCTGGCGGGCGAGGCGGAAAATGTGCTGAACACCGCCCTGGCCCACACCAAGGAAGAGGTCGAGGTGATGCTGGTTCACAACCTGTGGGGCCCCCAGGCGGCGAGCATGAAGGATAAAAACGCCTCCGTGGTCCGCACCCGCCGCAGCGGCGTACTATGCAGCGAATTCGAGGCTTTTCTCTACAAGCACGGCGCCCATATCTCCATTGATTCGGCCCAGCAGCATGACCTGATGATGGGGGTCAGCCAGAAACTGCCCTCGGCCATTTCCGTGGCCCTGGCCATGGCCCTTAAGGACAACCAAATCAAACCGGAGGATATCGGCAGCCACTCCACCCTGACCTCGCTCTACTCCATTCTGTCCATGGCCCGAATCCACGGCCAGAATCCGCGGACCTATGCCGAAATACTGGCAACCAGCGGCAGTGGCCGGCGGATGGTCAGAAGTTTTGCTAAAAACCTGAATCAGGTAACCGAACTTGCCGAACAAGGCCAGATCCAGGAACTCTGCCGGATAATCGAGGACAACCGCAACTATCTGACCGAGGAGTTTATCAAAGACCGCATGCAACAATCCCTGGCCGTCGACGAAACATTGGGCCGGGTAATCAGCAAAAAATAAAGATCACACCCCTCTTAAAAAACGATAACCAGCCAGCTTTGCGCAACAGGATAACCAGATGAATGCACTGACCTACCTTGCCCCGCCCCTGGTGGGGGCCTTTATCGGCTACACCACCAACTATATCGCGATCAGGATGCTGTTTAGACCGCTAAAACCTTGGCGCTTCCTGGGCATCCGCGTGCCGATGACCCCGGGGGTTATCCCGGCCAAACGCCACGAACTGGCCGAAAACATCGGCGAGATGGTGGGCGAACATCTGCTCACCAGCGAAGACGTCAGCCGGGCATTCACCGAAGAACGCTTCCACAACGAGTTGCTGCTGCTCATTGAATCAAGGGTGGAGACTTTTCTGTCCAGGGACTTGGGGCCGGTGGCCTCCCTGGTCCCCAATCGCTTTCGCTCTTATTTCGACGTCGGTATCAAGATCCTGCGCTGGCGGTTTTTAAAACACCTGCACAACCATCTCGACAGCAGCCAGCTCACCGACAGCCTGGCCGCGACAATCAAAACCCATTTGGATGAGTTCCTCGCCAGACAAGCCTCCTCCTGCTTTTCACCTCAAAGCCGGGAACATCTGGCCAACACGGTGCGGGAAACCTTCGAGCGTTTCCTTACCAGCCCGGCCGTGCAAAACTGGGTAAGAGAATTTTTCAGCCGCCAAATCGATGATTTTCTCGCCAAGGATGGCTGCCTGCAGGATCTGCTGCCGGCAACCATCAGCGACCCGCTCTTGAAAAAGCTTGAAGCCCAGACCCCTGAACTGCTCAAAAAATTCGCGAAGATGCTGGAAGAGCCGGAGATGCAGGACCGGATAGCCGCCGCGATTACCGGCGCCATCCAGAACTTAATCAAATCACTGGGCCCGCTGGCGGCCATGATCGGCAACGTTATCTCGCCGGAGCTCATCGACCAGAAAATCCGCGGCTATCTTGCCGATAAGGGCGATGAAATCGGCCGATTATTGCTGAACGACCAGGTCCAGCAGCGGGTGGCCGGCGTGCTCCGCGACAAAGCGCAACAATTGATGACCACCCCCGTCAACCGGTTGCTGGCCGATGTTGAGCCGGCCCAGATCGAGCAAGCCCGAAGCTGGCTGGCCGATCTGGCCATCGCGGTCCTGGCAAATCCCGGCACCGCGGCATCAATCAGCAATCTTATCGACCAGGGGCTTGCCAGCCAGGAACAACGACCGGTCAAGGAGATCCTCGCCGATCTCTTCGGCAGCCAAGGGCTTGACAAGGCGACCAGCTGGACCACCGACGAGATCATCAGCGTCATCCGTTCCCGCCAAACCAAACGGATCCTCGACAATCTGGTGGTGGAACTGGTGGAACAGAAACTGCTGAGCAACCCCATCGGCCCCTTGGCCACCTTTCTACCCAAGGAGGTCCAATACGGGATCAGCGATTACCTGCTGCAGCAGATCAGCGCCCTGTTAATCAGGGAAGTCCCCGACCTGATCGACGCCTTAAACATCCGCCATCTGGTGGCCCGCAAGGTGGATTCCCTGGACCTGCTCCGGCTCGAAGGACTGCTGCTCGGGATCATGCAGGAGCAATTCAAATACATCAACCTCTTCGGCGGCCTGCTCGGCTTCATCATCGGCCTGGCTAATCTGCTCTTTTTTATCGGCCGCTAATAACCAAACTCCTGCCGCCAAAAAACTTTTCACCAAATCTAAACTCAAAAAGAGATGATTATTCACCCCCCCAAAAATGCCATACCCGCCCTCAATAAGTATTGCTTGACGTTGATCTTGGCATCTACGTTATGATATCTTATTTTTAAGTTCAATTTACAACTCCACGGATTGGATATTTAGGCTTGTTGAAATGAACAAAACATTACTCATTGGAGGCAAAGCCTGAAACTCCTTGCTCTCTTTTTTAAAAACAGCAAGCATGAAAATGTTGCGCATCAAACATGGCATACCCTGCTGTTTTTCCTTCTCATTCTGCTTACGGTATTCTCATGTGCAGGATGCGGTCAGGACCAGGATGAGCTAAACGTCTACCAGGGGGTAGTCAATCTTGACAAAAAGGTGGAATTACCTCCTCAACTGTCCCAACTTGAGCAAAACAGTTTCAAGGTGGCGGTGGCGGCGATCATTTCACCCAGGGGAACAGCTGAATCCTACAACCCCTTGCTGGAATATCTCGGCGAGAAATTAAACAAAAAAATTATCTTGATTCAGCGCAGAACTTACCGGGAGATTAACCAGCTTATTATTGAACATAAAGTCGATTTGGCTTTTATCTGTACCGGCGCCTATGTAACTTCGCCGGACAAGAACAGCATGTCGTTGCTGGCCATACCTCAGGTTCACGGAAAAACAACTTATCAATCGTACATTATTGTTCCAGAATACTCAGAAGCGAAAAACCTGGATGATCTACAGGGAAAAACTTTTGCCTTTACCGACCCGATCTCAAACACCGGGTATCTTTATCCGCTATTCTTACTCCAGACAAGGCAACAAACGCCGGAAACCTTCTTTAAAAGAACCATCTTCACTTACAGTCATGATCGATCAATCCAGGCAGTGGTTTCCCGGGTAGCGGACGGCGCTGCAGTTGACAACCTGGTTTACCTTTATGCCATAGCCAACACCCCTGAGGTTAAAGAAAAAACCAAAATCATTCACACCTCTCAGGAGTTTGGCATGCCTCCGGTGGTAGTGTCTGCTCATACCGATGCAGCCCAAAAAAGATTGTTAAAAACCATCTTCCTTGACATGCACCAGACGGCAAACGGCATAAAAGCTCTTGAGACTCTTAATATTGATAAATTCGTGGTCCCGAATGAAAATCTGTATAAAAAATTATACAGCCCAAATTGATGAAACACCTTCGACCTCAGTCAAATAACATAAACCATCCAGGCAATCGCCTGTTCACAAGCAATCTGGTTATGCCGAACATTGACCGTTGGTGGAATTGGGCTAACTCCCTTTCCCTTTGGGTAAAAATTATGGGGATTGCCGTGGGTATGGCCATACTGGTTGGCCTGCTATCCTCATTTCAAGCCTACCATTATGCCTCCAAAAATCTCAACGAACAGCTCAAAGAAAAAAGTCTGGCAATCGCCAGAGAGCAAGCGGCCCATGCCGAGTATTATCTGCTGGTCAACGACCTGCTTAGCTTGACCGAAAGTTTTAAGAACATAAAAAAAAACCGACCCGATGTCCGATATATAATTATCCAGGGCCAACAAGGAGAAATACTGGCCCATTCATTTAAAAACGGTTTCCCTGCCGACCTTATCACCAATACTCAAAACGCCACCCCAAATGAAAGCACTGTAATTTTTCAAACCGAGAAAGAAATGATATGGGAATCAACGATTCCCGTCATGGGAGGGAAACTCGGTTCCCTGCGGGTGGGAATTACAGATCTCCATGCGCGTCCCCGGGTTTACTCGCTCATTCATTCTCTGGCGTTAGGCACCATAGGCGTTATTATCCTGGCTATCTTATTATCCATCATCCTCACCGGCTTAATCACAAAACCTATTGACAGGCTCTCAAAAGCCACCTGCGCCATTCGCAAGGGCGACTATAACACTATCGTAAATTATTCTTGCCAAGACGAGGTCGGCAACCTCATTGAAGCCTTTAATATCATGGCCGCCCAGCTAAAACGGGCCGCCAAAGAACGACTGCAAAAGGACCACCTACGCTCTAACTTTATCACCCAGATCATTGCCACCCAGGAAGAAGAACGAAAGCGCATTGCCAGGGAGTTGCACGACCAAACCGGGCAGGCCCTGGTTTCTTTCATGCTTATGTTAAAGATGTTGGAACAGGCAAATAGTCAAGAAGAAATAAACAACGGCATTAAGCAACTCAAGGTTGTTCTTTCCGAGGAAATGGAGAATATCCATCACATGGCAATCGAATTACGCCCAAGCGTTCTTGATGATATGGGGATCGAGGCCGCCATCGGTTTATATGTTGACCAATTCAAACAAAAACATAACATCGATATCAAATTAACGATTATCGGATTTGACGACAATCGACCTGCACCCCATGTTGAGATCAGCATCTACCGCATTATCCAGGAAGCCTTAATCAATGTACTGCGCCATGCCAAAGCAAAAAAAATCAAAATCATTCTTGAATGGAGAGATACCGACATCCGCGGGATTGTGGAAGATGACGGAGTCGGTTTTAACACCGACGGAAGAGACAAAGGCCGACTAGGACTTTATGGTATGGAAGAAAGGAGTCGCCTGCTCGGAGGAACTTTCCGGATTGAATCCGAACCGGAAGGCGGAACTCTTGTTTTGTTTTCAATCCCATTCGAACAAGATTTAGCTGAGGACAAAAAGCCATGAATCAGGCAAGAATTGTAATTATTGACGACCACCTTCTACTTCTTTCCGGCTTATGCTTGCTATTAAACGGCCAAGAAGACATGACGGTTGTCGGCCAGGCCGATACCATTGAAAAGGCAAAAGAGACCGTCCAAGAGCTTTCTCCGGATATTATCCTGCTTGACATCACTATCAACGACGACAGCGGCTTACACCTGCTCCCCAACCTCAAAGCAATGTCGCCCGATTCAAAAATCATCATTTTAACCATGCATGAAGACCAACAATACTTGCAAAAGGCGATGCAACTCGGAGCGGCGGGATTCGTCTTAAAAAAAGGGTTGGATGTCGATCTGCTTTATGCTATCCGCTCGGTGATGCGCGGCGAAGCATACATTCAGCCCGCCATGTTAAAAACCTACATCTCCGGCGAAGTAGAAGAACGAGCGGCAGCAAAGCCGAAAGAAAAAGAGTTGATTCTTTGGGAGTCGCTGAGCGCACGGGAAAAAGAAGTCATGCTGGCGGTGGCCCATGGCCATACCAGCAAGGAAATAGCGGAAAAAAATTTTCTCAGCGAGAAAACAGTAGCGACCTATCGTTCGCGGGCAATGTTAAAACTTGGCATTGAAACAAGAGCGGATTTGGTTGGCCTTACCTTACGCCTTGGTTTTCTTCTCAATGAGTAATAACACCACCTCACCATGTAAGCATTTCCCCTACAGGTAGTTTTCATTGTCCTCCTAATCCCCACACCGAATTCCAACTTTCCCTGATTTTCTTATTACCCAATCATCGCTATTGTAAATTAGAAGATATAGGAAAAGGATGCCCCACAGCTCCAACTAGGAGCTAGACAAAATATAAAAAGGGAGGATGAGATGAAGATTAAACGCCGAGATTTTTTAAAAATCAGCGCCGCAGCAGGTGCTGCTACGGCCCTGATGGGTCCCAAGCTCAACGCCTTTGCCCTTAGCAGTAAAAAAGAAATAGGTGGTGAACTTCCCGGAGAATGGAAAGCATCAACCTGCCAGGGATGCACGACCTGGTGTCCAGTTGAAATCTTTGTCCAAGACGGTCGAGCCGTGAAAGTCCGCGGCAATCGTCATTCGAAACAGAATGATGGCTTTATCTGTCCCCGGGGCCATCTTGCACTTCAACAAGTTTATGACCCGGACCGGGTTAAGGTTCCGATGAAGCGCACCAATCCCAAGAAGGGACGCGGCATTGATCCCAAATTTGTTCCCATTTCCTGGGATGAGGCATTCAATACCATCGCCGACAAAATGATGGAACTCCGGAAAGCCGGTGAGCCTGAAAAATACCTGCTGATGCGCGGCAGATACACCTACATGCGTGATCTAATCTATGACGGCGTGACCAAAATCTTCGGCTCCCCGAACAATATATCCCACAGCGCCATCTGCGCCGAGGCTGAAAACTTTGGAGCCATGTTTACCGAAGGAACGTGGGGATACCGCGATTATGATATCAGCAACTCCAAATATCTCCTGGTCTGGGGCTGTGATCCGGTTAGCAGCAACCGGATGATCCCGGCCACCATCAAGAGACTGGGCGATGTTCTCGACAATGCCACAGTAGCGGTGGTTGACCCGAAACTCAACAATACCGCGGCTAAAGCCCAGGAATGGCTCCCTCTGCTGCCCGGCACCGATGGCGCTCTGGCCCTGGCCATTGCCCATGTCCTGCTTTCAGAAGGGCTCTGGTATAAAGATTTTGTCGGCGATTTTAACGATGGCAAAAATCGCTTCAAAGCCGGGACGAAAGTTGACGAATCCACCTTTACCGAGAAAGAATCCCATGGTGTGGTCAAATGGTGGAATATCGCGGTCAAGGACATGACCCCGGCTAAAGCCGCTGAAATCACCCTGGTCCCTGCCGAACAGATTATCCGGGTCGCCCGCGGCATGGCTAAAGCGGCACCAAATGTTGCGATATGGATGGGGCCGGGAGCGGCCATGCACGTCCGGGGCTCTTACTCTGCCATGGCGGTCAACGCCTTGAACGGCCTGGTCGGCGGCATTGACAATGTGGGCGGCACCCTGCCATCGAATAAAGTACCGGTCCGCAAGATGCCGGAACTTAATGCCTACCAAGATGATCTGGCCAAAAAACACGCCAAAATGAAAAAGATAGACCAGCGCGGCAGCAAAGCCTTTCCCGCCCTCAAAGAGGGCAAATCCGGCAAAGGCGTTGTCACCAACAACACGGCCACCGGCATCCTCAATGCCGATCCCTATGAGATCAAAGTGGCGGTGGGTTACATGAACAACTTCGTCTTTTCCTGCACCGGGGCTGAGAGGTGGGAAAAGGCCATGGAGAAAATTCCATTTTTTGCCCATATTACCACCCATGCCTCGGAAATGACTCAATATGCCGATATCGTCCTGCCCGGCGCCACATCCATGTTCGAGAAGCTTTGCTGGGTAAAACAGAAACAAAACCGTTACGCTCAATGCACCCTGCTGCAACCGGTAATAGAACCCATGTGGGATGTGATCAATGATGAAACCGAGTTCCCATGGCTGCTTGGCGAAAAATTTGCCGAACGCGGGTTTCCGAACCTTATTAATTTCCTAAAAAAAGAATTTAAAGATCCGGAAACCGGCAAGGAGGCGACTAATTCCAAGGAGTTTACTGAGTATGCAGTGAAGTATTACACTCAGGATATGTGGAACGGCAAGGATGTTGGTGGCGACAAAATCAACGGCTGGGCCGATATGAAAAAACGCGGCATGTGGAACTCAGACGCGCAGCCTTATAAAAAACGATGGGGCGGCCATTTCGGCAAAACCACGGTAGACAAGAAAACCGGCAAAGAACAGCATAAAGGCACCTACTCGCACAAGTTCGAGTTCTATAGCGAAACCCTCAAACATGCCTTAGAGAAGCACGCAAAAAAACATGAGACAACCGTTGATGACATCCTGGCGACCTGCAACTATACCGCCAGGGGAGAACAGGCTTTCGTGCCCCATTACGAGCCGCCTTTCCGCTATGGAAGTTTTAAGGAATTCCCCTTCACCTTCATCGACTACAAGTCACGTTTAAACCGCGAGGGTCGTAGCGCCAACAGCCCATGGTATAATGAATTCAAGCATGTTGACCCGGGCGATGTGGGCCATCAGGACGTACTCAAGATCAACCCTGCCGATGCCCAAAAACTCGGGATCAAGGATGGCGATGCCATTCGCGCAATTTCAGTAGCCGGCACTATCGAGTGCACCGCCCATCTCTGGGAAGGGGTTCGACCAGGCACCGTGGCCAAGGCATATGGCCAGGGCCATTGGGCTTACGGCAAAGTAGCCGCAAAGAATTATGGCAAGGCCGTGCCCCATGGCGGCAACAACAACACCCTTATGCCATTTGATACGGATCGGCTCAGTGGCGGCAATGTGCGAAACGGCGGATTCACCGGAGTTAAAATTAAAAAAATCTAAAATGCCACGAACTGCTAGGAGGATATAAAAATGACGCAATACGCGATGGTAATAGATCTTCAAAAATGTGTGGGCTGCGGGGCTTGTGCCCTGGCCTGCAAAACGGAAAACAATACCGCCCTCAGACGCAACGGTCAAACCCATAACTGGGCTGACTATATCCATGAAACAACGGAAAAGTTCCCTAACACCCGTTACCAAACAACGCCCGTCCTCTGCAATCACTGTTCGAACGCGGCCTGTGTCAAGGCTTGTCCGGTAGAGCCAAAGGCCATGTATAAGACTAAAGACGGGATCACCATGCATAATAATGAAAGATGCATAGGCTGCCGATCCTGCCAGGAGGCCTGCCCATACAGCCGCATGGAAGTTGAACGAGACGGAGCGTACGGCGAATACAGCGTAATCAGCTACAATGATGAAGGCGAAACCGTCCACCCATTTTACAGGGACAAAAAAGCGCTCATCCCTGGCTGTACATCATCTGGCGCTGAAATATCAAAACTCGCGGGGGATACACCTCCTTCTCGCACCAGATACGACCACCCGGATTATGATGATGTGCGCCGGGACGGTATTGTCGAAAAATGCACCTTCTGTGAGCACCGGGTCAAAAAAGGAAAACTTCCATACTGTGCCGAAAGCTGCCCATCCGGGGCCAGAGTCTTTGGCGATCGCTCCGACCCCAACAGCGAGGTCTCAAAACTACTCAAGAAGCATAAAGAGCATGTTCTTAAACCGGAAGCCGGCACCAAGCCTAATGTCTTTTACATCAGAAACTACAAAAAATAACATCAAGCTCCGGGCAGGGATACTTACTCCCTGCCCGGAGCTTTCTGAGATATAAAAAAGTGGAGAATAAAATGGATCATATAGGCATTGCGAGCCGGGAACAAAGGCGTAGCGACTGTTACCGCTTTTTAGCAGCCTGCTTTTATCCTCCGGCGGAGTTCCTACTTACGGACAAAGATTTTATCGATAATTTAGCAAGACTACTATCCGTCCAATCTCCCAAAACCGCAACACATTGCGCCAGCCTTAAAAAATCTTTAACGAACATGAACATGTCGGATCTTGCGGTTGAACATGCCGCTCTTTTTGTTGGACCTTTTCAACTTAAAGCCCCTCCATACGGCTCGGTTTACCTAGAAGAAGGCCAAGGAATAATGGGTAAAACAACCATGGCCGTGCAAAGTATCTACCAGAGTGCCGGCTTGGAGGTTGTCTGCAAGGAGGTCCCTGACCACATAATTTTCGAACTTGAATTCATGAGTTATTTATGCGGCAGGACAGCCGAATTATTACTGGCTAACGAGGAAACTGAAACAGTAACCTTGCTTATCCGACAACAGCGCGATTTCCTGACCCGTTTTCTGACAAAATGGGTACCGCAATTTTGCGAGGCGATCAAAACGGAATCGAGCAACCTTTTTTATAACGGCGTGGCAGATTGCCTAAATACATTTATCGCTTTCGAAACATATGATTATCCCTGTGACTCACTCAAAAGAACAGTGGCAGCCTGATGCTTTCTTCTCTTGTCAGCACTGATAATAACCAAAGGGGCAACCTTCCCCGGCTGGACCTATCCAGATGTTTGCGAACCAGAAACAGAAACAGCAACTGCACGAAATGTCAGATTCTTTGTCAAAAGAAGGCGATATCTTTTGAACAAAAAAAGCTCACGCTCGAAGAAGACGTCTGTAATGGCTGCCTGCTTTGTACCGGTGGATGCAAAACCGGGGCATTGACCATCCCTTTTGATGGGTTAGGTGATATATTCTTATCCCTATGCAAAAGTGACCTTATTGTCATCTCATGTGAAAAAAATCTAATTAACGAATCCCATATCAAGCTTTCGTGCCTTGGTGGCTTATCTGAAGAATTATTGGTTTCATTACTGACAGCCACCAATGCCAAGATAAAAATAGACCTATCAAACTGCCCTCAATGTGAAAAAGAAAATGTTTCGTCAATTATAGCGGAAAAGATTCACAAGGTAATGGTCATCTTCCCTGATAAATTATCATCACGGATAGATATAGTTTCAAAAACCAAATCCTATTACACGAACTTTCAGGAAAGAAGAGCCTTTTTTCGTGCCCTTCGCGATGTTGCTTACAAGAGTACGCAAGCTATTTGGACAAACAATAAGCCAACTTCAAAAAAATCTTATTCCAACAAAAAAATCCCGGAGAACCGACAATTACTGCGTCATGCCATTGTTAACGCCCATGATAGTACCGGGGCAACAATTGCTGAAAATTATTTTTTCTCAATGACAATTGACGCATCCTGTAACTTTTGCGGTATGTGTATCGGCGTCTGCCCGACAGGCGCTCTTAAAATTTCCAGAGAAGATAAAACCAAGTCATTAATTTTTCAGCCACATATTTGCACTGGATGTGACGCCTGCCATGAAATATGCAAACAAAGGGCAATAGTGCTTACAAAAGGAATAGATTTAAAAAAATTAACAGGTTACACCGCCCATATAATGGGCCAATAATTGCGTGATATTGCCAAGAATATATTGGTGTTGACAATACCGCATCAGGCTACAAGCCAAAGTGGAATAAAAAAAATAAAAAAAAATGGAACCTTTTCAGAACTTGGGCAGTCTTAATATTAAATACTGAGTTTAAACAGCATACGCCCCCAAACGTTGTTGTTTGTTTTACCTCCGTGTTTTCCCTCTTCTTCTTTTTTTGCCGAACAGGCAAAAAAGTAAAGGCCATTTCCTCCCTCAAGGAAATGGCCTTTTTTTATGAATATTTCCACCGACTGCTTAACGCAGACTCGGGATATCGCCTTTTATCGGCCTGACCAACTCAGCCGCCTTGCACCTCGATCTTGCGGGGGGCGGCCGGAACAAGTTTGGGCAACACCAGGGTCAACAGCCCGTCCGCCATTTTGGCGTCGATCTTGGCCTGATCGATGGTCTCGGCCACCGTGAACTTCCTGAGATAATGGCCGGTTTCAAATTCCTGGAGGAGAATGGTCTCGTCGCCGAACTCCTGGGGGCCCATCTTGCCGCGAATGGTCAAGGTATCATCTTCGAGATCAACCTCAACCCCTTCTTTTGAAACCCCGGGCATTTCCGCAAGCACCGTTACCGCCTCCGCTGTTTCATAGATATCAACGGCAGGCACATAAAACTTGTCCGGCTTGGTGGCCTCCCCGGCTTGCTGCAACTCTTGTTTCTGTTTCAACTGCATTTCCTTTTCCGTCATCGCAAATACCTCCTCAACAAGTACTTATCCCACATTGACCTTGATCTGCTTGGGTTTAACCACTTCGGCCTTGGGCAGGGTAATGGTGACGATACCGTCAATCGCCTTGGCCTGGACCTTGTCAACCTGCACCTTGGTCGGCAGGGTAACGGCCCGGCTGAAATTACCGCACTCAAGCTCCCGCCGATGGTAGGAAAGCTTGTCGTCTGCTGAACAGGTCTCCCGCTCACCCTTGATGGTCAAGGTGTCGCCTTCAATGGCAATGTCGAGCAAATTGGCAGACACCCCGGGGATCTCGGCCCGCACATAAATATTATTGCCGTCTGCCGAGACATTCAAGGCGGGAAAAACCGTAGCGCCGGTCTGGCCGCCATGCTGTGGAACGCCTCCCTGAAACAGGGCATCAAGCTCCCGGCGCATTCTGTCAAAATCACTCCATGGATTCCTGAAAAAAGGTCGGTCACCAAATCGTATAATTGCCATAACAACCTCCATAAAAAAGATTATAATTACTTGATATGATGAAACTAATCTGCCTGACAAACACAACACTAAGCATATTTTTTGGCTTGTCAATATTTGCTGAAATTTCTTTCAACCATTACCAACGCTCGTTTCAACGGCAACAACGTAAAGAAGTTCCGCCTCCATGGATATCTTTGCAGAACAAGGACGATTTACGCTATCATCAAAGGGAAAAATCGGGTATATTTATCGCCCTACTTACATCAATAACAAGATAGCCATGACGTTTCTCTTTATCAGTATGCCATATCCACTGGAGAAAACGTCATTTTTACTTGTTATTAGAGGATATTTTGGTGGCGGGATTCGCTACCTGCTTTGAATTATTCATACATTTTACCAGGAGAAAAAAATGAAACTTATTCTTTTAGGCGCCCCGGGCGCCGGAAAAGGTACTGTTGCCAAATTACTGACCGCCATCGACGGATCCGTCCAGATTTCCACCGGCGACATTCTGCGTGGTGCGGTTCAGGCCGGCACCGAGCTCGGCAAAGAAGCCAACGGCTACATGACCCGCGGCGATCTGGTTCCCGACTCGCTGATCATGGGCATCATGGAAAAACGCCTCCAGGAAGCCGATTGCCAAAAGGGTTTTTTGCTGGACGGTTTTCCCCGCACCATTCCCCAGGCCGAAGCCCTTACCGAACTGCTGGCTAAACTGAACATCAAGCTTGATATGGTTGCCGACATCGATGTGCCCCGCGATGTTATCTTTGACCGGCTCTGCACCAGAAGAACCTGCTCCAACACCGACTGCCAGGCCATCTACAATATCAAAAGCAACCCGACCAAGGTTGAAGGCATCTGCGACAAGTGCGGCAGTCCGGCAATCCAGCGGGCCGACGAAACCGAGGAGGCCATCGGCCACCGGCTTGACACCTACAACGAAAAAACCGCTCCCGTGGCCGGTTTTTACGAAAAGAAAGGCTTGCTCAAAAAAATCACCGGCACCTCCAGTGACGTTGTGGTCGCGGCCATCAAAAAGCAACTCGGCCTGTAAGGTTCACCGGGTTTCTTAACTGTTGAATGTTGGGAATGGAACATTTCGCCCCCTGGGGTGTCTTTACCTTAATGGCCATCTCCCAACATTCAACAATCATCTCTACCAATAACTAAGCCGAGCCCATTGTGAGCAACCCTGACATTACCATTATCGGCGGCGGCCTTGCCGGCTGCGAGGCGGCCTGGCAGGCGGCCCGCCGCGGCGCCACGGCCAAGATTTACGAAATGAAGCCGGTCAAGTTCAGCCCGGCCCATGAATCGACCCTGCTTGCCGAGCTGGTCTGCAGCAATTCCCTGCGCTCCGACGCCATCAACTCGGCGGTCGGCCTGCTAAAAGAAGAGATGCGGCGACTGGGCTCGCTGATCATGATGGCCGCCGAAGAAACCAAGGTGCCGGCCGGCAAGGCCCTGGCCGTTGACCGGGGCAAGTTTGCCGCGTTCATCACCCAACAGATCGAAGATAATCCGCGCATTGAAATCATCCGCCAAGAGGTAACCGAGCTGCCCGACCCCGCCGCTTCGCCCCTGATCATGGCCACCGGCCCCTTGACCAGCAGCCCGCTGGCCGCCTCCCTTGCCGAGATCACCGGCCAGGACCAACTCTCTTTCTATGATGCCATCGCGCCGATCGTCCATGCCGACTCCCTGGACCGCGCCATCATCTTTCAGGCCTCCCGCTACGACGAGGGCCCCGGCGACTACCTGAACTGCCCGATGAGCGAAGAGGAATACCTCACCTTTCTCACCGCCTTGAAAGAGGCGGACAAGGTGGAGCTCAAGGATTTCGAGGAAAAAAAATATTTTGAAGGCTGCCTGCCCATTGAGGTCATGGCCGAGCGGGGCGACGAAACCCTGCGCTTCGGGCCGATGAAGCCGGTAGGCCTGCCCGACCCCAGGACCGGCCAAGACGCCCACGCCGTGGTCCAGCTCAGGATGGAAAACATCGAGGGTATCCTCTACAACATGGTGGGCTTTCAGACCAAGCTGACCTATGCCGCCCAAAAACGGGTATTCCGCCTGATTCCGGGCATGGAGCATGCCGAATTCGCCAGACTGGGCAGCATCCATCGCAACACCTTTGTCTGTGCCCCGAAAGTATTACACCCCACCCTGCAGCTTAACGAGCGGCCCGATCTGTTCCTGGCCGGTCAGCTCTCCGGGGTGGAAGGCTATCTCGAATCTACGGCCATGGGCTTACTGGCCGGGATCAATGCGGCGCGGATGACCCTGGGCCAATCATTGCTGGTGCCGCCCAAGGAAACCGCCCTCGGCGCCCTGATCACCCACCTGAGCCTCACCGACCCGAAACATTTTCAGCCCTCGAACGTCAATTTCGGTCTGTTCCCTGCCTTTAACAAAAAAATGCCAAAAAAATTGCGAGGCCAATACCGTGCAGATAACGCTCTTGAGTCCCTTGAAAAATGGTGCGCCGCAGAACATGTGCAGCCGGCGGCCGAATAGCGCTGGCTTTGCGCCGCTCACCTGGTTTCTGGCCTTGGTCATGCTGACGTTTTCCGCCACCTCAGCCCTGGCCGCGGCCGAACTGCCCCGCCAGAGTCTGGCGGTTGATTTCGACCTTGGCCGCCAAAGTCTTACCGCAACATCCGCCATTGAGATCCCGGCGCAAACCGAGGTGGTCGTCAACTTCGAAGGCCTTGAGATCACCCGGCTCATCCATAACGGCGAAGCCATTGCCGCCCAGACTGTCTTGACGATTCCGGCCGCAGCCGAAACTCAGCGACTCAGCATCGATTACCGCCTGACCATCCCGGCCGAGGCCCATGCCGCCGCCGGGCTGATCAACGCTCAAGGGATCAGCCTCACCGGCCACTGGTATCCCCGGCTCAACACCGAATCTTTCTATGCGCTCACCGCCGTGGTTCCCAATGATTTTTCCGCGATCTCCGAAGCCGAGGAGATTACCACCACCCCGGAGGCGGACGGCAGGCAGCGGATAAGCTTTCATTATCCCCATCCCCTGGGCTCGCTCAACTTTATCGCCGGCCCCTATGTGGTTGAGAAAGAACCCTTCGGCAACAACCAGACCCTCTACTCATATTTTTTCAAGGAAGACCAGGAACTGGCCGCCGACTACCGGCAAAAAACCCTGGCCTACCTGGCCCGTTATGAAAAGCTGATCGGCCCCTACCCCTTCAAACGCTTTGCCATTGTTGAAAATCGGTTGCCCACCGGCTATGCCATGGCCACCTTCACCCTGCTCGGCCAGGCCGTGGTGCGCCTCCCCTTTATCACCGAAACCTCCCTCGGCCATGAGGTGTTACACGGCTGGTTCGGCAACGCGGTGCGCATGGACCTGAGCCAGGGCAACTGGTGCGAAGGGCTGACCACCTACCTGGCGGACCACGCCTTTGCCCAGGATCGCAATGAGGCCGCCGATTTCCGCAAACAACAACAGCTGGGTTTCCAAAGCTATGTAAACAACCATAACGTCATCTCCCTGCAAAACTTTTCAGGCGGCGTCAGCCATCTTAATGCAGTCGACCAGGGACAACGAACGGTCGGCTATGCCAAGGGCAGCATGGTTTTCCACATGTTGCGCCAAAGCATAGGCGATGCGGCCTTTTATAACGGGCTGAAGGATTTTTACCTGTTGATGCGCTACAGTCAGGCTAATTGGCAGGATCTGGCGGCAAGCTTTGAAAAAACCTCGGGCAAACCGCTTGCGCCTTTTTTCAGCCAGTGGCTGACCAGAAAAGATCTCCCCATTATTGCCGCAACCAATATCTGGCTGCTCGAGGAAAACGGCAAACCGAAACTCTCTTTTACCATCCAGCAACTCCAGGACCACCCCTACCAGCTGACCGTCCCGGTTAAGGTGGTGACCGCAAGCGGCGAACATCGCCATTTTATTGCCGTTACCGAAAAAGAAACCCAGGCGGAAATCATCCTTGACTCCTACCCGAGCAAGATGGTTATTGACCCGGACTATGATCTGATGCGGGGTCTGCGGGATGACGAGGTGCCGCCCACCTGGTCCGTTTTTGCCGGGGACCACAAAAAGCTGGTTGTTCTGCCCGAGCCAAAAGATGAGGCCATCTACGCCCCCCTGCTAAAAATCCTTACCGAGCAGGACTGCCCGACCAAAACGGCCAGCGAGGTGACCGATGGTGATGTGGCCGACCGCTCGGTTCTATTCCTGGGCACCGACAGCAGGATTGTCCGCGCACTCTTTGCCTCCCCTGCTCTGCCGACCACCGGCTTTACGATTGAGGCGAAAAGCAATCCCTTGGCCGCCGGCCATGTCGCCATCTTAGTGGCCGCCGCAGATGCCGACCAAACCGCGGCGGCCGGCCGCAAACTCCGCCACTACGGCAAATACGGTTATCTTCATTTTGAGATGGGCCGCATTACGGAAAAGAAAACCGCGCCAAGCAACAACGGCCTCTATTATGAACTGGACCAGCCGCCAGCCGGGATTGCCCTGCAAAAAAAACTCAGCTTTGCCGACATTATCAGCGATCTGGCCGACAAAAGGGTGGTCTATGTCGGCGAAACCCATACCCGGGTTGAAGATCACCTGCTCCAACTCCGGGTTATCCGCAGCCTGTATGAAAAAAACAAAAACCTGGTCATCGGCATGGAAATGTTCAACCGCTCAGCCCAGGATATCCTCGACCGCTACACCAACCAGGAAATCGACGAGTGGGAGTTTTTAAAAAAATCCCATTATTTTGAAAAATGGGGTTACGATTACCGCCTTTACCGCGACATCATCAACTTTGCCCGCCAGAACAAGATAACCATCGTGGCCTTGAACCTTGAAAAAGATCTGGTCAGCAAGGTGTTCAAGCAAGGAGGCATCCAAGCACTGAGCGAAGATGAACAGGCCCTGATTCCCATTGATCGCGATCTTGATCTGCCCGGCTATCGGGAGAGAATCACCGAGGTCTTTAACATGCACGGCAAACACGGCGCCACCCCTGAGCAGGTAAACGATTTTCTCCAAGCCCAGGCCCTGTGGGATGAAACCATGGCCCAATCGATAACCGATTACCTGACCGCCAATCCGGCTAAAAACATGGTGGTGGTGGTCGGCAACGGCCATACCGTAAAAAACACCGCCATCCCCCCCCGGGTGAGCCGCCGGGCCGCCGCTCTAACCCAGGCCGTCATCCTCAATGACCAGAACCACAACATCAGCCCGGCAGAAGCCGACTACCTGCTCTTTTCGCCCCCGGCCCAACTGCCACCCGCCCCCCTGTTGGGAGTCATGCTGACCGAGAATAAGGAAGGGGTGCTGGTGGCCGAATTATCTAAAAACAGCAAGGCCATGAAGGCGGGCATCAAGGCCAAAGACATCCTGCTCGCCATTGACGATGAGCCGATCTCCGCGGTGGAAGATCTCAAGATCATCTTGCTTTACAAAAAGATAGGCGACACCATTGAGGTCAGGATCAAACGCAATGCCGGATTATGGGACAATGAAGACGGGGTGCAGACCATTACCGTCACCCTGTAGAAAGGCTATTTAAGGCTGAACCCCATGAACGAAACCAGATTATTTTCCTTGAACTTGTCAAGACTCCAGGGCTGATCGGACAAACCCGGTACATGGGCAGGGGCGATCACATAGGCGAAGGCCCGATGCTTGCGGCCTTCGCGGTCAATAACCGTGACCATTCGCCGCTCATACTGATCCCCCTCGAAACTGTCCATGCTGCTCAAGGACTCCGGGTCCACATCTTTATACAGGATGCCGGCGGTTAGCGCCCCGGCCTCTTCCCTTATGCCCGGATATGATTCGCCGGTCACGCAAAATCGCGCAAACCCCTGCAGCACGGCATCCTCCGCCGCAAAAACCCTACCGGTCACCGCCTGCAAGATCTTGGGGATCATCAAGGTTCCATAGGTGAAAACATTACACTTTTCAACCACTTGCCAAACTCCCATGTCAAAGTTAAAAACATCCGTTCAGGTGAAACGGTCAACCACCACCACCTCATCCATGGTCAACTGGCCGCCCCTTGGCCAGGCCGGCTTGAGCCCCTTGCCGATCGCGACAAACATGGCAATGACATGGTCAGACGGCAGGTTGATGAGCTTGGCCACTTCAGCAAAATCAAAGCCATCCATGGGGCATGACTGATAGCCCATGGCGGTGGCGGCCAGCATCAGGGTCTGGGCGGCAATCCCGCAGGAGCGCATGGCCTCGTCCCGCTGCACCTGATCCTTGCCGCGATAATAGGCATCAATGGCCGGCACAATAAAATCACCCACTTCCTTGGGGGCGTTTCGCCAATAACGAGCAGGCTGCTGTTCCCAGCTTTTCAGATTGGCGCAAAGCACGATCAGCAGCGAGGCATCGGTAACCTGGGCCTGATCCCAGGCCGCCTTGCGCACCGCCTGCCGCTGGCCGGGATCACGGAGCAGGACAAAACGCCAGTTCTGCAGATTGAAAGCGGTCGGCGCCAGCAAGGCCATCCTCATCAATTGCTCCACCTCATCATCCCGCAGCCGGTGCTTGGCATCAAAATCCTTTACCGCCCGCCGCCTCTCGATTGCCGCCATGGTCTCCATCCGCTCGCCTCTTCTTTATGATTATTAAACTGCCGCTACTTTTCAGTGTAGTGAATAATGAATGAATCCACAAGTCAGGATTTGAAATTGGGGCACCTCCTTTTTTAGTTTCGCCTTTTGGGTTGAACTGGTTATGATGATAAAGATAATAGTCAATCATCAATAATAGTATTAAAAGCAAAGATATGAACCCGGAAAAGCCAACCCCCCAGATACCGACCGCCGAGCAACCAAAAGTCTCGGCCCATGCGCTGTTCACCCTGCTCCATGAAGCAAGAAAAAATATCAAGCTGCAACAAACCCTGGGCATCAACGAATATCCCGCATCGCCCGGCCTCAATAGCTTTCTGCAACACCGGTCCGCTCAGCCGAAAACTTTACCCAAAACCCCAGCGCCGATCTTAGAAAAAGACCTGCGCCCGCAACCGCCGCCCGCCGTGCCGGCAACCGCCCTGGCCGACCTTGAAGAAGAATTACATCGTTGCCGCCGTTGCCAACTAGGCCAAGCGCGAGACCAGCTGGTATTCGGCCATGGCAACAGCGGCAACCAGCTTATGATTATCGGCGACAATCCGAGCCGGGAGGACAACAACAGCGGATCGCCCTTTAGCGGTGAAGCGGGTACGCTTCTCGATAAAATGCTGGCAGCCATCGGCTTAAGCAGGAATGATGTCTACCTGACCAACCTGACCAAGTGTTATGCGCAGCCCGCGCCAAGCCCTGATTCGATAACAGCTTGTTTCCCATTCCTGCTGCGGCAGATCGAAGCGGTCGCCCCGAAAGTCATCTGCACCATGGGGCCGCTCGCCTCCCAGAAAATGCTCAACGCCAGTGAGCCGCTCATCCGGTTACGGGGCAAATTCCACAAGGTAAAAGATATCCCATTGATGGCGACCTTTCACCCTGAATTCCTCATCAAAAACCAGGAAATGAAAAAAGCTGTCTGGCATGATCTTCAGTTAATCCAGAAAAAACTGGAGAAGCCCAATTGATCTACCAGCCCCATCGACAACACTCTGCCGACAAGAATAACCTGCTGCGGAGATTCATTACCCTGTTTTTGCCCATTTCCCTGATGGGCATCACCCTCTCCCTGGCTTTCTATTTCATCGACAGCGAATCTCGCCGCACCTCAATAATGAGACAGGAAACCTTTAATATCTCGCAACTTGAAAAGGTGGTGCAGAACGATATCCGCTCAATTGTATCCGACCTCATGGTCCTGGCCAACCACCAACATCTCCACGATTTTTTATCCGACGAACAGGAATCATCCCGAAAAATTCTAAACCAGGAATTCCTCTCCTTTGCCGAGCATAAAAAACTATATGACCAGGTGCGCTTTATTAATATGGAAGGCAAAGAAATAATTAGGATCAACAACGAAAACGGTAAACCCAAAGTTGTTTCACGCTGGAAACTTCAAGACAAGAAAACCCGTTATTATTTCCAGGATGCTTATGCCTTAAAACATGGGGAAGTCTACATCTCCCCCTTTGACCTCAACATTGAGCATGACGTCATAGAGCAACCGATCAAACCCATGATCCGCTTGGCGACCCCGGTTTGCGGCCCGAACGGCAACCAAGCCGGCCTGCTGGTTCTTAATTTCCGCGGACAGGCGATAATCAATGACATCGAAGAGCTGTCCCGGACCAGCCTGGCCACCCCGATGCTGCTCAATAAAGACGGCTACTGGCTGCATGGCGCTGACCCCGGCAAGAATTGGGCCTTCATGTTTCCCGGCAAAGAACAAGACGCATTCACGGTCGAATATCCCGAGGCCTGGAAAATTATTGCCCATGAAGACAACGGCCAGTTTATCAACCAAGACGGCCTGTTCACTTTTTCCACCATCCACCCCCTGGCCGAAGGACTAAAATCAAATACCAACGCCCCAATCAAATTTGTCCAAAAAGACAAAGAACTCCGCCGCCTTGATTATTACTGGAAAATTGTAACTTTTGTTCCCAAGCACATGCTCCATGAAATCATGCATCCTTTTTTGTTCCCCCATATTCTGGTGAACATCATTCTCGCCCTGATGACCGGGTTTGCCTGCTGGCTGGTAGCCCACAGCAATAACAAACAGAAGCAAACGGAACTGATCATCAAGGAAAGCGAACAACTATTCCGGACCATGGCCGACTTTACCTACGACTGGGAGTACTGGCTGGGAACCGACGGCGAATTTATCTACACCTCGCCGTCCTGCAAACGGATAACCGGTTATCCGCCGGAAAAATTCTATGCCGAGCCCGACACCTACCTCGACATTATCCATCCCGATGACCGGGAGATGATGCGAAAACACCTGGAAGAAGAGATGCCGTCACACCAGGCCCACCAAATGGATTTTCGGCTGATCACCGCCTATGGTGAGGAAAAATGGATCATGCACAGCTGCCAGCTGGTCCATGATGAGGAGGGCCAACCCCTTGGCCGCCGGGCCAGCAACCGGGACATAACCCAGCGCAAAATGGCGGAACAGCATCTCAAGGAAATAGCCACCCACGACCCCCTCACCAGACTCCCCAACCGGAACCTGCTGATGGACCGGCTTATCCAGGTCCTGGCCCGAAGCAAACGCAACCAAAAAAAAGCTGCGGTGCTGTTCATCGATCTGGACCATTTTAAGGAGATAAATGACACCTTGGGCCATGAGGCGGGAGACAAGGTGCTGATCGAATGCGCCAAAAGAATGACCAAGATGCTCCGCGAAGAAGATACGGTGGCCAGGATGGGCGGCGATGAATTTGTCATCATCCTGCAGGATATCAATGACATCAATGACGCGGAAATCATCGCGGAAAAAATTATCAACTCCATCGACAACCCGATTTGGATAGACGAGGATGAAAACCTGAAATGCACGGTCGGGGCAAGTATCGGGATCAGCATCTTCCCGGAGGACGGCAATGACGCCGGCACCATGATCAGCCGGGCCGATTCCGCGATGTACGAGGCAAAAAACTCAGGCAAGAATCAATACGCGGTTTCCAGCTGCCCCTTGGATGAAACGCCCTCCGCCTAAAGCTCCTCAGGCACAAAGGCCACCACCCTGTCGATCTCTGCGCCATCGGCAAAGATCATGGCCAACCGGTCAACGCCCAGGGCAATGCCGGCCGCCTCGGGCATGGCGGGCAGATCCCGCAAAAACGATTCCGGCATGGGGCCGGGCTTCAGCCCCCGGGCCGCCATCCCTTCAAGGTCTTTTTCAAATCGGCGCCGCTGCTCAATCGGATCGGTCAGCTCGGAAAAACCGTTGGCCAACTCCAACCCGTTGATATACAGCTCAAAACGTTCGGCCAGCGTGGAATCACTCTTTTTCCGCCGGGCCAGGGCGCCAAGTGGGGCCGGGTAATCATAGAGAAAGGTGGGGCAAGCGCGGCCGAGATGGGGTTCAATATGGACAACCATGTCCTCGTCGAACATATCATCGGCCAGGGCCTCGTCCACACTGCGGGGCGCGTAACGGGCAAAGGCTTCCGCCACGCTGAGCCGCTCCCAACTGCCGGCAAGATCAAGCTGCCCCCCGCCGACCTTCAGCACGGAACCCCGGCCAAGGGCCTGACCGACGAATCGAAGCAGGGCCTCACAATCATCCATCAAATCCAGGTAATTACGACCGGCGGCGTACCACTCCAGCATGGTGAATTCCGGCAAATGCCGGCCGCCCCGTTCACCCTTGCGAAAACATTTACAGATCTGGAAAATTTTAGGGATGCCCGCGGCCAGCAGGCGTTTCATGCAGAGTTCGGGAGAGGTTTGCAGATACCAATCTTCACTGGCAAAGGGCTGGATATGCAGTTCCGGAGCCGGCGCCGGAATCCGCAGGGGGGTGTCGACTTCGAGATAGCCGCGTCCGATAAAAAACGAACGAAGGGCCTGAATAAAAACGGCCCGCAATTGCAGGCCGCTCACATCAATCATCTGTTGAATTTCCTTTGCCGTCAAAAGGGGGGCGGGAGAAAAACGACAAAAATTATTCCTTAACCCGGGTCACATACTGCCCGGTCCTGGTATCGATCTGAATCTTGTCACCCTCCTCGACAAAGGGCGGAACCTGGAGGACAAAACCGGTTTCCACGGTAACCGGCTTGGTGTCGCTGCCGCTGGTATCGCCTTTAACCCACGGATCGGCCTGGGTGACCACCAGGTTAACGAAATTGGGCAGGGTCACCCCGATGGGCCGACCGTTAAAAAGCAGCACCTCGACATCCATGTTGTCCATCAGAAAATAGACATCATTGCCAAGCTGCGCCTTGGCAATTTCAAGCTGCTCATAGGAGGTGTTGTCCATGAAGACATACTCATCACCCTGGGCATAAAGATACTGCATGGTCCGCTCTTCCAGTGCAGCCTTCTCGAGCTTATCATTGGAGCGGAAAGTCCTCTCAAAGGCATTGCCGGTGATCAGATTGCGCAGGCGACAACGGTAGAGGGCCTGGCCCTTGCCCGGTTTGGAAAATTCAAAGTCGGTCATAATATAAGGATCACCGTCGATCTGAACCTTAAGACCTTTACGAAAATCAGAAGCAGAGAACATAATAGTCTTCTCCTAAAATCAATTAAATCAAAAAAAGTGCCAACATGCGGCCCTTTAGTAATCGGAAACGCTCAATTTTGCAACAACGAACTTAACCACCAGCCCATTTTCTTAACCGGCCGGATACCAGCTAAGCCATAACGCCGTCACTTAAAATGCGGCCAGACTTTTCGAGGCGATCTCATAGACATCACTGGAAAGCTGATCCTTGGCCAGAATACGCTCAAGCTGCAAGCGCATCATCTGCTGCCGTGCTTGATCATAACGTTGCCAACGGCTGAATCTCGCGGTGAGCCGGGAGGCAATCTGAGGATTGATCCCGTCAAGTAAGATGATCCGGTCGGCCAAAAACCGATAGCCGGCTCCGGTCGCATCATGAAAACAGATGGGATTACCGGCGGCAAAACTACCGATCAGAGCCCGCACCTTGTTGGGGTTTTTCATCTGAAAGGCCGGGTGCTCCAGCAACCTTACAACCGTGCCCAAGGTGGTGGGCTGCGGCGCGGTGGCCTGCACCGCAAACCACTTATCAAGGACCAGAGCGTCGCTTTGCCATTGCTCATAGAACCGGGCCACCACCTCATGCCGCTCCGGCCTGGCCGAATGGGCAAGGCCGCTGAAGGCGGCAAGCTGATCCGTCATATTGTCGGTAGTATCAAACTGGGCCAGACAAAGTTTGGTTGCCGCATCATTCTCCATGGTCATCAGGTAGGCCAAACAAAGATTTTTAATGGCCCGCTCCCCGGCGGAACCTGGATCGTAACGGTAGGGCTCTTTAAAATGATTGGCGTGATAAAGCGAGGTGAATTCATCCTCCAGGGAAGTAGCCAGGGATTGTCGAACAAAACGACGCACCGCATGGATGGCATCCACATCGACCACCGCCATCTGTTCCCCCAGGTATTCCTCCGAGGGCAGGGTGATCATCTGGGCGAAAAAAGCCTTGTCGCTCACATTGCTCTCGACCAGCAGCCCCTTGAAAACCTCGACATAATCATCCCGCAGGCTTAATTCGCGCTGTTGCTGAAAATCAGCGATCAGCTCCAGACAGAGCCGCACCGAAAATCGCTGCGCCGCCTCCCACCGGTTAAAGAGATCATGGTCATTGGTCATCAACAGCAACAGCTCTTCATCACGGTATTGATAATCCAGCTTGACCGGCGCGGAAAAATTACGAAGCAAGGAGACCACCGGTTCCTCGGGCACATTGATAAAACGAAAAACTTCCTCTTCCCCATAAAGCTCCAGCAGGCCGGGCTGCTCAGGATTCTGGCCCTGACGCTGCAAAAGAATCTCGCCCCCGTCCGCGGCCAATAGCCCGATGGCCACCGGGATATGATAGTGGTCTTTTTCGGACTGGCCTGGCGAGGCGGCGGACTCCTGGCGAATGGTGAGAGTATAGATCTGCCGGGCGGCGTCATATTCGCCGGCCACGAAGAGCTGCGGGGTGCCGGCCTGATTATACCAATTCTTAAAACGGGTCAGATCACGGCCCGACACCTCGGCCATGGCCCGGACAAAATCATCACAGGTAGCCGCCCGGCCGTCATGCCTGCCCAGATAGAGGGCCAGCCCTTTTTTAAATAGCTCCGCCCCGAGCAGGGTGTGGAGCATCCTGACCACCTCGGCCCCCTTCTCGTAGACGGTAACCGTATAGAAATTATTGATCTCGATATAGGATGCGGGCCGCACCGGATGGGCCATGGGGCCGTTATCCTCTGGGAACTGCAGGTTTCTGAGCATCCTGACATCATGAATCCGCTTCACGGCCGGGGAGATCATGTCGGCGGTGAACAGCTGATCCCGGAAAACGGTGAGCCCCTCCTTGAGGCTCAACTGAAACCAGTCGCGACAGGTTACCCGATTGCCGGTCCAGTTATGAAAATATTCATGGGCGATCACCGCCTCGATGCCCTCATAATCGCTGTCCGTGGCCGTATCCGGCTTGGCCAGCACATACTTGGAGTTGAAGACATTAAGCCCCTTGTTCTCCATGGCGCCCATATTGAAATCATCAACCGCAACGATCATGTATTGATCAAGATCATACTCAAGCTCAAAGGTCTCCTCGTCCCAGGCCATCGCCTTTTTAAGCGAGGCCATGGCATGGTCGCACTTATCGCGATTATGGGGCTCCACATAAATCTCCAGGGCAATATTACGCCCGGAACCGGTGACAAAGTTATCCCCGATCTTCACCAACCGGCCCGCCACCAGGGCGAACAGGTAGGAAGGCTTGGGGAAGGGATCGAGCCAGCTGGCGAAATGCCGACCCTGCGCAAGCTCACCGCTGTCAATCAGGTTGCCGTTGGCTAGCAGGACGGGATATTGCTCCCGGTCCGCCGTGATCCGCACCGTGTAGCGGGCCAACACATCAGGCCGGTCCTGGAAATAGGTGATCTTGCGAAAGCCCTCGGCCTCGCACTGGGTGCAGAAATTGCCGCTTGATTTATACAACCCCTCGAGCGCCGTATTTTTCTGGGGATAGATTTCGGTTTTTATTTCCAGGACAAACTCTTCCGGAACCGCGTGAAGGGTAAGCGTTGCTGCGTCCCGCACATAGTCGCCCTCAACAAGAATTTTGCCGTCAAGGCTGATTTCTTTCAGCAGGAGATCCTGACCGTAAAGCACCAACCCCTCGTTGACGGCGCCCCTCTCTTTATTACGACCACAAACCAGGCGGGAGGCGACCTCGACCCGATCTTCATAGAGATCAAAGTTCAACTCCACCTCGATGACCAGATAGGCGGGCGGCAGATAATCTTTTAAATAAATGGGGTCAGGGCTTGTCTTCATGGATTATTTCTCGAAAAAAAATGAAAATCAGCTGATACTCTCAACCAGGGGCACAACCACTTGCTGCTCCGGCTTAAGAAGGTTGAAATCAAGATCGGCGTTATATTTTTTAATCAGCCAGAAAGGAACCTCGAACTCGCCCTGGCAGAGCGCCCAGATATTGTCGCCCCGTTTAACCTTGTAACGACGGACACCATCCACCCGGTAAGCACCGAAGAAATCCTCTTCCATCTCCTTGTGATACTCGTAGCGCTGCTCCTCAAAACGGTCCTTGTCCACCTTGCCTAAGGGAATTTCAAGCTGCTGGTCAATCATAATGGCCTGCCGGTATTTAAAACCGTTCAGCCGCCGCAGGTCCCGGGCCCTTACCCCGAGCCACTCGGCATAATGGCCCAAGGTTTCTTCCGCCTCAACCTGAATGAGCCCGTAACTTTTCCCCTGCCGGGTGACAACCCGCGCCACCTTGATCTTACCCATGACCACATCGGGGTTGGCCAGCATGACCGCCTTATCCGCCGCCGCATCTTGAGGTTGCCCGGAAGCCTTTTCGTCATGGGCGCTGTACATGGCAAACTGATCGTACTTAACCGCTGCCGTATTTGCCGCTCCGGCGGACGTTAAGATTTCCGCGGTTCGCGTCCGCGCCGTTTCCAGCCCCTGAGGCACATTAATCACCTCGGTCTCCGGTTCCTTAACCGCCGCGGCGGTCTCGACCTTAACCGGGGATGGCGCCGGCGGAGCAGGTTGCTCGGGCTTGACCTTTTTCAGCGGGGCGGGCAGGGACACCGGCGGGCCCAGACTGGCCAAACGCTGGGGCAAAGACGCAACCTTTTGCTTTTTGGCCACAGCCGCCAACTGGACCACCTGCTCGTCCGGTTGCGGAATCCGCAGGTTCTGCCCCTCATAAATCTTGGCCCGCGAATCAAGATTATTGGCCAACAGCATGTCCTGTAATTTAACCCCATGCCGCCTGGCGATTACCCCGACGGTATCGCCGCGCTGGACCAGGTAAAAGCTGCTGCGCTTTTGAGCTGTTTTGATAATATTGGCGGGAAGGTTGGCGGCCAGCCGTAACACCTGACTCTGTTCGGGCAGTCGCAGATGATAGCCCTTGGGGATATACTTCTGGCCGCTGTACACCGGCTCACGCAGGGCGGGGTTGAGCTCCCGGAAGGTGGCCATGTCCACCTTTAGATGCTTAACCAGTTCATCCACCCTTACATAACCGGGCATGATGATTTCACGACCATGGAGCGGCGACATAATGCGTAAGCTACCGAAATGTTTTTTGTAATCCTTGGCAACCTCCCGGGCCGCCAGAAATTCGGAATAAAAATTTCTTGAGGCAAAGCCAAAGCGTTGGCCGTCGTAATCGTTGAAAATCCTCTCATAATCACCATGGGCGTTTTTTGCCTTCTGCATGCCGGTGGCGCCGTGGTTATAAGCGGTAATCGCCAGGGGCCAGCTGCCCAGCTTCTCAAAATTGCCCTTGAGCAGACGGGCCGCGCCATGGGCGGCGCGAATGGGATCCCGCCGCTCATCAAGGGCATAATCAACCACCATAAACCGCTTGCCGGTTGATCTGGTGAATTGCCAGATCCCGGCCGCCCCGAACTTGCTGTATGCCTTATAGTTGAATGATGACTCCACATGGGGCAGGTAAGCAAGATCATCCGGCACCCTATGTTCTTTAAAAATCTCCTTTATTTCCGAGAGATAGGCGCCGGAACGAATAATCCCGGCCTGAAAAAGATCCTTCTGCCCCAGCTGAAAACGGATATTATTCCGGGCCGCCCTGAACCTTTTGGCGGTTGTCCCCGGCCCGAACAATGCCGCAACCCGCTTCTCTTCCTCGGTTTTGGCCGGCCCCTTGGCCAGGTGCAGTAAAATCTGCTCATATTTCTCTTTGATTTTTTTAATCTTGTTCCGGTTGGCCTTGCTCGACCAGCTCCGATCGCCATCCCCGAAGGAAACCACCTCATAGACAATGGCAAGATCCTGGTTATCATGGATCAAACCCTTCGAGGATGGATATTTGGCATAAATGTCGCGCCAGAATGCGACATTGGGCTCAATACTTTTATAGACCGGGAAAGGCTCCTGCCCCGCCTGCGAGAAAGAAGGCAGCCAAAACAAAAACACTCCCATCAGCACTGCGGCAACCCGAATCCGACTACCAATACGAAGCAACATTAACAAGCACCTATCGAGTTCCTTTTTCACTCCGGACAATCCACAACCGAGAAATACCGGAGCATACATCCCTGGCAAAAAGGCAACCTAATAATTTTTATCCCACAGAACCGCGGATTATCCCGCCGATTCCAAAATTAATACCCAAACATTATAACATTATTTGCAATCCGGTTGATTAAAATAACAAGCTAAAGCCCGGCAGCATACCGGCGAGCGTAACTTAGCCGGCAATACCTGAAATTTTATCATCAAGATATTCAAGAAAATATTTCGAATCCAGCGGTTGGCCGGTCACCTTTTCAAGCAACTCAGTCGGCGGATAAACACTGCCGTGGCGATAAAGCTGCTCGGTCAGCCACTGCCTGATCTTAAAAAAATCGCCGGTGCCAATCGTCTGCTCATAATCGGAATCAACCTTTTTATATTGCGCCCAGATCTGGGCGGCGGCCAGGTTGCCGATGGTATAGGTCGGAAAATAACCGAAACTGCCGTGGGACCAATGAATATCCTGGAGCACGCCGACCTCGTCCGAGCCGACCTTCACCCCGAGGTATTCATCATACTTTTCATTCCAGGCAACCGGCAGATCGGCCACCGCCAACGCTCCTTCCAACAAGGCTTTTTCCAACTCGAAACGGATCAACACATGAAGATTATAGCAGACCTCATCACTGTCCACCCTGATCAGGCCGGGCTCGACCCGGTTGATCCCCTGAATGAAACTCTCAAAATCAACCCCGGCAAACTGCGCGGGGAAAAAAGTCTGCAACTCAGGAAAAAACCGCTCCCAAAAAGGTCGGCTGCGGCCAATGATATTTTCCCACAGCCGGGATTGAGACTCGTGAATCCCCAAAGACACGCCGTCATCGAGATGACTGTGGGCCAACTCGTCGCTGATCCCCTGCTCGTAAAGGGCATGGCCTCCCTCATGGAGGGCGCCGAAAACAAAATCCAGACCATGGGGCGAATAGCGATTGGTGACCCGCCGGTCATGATGGCCCAAGGTGGTGGAAAAAGGATGAATGGAGCGGGCAAGGCTGCCCCGATCAAAATCAAAGCCCATCGCCGCAAGCAGTCGCGCGGCAAAACGCTCCTGATCGGCCCCGGCAAAGGGCTCGGCAAACCTCAACCCGGGAGTACGCCCCTGCCATTTATGCACCCGGGCGATAAGCGGCTCTTTCAGCCGGGCAAACATCTGCTCGGTGGCGGCGGTGGTCAGCCCCTCTTCATAAATATCCAGCAAGGCATCATAGGGATGATCGGCATAGCCGAAATAATCCGCCTGCCGGCGGCTCATTACCACCAGCTTTTCGAGCAGAGGCCTAAACAGAGCAAAATCGGAGCGTTGCCGGGCCTCGACCCAGCAGGCCTGGGCCTCAGAGGTAAGTTGGGCAAATTCGGTGACAAAAGCCTCGGGCAGCTTGGTATTACGGTTATAACTTCGCCGCAACACCCGGACCAGGGCCTGCTCTACGCCGGAGAGCTCCGGTTGCTCCCCGGCCCGGGCAAGCAACTCCCCGAGCTTAGGATCAGTTTCCTGCCGATGCAGCAAACCGCTCAAGGTGGCGAACTGCCCGGCCCGGCCCGCCGCGGCCCGACGAGGCATCCCCACCTCCTGATCCCACTGCATCAGGGCCATGATATGATGAAGATCAACAAGTTGCGCCGATCTTGCTTTCAAGGCTGCCATGGTATCCATAATACCCACCTGCTTTGCTTAAAACATATTTTTCAAGTTGGAGAATGATTGCAAACGGAAAAAAACGACAGGCCCGACTCAAACATTCGCTCTTTAACACAAAGAGCCGGGCCCTCATAAGGCTAAAACCGACACGAAAAAAGATCCGCCGCAACACGCCAGGCGGTGCGACCCTTTATCCTTATTGCTCAACTGCAATCAAGAGATACTCTGATCTGATTGGCCCCTTCGTTTTTGGCAAGATAGGCCGCCCCATCCGCCGCCGCAATCAAACCTTTCACATCATTGCCCTTGGCCGGTTGGGCCGTGGCCAACCCGATGCTGACGGTTAGAATTCCGTTTTTCTTCGAGCCCGCATGTTCAAGATGAGCGTCTTCAATCCTGTCCTGTATCTCCTGAGCCAGGGCCAAGACATCATCACCCGGGGTATTGGGTAGAATAATCGCAAACTCATCGCCGCCGTAACGCACGATACTGTCGCCGGCCCGCTTGATGATGGCATTCAAAATCCCGGCAACCTTCTTCAGACAATTATCACCCGCTTCCCGGCCATACAATTCATTAAACGATGCAAAATCATCCAGGTCAATCATGACCAGAGAGATGGTGAGCCCTTCGCGCCTGGCCCGGTTCCACTCTTTTTCCAGGATTCGTGAAAAATACCGCCCGCTGCCGAGTTCGGTAAGGTTGTCGACCTGGGCCATCCCCATCAGCCGCTTGTTAATGGTATCGAGCTGATCGGTCAACTCCACCAACTCTTTTTCACGTCTTACCCGGCGGTCGATCTCCTCCTTCAGCTTCAGGGCGGAACGCACCCTGGCCAACAATTCCACCTCTTTTACCGGCTTGACGATATAGTCGATGGCGCCCGCGTTAAAGGCCTGCTCAAGGGCCTCGTCATCATCACGGACCGTGACCATGATCACCGGAATATGACTTAAATCCTTGACCGCCTTCAACCGGCGGCAGGTTTCGATGCCGTCCAGGCCGGGCATCATGACGTCAAGGAGCACCAGATCAATCATTTTCTGCTCTTTGCTGTCGCGCATATCAGCCAACAGATCCAAAGCCTCCAAGCCGGAGCGGGCACAGTGAATATCATCATAGCCTTCCTGCTCAAGAATCTCCTCAAGGAGCATCAGATTGACCGGAGTATCATCTACTATTAAAATTGACATATTTCCCTCAAAAACATATTTATCTTTCCTTTGCCGTCACCCCGAACCCTTGCTCCGTAACCGCGAACCAACTAAGCCCGAAGGATCGGACACCCCCAGTGAAAGAAGTCCACCCACAATTTTATCTTACAAAATTAAAATCAGTATTGTATACATTTTAAAACATCAATCCAGCAAAAAGGAAAATCGGTGTATACCCCCATTATCGGCAGCCTGGCATATGTTGTGTCCCCGGACGGCAAGCAAACCCTTCTTGTCCATCGTAATGCCCGAAGCCACGATACCCATCTCAACAAATACAACGGTCTCGGCGGCAAAATGCGGGCCGATGAAGATGTAGTTACCTGCATCAAAAGGGAAATCCGGGAAGAAGCCGGAATAGAATGCGACTCAATTATGTTGCGGGGCACCATCAATTGGACCGGATTCGGACCCCAAGGAGAAAACTGGCTCGGCTTTATTTTCCGCATCGATCGTTTCAGCGGAACCCCTTACCAGGCGAATAATGAAGGAACCCTCGCCTGGCACCCCATCGACCGCCTCCACGAGCTCCCCATGTGGGAAGGCGACCGATTCTTTCTGCCCCTGGTCTTCGACCATGACCAGCGGATCTTCCACGGTCACATGCCATATAGTGACGGCAAGCCCATCAGCTGGACCTATACCAGAATCTAGCTCAACCTAAAAAACCATCCGCCGATTTTCCCCATTAACCGACAAGCCTGGTTCATGCATAACTCGCCTATCACCTACCGGCCGACTTTATTACCAGAAAAACCCAAAACCGGCAATAACAGCCAAACCACATTATTCCGCCAAGTTACCCAACTACCCAACCAACTCTCGTCACAAAAAAAATGCCCACGGCAACCGAGAACCACTACATAGGCCTATGTATTAGGGTGGACAACGATTTTATTATTGTATAGTATGTGATTAAATATTTTTTTGGGGGGGAGGATTGCACATAGGGAAAAAAAACAATTCGTCATAGCGCTTACACACTTGTGAGACCACATGATAACGCTTAACACAGCCGCCAAGTGCTACAACCGCGTTGCAGAAACATGTTTTTCTGCGCCCGATGCTTGCTTGATCAAGCTCATCCTTTTCATCCTCTTTTTTATCGCACAACCGGTTGCCGCCGCCCCAAGCATTTTGCAGATAACCCAGGACCGCAATGAATATTCGCTGGGCCGCCATCTTGATCTCTTGGAAGACGTGGGCAGGCAGTTGACCATCGAGGAGATAACTTCTCCGCTGCACCGGGCGAACTTCAGCCCTTCCTCCTGGGAAACCCCTAACTTCGGCTTCACCTCCTCCGCAATCTGGGCCAGATTCACCTTGGCCAACAATCAGGCCGAGGCCATTGATTACTTTCTGGAAATAAAATACCCACTGCTCGACCATATCGACCTCTACACCCCTGACAACTCCGGTAACTTTATAGTTACCAAGGGCGGCGACTATGCGCCGTTTGGGGAGAGAATGATCAGTTATCGCAATATCATTTTCCCGATCCAGCTCGATGCGGGACAACAAAAAACCTTTTACCTGCGTTGCGAAACCAGCAGCACCCTCAACCTGCCGCTCAGTCTCCATTCACCCGCGGGCCTCGTCAAGAAAATAAACCTGGAACAGACATTGCTCGGGCTTTATTACGGCATTCTGCTGGTGATGATGATCTACAATCTTTTCATCTATCTAGGCCTGCGCGACACGAGTTATCTCTATTACGTACTGTTTGTTTTCAGCTATATGCTGTTCCAACTCAGCCTCAACGGCATGGCTTTCGAATATTTCTGGCCCAACCTGATCTGGTGGGCAAACAGCAGCACCCCCTTACTTATTTTCATCGCCTATATTTTTGCAACCCAGTTCGCCCGCACCATCCTGGATACGGAAAAAAATGTCCCCACCATCGACAAAATACTGCAGAACTGCATCGTGCTTGCCGTTACCGGCTCACTGGCCAGCCTCGTTTTCGATTATGCCACGAGCATTCGCCTGGCGACAATGTTCAGCCTCACGGTTTTTATTCACATCTTCGCCGGGTTCAAATGCATGGTACAGGGGTATCACCCGGCCCGTTATTACTTTTGCGCCTGGTCGATCTCTCTAATGGGGGTTACCTGTTACGCCCTGAAAAGTCTGGGTATTTTACCATATACCTTCCTCACCCAATGGGGAATGCAGATCGGCTCGGCCTGGGAAGTAATATTACTCTCCATGGCCCTGGCCAATCGCTTCCATTTGACCAACAATGAAAACAAAGAAATACTGCTGTCATATTCTTCCCGCCTTGAGGAAACACACCGTAAACTTGAAGAATCATATATCAAACTAGAAGATTTCAATGCCGAGCTTGAAAACATTGTTCGGGAACGAACCGCCGACCTCACCAGCCTCAATGAAAACCTGGCCCACGAAGTTGAAAAAAGAAAAATCGCTGAAGAAAAAGCGGAGGCGGCCAGCAGAGCAAAATCGCAGTTTCTCGCCTCAATGAGCCACGAAATCAGAACGCCGATGAATGCAATCCTCGGCATGGCAAACCTTGCCGCCAAAACAGCCAACACCCCAAAGCTGCAGCAGTACATCAACATAATTATGGAATCGGGGAACTCGCTTTTAAATCTGATCAACGACATCCTCGATTTCTCAAAAATCGAGGCGGGCCGTCTGGACATCGAGCGAATCAACTTCGACCTGTTCGAGACCCTTGATAGCTTAGCCGACATGTTCAGTCGACAAATTTACCAGAAAGGCTTGGAACTGATCGTCATCGTGGAGCCCAATGTGCCAGGCGCCGTTATCGGCGATCCCCTGAGGTTACGCCAGGTACTCGTCAACCTGATAAACAATGCGATCAAATTTACCGACAAAGGTGAGATCGTCATCAAGGTTTCCGAGGTGGGGGGCAATCCCAACAAAACCCTCCTCAATTTTTCCGTGCATGACACGGGCAGCGGCATCAATCATAAACAGATCAAAAAACTCTTCGGCGAATACGTCCAGGCCGACAGTTCCGTCACCCGCGTTTATGGCGGAACCGGGCTGGGACTCGCCATCAGCCGACAGATCGTCAACCTGATGGGTGGCGATATTACGGCGGAAAGTATTGAAGGCCGGGGCAGCACTTTCCGGTTTACAATCAAACTCTCTGTCCAACCCACGGAAAGGCAACAGCAATTCAGGTTACCCGCCGCTTACTCAGACACCGAAATCATCTTGGCGGAAAACCATCCCGCTCTCCGCCAAGCCATAACCAAGATGCTCGCCGGGTTCGGTTGCCGGATCAAAGAAATTACCGGCAAGGAAGAACTTGACACCAGCCTGTCCTCCCCTGCTTTGCCGCTGGTCATCATAGATTTAGATCACATGCTCCCCTTGGTTGACAAGGCCCGGATTATGGCAACATTACAACTCCGGCAAGCACAACAACAGCAAACAAACATCATTGTCCTCTCAGCCCCGACCACCGATATTTCACTTAAAAAAATGGCCCTGCCCCAATCTATCGAGCTGCTCAGCAAGCCGATCAAGCAATCGGAACTGTTCACCCTGCTCTGCTCAAAAATCACCGGCGCATCACCCGAAAAAAACAGCTCCCCCACCCGTTCGACGCAACCAATAAGCCTATCAGACCTGGGCCGGGGCCTTGCCAACAAAAAGATCCTGATCGTGGAAGATGATGAAGTAAATCAACAAGTTTCATCTCACCTCTTGACAAACATGGGCATATTAGTTGATATAACCAACAATGGTCAAGAGGCGCTCGATATCCTCAAAACCAAAAGTTATGATGCAATAATCATGGACATCTACATGCCGGTGATGGATGGTTTGGATGCGACCCGCGCCATCAGAAACACATTATCGCTGGATATTCCCGTCATTGCCCTGACCGCCAACGCAATGAAAGAAGACAAAGAAAAATATATGGCCGCCGGGATGACCGACTACCTGACCAAGCCCATCGACATTGATAAGCTTTGTGCTTGTTTAAGGAAATGGACCATACAGGAGAACGCGGCAAATGAATAAATCGACATGCAAAAATACGCCCACCCCACACTGAACCGACTCATAGACCAAAGCGCCGAGGCTTACCCTGAGCTGCCCGCCGTCGGCTTTGCCTTTGAAACAGCCTTAACCTATCAAGAATTTCACCAAAAAATCCTGTTAACCGCGGCCCAGTTAAAAAAAATAGGCATTAAAAAGGGGGACAGACTCGCCATCCTGGCGGAGAACTCACCCCAATGGGGAATCGCCTATTTCGCCATTGTCCGCCTGGGCGCCGTCGCGGTACCGATTCTCCCCGATTTTACGGAGTCGGACGTAAAACACATTATTAATGAAGCAAAAATTAAAATCCTGTTCACCACCCAAAAACAATTTGAAAAACTCTACGAACTTAACCTAACCGGTTTAAAGTCCGTAATCGCCCTGGACGATGCCCCGGACCAAAACAGAATTATTACGCCGACCCCTTTTTCCAAATTCCTGGCCGAACCCCTGCCGGAGCAGGCCGCTGACAACAATGACGATGCCCTGCTAACAGCAGAAGATACAGCCTCGATTATTTACACCTCCGGAACCTCGGGCCACTCAAAGGCCGTCATCTTGACCCACAATAATTTCACCAACAACGTCAGATCAACCGAAGCAATCTTTGCCGGCGAATCAATAGACAACTGGACCTTTCTTTCCATCCTCCCCATGTCCCACGCCTATGAGTTCACCATCAGCTTCCTGACCCCATTAGCCAACGGCTGCCGGATTGTGTACGCGGGACAAACCCCGACCCCAACCATTCTTGAAAAAATCTGCAAAACCGAGCAACCGAACATCATGTGCATGGTACCCATGGTCATAGAAAAGATCTACAAGAAGAAAATCCTGCCGGCAATCAACAACAGCATCATATTAAAAACAGCAATCAAGATTCCTTTGCTTCGCAAAAAAGTCCTAAGAAAAATAGGCAAAAATCTCTGTAATTTTTTCGGCGGCAAGTTAAAAATTGCCGCCATCGGCGGAGCGCCCTTGAATATTGAGGTTGAACATTTCCTTAAAGATGCCGGCTTTCCTTATCTGGTCGGGTACGGACTCACCGAAGCATCCCCCTTAATCAGCGCCGGCCCCTATGGCGACGATATTCCCGTCGGGTCATGCGGCAAACCGATCCTGAACCTAGAGGTGAAAATCGTACACCCCAACCCTAAAACCGGCGTTGGCGAGGTTTATGCCAGGGGGCAAAATATCATGGCCGGCTATATGAACAACCAAGAAGCCACCGCGGAAACCATTACCGCCGATGGCTGGCTTGCCACCGGCGACCTCGGATTTATCGACCAGGCCGGCTACCTCTTCCTCAAGGGCCGAAGCAAAAGTGTTATCGTGCTTTCCCACGGAGAAAACATTTACCCGGAAACCATTGAGGACAAAATAAACTCTTTCCAGCAGGTGGTTGAATCTCTGGTTGTTGAATGCAACAACCGACTTGAAGCTCGGGTCTTTCTCGATTATGATCTGATCGATCAAAAAACCAAAGGCAAAAACCAGCAGGAGAAGCTGAGCTATATTAATGAAATTCTCGCCGACATCAAAAAAAACGTGAACGACAACCTGCCCCAATACTCCAAAATCAGTGAAATTATGGAACACCAGGAACCGTTTATCAAAACAGCCACGCATAAAATAAAGCGCTACCTGTATTACGGTGCAAACTAATTATTTTTGCAATTAAAGATGGGGGAAAGATGAAAAAGAAAATCACAGTTATAACCTTGGCCACAATTATTGCCGCCACCGGCACCGCATTCGGCTCCGGCTACCGGATTCCTGAACAATCAATGAACTCGGTGGCCTTGAGCGGCGCCTATGTCGCCAACACCCAAGGCGCCGATACCAGCTACTTCAACCCGGCCAACATGGGTTGGCTGGCTGATGGCTGGCATAGCGAGGCAAACCTCGGCTACATCCACCTGACAAGCATCGATTACGCAGACAACGACACCCCGGCTAAAAACGGCAGCTCAAAAAAGGAAGATTTCCTTCTGCCGCAACTGCACCTCGTCTCACCCGCTTTTGGCAATTTCCGGTTCGGCCTTTCCGTCACCTACCCGGCCGGCCTGTCAAAACGATGGGAGGCGGCCTTTCCGAAATCTTCGGCAGAAGACTTCACCCTGAAAACCTATGAGTTCAACCCCACTGTTTCATATAAAATTTCCGACCGGATCGCAATCGGCGGCGGCGCTCGAATCATCCACAGCACCGGTAAGGTCAAAAGCACCGCGGTAGATCCAATCCCAGGGACAGTCTCGCTTTTAATCAGAGACATGAAAGGCGACACCACCGAGTATGGCTACAACCTGGCTCTTACGATTAAACCTGTAACAAACCTCACCTTGGCAGCAACCTATCGCTCCAAGGTCGACCTCGATGAAGAAGGAGACGCCACCTTGCTGGCGATGAGCCCTGCTGGAGGCGGAACCGTGATCGGCACTTATTCCGGGGGGGCCAGCGTGTCCGTACCAGTACCGGCAGTGCTTACCTTTGGTGCAGCCTACACCTTTGACCGGACCACGGTGGAGCTCACCTATGACAAAACATACTGGAATGCCTATGAGCAACTCGATTTCAATTACACCGGCGCCTTAACCGACCCATTCAATATCCTCACCCCGGCCTTTGATACTCCCCGGGCCAGAAACTGGACCAACTCCGAAGCCTACCGGATCGGGGTCACCCACCAATTTAACGAACAATGGACCATGATGGCCGCATTTGCCATTGACAAAAACCCGGTGCCCGACAATACTCTCGCCTTTGAATTACCGGATTCCGATGCCAAGATTTATTCCATCGGCGCAAGGTATCAGTACAACGACAAACTGCTGGTCGGCCTGGCTTACCTGTATGACGACAAGGAAAGCCGCACCGTTACCAACTCCTCGGTGGACGGCACCTTTGACAACGCGGCAGCCCATCTTGTTTCGGCAAATCTCCAATACCGGTTTTAATATTTATCCATCATGACCCAACAACAACCAGCTACTGTTGACCAATACTCCCCGGACGTCCACCTCATCAACCAGGACGGCCGGGAGTTTTTTTTGGTCGGCACCGCCCATATCTCCCGGGAATCGGTGGATCTGGTCCGCGAGGTGATCAACGCCGAACAACCGGACTGCGTCTGCGTTGAGCTCGATGAAAAACGCTACGAGGCCCTGGCCAAGCGCAAAAAATGGGAACTGCTCGATCTCAAGGAGATCATCCGCAAAAAACAGCTCAGCACCCTGTTGGTCAATATGATGCTGGCCTCTTATCAGAAAAAGCTGGGCGACCAGATGGGGGTCCAACCCGGCACCGAACTGCTGGAAGCAACCCTAGAGGCCGACAAAAACAAGATTCCGGTTGCGCTCTGCGACCGGGATGTCAGGGTTACCCTGCGCCGGGCCTGGAAATCCACCTCGTTTTTCAGAAAAAACTATCTGCTGGCCAGCATCATGGCCAGCATGTTTGACGATACCGAGATCAGTGAAGATAAACTCCGCGAACTCAAAGAAAGCGACATGCTTTCCGAACTGATGAACGAGCTTGGCGAGGTCATGCCCGAGCTTAAAAAAGTGCTGATCGATGAGCGCGACACCTATCTCACCGAAAAGATAAAAGCGGCCCCCGGCAAAAAAATAGTGGCCGTGGTGGGCGCTGGCCATGTGGCAGGCATCAAGAAGGCCTTTGGCGAAGACCGCAGCGACCAGATGGAAAGAATCAGCCAGATCCCACCGGCTTCTTCCATCTGGAAGATCGTGGGCTGGGCCATCCCTCTCTGCATCCTCGCCTCCTTAGGCTACATCTTTATCAACAAAGGGGCCGCGGTAGCCGGCGACAATCTGCTCTACTGGATCCTGGCCAACGGCATCCCCTCTTCCATCGGGGCAACGCTGGCCCTGGCCCACCCCTTCACCATCATCGGCGCCTTTGTCGCCGCGCCGATCACCAGTCTCACCCCGGTAATCGGCGCGGGCTATGTCACCGCCTTTATCCAGGTAATGCTCAAACCGCCGCTGGTTTATGAGTTTGAAAACGTCCTGGCGGATATGACCACCTTCAGCGGCTGGTGGAAAAATCGACTGCTCCGGGTATTTCTCGCCTTTATTTTACCGGGCTTTGGCAGTATGATCGGAACCTACATCGGCGGCTATGAAATTATCTCAAACCTCTTTTAAGAGCTGACACCAAATGAGCAAAAAAATATATCTTATCGGCAAACCGGCCAAATACCTCCGCGGGCTCGGCCACCATCTTTCCCCCATGGCCATGATCGGCAAAGAGGGCATTACCGACAACCTGGTGGCTGCGGTCGATAACGTGCTGAACGCCCACGAACTGGTCAAGGTCAAACTGCAGGACGGCTGCCCGTACGAAAAAAAAGAAGCCGCGGAACTGCTCGCCCAAAAAACCAAGAGCGCCATTGCCCAGATTATCGGCAAGACCTTTCTGCTCTACCGGGAAAACAAGAAACTCAAAGACGATAAAAAGATTTCAGTGCCTAAAAAATAAGCGACCTGAACTCTCCTGCGCCTCCCCTGCGAAACAGGCAAGGATGCCCAAAACCGCCAATGAACTCACCTGCCGCCAAACTCAGAGAAATTCTGGCCAGACCGGGCCTGCACCTGATGCCCTGCTGCTTTGACGCGCTTTCCGCCAAATTGATAGAACAGGCCGGGTTCGACCTCACCTTCATGAGCGGCTTTGCGGTGTCGGCCACCCGGCTCGGGCTTCCCGACACCGGGTTGATCTCCTACGGCGAGATGGTGAACCATGGCCGCAATATCACCGCCGCCGTCTCCATTCCAGTGCTCGGGGACGGCGACACCGGCTACGGCAACGCCCTCAATGTCAAGCGAACGGTGCACGGATACGCCCAGGCCGGTTTCGCCTGCGTGATGATCGAAGACCAGGTCGCCCCAAAGCGCTGCGGCCATACCGAAGGCAAAGAGGTGGTGGACCGGCAAGAGGCCCGGCAACGGGTTCGGGCGGCGGTCGATGCGCGGGAGGAAGGGGCGGATATTCTGATCATGGCCCGCACCGATGCCCGGGCCGGCCATGGCTTTGCCGAGGCCCTGACCCGAGCCCAAGAATTCGCCGAGACAGGGGCGGATATTGTATTTCTGGAGGCTCCCCAAAGCGAAGAGGAGCTGCGCACCTTCTGCCATAAAACCCCGGCGCCCACCATGGCCAACATGCTGGAGAACGGCAAAACCCCGCTGCTGCCGCCGGAGACCCTTGCCCAGATGGGCTTTAAGATCGCGGCCTACCCTTTAACCCTGCTCAACGCGTCCATCTTTGCCATGCAACAGGCCCTGGCCGCACTCAAACAAGGGGGCTCCCCGGAGCTGGGACTCGACTTTAAAGAACTGCGCCGCATTGTCGGCTTTGAAGAGTATTACGCCGAAGAAAAAAGATACAAAAAAGGTTCTCAATAACCGGCGCCCAGCTCAGGTAATACTGCCGCTAACAAAGATTCTTTTAAGAAAAATGGCCAAAGACGAAATTTTTAAATCAGAAAAAAGCATTGCTGAAGACTTCCGCTTTACCGCCCAGGTGGCCGAGGTCTTTGACGACATGCTGGCCCGCTCGGTTCCCAACTACCAGCAAGTTATCTCCATGAGCGCCCAGATCTTGAGCAAATTCCTCAAGCCGGGCGACACGGTCTATGACCTGGGCTGCTCAACCGGCGCCACCCTGCTGGAGCTGGCCAGGCAGCTGGGCGAACTTGATCTCAAATTCTGCGGCATCGATAATTCGCCGGCCATGATCAGCAAGGCCGTTCTCAAGGCGGAGATCTACTCGAAAAAAGAGCAGGTCCGTTTTATGGAGCAGGACATCACCGAGGCGGACATCAGCGGCGCCGGGGCGATCATCCTCAACTATACCCTGCAGTTCATCCGGCCCATGCTCCGCCTTGAATTTCTCAAAAAAGTCCACCGCGCCCTCAAACCGGGGGGGGTCCTCATCCTGAGCGAAAAGATCATCTCCCACGACCCGCAACTCAACCGGGCTTTTATTGATTTCTATTATAAGTTCAAACGAGAACAGGGCTATTCGGAAATCGAGATCAGCAAAAAACGCGAGGCCCTAGAAAACGTCCTGATCCCATTTTCCAGTGCCGAAAACCGCAAACTGCTTAAAGAGGCGGGTTTCTCAAGCATTGAGCCTTTTTTTCAATGGTTCAACTTCTCCTCTTTTGTGGCGGTAAAATAACCATCACCAGTCCGCCCTTTCCTCTTTCCGGCAATCCCGCAAAAAAAACCTTATCTTTGCCGACCTCTCGTTATAGAATGAAGTTGACAAAGCCAGAAACCCTATTGCGCAAGGTGGACAACTTACTTGGAAACCGAAAGCCATGGCCCATAAAATTCTCTGGATAGACGATGTCCCGGACCAGGTCAAAGAACCAGCCGAACAACTCCGCGATGCCGGCTACGAAGTAGTCCTGGTCGATACCATTACCGAGGGTGCGGAACTGATCGCCACGAGCCCGGACCGGTTCCTGGCCGTTATTGTCGATTTGTTGATGCCCGGAGAAAGTTTCTGGGTTCAGAGCCCCAAGGGCCGTGAAATTTTGGAGACCCAACACGGCCTTAATGTCGGCATGGTTTTCGGCCGCTGGCTGCTCAGACATTGGCCGGAGCTCAAGGTGATCGGCGTTTCAATCAAGCTGGATCGCCATGACCAGCAAGTGGAGTGTTTCAAGAAAACCGGGGCCGGCTATTTTGACAAATACAGCCTTTACAACTCGCCCAACGACCTGCTGCTCCGCTTAAGCAGCCTGGCCGCCGCGGCGACCCCGCCCGGACTGCCCCTGCAAACCGTTATCATCCATGGCCGGGACCAAGGGGCCATAGCCGAATTGAGCAAGTTTCTCCAGACCCGACTCCACCTGCCCGCCCCACGGATTTTTCAGCAACAGCCAGAACAGGGCCAGCTGGACCATGAGTGGCCGCCGACAGCGGTGGAAACTCGCCCCCTGATCTTTGTCCTCCTGACCCGGGCCGACTTGGGATCGCCGCCAGCCGCCGGGGCTGAGGGGCCGGTGACAACTCTTCTGCCATTAATCTTTGCAGCAGGCTTCTGGGCCAGCCAGTGCCGCCCGAACAACGGCAGGGTGGTCGTTCTCCACCAAAACCTGGCGGAACAGCTGCCGGCCAAACTGCCCGGGGTGGAGCTGATCGATATCAGCCCGGGCCTTGACGCGGCCTTTGATCAACTCAACGAGGCCATAGCGCCCTCTCTGCGCTAACGGCGCCGCGGTTAACCGACCACCCGGGCGCATCCTCTTTTCGCTGCCGGAGACGATTAATGTTCAACCGGGTTCAACCATCACGGGTCTCCTTGCTGCTGCTCTTGCTGGTGGCGCTTGGTTGGCAGAGCGCTGAGGCAGACAACCAGGCGGCCCGCCGCCAGGCCATGGTCGCCGGGATTAGGGATGAAGTCCGAGCCACCAGCCGCTACCTCGGCAGCAGAACCCTGACCCCACAAGTGCTGGAGGCCATGCCACCGTTCCCCGCCATCAATTTGTAGCCGCCAACCTGCAGGCCTTAGCCTACCTCAACCAGCCCCTGCCCATCGGCTACGGCCAGACCATTTCCCAGCCCTACATCGTAGCAATAATGACCAACCTCTTGCAGCTAGACCCTAAAGATACCGTCTTGGAAATCGGTACCGGCTCAGGCTATCAGGCCGCCATTCTCGGGGAAATAGCCGGCCGGGTTGATACCATGGAAATCATCGCCCCCCTGGCCAACCAGGCCAAAACCCGCCTGCAACAGCTGCATTATACCAATATTGAGGTCCATATTGGTGACGGCCGCCGCCGATCACATCCTGCCACCACTGCTCATGCAGCTCAAGCCAGGCTGGCGGATGATCATCCCGGTGGGCAGCCGCTTTATGGTCCAGCAACTCACCATGATCCAAAAAGACCAAGCGGGCAAGATCAGCAGTCGCAAGCTGCTGCCGGTCCGCTTCGTGCCGCTCACCGGCGATGCGTCGGCTGGTGCGCCATGAGAAACCTCCCGTGCCCCCTCCCAGCCTGGCGGTGGCCCTGGTTTCCGCTACTGCCCTGGCCTTCGAGATATTACTGGTCCGCCTGTTTGCCATCATCCAATGTCACCATTTCGCCTACATGGTCATCAGCCTGGCCCTCTACAGCGCTGCCGCCTTCTGCTTTCCCACTCAAAAAAACGATTGAGCGCTAAGGCTGTTCATCCCCATTTTTTTGCCGCAGGGCCGTTGCTTTTCCTTTTTTATTTTGCCTGAATCCTGTAGGTTAGCGGCCATGGATTATCTTGACTTTCTTCATAGCGCAAACCGGCCGGCCATCAGACAACTGCGCCAGGAAACAGAAAGCCGCCTCGCGCAACCCAAGAAGGGCTTTCTGCGCTTCCGTGAGCCTTACGAGGCCATCCAGCACCTCCGGGCCAAATTCACCGACTTCTCCTCCGATGCGGTAACCATCGGCCAGGCCGACGAACTGAACCAAGCAGACCGGCAGCTGGTCTACGAGGCCATGCGCGCCTTCATGCCCTGGCGAAAAGGGCCCTTTAATATCTTCGGCATTGAGATCGATTCCGAATGGCAAAGCCAGCGCAAATGGAACCGAATCGCGCCGATGCTGCCCGATCTCTCCGGCAAGGTGATTGCCGACATCGGCTGCAACAACGGCTATTACATGTTCCGCACCATCCCCCATCAGCCCAAAGCGGTGATCGGCTTTGAACCATTTCTCCAACATTACTACTGTTTCAACACCCTCAACCAGCTGGCCGGGGTCGACAACCTATTCATGGAAATGATGGGGGTAGAGCAGATCAATCTTTTCCCGGACTGCTTTGACCTGATCCTGTTGATGGGGATCATCTATCACCGAATCTCGCCGGTGGAGATGCTGCGCGAGATCCGCGCGGCCCTGCGGCCCGGCGGCACCCTGATCCTCGAGAGCCAGGCCATCCCGGGCGATGAACCGGTGGCCCTCTTTCCGGAAAGCAGATACGCCAAGGTGCCGGGCACCTATTTTGTCCCCACCGCCGCCTGCCTTAAAAACTGGCTGACCAGGGTCGGCTTTGCAGAGGTGGAAATTTTCTGCTGCCACCCGATGAGCAACGAAGAACAGCGGCGCACCGACTGGATGACCTTCGAATCATACAGCGACTTTATCGATCCCACCAACCCGAGCCTGACCGTGGAAGGCTATCCCGCCCCTCTGCGCGTTTTTCTCAAGGCAACAAATCCCGGATGAACCTGGCCAGTCCCGCAGCAACAATCAAATATCTTATATATTCAGAGCTGTTAGACATATTCAAGTCAATTAAAAATTGATGACCATCACTCTAACTTTTATGGTAAAAAAATAAACATTAAGCATTAATATCAGGTGGGGAAGAAAGCGGGGGGCAAATGAATAAAAGATACGGATACAACACTATATTTCCCCAAGTATCGGCATCCGCCGTTTTGCTGCTGGCTCTTTCGTTATCGACCGGCACCGCACTGGCCAACCTGGATGCGGACGAGGCCAGCCGCATGACGCAACTGCTGGCCATGGACCTAAACGAACTGGTCAACATGGAGGTGAGCATTGCCACCGGCACCGCCAAACCACTCAAACTGGCCCCGGCCATTGCCACGGTGATCACGGCGGAAGACATCAAAAAAATGGGGGCCACCACTTTGGAAGAGGCCCTGGCTACAGTGCCGGGATTACATGTATCCCAGTCAAACACCCTGGGAATGATGATTTACTCCATTCGCGGTCTCCATACCACCCTCTCCTCCCAGGTGCTGTTCCAAATCAATGGCCTGCCCATTAAATACAACTATACCTCGATTGTGTCCCATGACCTGCGGATACCGATGACAACCATCTCCAGGATTGAGGTCATCCGCGGCCCCGGCTCTGCAGTCCATGGCGCCGATGCCTTTGCCGGCACCATCAACATCATCACCAAAAAAGGGGCAGAGATAGACGGTACCCAAACCAACCTACGCTACGGCTCCTTTGACACCAAAAGCGGCGGTATCCAGCATGGCGGAATATACAATGAATGGGACCTGATGACCAGCTTCGACTACTATAAAACCAATGGCGATCATGACCGCATCATCGAGCGCGATCTGCAAACAACTCTGGACACAATCATGGGGACCTCGGCCAGCCTTACCCCTGGCTCGACTGCCGACGAAACGGAACACTATGACCTGCGGCTCACCGCGACTAAGGAAAATTGGAGCCTTAACCTGTGGGGATCTATCGCCGAAAACCAGCATGTGGTAGGCGTAAGCCCGGTCCTTGACACTGAGGGATATGAAGAACGGTCCATATACCAGGCCGATCTTGCCTATACCAACAACACCCTGCTCGATAACTTGGAGCTCGACGCCAGGCTCAGCTACCTATATCAGTATAGCGACTCATTTTGTCGGATATTCCCACCGGGGGTGCTGTTGCCAGTCGGCGCCGACGGCAATCTGTTGACCGCCCCCACCGCTGGGTTAGTCCTTTTCAGCGACGGAGTTTTCGGCCAACCCATAATTGAAGAAGAACAGACCGCCGTGGACCTGAGCGGCCGGTATAACGGGATCGATAACCATAAGGTTCGCTTGGGCGCCGGCGGCCGACACATTACGGAAAAAACAGACAACTACAAAAACTTCGGGCCCGGGGTACTAGACCCCGCCACCCTGCTGGCCCCGCCTGCCATCAATGTGATTGACGGCAACCTTACCCATCTGACCAGCGACAGTCCCTACATCTTCATGAACAACCACAGCCGAACCATCGTCTATGCATCCCTCCAGGATGAATGGTCCTTTGCCAAAAAATGGGAACTAACCGCCGGAATCCGCTACGACCATTACTCTGATTTCGGCAGCACCACCAACCCCAGAGCCGCTCTGGTCTGGGAGACCACTGACACCATCACCTCAAAGCTTCTTTATGGCAAGGCCTTCAGGCCGCCCTCCTTTGGCGAATTTTACCTGATCAACAATCCCGTGGCCCTCGGCAACCCAGACCTGAAGCCGGAAACCATCGAAACCTATGAACTGGTCTTCGACCTGCAGCCTCGAAAAAATATCCACTATGTCTTCAACGCCTTTTATTATCAGGCCGAGGATCTGATAGAACTGGCCAACGATCCGGCTCCGGCCATTACCCTGTCCTCCCAAAATATCCGTAACCAAAAAGGCCACGGCTTTGAATTTGAGGCAACCTGGCAGGCCACAAAAAACTTGCGCTTACGTGGCAATGTTGCCCACCAGCGAGCCAAAGATAAGCAAACCGGCGAAATCGTGCCCAATGCGCCGGCCTGGCAGCTATACGCCAATGCCCATTGGCAATTTATACCGGACTGGTCCTTGGACGGCCAATATTTCCTGATCGCTGAACGACACCGGGCAGCCGGCGACAGCCGAGCGGAGATCAAGAATAACGACATCGTCAATCTCACTCTGCGCCGGACCAATATTGCCGGCCACTGGGAGGCAACCTTGTCGGGGCGCAATGTCTTTGATGAAGATATCAGGGAACCAACGCCAAGCACCATTGCCAACGATCTGCCTATGCCGGGGCGAAATATCTGGGCAGAGCTTGCATATAGGTTCTAGGCAACAGGAAGAAAAATTGTTACATATAAGACGTTGCCTCATCAAGGCTGAGCAACACCGCTAACCTTAATTTTCAGGGTACTCAAAAAAGCATAACTTAAGTGAAATATCACAATTCAACATATCAAACTTCTTTAACAAAATTCCCCAAAAGACTCAAAAGGCGACCGGGTAAAATTGTTATACTGGCCATTGTCACCCTGTTGCTCAGTTACCCAGCCGGCTCTTGGGCTGCGCCGGTACAGCATATCGCCTTTAATCAGGAGCAACAGATCCAGGAATATGAGCTCAAGGCGGTTTACCTCTACAACTTTCTTAATTTCATCCATTGGCCGACTTCTCCCGGCAGCGAAGATCTTGGGCCGATGGTCATCGGCATCGTCGGCAAATCGCCCTTCGGCAATGCGCTTGAAGCCTTGAAAGTCAGCCTCGAAGTCGCCGGCAAACCCACTATCGCGATCAAAGAATTCGGCCCCTACCGCTCCGGCATGAACCTCACCGCCTGCAACCTTCTTTTCATAAGCGCTTCCGAAACACAAAATTTTAAAAATATTATCGAAGAGTTACAACAATCACCGGTCCTTACCGTTGCCGATACCCAGGATTTCATTAAAGCCGGCGGCATGATCAACATGATCAAACACGAAGGAAAGATCAGGTGGGAAATAAACAGGGCGGCAACCAATAATGCCAACCTTAGGGTTTCCAGCCAATTACTAAAAATCGCCATAAAAACATTTGAATAGCGCCTGCCCGGCGATGATACTTTTTTGTTACCGGAAGACCAGGAGTAAAATAAAAAAAAGCGCAGCAGACAAGATAAGTAAGCACCATCAATAAACGAGGCGATGAAGTTCAGGCGAAAAGAGCAGATATGGGCAGGCATAGCTAACCTGCCGACAAAGGATCCATTATTTTAATGAATTTTAAAGATCTGACCATCAGAAAAAAACTCATCACGGCGCTGCTGCTCACCAGTGCAACCGCGGTCCTGATGTCCAGCCTTACCTTTTATCTGTTCATGATCGACCGGATCCAGAGCTCCTACCAGGAAAACTTGACCAGTCTCACTAAGATTGTCAGCCATAATTGCCAGGCCGCCCTTGCCTTTAATATTCCGGAAGATGCGGAAATCGCCCTTCAATCTTTGCAAAACCGCACCTCCATCGCCTATGCCGCTATCCACGATAACCACGGCAAGCTGTTTACCGAATACCGCCAAGATAATCACCTGAAACCAGATCTAGACAACATGCTTCTCCTGCAACAAAACATCCTGCTTAACAACAGTGTGATCGGCACCCTTGCCATTTACGACACCATGCAGCCGATCAACGATACCCGGAAAATGATGATCACCATCCAATTCATTGTCACTATCGTGGTCTTGGTTGCCGTTTATTTCTTGTCGGCCCTTCTGCAAAAATTGATTTCCGACCCCATCATCTCCCTGGCCGAGACAACCAGGGTCATTACCGAAAACCATGACTATTCCGTGCGCGCCATCAAGGTGAGTAAAGATGAAGTCGGGGTTCTGGTTGATTCGTTTAATGCCATGCTCGTTCAAATTGAAAAAAGCGACTCTGCCCTTCGCTCCAGCGAAAGCCGTTTCCGCAATCTGGTGGACCAGGCGGTTGACTCTTTCTTCCTGCTCGATATGGCGGGCAATGTCCTGGACGTTAACCAGCGGGCCAGCGACAGTTTGGGATATCCGCGCAACGCCTTGCTCAACCTTACTTTTCGGGATTTCGACAATCTGGCCGCGGTTTCAGTGGAACGCGCAAAACCCTGGACCAACTCCCTGCCCGATCACCCGCTCACCCAGGAAAGTGAGTTCAGACGCAAGGACGGCATGTTCTTCCCCGTGGAACTGCGGATGGGGCTATTGGACATTGACGGCGAACAGACCGTCATGGTCCTGGCCCGCGATATTTCGGAACGGAAAGAGGAACAGGCGGAAAAACGCAAACTGGAAAATCAGCTGATCCAGTCCCAGAAGATGGAATCCATCGGCACCCTGGCCGGAGGAATAGCCCACGACTTCAACAATATCCTGACCGCGATTCTCGGCTATGCGGAACTTGCCAAGCAGCAGGCCAACAGCGAAGGGCTGACCGTTAAGATTGACGCGATTACCAAAGCCGGCTGGCGAGCCCGGGAACTGGTCAAACAGATCCTCACCTTTTCCCGGCAAACGGTAACGGAAAAAAGTGCCGTGGAAATCGGGCCGATCATCAAGGAAGCCCTGAAACTGCTCAGGGCATCAATTCCGACGACCATTGAAATCAGAGAACATATCGATTCGCAATGCGGCACCGTTTTTGCCAACCCCACCCAGGTCCACCAGATATTGATGAACCTCTGCACCAACTCCTACCATGCCATGCGGGAAAAAGGCGGCGTGCTCGGCGTCACCCTCGACACCATGGAAATCAACACCATGGAAAAAGCAGCCTTTAACCTGGTGCCGGGACATTACCTGCGATTGATTGTCAGCGATAACGGTTCCGGCATGGATACCGCCACCCAGGAACGGGCGATGGACCCATATTTCACCACCAAACCCAAGGGCGAAGGCACCGGCATGGGCCTGGCCATTGTCCACGGGATCGTCAAAAGCCTGGACGGCCACCTCTCCATCTACAGCGAGCCGGGCAAAGGAACCACGGTCAAGGTCTACCTGCCAATCGTAAAAAAAGCAGAATCAGTCAGCGACCAATGGGAAGAACTCCCCATCCAGGGCGGCAATGAACATATCCTCATCGTGGACGATGAATTGACCATCACCAACCTGGAAAAGGAAATGCTGGAGACGCTCGGTTATAAAATTTCGGTCTGCAACAACCCGAACGAGGCGTTGAGCAAATACCGGCAACAACCACAAGATTATGACCTGATAATCACCGACATGACCATGCCCCACATGACCGGGGCCGAGCTGGCCAAGGCAATTTTGGCGATTGAGCCCCACCAGCCCATTATCCTCTGCACCGGCTTCAGTGACATTATTGATGAAACAATTGCCCTCAAGCTCGGCATTAGAAAGTTCCTCACCAAACCGGTAACCATGGGGGAATTTTCCACCGCCATCAGGGCCGCTTTGCAAAAATAGCTCCCGGCCTTTAAACTTAAATTCCCACCGCCAAACAGATACCGGGCCATCCGGCCGCCTTGCCTTTCCGCACGATCACGCCGCAACTATCCCCCCACCGACATGACTTTCGCCCCACATTACCGGCAAACCTCGAAACAGCTATCAGCCCGAAATCACGTCACAATCAAAGACTAAACCTTGACTTCCCGCGCCGGATAGATATATTATAAAAAACACAAGGAGGTGCATTATGGCTATCACGATCAATAATACAAATACGTCTTTTGCGCTCAATCAGTTAAGTCAAGGATCCCAGGGCATCAACTCTTCCTTGGAAAGACTTGCCAGTGGTCGGCGGATCAACAAGGCCGCCGATGACGCCTCGGGCATGACCATTGCCAACCAGCTCCTTTCCCAGGCCCGGGGCGCAAGCCAGGCCATGCGCAACGCCAACGATGCCATTGCCATTACCCAGGTGGCGGACGGCGCCCTGAGCGAGACCGCCTCCCTTATTCAGGGAATCCGGGAAAAAGCCTTGCAGGCAGCCAATGCCAGCCAGAGCGATGAAACACGCCGGGCCCTGCAGGCCGACATCGACAAGTCCCTGGAACAAATCAACAATATTGCCCAAACCACCACCTACAACGGCCAACAGCTGTTGACCGGCAATTTTACCAATAAATCGTTCCAGGTTGGCGCGAATAGCGGGGAAACCATCAATATCTCCATCGGCGCAACCCAGGCCGATAAGCTTGGCGATCAAAACCTCGGCATGCTTTCCGACATCAACGTCACCACCCAGGAAGGGGCGCAAAGCGCGATCAAGATCGCCGATGAGGCCATGGCTCAACTCGATACGGTAAGGGGGGAAATAGGATCATCGCAAAACCAGCTTACGTCGTCCCTCAATACCCTTGCCACCACCCAAGTCAACCTGATGGCCGCCCAATCAAACATCCAGGACGTCGATTATGCCGAGGAGGCCATGAATTTTGCAAAAATGAAAGTCCTTACCGAGGCCAAGGCCTTTGCCCTCAGCCAGGCCAAAAATATCAATAAGGAGAATGTCCTGGGATTGCTGCAGGGCTAATCACTCGATAAGAAAAACGTAAAAAAAAAAGGCCGGGAAAGTTCCCGGCCTTTTTAATGCTAAGCTTACCACCCAACAAAACGCTTATGACCCTGAACAATCATACCGCATCTTTATATGGAAATTCGGGATGCTCCAGCAGCTTGAACATCCGCTGTTTTTTCGGGGTATGGGCGTCATGGAACTCGACGAGCTCGCCAATGACCTTGAGCATGGTCTGCTCGTCCGTATCCCGAACAATCCGCCGGGCGACATTGGGATGGGGGCCTCCTTTACCACCGACATAGATATCCAGCCCCTTCCTGGTGGCAACGATCCCGATATCGGTGGTCATGACCCCGGCACAGGATAAAATACAGCCGGCAACGGCAATCTTGAACTTGGGCTTGGTCATGGGCCGGCTGCCGAACTTATCGAGAATCAGCCGAGAAATCCGTTCGGGATCGCCGACCCCCATGGTGCAATCACGCTTGCCGATGCAAACCCGGGGAACCGGAAATTTGCCCGGCGCCTTGAATTCGGCCCCGACCGCGGCCAGCGCGGCCTTGATGTCCGCGACGTCTTCTTCCTTAATCCCCATCAGGCGAAGATTCTGGGCCGTACTCAGATATACTTCCAGATTATACTGCTGGGCCACTTCATTCGCTTTAGCCATAACCGGCAACAACAAACGGCCGGCCGGCAGCAGAATCGTCAGCCGGGTAGTTTCAAATTTATTAACCAACCTGTCACCTCTTTTTAAGAAAAAAATTAATTATATCAAAGCGTTAAAACGCAAAAAACAGACAAACCCCGTAAGCTCGATATTTTTTTTTATAAATCATTTTTTAAGGAATAGAATTTATCGATGATTTCTTCTTTCCCTTTATCTAATTTTCCGTTATCTATCAAAGGAAATAAATTAACATCAAGCTTAGCAAGCGCAGGAGTTTCATATTATGGGCAGTCACAGCAGACCTTTTAGCGATAAAACCGGCGGAGCAATTGACCGTAAAAGAGAAAGGGAACGTCGGCAGATGTTGCAGTTGCTCTATAAAAATGCAGCGGATCTTTCAACTAAACTTGTTCAGCGCTTGCTGGATAATAAAATAATTGAAACAACCGATGTCGAGGCGATTCGCACCATATTCACCAACCTCTCGGAAAAACTCTCCAACATGGAAGAGTTCGACATCCAATATAAGATAGCACCGCTGAGGCAACTGGTGGTGGATCCGAACTTTATCAGCCTTTACCTGACCCAGTACGTCATTGAAGAGCTTGTTGAGAACGACAAAATCCAAGACGTCTATGGTGACGATCTCGAAATCTACCGGGTCATCGACTCGGTGATGGGAGTTATCAGGCCGCAAAACTAAAAAAAAATAGCCGGAGCTTACAATGATAAGCCCCGGCTATTTTTATCAATTCCCCACTTACAGGTTCAGATAAGTGTAACCTTTAAGTCCTTTTTCGTATTCAGCCAGTAAACGCATCCCCTCATTGGGCTTGAGCCTCTCCTGTTTAATCGCCCGGTCAAACTGTTTCTTCATCTTCCGGGCCAGATCGGTTTCGGTATACTGAACCAGCGACAAGACCTTCTCCATGGTGGTCCCTTCGATGGTCTCTTCGATATAGTAACCAGAGTCTTCGCCTTCATCCAGAAAGACATGGGCCTCGTTGACCCTGCCAAACAGATTGTGCAGATCGCCCATGATATCCTGATAGGCGCCGGTCATGAAGATGCCGAGATAATAAGGGCTGCCGTTAAGATCATGGAGGGGCAGGGTCGGCACCCCCTCTTCATAGAGGTTGATGAACTTGGAAACCATCCCGTCGGAGTCACAGGTTATATCGGCAAGAATCCCCTTGCGCTGCGGCTCTTCGTCCAGTCGGTGCAGGGGCATGATCGGAAAGAGCTGGCCATAGCCCCAGTGATCGAGCAGTGATTGAAACACACTGAAATTACAGTGGTATTGATCGCTGAACTTGCTCTCGAGCTCGACGATCTCGTCGGGAATATACTCCTCCCCCTTGTAAAACTCCAGGATGCGCGAACAGGTCCGCCAGAAAAGATTTTCGACCACCGCCTTGACCTCAAGATCGATCAGGCCCAGCTCAAATCGGGTCTGGGTCTCTTCCCGGTAATGCATGGCATCGTGGTAGGCTTCCAGGGGATTTTCCGCATTGATATTGGTATAGGTATACCAGGCTTCATCCACCAGTTTATGCGTCTTCTCCGGCTCGATCAACTCACCTTCGTAAGGCATCTTCTTGATCTGACCGAAGACATTCACCACCAATACCGAATGATGGGCGACCAGAGCCCGGCCCGATTCACTGATGATCACCGGATGGGCAACCCCCTGCGAATCGCAGACATCCATGATATTGTAAACGATGTCCCTGGCATATTCGTTAAGGGAATAGTTGATCGACGAATGAAAAGTTGTCCGGCTGCCGTCATAATCCACACCAAGGCCGCCGCCCACGTCGATATACTCCAGCTCATGGCCGAGTTTATGCATCTTGGCAAAAAACATCGCCCCTTCCCGCACCGCTTTTTTAATGGTCAGAATATCGGGAACCTGGGAGCCGACATGGAAATGAATCATCTTCAGGGAGGCGGCAAGGCCTGCCTCCTTCAACATATTTGAGGCGGAGATAATCTCCTGGGTGCTCAAGCCGAATTTCGCATCCTCGCCGCTCGACTTTTCCCATTTGCCCTTGCCGCCGGACATCAGTTTAACCCTGATCCCGACCAGGGGATCGACCTGCAACTCCCGGGCAACCTGAATAACATTGGCCACCTCTTCAAGTTTTTCGATGACCAGGATAATCTTCTTCCCGAGTTTGCGCCCCAAGAGGGCGGTCCTGATATATTGCTGATCCTTGTAGCCGTTGCAGATGATCAGACTCTCCAGATCATTATGAAAGGCAAGCGCCGCATAGAGCTCCGGTTTTGAACCAACCTCAAGCCCGTGATGAAAAGGCTTGCCGGCGTCCAGAATTTCCTCGACCACCTCCCGCAACTGATTAACCTTGATCGGATACACCCCACGGTAGACCGATCTGTACTCAAACTTTTCAATGGCCTCGGAAAAAGCCGCATTGATACGCTCGACCCGATTGCGCAACAGATCATGAAAACGGATGAGCATGGGAAAATGCAACCCCTGCTCCACCGCCTCATTAACAACGTCCAAGATGGCCACGGTTCCGCCCTGCTCCTTTAACGGCGCCACCACCACCTGGCCTTTGGCGTTCACATCAAAATAACGCATTCCCCACCGGGAAATACCGTATAATTCCTTGGCCTCATCCACCGACCACTCTGTTGGCTCTGTCGCCTGTTGCACCGGCAATCCTCCGCACTCAAATTAAATCATAACTAATCAGCGCAACGCTGAAATAATGCCGTAAACAAATATACTGCCACCATCCAACAAAAAAAGGCTTTAAATACACTATTCGCCGAGAAAAGAAAACATATCTTTATTCCGCTATTTTCAGGCAGTTAGATGTAACTTACCCTATTAACCGACTCTTTATCAATCAACGAATGCTTGTTGACCCGTAAAAACTCATTTAGGATAAGAAAATTAAGCAACAACTTATGGCCTGCTTCTGGAACAAGCCCGGCGTTAGCCGGAGACGATCTTAACCAAGCGTAAAAATAAAGCCGTCAACCCACTATACCCCAATATTCAAGGAACAATGAAAATACAACACCCAGACGCCATGCCGAGCCTGGTTTACGCCAACAGCGCCGGCGAGATAAAAGACTGCCCTGATCTTGATATGGCAGGCCGGAGCGCTTATCACTTTTTTCGGCCCGACCTGGCCGAGCTTATCCCCATGCCCGAGGGCAGCGACCTTTTTGTGTTGCCGGGCCGCAACCCGGTGGGGGTTGACCCGCAAACCGGGGAGCCGCTCCTGGTCGATCAAAACCCGGAAAATCCCGAGGAAGGCATCCAAGCAGTGGCCGCATTTATCTCGCCGGCCCATACCGCCTATCACTGGGCCGCCTTTGAAAAAATAATGCAGGACATCCCCCACCTGCCCTTGTTTGCCTATACGGCCGTGGGTTGGCACGACGAGAGGTTCTGGGTCAGCGCCTTTCGCAGCGACCCGGACAAAAGACAGGAGACTAACCGCTACCGGCTGGACAAACTTACCAGCCGCACCGAAGCCAGGCTTTTAGAGAACAAACAAAACCGGCTGGTTCAGCACCTGGGCAAATGCTGCCTCACCTATCGCTGTCCGGCGGCGATCAACTTCTTTCTCGAACAGTTTGAAGCGCCCCTGCCCACCTCGCCGGCCTGCAATGCCCAATGTGTCGGCTGCATCTCCCTGCAGCCGTCAGGCTGTTGCCCCTCCACCCAGGATCGGATCAAATTTGTGCCCACCGCCAAAGAGATCGCGGAGATAGCCGTACCCCATCTCAATCAGGTCAAAAACGGGGTGGCCAGCTTCGGCCAGGGCTGCGAAGGCGAGCCCCTGCTCCAGGCCCAGACCATTGAAGAGGCCATTTCCCTGATCCGCCGCCAGACCGCCAAGGGCACCATCAACCTCAACAGCAATGCCAGCCTGCCGGAAGCGGTTGCCAACCTGGCCCATGCCGGACTGGACAGCATGCGGGTCAGCATGAACAGCGCCCAGCCCCACTACCACCTGCGCTACTACCGCCCCACCAAATGGAGCCTTGATGAGGTGAAACAATCCATTAAAATAATGAAAGGCCATGGCCGGTTTGTCTCGCTCAACTACTTTATCCTGCCCGGTTTCACCGATGATCCGGACGAGTTTGCGGCACTGAGCAGCCTGATCAAGGAATGCAATCCCGATTTTATCCAGCTGCGCAACCTGAACATGGATCCGGACTGGTATCTCGAATCGATCAAGTTTGTAAGCGACAAGAAACCGATGGGCATCCGCACCTGGCTGAAACGATTAAAAAATGATTTCCCCAGGCTGCGCTACGGCTACTTCAACCCGCCGCTGCGCTGATCAACCCGAGCTCTAATCGAGGGAAAAATGGCAGATGCGCTCAAGGTGCTCGCTTTTCTGTTCTGGGGCAACTTCTTGCCCCCCATTGCAGCCATGCTGCTGGAAGATCGCTTCAATCGCCCCCTGGATAACGGACGCACCTTTTTCGACAACAAGCCCCTGTTCGGCCCCCACAAAACCATGCGGGGCATTATAGCCTGCCTGGTCGGCGGCACCGCGGCGTTTCCACTGCTTGGCCTCCCCTGGCAGACCGCCGCCACCGCCGCAGCCTGGCTCATGGCCGGCGATCTGCTCTCCAGCTTCATCAAACGTCGGCTTAGCCTTGAAAGCGGCGATTCGGTCTGCGGGCTTGATCAATTCTTTGAAGGCCTTTTTCCCGGGCTATACCTGGCCCATCATCTTAACCTGCCTTTCTGGCAACTGGCCGGCGCGTTAATCATCTTTGTCCCGGTGGCCCATGGCGGCGCCCTTTTCTGGAAGATGATGCTGTTTCGCCCGCCGGTTGAAAATTACCCGAGAATCGTCCGTTCCCGGGTCAGGCTCCGCGAGTGGCGCTCTTGCCACCAACCAATAATGCGCTGGCACACCTACCTCAACCTCTCCAGTTTCCTCTACAACCGGGTGGTGGTTTCAACTTTTTTCAAACTGGTCGGCCTCCATGACCAGGGCTTGACCAACGCCAGGCAAATCGAAGTGGTGGAACAGGTTCTTTTTTTTACCAAGCTGCCCAAGGCCTTTGACGGATTCAAAATTTTATTGCTCACCGACCTGCATCTGGACGGAGTTGCCGATATCGTCGACACCATCCTGGAAAAAATAAAGGGCCGCCACTTCGACCTCTGCCTGGTCGGCGGCGACATCCGCATGGAAACCTACGGCCCCATCGCCCCCTGCCTGCGGGAACTCAAACGGCTGTTTACCGATGTTAAAAGCAAGGAGGGCGCCTACGGGGTACTCGGCAACCATGACTGCATTGAAATGGCCCCGGATTTTGAAGAGGCCGGTCTGTTGATGCTGATCAACGATGCCGAGCAAATCGAACGAGCCAACGAATCGATCTGGCTGGCCGGGATCGACGATCCCCACTATTACCAGACCCACGACGTGGCCAAGGCGTACGCCAAGATCCCGACCGGCGCATTCTCGATCTGCCTGGCCCATTCCCCGGAAGCATATCAAGAAGCGGCGCGGCAGGAGGCCGACCTCTACCTCTGCGGCCACACCCATGGCGGCCAGATCTGCCTGCCCGACCGGACGCCGATCTACACCAACAGCCGGGCGCCCCGTTATACGGCAAAAGGCAAATGGGAGTTTTTAAAAATGCAGGGCTATACCAGCTGCGGGGTGGGCGCGTCCGGGGCGCCCCTGCGCTTTAACTGTCCAGGGGAAATCTGCCTTATCACCCTGGCCTGCGCAACCTCGGATTAAACAAGAAAAAGTATTTGTTTTGCAGCTTGACCGACTGCCGTGCTAGGTTGTTGATCATAAAAAAAAATCAATCACAATAGAGAACCCAAAAAATGACGCCCGCCCCGGAAGTATTTATCAAAAACCTGAACAAACGGATCACCATCAACCCGGCCTTCAGCCTGCTCAACAACTTCCTGATGCAGCAAATCCCGATCCAGACGCTATGCGGCGGCAAGGCCCAGTGCGGCAGATGCCGAATCAAAATCATTGAAGGCGGTGAGTTTCTCACCCCGATGCGCGATCCGGAAAAAAAACGCCTCGGCGAAGAGCTGATCAAACAAAATTGGCGGCTCTCCTGCCAAAACCACACCTTGAGAAATCTGGTGATAGAAATCCCCGCCCTTGACGAGGACCTCGCGTTACCTTAGACACTCGGCCAAAGCGGCCCCAACCACAGGTCTTCGATCTCACATTTTACCGCTGAGCAACAGGGAATAATCGTCTGTTTCAAAAAGACTCACACAGGCATCCACCACCTCGGGGTCATAATATTTGCCCCGGTTGAGCTTGATTTCCTCAAGCGCCCGCTCAATCCCCAAGGCCGGCCGGTAGGGCCGGTGGGAAGACATGGCCTCCACCACATCGGCCACTGCAATTATCTTGGCCTTAAAAACAATATGCTCGCTCTTTAGCCCCTGGGGATATCCGGAGCCGTCCAGCCGCTCGTGATGCTGACGGACGATATCGGCCAGCGGCCATGGAAAGGCGATGCCTTTAAGGATATTATAGCCGATCTCCGGATGGGGCTTGATAATGGCATGTTCGGCCTCCGACAGCTTGTCAGGATAACAGAGGATACCGGAAGGGACCTTGATCTTCCCTATGTCATGAACCAGGCCCGCCATGTAAACCCCTTCAACCTGCTCGCCGGGGAGCCCAAGTTTCCGGGCAATCACCGCGGCCAGATCTGCTACCCGGCGCTGGTGGCCCGAGGTGTAAGGATCCCTCATTTCAACGGTCAGGGCAATGGCTTCAATGGCGCCGGTCGTGGCTTTTTTAAGCTCCCGGGTCCGCTCCTCCACCCGCTGTTCCAAGACGTCATTGGCCTTTCTCAGCGCCTCTTCAGCCTGCTTGCGCTTGGTGATATCGCTGATCATCAAGAAATAACCGCCAAGATTTTTCTGCTTATCGATGATAGCGGAGGCTTGGGCGCTGAGATACTGCGTTGCCTGGTTCTCCTCGCGCTCAATAATAAAGGAGGCCCGCTCGCCTTTGCTGATGGCGTCAAGCACCTCGCGCACCCGCCCCAGCAGGCCATGATCATGATCATGCAGGGCCCGCACATCGCGGCCCATCACCGTCTCGGACCTGATACTGAAAATTTGCTCCGCGCCGGAATTAAAGTAAATCACCTGATATTCAAGATTGATGGCAATAATGCCGTACTCAATGGCCGAATCAAGAATATTGTCGAGGTATATTGTTTTTTCGGCAAGATCCCTGGAGGTGGTCTGGATAACGGAATCCTTTTCCTTGATAATATCATTGAGGGCCTGGATATATTTACCCTCCAGCCCCTTGATTATGTCGGATTGGGTGACCACCCCCTCGATCCCGCCCTCATCATCGATCACCACCAGTCGCCGCAGATGATAACGCTTCATGATGTCGATGGCCACCGGCAGAACCGTATCTCGGGCTACGGCCTGGACCGAGGGGCTCATAAAATCGACCACCGGCAAATGGGAAAGATCGGCGTCCGGGTAATCAATAAGCAGCCGCGAAACATCCCGTTCGGTAATAATGCCAACCGGCTGACTGCCATCCACCACCACGATACAGCTGATGGCTTTGTCGGCCATCTCCACCAGAACCTGCCTGACCCCGACATCACGGGAAACGGTGCAGACCCCATGGGTCATGACCTGACTCACCCGCTTCATATCCACAAAGGATTCATAGGTGAGTTTTTCAACAATATTCGACAAGGTCACGACCCCGATCAGACATTTTTCCTCGTCGACCACGGCCAGATGACGCATATTGTTCATGGACAAAACATTATACGCCTCAAAGATATCCATGCCGCTGCCTGCCGTAATCACCGGCGAACTCATCACCTCACGAATTGCGCAATCAGCGGCACCACTCAATGATTGCGCCACAAATTTAACGACATTTCTTTCGGTAATAATCCCAACCGGCTTAGCTTGATGCGCAACAATAATACAGCTGATACTGTTATTGCGCATCAAGAGCAGGGCCTCGGAAACCAAGGTGTCGGGTTGAACGGTGATGACCTCGGGTGTTAAAATTTCGGCCAGTTGTATTCTTTTCATTTTATGTAATCCAGCTCCGGGATAGGTCCCCTCATCCAGCCTGTAGACATGATGACCAACAGATAATAATTGACCGGCCGACGGACAAATGCTCCCCCATTTCTGCCGCCGTAAAAAACCGATAAGGCCTACTATTCTTTATTATCTGAAAAATACAAGGGGAAATTACGACAACTCACCTTATTCATATGGAAAATTTAGTCGCAAATAAGATAGAATCTTAATACGATCTTAATAAGAGATCGCCCTTGACAGCAAAACGGCATTTTTTTTTATCATCCAGGAGGAAGTTAATGTCCAAACCAAACTGTAAGTTGCTGGAAGGATGTAAATTCTTCAGCAACGAGCTGGAACACATGCCCGCGTTTGCGGACAAAATCAAAGAACAAATTTGCCTGGGAGATTTTTCGGAATGCGCCAGGTTGGCAGTGGTTAATATTCTTGGTGATCGTAAATACGTGCCGAACGACCTATTCCCTAATCAAATTTCCAAGGTGAAATTTATTGTGGCCGAAATCGTAAAAAGAGAAGAACCTTGACCTGCCCTGGGCAACAAAAATAACTATCGGAAAGAAAGAAAACCAACTACGGATGAATTGTATTTTAAAGAGAGGAGTGTTATATTTAAAATATATCAGAAACTCGGCAGGATACAGGGAAAGGTTAGGTAGAAATGGCCAGAAAACAACACCATCTTTTTTTTGATAACCCACCCCAACCCAAATTATTTTTTTTAACCATTATCGCGACTTTCTTCTTTGCCTGCACCATCATCACATCCACCAGCTTAGCCGCCCCACCTCCCCAGACCGACATTGACAAAACAGACGTCCTGGGGCGGGAGAATTTGCCGGAGCCCCCCCAAAAACACCCGAGCCGACCAACCGCCACTCAAGTTAATGAAATAGCAAACTGGGAGGCCATGACTACTGTCGCCGAAAACAGCCGACCCCAAAAAATTCACTGGTTAACCTTTCCCGCCTGGCAAGAAAAAATACAATCCCCGCAACAAACCCAGGAATCGAACCCCGAACGCTATCAATTCGACCTCAATTCGTATCAACCTCAGGAATGCGTCCGTTGCCATAAAAACTCCTATGACAAAAACATGGAAAAGGATTTTATCCATCTCCCCTTTGCCAAAAAGGATTGCCCGATCTGCCATGTTTCTCTTGATCTGCGAAGAAGATACCGAGTTCAGGTTAATTATCCGTATAAGTTTGTTGTTGCTCAACAAATCCCCGTAACCAAAATCAACCGGCCAATTCCGAGCGAAACCGACAATTCCGGGCAAGGGGCGACAACACCACAGGCAAACAACCAAAGAGAATCACAATCTTTTGTCTACCTGCGGACTCAAACCGAAAATGGTAATTCACTCATGGAAGAGATTCCCCTGCCCCCCTTAGAAACACTGCCCGCGCTCGATCCGCTAAATTCCGCTCAACCCTTTGCCATCAGTGACCTAAAGGTTACGCGGATCACCAAGGCGCTTTTCATCTCGGCCACCATTACCTTTAATACCAACCGACTGGCAAAGGCGGAAATCCGCAACGTTGAGCCGGAAAATGATTTTCAAACCGATAAGATAAATTCCCCGGCTTACATCCACACCAGAACCTTAACCGGCCTCAAGGCTGATGCGGATTACCTCTTTGACATAATCTGCACCGACCTTGCCGGCAACAAAGTGCAGTTGACCAGACAGACCCTGTCCGTCAAAGGTTTCACCCCGGAACCCAACGAGAATCCCGACGATTCCCCGTTGGCGACAACCAATAATTTCTACAAAAACGGGGACAATTATATTGTGCAAGTTACGACCAATAAAAAGACAAAAGTAAGTCTCAAAAAAATACCGCCCAACGTGAAAGGGGACGGCTGGGAACTACCGGGCGACCATCCGACCATAACCACTCGCCGCGAAATGAACATTGATATCTGTCATATCTGCCACGAGTATCCGGGCGGTCACCCGGTCAACAAAACCCCGCCGCAAGACATGACGATTCCCACAGAATATCCCACCCTCAGTGATGGCCGGATCACCTGCATGAGTTGCCACATCGGCCACTCGGCAAACATCCCCTATCGAGCCCGCAAAAAAAACAACCGAGAACTCTGCCTCGGATGCCACAAAAGCAAACAACAGGGAAAAACACGGCCATTGCCTTTTTAAGCTTTCTGATCCCTAAACCCTTCACGAACCACCCGGTATTCACCGGTTTTGATATCCAGGTCATAGATATTAAAATTGGTGCGCATATCAAGTCCTTGATGATGAACGGCAAAATTTAACGAGGCAGAACCTTCCGGCCCGCTGGTGATCCGGTGGAAGACATAACAGGGCCAGACCAACATGGCCGGGCCGTCAAAAAGCACCTCCCCTCCCTGCATGATCCGGTTAGGTGAAACGACAAAACTCTCCATACCGTTCTCCTTGGTGTAAATATCCACACTCCTGACGCCGAAAAGCACAATGAGATTATCATCCTGGGACGGATGCATGTACCAGGGCCGGCTCACCTCGCCCACCGGCCCGGGGGAAACCGCGCTTTCAGCATGGATCACCCGGTCGATGGCATCGATTCTCGGCAGGCAGGCCATGGGCACATTATCAAAAAAGACCCCGGGCGTACGCCGTAGGCTTTCAAGGGGGATAATTCTGTAAAAATCTTTAACCTCTTTAAAAATCTCAAAATCAGCCATGGTCTTCTCCTTGTCTTGCTTGACATTGGGGGGTGGGGTAATTTAATAATTCAGTCTCGCAATTTTTTCCTGATCTTGTAAACAGATAACCGATATTTTTTGGGGATTTTGTTACCCAGGACCAACGCGGCAACTTTATACGGAGCAAAACATGCAAAAAAATAGCGGCAACGGCATCAAACGTTTGATCAATGCCTTTGGCTGGTCCATGGCTGGCCTTGCGGCCGCGACAAAGAACGAAAAAGCCTTTCAACAGGAACTCATTCTCTGCCTGCTTCTCGGCCCCGTCGCCATTTTGCTGGGCAAAAACGCAACGGAACAGGCCTTGCTCGTCGGCGCCCTGTTGCTGATCCTGATCGTCGAGATGCTGAACAGCGCTCTTGAGGCGGTGGTTGACCGCATTGGCCCGGAACAACACGAACTGGCAGGCCGCGCCAAGGACATGGGTTCGGCGGCCGTGTTTCTGGCCATGGTCAACGCGGCTATTTTCTGGGCGCTAATCCTTCTGGGATAAGCGTACGCGCTATACCACCCTGTGGTACCACACTTGACATTTCAAAGATTGTCGGCAATAATCCCTCTTCCACATTAACCGGTAATACCAAGCTCTTTTTTTTACGATATTACAGACAGGTGCTCAAATGAACAAAAGACCGATCCGCGCAACAGACTGCTTCAAACATTACACCCTGGACCAAGACAAGGTCTGCTCCCCGGTTGAAACGGTGAACCGCTTTAAACAACGCCTTAAAGACGCAAATCTTGATATCTTACGAGAGGTCACCCGCATCGACAACGGTCGTCTCGATATTCCTGTTTATTTCAGCGTTTGCGGCAAGGATGCCTATGAGACCATCGGCAACAAAAAACAGATGGGCAAAGGCAGCTCGCCGGAACAGTCCCGGGCCAGCGCCTGCATGGAGCTTGGCGAGCGCTTCAGCTTTTTCAGCTTCAAAAAAAATCCGGATAATTTCATCACCGACACCTATAACAACCTTAAACAGCAGAACCTGCCCCTGCTGCCCCTAAAAAGGCTGCTCCAATCGGTGCACGATGAAAAAACCAGTGAAGATACCCTGGAAAAACTGATCGGCGATATCCCCATCCAATGGACCTGGGCCACCAACCTCAATCGCGAAGAGGAGGTGCTGGTGCCCTTCAGCTGGTTCTACGCCATCAACGAATTCAACGGCCCTTCCGCCGGCAACACTTACGAAGAAGCGATCTTGCAGGGCGTCAGCGAAATCGTTGAACGCCATGTCTGCGCCGTGGTCAACCACAACCAGCTCGACACCCCGGCCATTGATCTGGACAGCGTCAAGGATCCGGTCTCCAAGGAGTTGATCGAAAAATTCAGAAAAAACGGCATCGAGCTTTACCTCAACGATTTCACCCTGGACACCGGCATTCCTACGGTATCGGCGTTGGCCATGGACCCATCCACCTTTCCGGCCGCCAGCGAGATCGTCTGGACCGCCGGCACCACCCCGGATCCGGAAAAAGCCTTGATCAGGGCGATTACCGAGGTAGCCCAGCTGGCCGGCGACTTTAATTCCCAGGCCAACTATGTGGCCAGCGGCCTGCCCAAACCACTGGCCATGGAAGAGGTGCGCTACCTGACCCAGCCGACCAAAACCATTAACCTCCACGACATGCCGAACCTGGGCGACAATAACATGAAGGTCGAGATCGACAACTGCTTGGCCGCCCTGGAAAAACTCGACATGGAAGTGCTGGTGGTCAACACCATGCACGACAAGCTGCAGATTCCCACCATCTATACCATTGTCCCCGGCTGCCATTTCCGGGAACGCTCCATGATCAACAGTGTCGGCCTTTTTGCCGCCAAACTGGTGGCGGAACGAATCACCGACCTTGACGAGCAACGGCGCCAGCTGGAAAACATGCAGAAGCATGTGCCGGATGCCTATTATCTCGCATATTACCTTGGTAAAAACATGCAGGGAGTAGGCGACTTGCAGGGGGCGGTGCGCCAACTCGAACTGGCCCTGACCTTAAACCCGGAAGAAGAGGATATCCCCTATATCTACTCGCACCTTGGCGACTGCCTCAAGGATATGGGCGAATTTGACCAAGCCATCGCCGCCCTGCAAAAGGGCCGCGAGTTTGACGACGAACGACCGGACCTTCACAACCTGCTGGGCTTCTGCCACTTCAAGCAGCAAAATTACGAACAGGCCATTGTCCATTTCAACAGGACCGTGGAACTGAACCCGGCCTCGGCCATTGATTTCGCCAATCTGGGGGTCAACTACCGCAAACTCAACAAAACTGAAGAGGCAATCAAAAATCTCCAGATCGCCTTGACCATGGATCCGACCATCGAATTTGCCAAAACCCATCTCTTGGAACTTTCCGTTAATCAGTAACAATTCACAATCACAACCATCCACCGGATGGCCCATACAAAGGCAAAGGTGTTGCATGATCATGCAACACCTTTTTTTTATCTCTCCGTACCCACGATTAAATTCCCACATCACATTAAGCTTTACATCTCTTCAAAAATCTGCCTAGCATATTACAAGCCCCCTATCAATTCAACAAACGAAAGTGCCTTTAGGCACTTAACATAACACTTAAATACCCTCCAGGCAGGCGCAGTTTGTTACCAAACCGTAACCACAGCCAAAGGGGAAACGATACCATCCGGTAACACCAAAAAAGCAAAACAGGACGACTCAGTTGATTTTACAGAAAAAAATTATAGTGGAACGCTTATTGCTTATACCTATATGACAAATGAATTTGCTCAACGGGTAAACATGATAATCATCATCCCGGCAAATAGCGCATGACAAAGAAATAAAGGAGAGACAATGCCCATTTTCAGCTACTTGGCGATTCCGGAAAAAAACGCGGTTGATGAAATGTGTGCCGAGTTGGAAGCAACGCCCCATTGCGAGGTTATCACCGCCGACAAAAAGGAGGTTGTAATTTTGGTAACGGACACCCCCGACAACGACACCGAAGAAAAACTACAGCAACAACTGAAAAACATAAAATCTTTACAGTCATTGAGCATGACCTTCGGCCATGCAGACGAAGAATTAACCAGGGAGGCACAAGGGTAACTATGACTATTAGCAGAAGATCATTTATTAAATCTGCAGCAGCCGGCAGTGCTGTTGCCGCAGCGGCATCAATTTTTCCGGAAGCAAGCTTTGCCGGCTGGAAAAAACAAGACAATTCCTCGGGAACCATAGAATGGAAAAAAGCGCCCTGCCGTTTCTGCGGTACCGGTTGCGGTGTCTTGGTCGGCGTCTCCGGTAATCGCGCAGTGGCGGTCAAGGGCGACCCGAACTGCAGTGTCAATAAAGGTCTGTGTTGCGTCAAAGGCTATCACTCGGTCCAGGCCCTTTACGGCGAGGATCGAATCAAGAAAGCCCAGATCCGCAAAAACGGCAAAATGGTCGAGGTACCCATCAAAGAGGCCCTGGATCTCATTGCCGCCAAGATGCAGGAAACCATTAAAAAACACGGCAAGGATTCCGTGGCCATGTATGGCTCCGGCCAGTGGACCATTCCGGACGGCTATGTGGCCTCCAAACTGTTCAAGGGTTGTATCGGCACCAACAATGTCGAGGCCAACGCCCGCCTCTGTATGGCCAGTGCGGTAACCGGCTTTATGACCAGCTTCGGCATCGACGAACCCATGGGCTGCTACGAGGATATCGAGCATGCCGACGTGATGGTCACCTGGGGCAACAATATGGCCGAGATGCACCCGGTTCTTTATTCCCGAATGCTGGCCACCCGCAAGCGCCGCAGCAACGTCACCATCATCGATTTCGCGACCCGCACCACCAGAACCAGCCAGGCCGCGGACAAATCAATACTCTTCAAGCCCAACACCGACCTGGCCGTGGCCAACTCCATCTGTTACGAGATCATCCGCAACAACTGGGTCAACTGGGACTTTGTCAAGAAACACACCACCTTCCATAAGGGCAAAACCAATATCGGTTACGGCACCGAGGACCATTTTGCCTTTACGGACAAGGCAGAGGATATGTCTTTTGAGGAGTACAAGGAATTCCTCAATGACTATACCCCGGAAAAAGTGGAAAAAATCTCCGGCGTCTCGGCCAAAGACATCAAATACATGGCGGCCCTCTATGGCGACCCCAAGAAAAAATGCACCTCCTTCTGGTGCATGGGCATGAACCAGCACGTTCGCGGCACCTGGATCAACAACCTTGTGTATAACATCCATCTGCTCACCGGCAAGATTTCCACGCCGGGCAACAGTCCCTTCTCCCTCACCGGCCAGCCCAGCGCCTGCGGCACCGTCCGCGAGGTGGGCACCTTGACCCATAAGCTGCCTTACGGGGTAGTCATGAACGAAAAAGCCCGGGAAAAAGCAGCCAAAATCTGGAACGTGCCGGTCAGCAATATCGACCCCAAACCCACCTACCATACGGTGGAGATGTTCCGGGCTCTTGACCGGGGCGACATCCGCTTTATATGGATCCAGGTCACCAACCCCATGGTCACCATGCCCAACCTCAATCGCTACCGCAACGGCGCCCAAAAAGACGATCGCTTCATCGTGGTCTCCGATGTCTACCCCACCCCGACCACCGATGTGGCCGACGTTATCCTGCCGGCCACCATGTGGGTCGAACAGGAAGGAATGTTCGGCAACTCCGAGCGCCGGACCCAGCATTTCGACCTGATCGTTCCCGGCCCGGGCGACACCATGAGCGACACCTGGCAGATCATCGAGGTGGCAAGACGCCTCGGCTTCACCAAGCAATTTCCCTGGAGCGAGAAAGACTATATCGAAAAAATCTGGGAGGAGTATCGCCTCTTCCACGATAACCCCAAGCACAACATGGCGCCCTACAAGGTGCTCAAGGAGCGTTCCGGCGTCCAATGGCCCTTTGTCAACGGCAAGGAGACCAGATGGCGTTTCAACACCAAGCACGATCCGGCCTGCAAACCCGGCACCGACTTTGATTTTTACGGCAAGAAAGACGGCAAGGCCTGGATCTGGGCCCGCCCCTACGAGCCGGCCGCCGAGTCTCCGGACCAGGAGTACAACTTCTGGCTCAATACCGGCCGGGTAATCGAGCACTGGCATACCGGCTCCATGACCCGCCGGGTCCCGGCGCTGCACAACGCCATGCCGGAGTCCTATGTTGAGCTCAATCCGGAAGATGCCGCCAACCTCGGCGTAACCAACGGCGAGAAGGTAAAAATCATTTCCAGACGTGGCTCGGTTACGATGAAGGCCTCGATCAATGGTCGCGGCGTACCGCCGCGGGGTATGGTTTTCGTACCCTTCTTTGATGAAGAATACTTGATCAACGAAGTCACCCTGGATGCTTTTTGCCCGATCTCAAAGCAGCCTGATTACAAAAAATGTGCAGTTCGTCTGGAGAAAGCATAATGAAAAAAGCAGATAACATACTCGGCAGAGTTGTTATTGGTTTTGCCGCTGTCTGCTTATCCGGAGCCATTGGCGCGCTGTCTGTCCAGGCAGCGCCGGGGATCCCCCAGGGCTTTGATTCAGAAGGCGAAAAAATCTATAACAGATACAACGAAACCCCTCTGGCAGCCATGACCGGCACCGACGGCACCCGTAACCTGAATTCATTTTACGAACTCCGTCAGTATCCCGGTTCGCCGCCCAGGATTCCCCACAAGGTGGCTGAATCCTTTGCCGACGATACGCTAAACTGCCTCGCCTGCCATGAAAAAGGCGGCTACGATGCGGAACAGGACGCTTATGCCCCGGTCACCCCGCATCCAGAGAACGAAAGCTGTCGCCAGTGCCATGTGCCGATAAAGACCGAAAAACTCTTTGTCCAAAACGACTGGCAATCAATCAATCCGCCGACCCTTGGCCAATCGCAACTGGGCGGTTCGCCGCCCACTATCCCGCACAGTCTGCAGCTGCGGGAGGATTGCATCGCTTGCCATACCGGCCCTGCTGCCATGGCGGAAATCAGGGTTGAACACGGCTCCCGCGGCAACTGCCGTCAATGCCACGTGCCCATGGTCGACACTGAAACGGTAAAAGTGTTTAAGAGAAAAAAATAATCAGGACAATAGAACTGTTATGAAAAAAATAATTTATCGTTCTAGCCTGCTTTCTCTTGCCTTGGGAGTAATGCTCCTCGGATCGAATCAGGTCGTTCTAGCGGCTGACCATGGCTCGGAATCGTTAATGGGACGCATCGAGGCAGCTGATAAGCCCTTCGACAGCATGAAAATCGAATCAGCCCATCAGCTGCCGGTGAAAACCGTACCCTCTAACGAATCCTACCAGGGCGGCAGCTTCAGGGTGCTGGCCCGCAAGGATCAGATCACCCGTTTCCGGTGCAGCGTCTGCCATAACGACAAACCGGTGAAGGTCCAGAACGGAGCAATCTTCACCCATAGCGATATCACCCTCAACCATGGCAAAGGGAAAAACGAATTGGCCTGCATCGAATGCCATGATGCCAAAGATCGCGACTCCCTGATCGACAAGCAGGGCCGGAAAATCGATTATGACCACAGCTATCAACTCTGCGGCCAATGTCATTTCCGGCAAAAGCGCGACTGGTTGGGCGGCGCCCATGGCAAACGCGAGGCCTACTGGGCTGGAGAACGTGTGGTGCGCAATTGTACCAGTTGTCACAATGCTCACTCCCCTGCTTTTAAAACCAAAATGCCAGAGACCTATTCTCTGCCGTTAGACAAATAGGGGGCAGGCATGAATTCCAGAGACAAAAAAGAAAGCAAGATGAAAACAAAAGATATACTTGCCGAAAAAAGCACCCGGCGGGACTTCATGAAAAAACTCTCCATTGCCGCGGCGGCCGGATCGGCCGGCCTGGTGACCGGAGGTTGCGTCGGCGGCAACTCGTCGGAAGAAATGGGGCTTAAGTGGGAAGAATACTTCAAGAAAAACTACCGCTTGATGACCCAAAAAGAAAAAGACGAGACCGTGGAACGCCTGGTGAAACTTGCCAAGCTTCAAAAGGGCGTTGATATCCAGATGTCCAACCAGGAGCCCCAAGAGCAAGTGCTTTACGGTTACGCCTTCAACATCTCCCGCTGCAAAGGCTATATGGACTGCGTTGAGGCCTGCGTGCAAGAAAACAACCTTGACCGCCGTAAAAAAACCCAATACATCCGCATCTTTGAGATGGATCCCGGCAAACTGGACCCTACCACCGGCGATGGCAAATTTCACCATGAAGTGCCGGTTGATAACAAATTCTACATGGGGGTCCAATGCTTCCATTGTGAAAACGCCCCCTGCATCAAGGCCTGCCCGACCAAGGCCACCTGGAGGGAACCGGATGGCATCGTTGTGGTTGACTATGACTGGTGCATCGGCTGCCGCTATTGCCTGGCCGCCTGCCCATACTGGGGCCGCCGTTTCAACTGGGGTGAGCCGGAAATACCCAAGGAAGAAATCAACCTGGATCAGCATTATCTCGGCAACCGCCTGCGGATGAAAGGGGTAATGGAAAAATGCACGTTCTGCGTGCAAAGAACCCGCAAAGGCAAGCTGCCCGCCTGCGCCAACGCTTGTCCCACCGGCTCCAGGGTTTTCGGCAACCTTCTTGACCCGAACAGTGAAATCCGTTTTGTCTTAAAAAACAAAAAGGTTTTCAGGTTCAAAGAGGAATTGGGAACTGATCCCAAATTCTGGTATTTCATGGATTGATAAGCAATGGGTGAAAATACAGGAATATTTTTTGTATTAACTACACTGCTAAGGAAAAAATGATGACTACAAACCCTAAAAAAGGAATTGTCGCTTTTGTTACGGACTGCTTAGGCTGGGCGCTGACCGGAGGAGCCGGATACAAGATCTATCTGGCCACTCTCCTGGCATTTATAGCAGCCGGGGCAATTGCCTACAGCCGCCAGTTCGACCAAGGCCTCATGGTAACCGGCATGTCGGACATTGTCAGCTGGGGCCTTTACATCTCAAACTTTACCTTCTTTGTCGGGGTGGCCGCGGCCGCGGTCATGCTGATCCTGCCGGCCTATATCCTCAAAGATAAAGACCTGCACAAGGTCGTTATCATCGGCGAGGGAGTGGCGGTCGGCGCCTTGGTGATGTGCCTGCTGTTCATCACCGTTGATATGGGCGGCCCGCTCAAGGTCTGGCACATGATCCCGGGCATCGGCCTGTTCAACTGGCCCTCGTCCATTCTGACCTGGGATATGCTGGTATTAAACGGCTATCTGGCCCTCAACGGCCTGGTGCCGCTCTATATCCTGTATTGCAACTACCACAACCGCAAACCGGTGGAGTGGAAATACCGACCTTTCGTCTTTCTCTCCATCTTCTGGGCTGTTTCGATTCACATGGTTACCGCCTTTTTGTACCAGGGCTTGCCGGCCCGACCATTCTGGAACAACCCCCTGCTCGGGCCGAGGTTTTTGGCCTCCGCCTTTGCCGCCGGCCCGGCGGTAATCATGATGGTGCTCATTGCCATCAAGGAGCGCACCAGTTTTGCGATCGATGAAACCATCTTCCATAAGCTGAAAAGAATCATTGTGGTCTCGGCGGTAATCAATTTGGTGATGTTGTTATCCGAGATCTTCAAGGAGTTTTACAACTTCACCCACCACAGCCTTTCCGCCCAGTATCTCTTTTTCGGACTTGATGGCCATGACTCCCTGGTACCATGGATCTGGACGGCGATAAGCCTCAATGTCCTGGGCACCCTGCTCTTTGCCTTTTATCCAAAAAAATACAACCCGAGCTACCTGATGGTTTCGGCTATCTGCCTGTTCACCGGCATCTGGATCGAAAAAGGATTCGGGTTGATTGTGCCGGGTTTTGTGCCCTCGCCCATGGGTGAGGTGGTTGATTATACCCCGAGTTCCATCGAGATAATGATTACCCTCGGCATTCTGGCAACCGGCGCCTTAGTGGTAACCATGTTGATCCGGCCGGCATTGGCGATTGAAGAGAGATTTAAAAAGAACACGGCCTAGCGCCGTCAGCATCCGACCCCAAAAAACCGGAATTAAGTCCTCCTCCCAGGTCTTAATTCCGGACTTTAAAGAGTTGTTGCATCCTCCTGCAGCAACTCTTTTTTTTATGTAAATAGACCAACTAGCTGTTACTTGCCGTGCAGCCAATCCCGATAAAACTCCGGGTTAAAGCCGATGACAAAATCATCCTTGATCCGATAAGCAGGAGCCCGGAGATTGCCGCTCGGCCCCAGCGCCTGAGTCAGGATGGCGCTCTGGCCATCAACCTTGGGCGAAAAACTCTGCACCTTGCTGCCCTTAACGATGGTGATCCGCCGGCCAGCCTTTAACAACGCCCAGGCAGCGTCAGCATCAAGCCTGATTTTTCGGGCATCAACCACCTCTTTAATCTCCACCTGCTCTCGCTCAAGAACCTCCTGAGCCTTGCCGCATGAGGTTCACCCCTTGCGCAGATACGCCCAATCGATCTTCATAGTGATTCTCCTGATGTTGCTAAACCGACGACCAACAACCTTCCTCTATCTCTGTTCGGGAAAAAACTCACCAATTTTACCCGCACAGCCCGCCGGATCAAGATAACAAAAATTACGACACCGACAAGCTAAGGCTGGTAACAGGCGGCCATGGCCGGACTATACGCGCCTCCGGGCTTCATCTTCACATAAAAAGGCGGCAGGCGGACAAGCTTTGGTGCCCCGTCTTTTACAGCCTCCACCAGAATCAGCTTCGCCTGGCCGCCGGGATGATCATGGACCACCTGCAACCGACTCGGCGCCAGGTTCTTGTCATTAAGCGCGGCAAGCAGCTCGTCGCTGCGCAAGAAGGGAAAAACAAAGGCGGCCTTGCCATTATCTTTCAAGGCGCAAGCAGCGGCCTGGACCACCTCGTCAACGGTGGTCATAATCTCGTGCCGGGCAATTGCCGACTCGTTTTCAAGACTGCGCCGCCCTGCTCCGGCCTTGCCGTAGGGAGGATTACAGACCAGCCAATCAAAACCGCCGGGCTCGACCAACTCGCCTATTTTCCGGCAATCGCCTTCAATCACGGTTATCCGCTCCTGCAGTTGATTAACTTCGACATTACGCCTGATTAGCGCGGCGAGCCGAGGTTGAACCTCTAAGGCGGTCAACAACAGCCGGGGCCGGCGATGGGCAAGAATAAGGGAGATAACTCCGCAACCGGCACCAAGGTCCAGCAGCCTGGCATCTTGAGCAGGAGAAATAAAATGGGCGAGCAGGACCGCATCGACCGAATAGCGGTAGCCATGACGATGTTGAAAGCAGGCCAGCCGACCAGGAAAAAGAAACTCCCGGGTATACTCGTTATCCGGCTGGGCTGCTTTCATCTTTCAGCAACAAACAGGCTCAGAACCGGACCTTCTCTTCCGGCACAATCTTGTTCAATAATAAGCCGGTGAGCAGCTTGGGATAAAAATAGGTGGATTTATGGGGCATGACCAGATTCTCATCCGCCACGTTTTTCACCTGGCCGACCCTGGTCGGGTTCATCAAAAAGACCAGAGGGGTGCGCCCCGCCGAGTTCTCTTCTTCCTTCACCGCCACATCGATGGCCTCGTCCGGGTCTGGGAAATAATCCACCAGCTTTTCCCTTTCACAGAGATCGTGGTCCAGTTGCAGAATCCGCTCCAGAATAAGGTCGGAGAGCACTACCACATCAAGCTCACGCAGACACTCGGGCTGCTGCCCCTCAAACTCGCGATCCATCACGCCATCTTCCAGGGTAAGCAAGAAACAGCGATCCTCGCCGGGATGATAGAGACCGAACATGGTCCCGTTGCTGCTGTTTTCCTCCATCTTGGCCAAAACCTCGCCCACCAGAAATTCCCTGGAGCCGCCGGTGATCTCCTCCAGCCGGAAATCATCGGCCAGTTTTCCGATCAGATTCTCAATAGTGACGGCCCCGGGCATCCGCACCAACCGGTGGGTCGGCAACACGGACAGCCCCGGATCCTCCATCCCGCAGAGGTACATCATGATATGGTTATAGGGGCTGTCCGCGGCAACCTCACCCAGCCGCTCCCGCATCAGGGCGCGAAACTGCAGGGAGGTCGTATAACGGTGGTGCCCATCGGCGATATAGAGCGCCTTTTCCTTGAAAAACTCCTGCACCTCGGCCAGGATCTCCACGTCGGTGACCGCCCAGATCCGATGGACACAGCCGTCATGATCGGTTACCGACCCCAGGGGCTCACCGGAACATGCCCCTTCCAGCATCGACATTACCTTGTTCTCGGCATCGGAATAGAGGGAAAAAATCGGGCTGAACTGACAATGGCAGGTATCCAACAGGCGGAGTCGATCCGAGGTGACCCCGGAAAAAGTCTTTTCATGGGGCTTGACAATCCCCTCGTTAAACTCGGCAAGCTGCACCAGGGAAACCAACCCCTTCCGGGTCAACCGCTTGCCGGAAGGCACGGTATAATCGGTATGGTAAAGATAGATGGTCGGCTTATCATCGCGGATCAGCACCCCTTCCTGCTGCCACCGCTCAAAGGTGTCCTTTGCCTGACCATAGCGGGCAGAGGTGAGTTGATCAGCGGTGAAATTCTTACTGAGATCCAGGTGGATCATATTGTAGGGATTCTTCCGGCCGAGGGCGTCCTGGGCCTGCTTGTCAATGACGTCATAGGGCGGGGAAACAACATCTTCAAGCTGTTTAACCTTGCTGAGGTTATACCGAAGGCCGCGAAAGGGCGCGATCAAAGCCATATTATCTTCTCCTTGCCGCCAGGGCCGTAACAACCTAAGGCCAACTGCACGACCAAATTTTATTCAATCGGCGATGAACCGATTGACTATCCTTAAATGAATGAATATGTTCTACATCTCGAACAGGCAATAAGCCGCCGTTGGTACAGTTACCATTAATACGCGGCGGCAAATATTCAAGCACTAAAAAACTGCTGTCATACATAGTAAAAAAACGCAACCATTTCAAGTGGCCATTATAACCGCTCATAACAGAGTTTAGCAAAAAATCTTCCACCAAGGGGAGTTTGGACAATGTTTGATATTTTTACCAAAGCACATTTTTCTTCAGGCCATCATTTACGCGACTATCCCGGCAATTGCGAAAGGCCCCACGGCCATAACTGGAAGGTCGAAGTAACGGTACGCGCCACCCAACTTGATAAACTCGGCATGGCGGTCGACTTCACGGTCGTAAAAAAGGCTCTCAATGAGATCATGGATGAGCTCGACCACCGCAATCTCAACGAGCACCCCGCTTTTCTGGACCAGAACCCCTCTTCGGAAAACATCGCGGTTTTCATCTTTGAACAGCTGAAAAAAACCCTGACCTCGGACCACTACCGGCCTTACAGCGTTACCGTGCTTGAGACCGACAAATCAGGCGTCACCTACCGTGAAGGATGAGGCAAGCCTGGAAATCTCCGAAATTTTCTACAGTATTCAGGGGGAGTCCTCCTATGCGGGCTTTCCCTGTCTTTTTTTTCGGCTGGCCGGCTGCAATCTGCGCTGCGCCTACTGCGATGCCAGCTACACCTATGAGGAACCGGGCAAGCCTTTACCCATAAGTGCGCTGCTGGCCGAGGCTGAGCAATACCCCGGCTGCCTCATCGAGATCACCGGCGGCGAGCCCCTGCTCCAAGAGGGCGTTTATCCGCTCATGGATAAACTGCTCAAGGCCGGCCATAAGGTATTGCTCGAAACCAACGGCAGTCTCGACCTGGCCAAGGTCCCGGCGGCGGTCATTAAAATCGTCGACCTTAAATGCCCGGACAGCGGGATGCACGAAAAGATGAATCTCGCCAACCTCACCCGGCTTGCCCCCCATGACGAAATCAAATTCGTGCTCAGTTCCCGCCGCGATTATAATTGGGCCAAGCAGATGATTGCCGACCACGAGTTGGGCAAAAAAGCGCAACTAATCATGTCGCCGGTGGTGTGCAAACTGCACGCCGCCGACCTGGCGGCATGGATTTTAGCCGATCGACTGCCGATCCGCCTGCAACTGCAACTGCATACCCATCTCTGGCCCGACAGCAAACGGGGAGTTTGAACAAACCAGCCAATTTGGCCTTTTCATTTTCAGGGTCGGGGTATATACTTTTTCCAATTATTGTTCATGCTATCCTAATCTCAGCCAATCTACTTATAAATTTCACGCTCAAACGACATGCCATTATCCATCATTCCAGAGGCTGCCCTCCTGCGGCAACGCAGTTGCACATCGGAAATCGAAACCCAGCGAAAAACCATCCTTGAAAACTCTTTGCTCATAGAGCTGTTGAATTCCTTTCCCGATCTGGTTGCCGTTCTCAACCGCCACCGCCAGATCGTCTACGCCAACCAGGCCTTTACCGATCTTCTCGGGCCGGTCAATTCACTTGATCTTTTCGGCAAAAGGCCGGGGGAGGCTCTGGACTGCCAACAAGCATTTAAAAATGAGAATGGCTGCGGCACCGGCGAATCATGCACAACCTGCGGGGCGGCCCAGGCAATAGCCACGTGCGGCCGGCACCATCAAGAAAACCGGCAGGAATGCAGCATTACCCAAGAAACCACCGGGCTGGCCCTGGAATTTCAGGTCAAAGCCACCCCCCTGCCCCAGCATTCCGGCGAACTCACCCTGCTCTTTCTCTCGGATATTACCCAGGAAAAACGGCGCCGAGCCTTGGAACGAATATTTTTTCACGATGTAATGAACACGGCGGGAGGGCTCGCCGGGATGAGTCGTCTGCTCTGCAACCAAGAAATACCCGCGGAAAAAAAAGACAAATTTCTCGCCATGATTCAAACAAACAGCGAACGACTTTCTGAAGAAATCACGGCCCAGCGCGAATTATGCGCGGCGGAAAACAATGAGCTCAACCTTTCTGCCGCGCCCTGCTCAACCCTATGCGCCATCAAAGAAATGGCTTTATTCTACGGCTGTAACGACAATGAAAACAGCTATCAAATCGAAATAGATTCGGCGGCGGAAGATACAACGGTTATTACCGACCGCCATCTGCTGAATCGCGTCCTCGGCAACATGATAAAAAACGCCAGGGAAGCTATCAATCCGGAAGAAACCATAAGAATAGGGTGCAGAACCCTGGGCGATACAACGGAATTCTGGGTCCACAATCCGGGCCACATTCAACATCAGGACCAGTTGCGAATCTTCCGCCGCTCATTTTCCACCAAAGGCCCGGACCGCGGGTTGGGCACCTACAGCATAAAACTGCTTGGCGAACGCTACCTTGGCGGCAAAGTCTCCTTTACCTCAAGCCCGGAGAAGGGCACAACCTTTGCGCTGCGGCTGCCGGTTCGCTTGCCGGAATAAAAAAAACAAAAAATTACTGACGCCGCAACAGCAAAGCCCGCCACTTGCCCTCGGCGGATCTCTTTACAACCGAAAAGCCCATACCGCCAAACAACAATGCCATCTCATCCCCCTGCCGCCCCAGCAAGCCGGACAGGAGAAGAAATCCTTCATCGGCCACGACCCGGACCAGATCAGGGGCCAAAGAACCCATTACCGCGGCCGTAACATTGGCCAGCACCAGATTGAAACCGCCATCAACTTCCGCAAGCGGCCTGGTACTGAAGGCCACCTGACTAAGCCTGTTTTCCGCGCTGTTTTGCCGGGCGATATTGATTGATTCGGCGCAGACATCAAGACCGAGCACCTGCACTGCGCCAAAGAGAGCGGCGGCCATGGCCAGAATCCCGGAGCCGGTTCCCACATCCAGCACCCGGGCCGGCAGCCGGCGCTCATCAGCCAACTCCTCCAGGGCCCTTATTGCCAGCCGGGTACTGGGATGATGCCCGGTGCCGAACGAGCGCCGGGCATCAAGCAGCAAACAGGGACCGGCCGCCTGATCGGCTGTTTGCCGGTCAAAAGCCACGGACAACCGATTACCCACCAGGCAAATTTTATCCGCCTGTTTATCATCATCGACAACAAGGGACACCAACCGCGTTTCAACAATCTCCGCCCTTAACTCCCTACCCAATTGCCCATTGAACAACAAAAGATCCCGCTCAAGACCTTGCAGCCACCCGTCCCGGTCATCCCCGGCGTCAAGCAGTACGGCCAGTTCAAGGCCATCGCCCCCCCGAATGTCTGCACCCGGCAGCCATTCTTGCAACCTGTCGGTCAATTGCCCGCAGACCGAGCAAGAGGCACAACGGATTACCACCAGCAGCAGCACCGCATCGTTTTCGGCCGGGCAATATTCGGAATAGCTGAAACCACGCATGTTGGATGGATCCGGTAAAACTAAAAGGAATCAGCGCCCCGGCTGAAATTGCGGAGCACTGTAGCGAAAAACCTTGGTCCTAAAAAAATCGGTCATGGCTTGGCGGCGGCCCGCCACTTTTTTCTGCTCCGGGATCAAATTACATGGCTTGGCCTTACTGATCGACATCTTATACTCGATATGAATCGCAAAGCGATTATCCAGATACCAGGCATAGGTGAGCCCGAAAAGAAGACCTGGCGGGGTAAAACCCTCATGGTTGTTGATCAGACGGGTATAAACCAGATTATTTTTCTCGGAGCACCGCATACGAACCAGGCGCAGATAGCTCTGTAACTCCTCGGTGGTGAAATAACAATGACGCTGCGCTTCCGGCCTCAAGGTCAACCTGAACTGATACCCCAGAAACTCACCATTCTCTTCAACGGAGATCTTTTCCTTGCTTGCCGCGTAATTCCCGAGCAACGATTGACCGAGGGCAACCAGAAAGCCCACCTCAATCCGGGCCGGATCGTCCTCAACCGCCCGATGAATCTTAATCAACCGATCCTTGGGATCGTAAAAAGAAAAGATATTATCCCACTCCTGGCATCTTGCCCACTCATCAAGATCGAGGAGCTTGACCCCGGCAATATTGGCAAGATGCTCGATCGGAATATCGCCGTGTCGCCAAAAAATATCGCCAAGGACAGGCAACATCTCCTCGGCAATATCCAGACCGGCAAGAAGCTCTTTGATTTCGCCAAAGCGTTGGCTCGGGGCCTGCTTGCGGCCATTGATCAGCAACTCATGCCGGCAAGGCTGGAGCGGCAACTTTTTGTCATGCCTTTCGGCAAGCGCCCCGCGCATGGACCACATGGCCCGCAACGCAACCGCCACCGCCGAGGGGTCATGTTGAATAACCCTGCGCTCATCGATATCAGCCTGGGAATAAAGCTTGGCCTCCACCGGAACAAACCCCATCTCCTTGACCCGCTCACGATCAAGGTAAATGGGCACCTTGCTCTCCAGGGCATAATTCTGCAAAATCGAACCGGGGATATCACGCTGGCCCAGGATGAGAACCTGCTCAAAAAGGTCCACCAACCCGCCTGGGATATTACGGTGATAGGCGGCAATCAGATCCGAGACATAAAACCTCCGATGCAAATCACCCATGGCGATATCGGTCTCCCCCTGCTGAGCCCAAAGATTGGCCACCAGCACCTTCAAGGCGCGCCGGTTTTTCCGCACGGCATCGGCAATGCCCGGCACCTGCATGATCGGCACGATGCTGGTAAAGAGACTGCCTGGCGCAAAAATTATGAGATCAGCCGCAGCAATGGCATCGACAACCAGCTTCGGCACTTGCGGTTCATCGGCAAATTCAACAAAGACCCGATCCATGGGGTAACTGCGCCGCGCATGGCCGGACTTGTATTCACCGCTTACCAGCACCCCGTTCTCATAAAGAATCTTCAGGTGAGCGGGCGTTGTCGTGCAAGGCAACACGGAAGAGGCATCAGCCCCGATCAGATCGGCCAGAAACTGCAGCCCCTGCACCACTAACTCGCCGGTCAGCTCGCCGCCACCGGCTAAATGGCTATGGCCTTTACCATACTGGTAAATGGCCGCCGCCAGAATCAGATTACCAAGGCAATGGGGCCGACTCAATTGCCCCTCTAGACTGGCATTGGTAAAAAGCTCGTCCAGCAGCCAGGCCAAAGAACGCGCCATGAACTCGGGCAACTCGTCCAGATTGACATGGGCACCTGCGGTAAGGTCGGCGACCGACTGGGGCCGATCGGTAAAACGGTAGTTAAAAAGACGGTGCAGCAGCGAGGCCGCCGCCAAGGTCTCTGGCTCATCCAGGCCGTACTGTTTCTGGAGCTTGCGGTCGCGGATGGAGGAGAGCAGCACATGACGGAGGTCGCCCAAGGCAATCACCGGCAGATCCTTAATAATCTCCCCGGTGGAGCCGCCGTCATCGGTAACGCAGACCACCGAGGTGGTCTTGGGAAAAACCTCTTTCAGACCGTGAAAAGGCGCCCTGGGCCAGAGCGGATTCCGACTGTCGCCACCAATCAGGTTGGACAGCCCGGTGCCGCCGCCGAAAATCACCACCTTAACCTCACTGGTTTCGGTGCCGTTTAACGATTTGGCCAGCTGAAACAAGGGGGCGGCAATGGCGACCGGCGCAGGCGGCGGTCCGCCAAGCGCCAAGGCAATCAGCTTCTCAACAAGCTCACTGCCGGGCAGCAGATCCAGAGGGCCAAACCGCCCGTCGGCAATTTGGGCCAGCAGGTTTTGTACCGTTGGTTCACCGGTCACCCTTTCCCCCCTCTTTATTTTTTCCATGCAAAAAAATCAGCTTACAGTCCGGTGGCAGCCATCTGTTTATGCACGGCGGTTTCCGATTCGGCCATGGCTGCTTTCTCTTCGGCGGTCAGCTTGAATTCAATAATCCTTTCGACCCCGTTGTTGCCCAAGACCACAGGCACCCCGAGAAAACACCCGGAAAAACCGAACTCGCCTTCGACATAAGCGGCACAGGGCAGCACCCTCTTACTGTCGGTGAGCACCGCCTCGGCCATCTCCACCGCGGCCAGACCGGGCGTATAAAAGGCGCTGCCGGTTTTTAAATGGTTGACGATCTCGGCCCCGCCATGCTGGGTTCTCTTGACAATGGCGGCCAGCTCCTCAGCGCTGAGCAGATCGGTAACCGGCACCCCGGAGACATTGGCCAGACGAACCAGCGGCAACATGTTGTCGCCATGGATCCCCATAACCATGGCACTGACATCCCGCGGGGCCACGTTAAGGGCCTGGGCCAGAAAGGTACGATAGCGGGCGGAATCAAGGACCCCGGCCATGCCGATCACCCGTTGCTTGGGAAACCCGGAAACCTTGAACGCGGTGTAAACCATGGCGTCAATCGGATTGGTGACCACGATCATAATCGAGTTGGGAGAATATTTAGCCGCCTGCTCGGCGCATGATTTGACGATGGCCACGTTCTTGGCCAACAGATCGTCCCGGCTCATCCCCGGCTTTCTGGCCAGACCGGCGGTAATGATGACCACATCGGAATCAGCCGAATCGGCAAAGTCGTTGGAGCCGACAACCCGATTATTAAAACCGTCCACCGGCCCCGCCTGGGAAAGATCCAGGGCCTTGCCCTGGGGAACCCCCTCGACCACATCCAACAATAAAACATCGCCAAGGCCCCGGGCAGCCGCCCAGTGGGCAGCGGTGGCGCCGACATTGCCGGCCCCGATAATAGTAATTTTATTTCTACGCATTTTTTATTCCTTTCACAAAAAAAATTAAGCGGCCCTCACTGCAAGGCCAGAATATTACAAAAAATTACGACCAAATAAACCCATATTTGCAATTTTATTGTTGCCCATCCTTCTTGATCAACTCCTCCACCCGCTCCAGATCCTGCGGGGTATCTACCTCGACCGAATCGTGCTGGGTCAGAACCACCCGGATCTTATAACCGAATTCAAGGGCGCGCAACTGCTCGAGCTTTTCAAAGCGCTCCCATTCGCCCTCGGGCAAACCGACAAAGGTGAGCAGAAAGCCCTTGCGGTAGGCATAAAAACCAAGGTGCTTATAGTAGGTGGGCGCCACCGGCTCCTCGGGATTACGCTGAAAGGGAATGGAGGAGCGGGAAAAATAAAGGGCATTGTTATGGCGATCAAAAACGGTTTTCACATGGTTGGGGTCGTTGATCTCCTCCTTGCGGACGATCTTGTAGATCAGAGTGGCCATGGGCAGGGCCGGATCTTCGAGCAGCGGGGTGGCCACCTGGGAGACGACCTCCGCCTCGAACAGGGGCTGATCGCCCTGGATATTGACCACCACATCCTGTTCGCCGATATCCATGATCCCGGCCGCCTCGGCCAGCCGATCGGTGCCGGAAACATGGTCCGGCCGGGTCATAACCACCTCGCCGCCGAAACCGCGGACACAAGCGGCGATCCGCTCGTCATCGGTAGCCACCGCCACCCGGGAGAGCAAGGTCACGGCCTGAGCCCGCTCATAGACATGCTGAATCATGGGCTTGCCCATGATCCTGGCCAGGGGCTTGCCCTCAAAACGGTTGGAATGATATCTGGCCGGAATGATCGCCACAACTTTAGGTTGTGCTTTATGCTGTAAATCCATTATCTTCTCAAAAGGTTGTAAGTTATCAGGAACTAAAGAAACGCCTTGCGCTGTTAAGAAACGGTAAGAATATACCATTTCTTAAAAATAGCGACCACCCGATTATTAAATATTATTATGCATCCCAGCCAGACCAGCAATAACCGACACAACACAGCGGTGGCGGCAAGCCATGATTCTCTGTTGCCGAAAGCGCAAGCTCTTGCCGCGCAACTCTCTCTGCCCCTGGTCGAAGCAACCTGCGATGATTTCCCGCTGCTGCTAATGGTTACCGAACAACGAATTGAATTGCAACAGATCGGCCCAGGCGCACCCGGTCCCCTTTTTGTTGATTTTGTATGCGGCGCCGCGAATTATCGCCGCAAACACGGCGGCGGCCGCAAGCAGGCCATTGCCAAAGCGGCCGGCCTAAAAAAAGGATTAACCCCAACCCTTATCGATGCCACCGCCGGCCTGGGCCGCGACGCGTTTGTCTTGGCCGGCCTCGGCTGCAGGGTGCAACTGATTGAACGCTCGCCGATTATCGCGGCCCTGCTGCAGGATGGCATTGACCGCGCCAAGGCGGACCCGGGGCTGACCTCTATCGTAACCGACAACATGACCCTGACGGTTGGCGACAGCACAAAAATTCTGCATGAGTGGCAGGCGAAAAAACCGGATGTGATCTTTATCGACCCGATGTATCCCCATCGAGAAAAAAGCGCTCTGGTAAAAAAGGAAATGCGACTTATTCGCATGGTGGTCGGTGATGATCAAGACAGTACCACCCTGCTGGAAACCGCCTTAGCTGTCGCCGGACAACGGGTGGTGGTCAAAAGACCGATCCAGGCGCCCTGCCTGACCGGCAGAGCACCATCTTTTACCATCAACTGCAAAAAAAACCGCTTTGACGTCTATCTTGTTTAACCAGCAAAGGGTTTCCAGTTAATAAAGCAAAAGCGCAAAACCCGATTCAGCACAGATCATCAGGCAGCTTCAGCGACGGTGCCGCCTTGGCACCGCCCGGCTTCACCCCTTGCAGAACGCCGATGATCCTACCCTTTACTTCTTCATCCTTGCTCTCGACAAGAAGCTGCTCAAGACAGGCTGACATCTTTTGATTACCCTTGCTCAACTCGGCAATCCTTTCGGCAACGGAACGGATCATGAGGTTAACCTCATCAGCCTCTTCGGCAAAATAATCACCGTCACGAATCTTCATCACCGTACTGAAATCACCGGTGCCGACCCGGCGGCAGGTCCGAACAAGATTAACCAAGGGCCCGCAGATCTTATGGGTAACCACAATCATATGCACAAAAAAGAAAACCGCCCCCATGAACATCACCGGCGGCAGATTACGGGTCAGAGTGAGAAAGGTCTGGGCGGCTTGATACTGAGCGTCCAACTCCTTGCTCACATTAAACTCGTAGATAAATGGAAAAAAGATCAGTGCTGAGGCCACCAGCAAAATAATCCCCATATAAACGATACTGATCAAAATGATTCTGAGCTGAACCGGACTGTTGATCAAAAAATTTTTTAAATGGCGGAGATTCTTTTTTTCCATGGGCGCAAAACCGGGTTAAGGGTGCAGGGTAAGAGTATCATTGCTAAAATCATATTCATAAACAACGGAAGATTTCAAATGACTACCCTGGACAATAAACGGGACGGGAGATGAAGTAACGGTAAAGCGCACGCCTTTGGAGGCGACAAAACCCGGCAGGTTGAAATCATTGGGCTGACCGTCCTCCCCGGTGGATTGCCCCACCTCTCCCAGGTAGTTGCCGCCATGGCCGCCAAGGTAATCATCCTGCGCCATCCGGAAATTCCGAAGATCATACTTTACCGTGATGTCGATAGCCTTCTGCCGGTAATGGGCAACCCCCTTGATGGCGAGAACGGTAAAAATACATAAGATGACAATGGCGATGACCAGCTCGGTAAGCGTAAGTCCAGCGTCCCGTCGCCAGACAGATCCGGCAGAGTCCATTTTTCCGCCTCTAACTACAGGCGGACCTATATGCGCTAAAACTTTTGGGAACCCAACCATTTACTCTCACACAAAGAATGCTCGAGAAATTACACCGGCGCCTTTGCAAACACCAAGACGCCACAGGTCCCCCCCCTGTTATATTACTGTAACACAACAAACTAATATCATACTGTTTTTTTCTAACGATAACAGTAATCACCTAAAAATTAAAACAGATCATGATCCTTTTTTCAATATAACAAAGAAGGATGTCCGTGGAGTTGCCCCTATGAAATCGGACACCTCTTCGCTTCAGAATAACATCTAATATACTCACGTGGAGAGCACATCTTTAAACCCTTATGTGGATGATTCTCATTATAATCTTCAAACCACTTTGCAA